>ERZ773210.1076-NODE-1076-length-29007-cov-4.680091_pt1 | contig 29007 bp, 21 predicted proteins | sample MGYA00580528_ERZ773210 | MGnify/ENA primary metagenome ERZ773210 (study PRJEB29015, sample SAMEA2737769) | human gut metagenome | biome: human gut; feature: human-associated habitat; material: faeces | place: China | collected 2012 ...
TTCGACAGCGAAAAGGCTATGGGTCGTATCGATATGTCGGAATACATGGAGAAGCACTCCGTTTCTCGTTTGGTTGGTGCCCCTCCGGGATATGTTGGTTATGACGAGGGCGGTCAGCTTACCGAAGCGGTTCGTCGTAAGCCTTACTGCGTAGTTTTGCTCGACGAGATTGAAAAAGCGCATCAGGACGTATTCAATATCTTGCTGCAAGTGCTCGACGATGGTCGTCTTACCGACGGACAGGGGCGTGTGGTTAGCTTCAAGAATGCCATCATCATTATGACCTCCAATGTTGGTTCGCAGTCCATTCGCGAATTCTCGAGTCAAAATGAAGGCGATTCCATGGGCAGCATGATGGAAGATATGATGAAGGCAGACGTTGCTACTGCTGCTAAGCGTTTAGCTGAAATGCAGATGAAGATCAATGAAGCCCTAAGCACCACCTTCCGTCCTGAGTTCCTGAACCGTATTGATGAAGTTATTACCTTCAATACGCTTTCAATTGCGGCCATGGAGCCTATTGTTGATTTGCAATTGAATGGAGTACGTGATCGTTTGGCAGATCGTCGAATTGAGCTTGAAGTAACCCCAGCAGCGCGCGAGCGTTTGGCTATCGACGGATACGATCCAGTATACGGTGCTCGTCCGTTGCGTCGCTTGATCCAGCGTGAGGTAACCGACCGTGTGGCAACGGAAATTATCGATGGCCATATTGGTGATGGTGCTAAGGTAACCATTGATTTGGATGCCGAAGGCAACTACTGCGCCAAGGTTGAAAATCGCTCAAGCCTGCATGCGGGTGATAACGCCGCGGCTCTTGCTGGTGGCGAATACGAAGATCCAGCACAGGAAACATCGCAAGATGCTGACGATGTGCTGAAGCAGGCAAATGACGTGCTTCGTGGAATGGATTTTGGCGACTAAGTTTTTAGCGAACACGCCTTATACAGAACATATATTCTGCAAATTAAGTGGCGGTATTGTATGGATGAGCGTTCATGCAATACCGCTCCTTTTGTGTATGAACCCCGCTTTTATTTTGTTGTATTAGAATAACCCCCATGAATAAACTTGAAAGAAATATTCTAAGGGTCGAAAAGAAGGAGAACTTGCTTGTTCCCGTGCTAGGGTTCTGTGCAGTTTTGGTTAGCCTTTTGGCTTTTCTTATTGTGCTGTACTTAATTACTATTGCTATTCGATTCTTGTTTGTCTTTGGGTAGGTCTTTGTATGTGGCAGCGATTTACCTGGTATGACGTTCGAGTTATTGGGCACTATCTTGGTGTGCTTATTTCATTTTTCTCCATTGCGCTCATTATTCCGCTTATTGTTGCGGTAGTGTGTCAGGAATGGGAACCAGCCTGCCGCTATTTGCTAGGGTTTGGTATCTCTCTTATTCTGGGTTCAGCGCTGCGTTTTTTGCGTATCCAGCCAGGCAGACTTACTCACCAGCAAGCTCTTGCGGTTACTGGTATGTCCTGGATTGTATTGGCTTTTGTGGCGGCTATACCGCTTGCGCTGTCGGGGCATTACGGATCATATCTTGATGCTCTGTTTGAGGCGACTTCGGGATTAACAACAACCGGTGCTTCTCTGGTAATAGATCTTGAGCACCTTTCCTATGCTGATAACATGTGGCGCTTTACCATGCACTTAATTGGTGGTTTAGGCCTTATTGTTATTGCGCTTTCACTGGGTATTTTTGGCAAGTCCACTTCAGGTTTGTATTCATCAGAGGGTAGAAGCGAACATGTATTGCCCAATATCGTAAATACCGTTCGTCTTATTAGTCAGATTGCATTGGCGGTTATTGGTGTTGCCACGGCGGTGTTGTTCCTTCTTTGTATTATTGGGGGATTCGAGCCTCTTCGCGCACTGCTTAATGCTTTATGGATGGCTATTTCTGGCTTTACTACCGCAGGATTTTCTCCTACTTCGCTATCGGCCATGTATTACCATTCGTTCGCTTTTGAAATAGTGTGTATGGTTTTGATGCTTTTAGGTGCAGTTAATTTTGCCCTCTTTGTAAAGATAAGCCAGGGAGAGACAGCTTCTTTCTTTAAGGACTACGAAATTCGCACAGGCGTTGTTTGGATGCTTATCGCTACGGTGGTCCTAATGTTTTCGCTGTGTGCTTCAGGCGGCTTTTCGGATATCATGGCGCTTTTGCGCCGCGGTGTGTTTATGGTGGTTTCTGCTTCGACTACCACCGGTTTTCAAACAGTTACCAACAATCAAATGACTACGGTATTTTCATCGGGCGCCTTCTTGGTTGTTGCTATTTTGATGGCAGTAGGTGGCTCGAGCGGAAGTACCGCGGGTGGTATGAAGTTCTCGCGTTTGGGCTTAATTGCAAAGTCGATGGTTTCCACCATTAAAGAAACGCTTGCTCCCGGAACTGCACGCGTTTCGGTACGCTATTACCATCTTGGCAAAAAGGTGCTTACTACCGAAGTGGCGAAAGCTGCCCTAACGGTTTCTGCTCTGTTTGTGTTTACCTATCTTTTGGGATCGCTTGTGGGTATTGCACATGGATACGATGCACTCGATGCTATTTTCGAATCAGTTTCCATGGCATCTAACGGTGGATTGAGCTCGGGCATTATTGCGCACGGCATGCCTCCTGTATTAGAGGCGGTTTATATCTTGGAAATGTGGGCAGGCCGTCTTGAGTTCGTCACACTTATTGCTCTGATTGTTAAAGTGGTTGTTTCATTGGGGTCGCTTGCCAAAAAGAAGTTAAAGGAGCAGGCATAATGAATAAGCTCCTTGCATATGTGTCTCGTAAACTGACAGGGTTTAATCAGGCTGCAACGAAACGGCTTGGGCTATTTTGCAAACAGGTCACGCCATCTCGTAAACAGGCTGTGTTGAGGCAGACGGCGCCATCTCATATAGAGCCTGCTATGCTCAGTGCACTTTTTGTCGCATTGATGCTTACGCTTACTTTGTGCGCTTGTCCCGCAAACCTCTGGGCAGATGATCCTCAAAACCAGACAGACCAACAAACTCAGTCCGATCAAGAACAGTCCAGTCAAGAAGACTCTGGACAAGAAGAACCTAGCCAAGAAAAACAAGGCTCCGATAATGGGGAATCTTTGAGCAATAAGGTATATGTAAATCAGCTTTCCGATAGCTCGTTTTTGTATGAAACCTCCATTGCTGATTTAGCTGAGGCTGATTCCTACTACGAAGGCCAGACGGTCTTGGTAAAGGGCGAAGTAGTAGGGGATCGTGTTAACGACGAATTCCGTAAAAACAACTGCTGGATTACCCTGCAGGATAGCGAAACCAGTCCTAGTGTGGTTAGTGTTTTTATGACCATGGATCAATCCTCGATTATTGATACCTATGGGCAATATGGCACGGTAGGTACACAACTTCAGATACGCGGAACATTCCATCTGGAATGCGCCGAACATCAGGGCTTGTCTGATATTCATGCGGAAGAAGTTTCTGCAATTCAAAAAGGATATGAATCCACTCCTGCTCCCAATATGCGTATTTTAAGCATTGCCATTGTTGCTTGTGTGTTGGGAGCTATTTTGATGATTGCCTACCACATTAAACGTGAAAGGATGCTATAAGCGTGACGGAAGAATTCACAGAGCGGCAAGTTGGCAGAGTAGTTAAACTCGATCGCGGATTTCCTTTGGTTCGTCTTGCCTCTGGTGAAGAAGTGCGTTGCGAGCACGCTATTTCTCTGGTTAAGGGAAGCGATCAGCGCGCGGTCATTGGCGATTTTGTCACCGTTTCTCTTCCTGAAGGGCACGATAAAGGCATTATTGAAGAAACACTTCCTCGCACCTCTTCGTTTGTTCGCAAAGATCCAACGGAGCGCGCTTTGCCGCAAACGTTGGCTGCAAATTTCGATTTAGTGCTGGTGGCGCAACCGTTAGAAGAGGTAAATGTGCGTCGTTTAGAACGTGAATTGGTGCTCGCTCATGAAACAGGCGTTGAGGTTGCCGTGGTGCTTACTAAAGCAGACCTTGTTGCTTCGGCGCAAGAAGTGGAAGCAGTACGTCAGCGCATTGATGGATTTATTGGCAACGATTCGGTTTTAGTGGTTTCTGAGAAAGATCCTCAAAGCATTCAGGTGGTGGCAGACCTTATTGCCAAAGACAATAAAATGGCGGTTTTGCTTGGACGCTCAGGTGTGGGTAAATCCAGTCTGGTAAATATGCTGGTTGGAAAAGAAGTTCAATCTACTACTCCCGTACGTCAAGATGGAAAAGGGCGCCACACCACTGTTTCACGTGAAATAATTGAGCTTCCAAGTGGGGGCAGTGTCATCGATATGCCTGGTGTGCGAGGGCTAGGTCTCTGGGATGCCGATGAAGGTATTGGCGCTACGTTTTCGGATATTGAAGAGTTGTCACAATCATGTCGCTTTCGCGACTGCACTCATACCAATGAACCAGGGTGTGCGGTAAAACGAGCCGTCGATACAGGCGAACTCTCTTCGGCGCGCTTGGAATCGTATGTTCGTTTGCGTGAAGAAAGTCAGCAAGTTAAGGTGCGGCGTGAAGAAGCCGAACGCATACGAACAAGACGTGGTCATCCTAGACGTAGGCGTTAGTGCTCTTTGTTGGTTTGCCTCAATTTAACAACTGCCCTTTTGTGGATGCTTCGAAGGATAGTTTTGCTTGGGGTACAATGGTTCACGAAACTGAGTCATGCATTAGGCATTATTTGTATATTTGTTAAGGGGATACTATGAATCCTGCAGTAATAATTCCTTCGTTTTATACGTCGCCCATGCGCAAGCGTGGTACACCTTCGAGTTTGTATGACCATCCAACGCCCTTAAATTCCAAAGGTACGCTTGAGCGCTGCTTGGCATCTTTGCAAAAGGTAAAGGGCTTGGGTCAAATTATTGTAGTGGTTGCAACTGAAGGCGGCGTTGACAAGGAAGCCGCAGCGAAAGTAAAAGCAATCGTAGATAAGTTTCCTCAGATGCACATTCTTATTGTTGCTCAGGAAGAGGAAAGTATTATCCAGCAAAGGTTTGAGCAGTTAGGCTTTGGAAACCAGAGCGATTGCATTGGTCTTACGGGGTATTCTGCGGTACGCAATCTTGGCTTGGTTGTTGCGCAGGTACTCGGATTTGATTCTGTTGTATTTCTTGATGACGACGAAGTTATTGAAGACGAAGCCTTCTTGGAAAAGGCCATGTATGGCTTAGGCAAGCTCACTAAAAAAGGCATTCCTATTTTGGCAAAGTCGGGCTTTTACTTTAACGATGAGGGTACCTATTATTCCAAGAGCCAAAACCGTTGGTATAACCATTTTTGGCAGCAGGGTAGAGCGTTTAATAATTGGATCACTAAAGCAATGGCGGGTCCTCGTCTTTCACGTTCGAATCATGTGTGCGGTGGCTGTTTGGCGTTGCATCGCGAAACCTATCGCCGTCTCAGCTTTGACCCGTGGATTATGCGCGGAGAAGACTTGGACTATCTGCTAAGCCTTCGTATGTATGGTTCAGATATTTGGTTTGATAATCAATGGTCATTGACGCACTTGCCTCCGAAGGACCGCAACGAAGGACATCGTTTCTATCGCGATATCTTCCGTTGGCTCTATGAGTTCTACAAAATCGAATTCAGTCGTGCGCAGATTGACCTTTTGCAAATTAAGCCCTCATCATTGATGCCCTATCCTGGTCCATTCCTTGAGCCAGGTATTACTAAACGCATTAAGCGTACGGCGTTCTTGCGCTCCTTGGTTCGTCCCGATAAAAGGGCTTATCGCGAAGGTGCTCGTGCTGCAACGCGCGAAGCAACCGATTATGCACAGGCAAATTGTATGAAGTATTTCGAGTTCCAATATACCTGGGGCGATATTATGGCTCGCATGGAAAGCGATGCTGGTCTTCGACAAGCATTGGTTCATGCTGCAATTGCTCGTCAGGCAGGAGAAGATATCGTCGTTGCTTCTTCGGACGCATCATTGCAGGCTGATCAGATTGACGAAGTCGAAGGCAATGTCGCAAAGGTAAATCTCGATCCTGGCATGACAAGCGAAATACAATTGAACTTAAATGATGAAGAGTAGCGTGGCGCAAAGCACATGGAAACATTTATCATAGCCGCAGTAATAGGTTTGGTTATAGGTATTTTTTCGGGACTGTTGGGTATCGGTGGCGGTACCTTAATGGTCCCGATTTTTCGTCTCGGCTTTGGCATGAGTGCCATTTCTTCAACGGCAACATCACTGTTTACCATTATTCCTACATCCCTATCGGGACTTGTTGCTCATATTAAGAACAAAACATGCATTCCTAAGATTGGTGTTCTTTGCGGGTTGGGCGGCGCCTGCACGAGTCCTGTAGGCGTGTATCTGGCTTCTATCTCTCCCTCGTGGGCTATTATGCTTGCTGCTGCGCTGATTATTGGCTATTCGGCAGTTTCGATGTTTCGCAAAGCAATCCGCATGCCAAAGATTGCCTCTCAAGGTGAATCTTCGGTTACGGGCAAAGATCGCGCGAAAGAGGCAGAAAAAGCAGCGAAGAAGGCAGCTGAAAAAGCTGCTGAAACAGCGGCAAACACTTCTTCTGGCAACGATGCCAATGCTGCTACCTTTAAGCTTTCTGCAAAAAGAGTAGTGCAATGTTTGCTCATCGGATTATGCGCAGGCCTAGCTTCGGGGTATGTCGGTGTTGGCGGCGGTTTTATCATGGTGCCGCTGTTTATTTCTGTGCTGGGAATTATGATGCGCCAAGCTTCAGGAACCTCACTGGTTGCCGTAACCATTCTTGCTATACCAGGTGTTATTGAGCAGGGTTTACTTGGCCATATCAACTATATTGCAGGTATTGCTATGGCGATTGGAAGTATTCCTGGTGCAATAATTGGTGCAAACTTGATTCGAAAGATTCCAGAACGTAAACTACGTTTCGTATTTGGTGCATTTCTCTTGCTTTCGGCGGTCGTTCTGCTGATTAACGAACTTCTGCCGATGTTTGCATAACTAAGGAAATATGTATGTTTCGTCATAACTTATATATCTTTTTGGAAATTCTCTTTTTATGCTTAGCCTTGCTTTGCGGTTGTGTTTTGGGCTGGGCGATGTTTAGTGGAGCAAACAACTACACGGTTTTGGTAGTTTCTGGAGCGCTCTTTACTATTTTTCTGCTTATAACCATTGCCCTTATGCTGGATCCCGATCGTATTCGTGCAAGCCAATCGGATTCAGTACTTCACTTGGCAAGCGACACACTTGCAGCAATGCAGGGTGGCTTTAACCAAGAAAGTGCTCAGCGTGTGTGCGAGGTATTGCTTCCTGCTACTTCTGCCTCTGCCGTTGCTATCACGGATCGCGAAGTGGTGCTTGGCTATCACGGCGCGGGTGCTGAAGAGTTAGGCAAAGCGGGCGGCAACATTCATACCGAAGGCACGAAGCGCACCATCCAAGACGGAAAAACACGCGTGTTCAAAACGCAAGCTGAAGCAGGTTTTCCTGTTCATATTCGCAATATTCAGGCGGGCATTATTGTGCCGCTTAAGGTTGGTAAAACTATTCAGGGTACGCTGAAGTTTTATTACCCAAAACCTTCTCGTATTAATGAAACCCAGATTTCTATCGCAGAAGGTTTCGCTCAGCTGTTGTCTACTCAGATTGCTGCAATGGAGCTGGAAGAACAGAAGAAGCTTGCAACAAGTATGGAATTAAAGGCACTTCAAAGCCAGATTAACCCTCATTTCTTGTTTAATATTATTAATACGATGGCTTCTTTGGTGCGCACCGACCCTGACAAAGCACGTATCATGCTCCGCGAATTTGCGGTGTTCTATCGCCAGACATTGGAAAACAGCTCCGATCTTATTCCGCTTTCTCGAGAAATTGAACAAACCGTTCGCTATTTGTCGCTGGAACAAGCACGCTTTGGTGAAGATCGCTTGGCGGTGGAAGTAAACGTGGACGATGATGTTCGCGCAATGTCAGTTCCTGCTTTTATGGTGCAGCCTCTGGTAGAAAATTCGGTGAAGCATGCTATGCCTGCGGAAGGAAAATTAACCATTAGCATTGCTGGCGAAATGGACGGCGACGATGTGTATCTTCACGTTTCTGATGATGGTATCGGCATGAGCGAAGATGCGGTGCGCAATATCATGAATCCAAAATCGCAAACAGGATTGGGTATTGCCGTTAAAAACGTCAATGACCGTTTACGTGGATACTATGGCGAAGAAGCCTATATGAAAATCGAAAGTGAATTGGGTGTAGGAACACAGGTTACGCTGTACCTCTACGACTGTGCTCATGTGTAAGCTGAAGCGTTATTTGCGTATTGGTGCTTAGGATGAAGTGTCACTTGCAAACTCATGTTTAGGTTGAAGCGCCTTTTGCAAAATTCGACTTATTTTCATCTTTTATAAATGATAGCGAGCGGCAATCATATTCAAATAGAACAACAATGGCCCATCAATATGAAGTAGTCTATAATATCGTCTGATACCTAAAATTGAGACGAGGAGGCTATGTTGCTGAAGGCGATCATTGTTGACGACGAAGCACCTGCGCGTTCCGAACTACGCTTTTTGCTAGGCGAACTTAATCAAACCGAAGTTGTTGCTGAAGCGGCTAGCGTCCGTGAAGCAATTGAAAAGTTGAAGGAATATCCTTGTGATGTGATGTTCCTCGATATCAACATGCCAGAAGCTACTGGTATTCAATTGGCTGAAGCGCTCCAGCATTTGAAATATCCTCCTGCGGTAGTATTTGTTACGGCTTATAGCGAATTCGCTCTGGACGCTTTCAAGGTAAATGCTATTGACTACCTGGTAAAGCCTGTTGAAACTGAGCGCTTGGCTCAAGCTTTGGCTCGCGTTCGCGAACACGTAGTTTTGCATGCAAAGGCCCAGAAAGCTGAACGCATTCCTGTTGAAAAGGGCGGCAAGAAGATTCTCATCAATATCGATGACATTCGTTTTGTCATGGCCCGTGATGACTATGCTTATCTGCAGACAGGCACCGACCGTTTCTTCTCTACGGTAAGTTTGGCTCAGCTTGAAAAGACTCTTGATGGCCATGGATTCTTCCGTGTTCATCGTGGCTATTTGGTTAACCTTGCTTTGGTTAAAGAGGTTGAGCCACAGTCTGGTGGAACCTTGCTGCTTACCCTTGACGGCGTAGACGATAAGATTCCTGTTTCGCGTCGTCGCGTTTCTTCACTTAAGAAGGCGTTAGGTCTGTAAGCGCGCACTGTTTTTGGCGCAAGGAGTTTAACTTCTGCATAAATAATGCATCTGACGGCGGTAAGAAATTTACTGCCGTCTTTTTATTTACTGGACACGTTATTTAGCGGATAAGTTTTTTTAGACGCTTGAATGAAGTTTTCAAAAGTCGGATAAAGTTTGGTTGAAACGATGGCAAATTCTGAAAGTGTTAATAATGAACAACCGTTCGAGTTAAAGCGCGATGTTGTTTTGTTTGATTTGGACGGAACGGTACTTGATACGCATGATGCTATTTTGGATAGTATGCGTTATGCCACACGCGAAGTGCTCAAAACGGTAATTCCCGATGAGGTTTTGGTGGCAGAAGTTGGACAGCCTCTCGTAACGCAAATGCGAACTCTGGCGCCCGACGAGGAAACAGCCCAAGAATTGCTGGTGGTATATCGCGCTCGTAACGAAAAAGATCTCAATCTAAAAACTGCTCCCTTTGCAGGCATTGAACAGCTGATTCGCCAACTAAAACATGAGGGGTTCACCGTTGCGGTTGTTACCTCAAAACGTGAAGCGCTTGCTACCACAAGTCTTAAAGCGTTTGGTATGTATGATCTGTTTGCGCTGGTAAACGGAATGGAAAGCAGTACGGGCCACAAGCCCGACCCTGATCCGCTTCTTCAGGCAGCAAAAGACTTAGGGGTAGCTGTCAAGCGCTGTCTGTATATTGGCGACAGTCCTTTTGATATTCAGGCAGCTCATGCTGCTCAGATTCCCTGTGTTGGGGTAACGTGGGGTGGTTTTTTCGGGAAAGATATGCTGGCAAGGGAATGTCCCACCCAGTTAGTGGATACCCCCGAAGAACTGCACGAGGCAATTCGACAACTTGCTCAGTGATACAATGACCAAAAGAAAATTGTCTTTGATTGTGTCAAAAATAAGATAGATAAGGAAAGCGTTATGGCTAATTCTGAAACTCCTCTTGTAGGCATCATTATGGGTTCTGAATCCGATATGGCAACTATGGAAGCTTGCATGAAACAACTTGATGAGCTTGGCGTGCCTTATGAAGTTAAGGTTGCAAGCGCTCATCGCAAGCCTGCGGTAGTACATGAGTGGGCATCAAGTGCTGTTGAACGCGGTATTCGCGTAATCATTGCGGCAGCAGGTAAGGCTGCTCATTTAGGTGGTGTAGTTGCAGCTTATACTCCACTACCTGTTATTGCGGTACCTATGAAAACAAGCGATTTAGGCGGTCTGGACTCTTTGCTTTCCATGGTTCAGATGCCAAGCGGCGTTCCTGTAGCAACGGTTGCAATCAATGGTGCTAAGAATGCTGCAATTTTGGCAGTGCAGATTTTGGGTACGGGCGACGAAGAGGCTCGTGCAAAAATCGAAAAGCTCAAGGCTGATATGGCACAGGCATAAGATAGAGCTACTTTTCGCTACCCAAGTTCAAGAGGGTTTTGTATCGTCTGTGAACTTGGGTGGTTTTATTTTGATGGACGAGAGCAAAGGTACACTCGTATGGCAAAAGAGTTTCTGACGGGAAACCAAGCATTTGCACACGCAGCGCTTGAAGCGGGAGTCCGTGTCTGCGCAGGTTATCCAGGAACCCCTTCTTCGGAAGTTATAGAAACGGTTGCAGCTGAACATGTAGCGGGTAGAGCAGAGGGAGTTCACGTAGAGTGGTCAACTAACGAAAAGGCCGCGCTGGAACTCTTAGCAGGTGCAGCATATGCAGGAGCGCGCACGCTGTTTACCTGCAAGCAAGTTGGATTGAATGTGGCAAGCGATGCACTAATGTCACTTAATTATGTGGGCGTAAAGGGCGGAATGGTTCTTTATGTAGCAGACGATCCTGGTCCAATTTCTTCTCAAACTGAACAAGATACTCGTCGATTTGCATCCTTTGCGAAAGTTCCTGTATTCGATCCTGCTACTCCTGAGCAGGGCTGTGAAATGATGGCGGCAGCGTATGAATTATCGGAGCAATACGGCACTCCTGTTATCATGCGTCCAACGACCAGAATTTGCCATGCATCCACCTTTGTCGAGATAAAGGATCACACTACTGCAAAAGAAGCTGACGGCTTTAAAAAAGATTCCCGTTGGGTAATTTTCCCAAAACGAGCTTATGAAGCTCATGGCGAAATCAATACAAGACTGCCACTTATCGCAAGCGATTTCTCCAAAGACCCTCTTGTGCGTTTCAACCCCATTTTTGAAAAACAGCCCGAAGGAAAGCTGAAGAGCTTTCCTGTGGAGGTTGAACATGAATCACAAAGCGATATCCAGCCGCCTTGTTTGGGTATAGTTGCTGGGGGTATTTCGTATGCATATATGCGAGAAGCGCTTTCTTTGCTTGAAGAAGAAGCAGCGGCAGGAAACCTTGTTGGATGTAATGGGGAAGTGCTTTCGGCGCTGCCTGCGTATCGCATTATGCAAGTAGGCACTCCATATCCCTTCCCTGAGCAGCGAGTTACTGAGTTTGTGCAAGGCTTGAACAAGGTTATTGTCTTTGAAGAGCTTGACTATGTGCTTGAAGATGAACTACTGAAACTCGCGGGACGAATTCACGCATCGTATGAAGTTCAAGGAAAACTGTCGGGCCATACCAATAATCGTGGTGAAAACTCGATAGACGACATTGCTGAACAGCTGTGCAACTTCTTCGAGGTTAAGCGCGTGAAGCTTGCGGCGGATATGGAACAAAGCGAAGTGACAGAAGAAGCCGCAGAGGCTGTGGCGGGCGCGGTATTGAATGCGGCAGCTGAGCTAGTGGAGGTAGAACCACCTGCACGACCTCCGCTTTTGTGTCCAGGATGCCCTCATCGCGGTTCTTTCTATGCGACCAAAGCAGCTTTCGATCGCGGCAGCAAGGGAATTTTCTGCGGAGATATTGGGTGCTATACACTTGGCAATGCTAAGCCTCTTGATGCGGTAGATACCTGTTTATGTATGGGTGCGGACATCACCATCGCTCAAGGCTTTAGTATTGTTGAGCCCAACAAGAAAGCCCTTGCTTTCATTGGCGATTCAACCTTTTTTGCAAGTGGCATGACGGGTGTGGCAAATGCGGTATACAACCAGCATGACATTACCATTGTGGTTTTGGATAATGCCACCACCGCGATGACCGGTTCGCAACCTCATCCTGGAACGGGAGTTACCCTTATGGGGCCAAAGAGCGAACCAATTTCTATTGAAAAGGTTCTACGGGCACTGGGCGTGTCGGTTATCACCCATGCTAATCCGTTGCATTTAGACGATGCGATCAAGGCGGCAAAAGAAGCCATTGCTTATGATGGTCCTTCGGCAATTATTTACGAGTCGCCTTGCATCAAGCTAATTAAGCCAAGCAAGCCTGTTGAAGTAGATTTAGAAGCATGCACTAACTGCGGACGTTGTGTTTTAAAGTTGGGTTGTCCTGCTCTTTCCTGGGATGCTGAAAATCGTCATCCCGTTGTTGATGCTTCGCTTTGTAATGGCTGCGGTCTGTGTACCTACGTATGTAATGACGACGCTTTGATGTGTAGCGAACTTAATGAAGGCGCCTTGCAGCAACCACGTGTTCTGCAACAATTAAATACATCGCAACAATTAGACGCCGACGCCTCATCTGTAGGTAGCGTTTCTTGCGAGGAGGTTAACAATGATTAATATTTCTCTCGCGGGAATTGGTGGCCAGGGAAGCGTTCTGGCGGCAAAAATACTTGCAGAAACCGCGCGCTCTAAAGGCTGGCAGGTGCGTACTGCCGAAACGACGGGTATGGCCCAGCGTGGTGGTAATGTTATGAGTCATGTTCGCATGGGCGATAAAGGAGAAGAAGTATTTTCTCCTCTTCCTGCTCAAGGATCAGATGATCTTATTATCGCGCTTGAGCCAGGAGAAGGATTGCGTGCTCTGTCTCTCTTGAAGCCTCAAGGGGTACTTGTTACTGCAGCTTCAGGGGTGGCGCCTGTTGTTTCAAGCTTTAAGACACAGCCCTACATTCCACAGGATATGATTGCTCGCTTGCAACAGAGCGATGCCCATGTTGTTGTGGTTGATGATGAAGCGCTTTGCACGAAGTTGGGGTCTCGTAAGGCATTGAATATCATTATGCTTGCTTCAGCTTTGTCTGCAGTAAATGATCCTTGTAATAACAATGCATTATGCGGAAAAATCACTCTGCACGATATGCGCGAGATAATTCCTTCGTGCGTTAAAGAGCGTTTTGTGCCCCTTAATCTTGCTGCTATTGATTTAGTGGAACAAAATGCATAATACTTTACTAAACTAAAGAGCATATCGGTTCCGTCCTGAAAGCTAGACGAAAGGCTGCGCAATGGAGCTTACAACTGAACAGTTTGATGTATTAAAGGAAGAATTCAAAACACTGAAGGACCGCTCGCCTTTTTATGCCAAGAAGTTTGAGGGCATTGATCTGAGTGATGTACAGACACAAGAAGATTTTGAAAAGCTTCCTTTTTCGGAAAAGGCAGACTTGCGCGATGTGTATCCTTTGGGGTTAGCTGCCGTTCCAGAAGAAAAAATTGTACGCGTACATTCTTCTTCGGGAACCACCGGTATTCCTGTTGTTATTCCTTACACTCAAAAAGACGTTACCGATTGGGCTATTCAGTTTGCGCGTTGTTATGAGGTAGCAGGAATTACCAATAAAGATCGTATTCACATTACGCCTGGTTATGGCCTATGGACAGCAGGCATTGGTTTTCAGCTGGGTGCTGAACGTTTAGGCGCGATGGCTGTTCCGCTAGGTCCTGGCAATACTGAAAAGCAGCTTCGCATGATGGAAGATCTTCAGTCGACGGTACTGTGCGCTACCAGCTCTTATGCATTGTTACTTGCAGAAGAAATTGCTAAACGCGGCATTCGCGATAAGCTTTCGCTGCGCAAGGGTGTTATTGGTTCAGAACGCTGGGGCGAAAAAATGCGCCATCGTATTGAACATGAATTAGGTATTGAGATTTTTGACATTTACGGTCTTACCGAAGTGTATGGCCCAGGTATTGGTATTTCTTGTCATGAACACAATGGCATGCATATTTGGAGCGACTACGTATACGCAGAAATCGTTGATCCAAAAACGGGCAAGCCGTTGCCTGATGGCGAAATTGGCGAATTGGTACTTACTACGCTGCGCAAAGAGGGTGCTCCTCTTGTTCGCTACCGCACCCACGACCTGACGCGTATTATTCCTGGTGATTGCGCTTGCGGTTTAAAGCATCCTCGTATTGATACGTTAGTTGGTCGTACCGATGATATGTTCAAGGTTAAGGGTGTTAATATGTTCCCTGCTCAGGTTGAAGAAGTTATTGCGGCAACGTCAGGTACTTCTTCGGAATATCAGGTAATGATTGAACATATTATGGGTCGCGATGTATTGACCGTTCTTTTCGAAACGGAATTAACGGGCGATGCGCTCAAGCATTGCGAATCCGAATTGGAACTTATTTTTAAGGCTAAGATTGGCTGTACTCCTGATGCGAAGGGCGTACCGCTAGGTGAACTGCCTCGTTCAGAAAAGAAGACTCAGCGCATCTTCGACAGCCGTTACTAAGCAGTATTGGCTTGCGCCAACCCTTGAATTCATAAGATATTAGTGAAGTGCCCGTAGTAAATACGGGCACTTTTGTTCTCAAAACACGTTCGGCGAGGTATAGGAGCCGTTTGAGGTTCGAAAGGGTATTGGATGCACTATAGTATGATAAAGTGCATCCAATGATTTTCGAATGCGAACATAGCAAAGCGGTTCAGCGCATTAACACGATGGTTCAACATCGTGCTGAACAGTGTGTTCGTGATTTAGTTTTCTCTGATTCATATACCTATCGATATCTATAGCACACGGTTTTCGCCGGTGCTTTTTTATTGCATCGTGCAAGAAGGTCGTGTGCGCCTCCATCTATTGCTTTCATTGTAAAGCTCGTTAGTGAATTGCTCTTATTAAGCTGCTATTTCTAGTTGCTCAGAGCGTTTTTAAGGTAGATCCGTAATACGAGGAGATATATTCATGGCGGTAAAGATAGGTATTATTTTCATCTTTGTGTGCGTGGTAATAGGTATTGGTATATACGCACGCAAACACACAAAAAGTGTTGATGGTTTTGTGTTAGGTGGCAGAAGTGTCGGTCCATGGCTTTCGGCGTTTGCGTTCGGAACAAGCTACTTTTCTGCGGTAATTTTTATTGGATACGCTGGTCAGTTTGGCTGGAAGTATGGGTTATCGGCCTTCTGGATTGGGGTAGGCAATGCGCTTCTAGGATCGCTTCTTGCATGGTGGGTGCTAGGTCCCCGTATACGCGAAATAACTCAGCGTCTTAAGGCAACTACCATGCCAGAATTCTTTGGAAAAAGGTATCATTCAAAAGCACTGCGAGTAGCATCGGCGGCAATTATTTTTGTGTTCCTTATTCCTTACACGGCAAGTGTTTATAACGGGCTTTCCCGTTTGTTCGGAATGGCATTTGGTTTGCCTTATGAGGTGTGCATTATTGGCATGGCGGTCGTTACCTGCATTTATGTAGTATTGGGTGGCTACATGGCAACGGTGTTGAACGACTTTGTTCAGGGCATTGTTATGCTTCTTGGAATTGTGGCTGTTATTGCTGCGGTACTGGCAGGGCAAGGTGGCTTTAGTGAAGCAATTATTTCGTTGTCGCAAATCCCTGCTGAAGGAAGTAGCATGAACGGTGCGTTTATTTCAATGTTTGGTCCTGATTTGTTTAATTTACTTGGTGTAGTAATTCTGACGTCGCTTGGCACCTGGGGATTGCCACAGATGGTTTCTAAGTTTTATGCCATAAAATCGGGTCCTGCCATTAAGCAGGGTGCCATTATTTCTACAGTCTTTGCGTTCATTGTGGCAGGAGGCAGTTACTTTTTGGGTGGTTTTGCTCGCTTGTTCGGTGATGAAATTGCCTTTAGCGCACAGGGAACGCCAATTTATGACTCTATTATTCCAACTATGCTGAGCGGTCTGCCTGATATTTTGCTTGGTATCGTTGTGGTTTTGGTTTTGTCGGCATCTATGTCTACGTTGTCTTCTTTGGTGCTAACCTCATCTTCGTCGCTAACGCTCGATTTATTGAAAGACAACGTAATCAAATCGATGAGTGATAGAAGTCAGATTGTTTGGATGCGTGGTCTTATCGTAGTATTCGTTGTTATTTCTGCTGCGTTAGCGCTTGTTCAATACACCTCAACAATCACGTTTATTGCTCAGTTGATGAGTATTTCATGGGGTGCTTTAGCGGGTGCATTTTTAGGTCCTCTGTTGTGGGGAGTATATAGCGGTCGCATTTCGAAAGCTGCCGTGTGGGCAAGCTTTATCGTTGGGGTAGGTCTAACAGTTTCGAATATGTTCATAGGCTTTATTGATTCACCCATCAATTGCGGAGCACTTGCTATGCTTTTGTCGCTTGTTGTTGTTCCTTTGGTAAGTTTGGTTACGCCATCGGTGTCATTCCAGGTAAAACCGCCTTCGCGCGAAGGCGCTATCGATCGCGAAATTGAACGTGAACTTCGTGAAGAGGCACGTGCTGCTCGAGCGTAATTAACATGGTGCAAAAGATTATTCCGCTGAAGCAATTCCGAAAAAAGAGTTTCTGCTTAAGGGGTGTACCAAAGAGAGCAGGCGCACAAGGACTCGCACAAGAACTTGTACAAGGAATCGCACTATAAGGGTTTTCCACAATGAGGGCAGTAATGAGTTTCGTCGCTGCCCTCATTGTGGAAATCTTTGTGTGTGCTTGCCAAAGTTGATCTTTCTTCTTGAAAACACGCTTTGTTTGCGGTGGGCTGTGCAAAAGAAGTGCCATTAGCGTGTTTTGCATGAACGTGCTTCAAGTAGGATTTTTCTTCCTTACGACGCTTTTTCTCTGCATTAAGCGCTGCTTTACGTTCGCGTTCAGCATGTGCTTCATCAATAAATCCTGCGGTAAAAATACCAGCAGGAATAGCAACTATGCAAATTGAAAAAAGCATAGTTATCATGCCAACAAGTCTGCCTTCTACCGTAATAGGGGTTAGATCTCCATAGCCCGTGCTGGTAATAGTGGTGATAGCCCACCACATTCCAGAAAAAATGCTATCGAACTTATCCGGCTGGACAGGGTTTTCGAATTGATACATCAGCACCGAGGCTGCCATAACAAGAACCGCTAACACCGCAACTGCAGGAATTATTTCTTCGCGGCGACTAGAAATAACGCGGCTGATCATATTGAGCCCAGAAATGTAACGCGTAATTTTAATAAGGCGAATTACGCGTAGTACACGCAAGGTATTGAATGTTTGGTAGGGAAGTGTTCCTAGTATGACGCCAATAAAAGGAATTACTGCAAGAAAATCAATAATGCCCATAGGAGAAATCAGGTAGCGAATTCGAGCCTTGATAGGCGAGAGATGAGAATAAGCTATATCGGCGGTCCAAATACGTCCAATATATTCGACTAAGAAAACAAAAGTGCAGGCAACATCAAAGTAATACAGGACGTGATGGATGTTGCTGGTAAGACGGCTATTGAATACAACGAAAACCAATAAAGCGTTAAGAGCAATAAGAACGGTAAGTATCCAAGAAAAAATCTTGCCGGCCAAGGTGGCGTGTGATGGTTCGTTTAGGGCAGCATACACTTTTTCTTTTCTTGTTATATAGGCAATATTTTCTGGTGGATGAAGAGACATGCAATCACCTAGGTGCTAGTAACAAACATTGAAAAGCTAACTTTTCATTCTTTTTATAGGATAAGGGAACATAAAATATATAAGAGTGAAAATATGTAACTTATGAGGGATTACGTAAGGAATTGCGTTTATGAATAATTTTGGTGCAAGCTCTTATCAAAAAGAAGAAAGAAAGACTGTTGGAGAAGAATCGGCAAAGAGAAAAGTAGCAAGCATAAAAGAGATAGATAGCAAAGCAACAGGTGTAGCCCTAAATAAAATCAATCCGAGTTTTGCATCCTTGGTTTTGGCAGTTTTATTGTTAGCGGTTTCGACTCTGATGCTTTCGGGATGCGCTGGTCAGTCGGATTCGCCCGATGCTGAACGGGCAGGCATAGAAGAGCCGCTTGAAGTTAATGACAAGGGCGTAAACGAAGAAGAAAAATCAGAAGAAGCAGCTACCGAAAAGCCTGCTGGCCCTGATCCTGACGCACTTCGTGCAGAGTTGTCAATTACCGAAGACTATCGAGATAGCTTCATCCATGGCGAAAAGGGCGCCGAGTTTCAAAAATATATTGTGTTGCATGACACTGAGGGAGAAGGAAGCGCTGCTGGTGTAGTGGACTATTGGGACAGCAATGGATCAGGAGTAGCTGCTCATTTCATAATCAACAAAGATGGCAGTATTGTGCAGTGTGTCCCTCTTGATGCGATTACTCACCATGCGGGATTTGGCGATACGGGTCATAACGAAAAGTATGGTGTAGAAGACGAATCCCGTGATGACAAAGAAGGTACCACTTCGATTGGTGCGGATTTTGCCGATTATGGCATGAATTCCTATTCGGTTGGTATCGAAATGGTGCATGTGGGTGGATCGGGTGATTATCCGCAAGCGCAGCTTGAAGCACTCGATGGGCTCATTGCTTATATTGATGCTTACTATGGTTTTGAAAGTACGATCATTGATCACAAAGCATGGCGTTCAGGAAATTCTGACACTTCAGCAGAGTTTGCGGAATACTTCGAGAACTATAAAGACCATCGTACGCACGATTAAGTAAGTCTTTGAGGTAAGCTTCGGCAAATAGCCTAACGATTAAGGGCGTGAAACAAGTTAATGTTTCACGCCCTTTGCATGTTGAAAGTGTTTTACGGCTTGAAAAGATTTAGCAGCAACCCTTTTGACCTTCGCGAATAATCATGTTTAAACGAAGGTTCAAGCCTAGTTCTTTTTGAACCAGATTAAAGGCAGCATCAATTGCCTTATCCATGTCGTAATACTTGTAACCGCCCAAACGGCCAGCGAATACAACATTGCCTTCCTGTTTTGCCAGTTCGACATATTTTTCGTAAAGGGCAGTGTTGCGTTCATCATTGATGGGATAGTAGGGTTCATCTCCTGGTTTCCAATCTGCTGGATATTCGCGCGTAATAATGGAAACAGGAATGTCGTTACCATAAGCATCTTTACCAAATTCGAAATGCTTGTGCTCAATAATGCGCGTCCAGGGTACTTCATGAGAAGTGTAGTTGACCACAGCGTTGCCTTGCCAGTTTTCGCATTCGACCAGTTCAGATTCGAAGCGAAGTGAACGATATTCAAGCGTGCCCAACTTGAAGTCGAAATATTCATCGATGGGACCGCAATAAATAATGCGATCAGCGATATCTTTATGCTCTGCAATAAAGTCGCGATATTCGGTATTGAGTAAAATTTCAGCACCATGGAACATGCGCTCGACCATAGCGGTGTAACCACCGATAGGAATGCCTTGCCAACGATCATTGAAGTAATTGTTGTCATAGATAAAGCGAACAGGTAGACGCTTAATAATAGATGCAGGAAGATCCTTGCAGTCGCGGCCCCATTGCTTTTCGGTGTATTCCTTGACAAGCTTTTCGAAAATGTCGCGGCCAACTAAAGAGAGCGCCTGTTCTTCTAAATTCTTTGGCTCAGTAATGCCCTCTGCGGCGATTTGCTCTTCTATTTTTGCGCGCGCTTCATCAGGAGTGCAAACGCCCCACATTTTTGAAAAGGTATTCATGTTGAAGGGCATGTTGTACAGTTCGTCATGATAGCGGGCAACAGGAGAATTGACATAGTTGTTGAACTCTGCGAATTGATTTACGTAGTCCCAAACAGGCTTAATCGAGGTATGGAAAATATGAGCGCCGTATTTATGAACATTGATGCCATGCTCTGAAGAGGTGTAAATATTGCCTGCAATGTGATTGCGACGATCAATCACCAAGCAGCTTTTTCCTCGGTGAGTTGCTTCGTGAGCAAATACAGCAGCAGTGATGCCTGCGCCAACGATAAGGTAATCGTAATGTTCTTGCTGCATAAAGGTACCTTTCTCTGCCTTTATTTTGAACGTATATAAACAAAAGATTTGCTTAGTACTCGTGAGCAATCTTGCTAGATTGCGCGCACATTTTATTCTAATTGATTTGTGGGTGTTGCCAAAAAATAAGAGCGAAGCAGGCTGACTGCTTCGCTCTTGCGTTAGATAAAGTCAATTGAGCAATGTGCTCAAAATTCGTTTCTAGTCCTGCTTTACTACCAGTACGTCGCAACGCAGATTACGGATCAGGTACGTAGAAACACTACCTACGAATACATAGGTGATGTTAGACAGACCACGCTCACCACAAACTACGATGTCGGGCTCGAAGGGCTTGATCATTAGGTTATGAATAGTTTCCTGAATGCGACCAACCTTAACAACAACTTCAATAGATGGAATGTCAGGATTGTTGCGAGCGTCCTTCAAAATGTCGCCCAAAGAATCTTCCAAACGATTCTGGATGGTTTGAGCGAGTTCTTGATAGTCAGTTCCGGTTAGAGAATCTGGAACTGAATCGATAACATGGCCAAGCATTAGTTCGGCATGATTAAGGGCAGCAATCTGAATAGCACGCTGAGCTACTTCTTCTTGGGTGCTGCCTCCGTCGAGCGCGGCAAATACTCGTTTGTATTGCTTCATGGTAATCGCCCCTCTTTCTCCTGGGAAGTTTCAGGATACCTATTTCAGGGCTCCCAACTGCCCTGATTATTATCTGCTCTTATTCTATCATCGTTTCTTTTGTGGAGGTAATAAAGAACAAAGAGCCGTAGGTCTTTTGTTGAGGAATTTTGGTGCGATCTGAACGATTTTGGTTTCTATTGGATGAAGTAATTAATAACGTTAAACTAAATAAGCTTACGTATAATGAGTGGTGCATTATTAGAAGTGCTGCATAAATGAAACGCCTTTGGAGGGAGTCCGTTCATGGCAGACAAAGTCGCTGTATTGATACCTTGCTATAACGAGGCAATTACTATTGGAAAAGTAATTGACGACTTTAAGCGTGTGTTGCCAGATGCCGATATCTATGTGTATGACAACAACTCCAAAGACGACACCTCTAAAATTGCGCGTGAACATGGCGCTATTGTTCGTTTTGAAGGGCGCCAAGGCAAGGGTAACGTTGTTCGCAGTATGTTTCGTGATATTGAAGCAGACTACTACATTATGGTTGATGGCGATGACACCTATCCTGCAGAAGCAGCACCAGAATTGCTGAAGCCTTTAATGAACGATGAGGCCGACATGACCGTAGGGGATCGTTTATCAAACGGTTCTTACGGTGAAGAAAATGATCGTGCTTTCCATGGGTTTGGCAATAACCTAGTTCGCTGGCTTATCAAGACTATTTACGGCTATGCCTTTGAAGACGTTATGACGGGGTATCGTGCCTTTAATAGGGTGTTTGTTAAAACAATGCCTGTACTCTCTGAAGGTTTTCAGATTGAAACAGAAATTTCAATCCATGCCGTTGATAAGCGCTGGCGTATTGCAGACGTCCCTATTGATTATCGCGATCGTCCTGAGGGAAGCTATTCGAAGCTTTCCACCTTTGGCGATGGCGCAAAGGTACTAAAGGCTATTACGGCACTATTTAAAGACTATCGTCCACTGGCTTTCTTTGGCTGGTTGGCACTGCTGCTTATTATTTTGGCGGCTATTGCGGCAATTCCTATTCTTTTGGAATACGCTCAAACTGGTTTGGTTCCTCGCATTCCTACCATGTTGGCATCAATTGCTCTGGCAGGATGCGCGGCGCTTTCGTTTGCGACGGGCTTGGTACTTGATACGGTTGCAAACAGTAACCGCCGTCAGTGGGAATTGGATGTGTATAAAGCAAACGGAAGTTTTTACGGGAAAAAGTAAATTTACTTTAATCTAGCGTAAATTGATTAAGATAACTTGAATGCAGGAGAGCTATGCCAATTTGTGTCATTTTCCTCCTCGTCGGGGATGTTAGCGCACCGCGGCTTGATTTCATAGATGGGTGGGTTAGGTCTCTTGGAGTAATAGCCGCAAACGAAAATGACGCACAATGGCCTCAACAAGCTAAAGCCATTTTCCTTCATTGATTGAGCATCGATCTTCTTATTCGGTAAGGCTTGATGGACCTCTTGGTGGCTTTCTTGTGCTTGGTTAATCTAATGGCGTAGCAAAGAGCCTTGTGTTTTTGTCTTCTGTACAGGATGTAAACTATTCGTCAATGTCGCTTCCATCCTTCTTTTTTCATGAAAGGGGTCCACGAAACAATCTAAAACCACTTTTCGACCTGGAGCTTCGGTTTTCGCCACTACCGAACCCAGGCCTCTAATCTATCTGGTGTTTCAGTACAGCACTAATCTGTTAGAAACATACGAAGAGTTTCCGATGTACTTTCTGCGCATCAGGATGCCGAACCTCTGTTGTCTTGGTGATGGTTGGGATTTTCTTTTGAATTTCAAGTCAAAACCCCAGGGTTTCTCACATCATTTTTAGAATGCTAAAGTCCAAAAGACTTGCTCGAGCTGTTCAAGCCTTGCTTCAGTCATCATCTATGTCAATCGTTATGAGAAGATTTCGAATGTATTTACGGATATCCTTCATTGAAGTTTCAGGTTTCGCAATTTTGACCTGCGCAAGTGTTATTCTTTAATAAGAATTGTTTCCGTGGTTTCTAAGGGTCGAAATGAAAATTATCCATTGCGCCGATATCCATCTTGATTCCAAGATGGAAACGCACATGCCTGAAAAGAAAGCCGCAAAAAGAAGGGAAGAGCTCAAGCAGACATTCTCTAATTTGATCGAATTCGCAAAAGAGGAACACATCGATGGAGTGATCATTGCGGGTGATCTGTTTGATTCCGAAAGGGTTTTGTTTAACACAGCAGAATTTATTCTGTCTAAGATCGCGTCAGCTTCCGACATTGCGTTCTTTTACCTTCAAGGCAATCATGATAGTAACCATGATGTTTTTGAGGGGCTTATAGTGCCTCCCAATTTAAGAATGTTTACGGACGAATGGAAGACGTTCAAATTGGGCGATGTTGCCATATCCGGTATTGAACAAACGCCAAACAATGCATCATCCCTTTATGGATCATTGTCACTAGACCAAAACGACACGAACATAGTGATCATGCACGGATCAGTTTCGGGAAATCCTGATTTCAACAACGTTGCTGTAAAACTACTGACAAACAAAAGCATTGATTATCTGGCTTTAGGTCACTATCACTCGTTTTCGGAACCAAAGAAGATCGATGATCGAGGTATCTGGTGCTACTCAGGCTGTCTCGAAGGACGAGGTTTCGATGAGAGCGGGAAAAAGGGTTTTATCCTCATTGACACCAATGAGATCACGAAGCCACAGTTTGTGCCATTCAGCCAGCGCATCATCAATTCAATCGAAGTAGATGTGTCCTCTGCTGAAAAACCTTCTGAGATTCTCAATTTAGTTTCGGAGAAGACGAAGGGCATTAATGAAAAGGACATCGTGGAGATTATTCTCGTTGGCAGGTTAAGCCCCGAGTTATCACGCGACACAGTCTATATGGAAAACGAGCTCAATAGCCGCTTTTTCTTTGCTCGCGTGAAGGACCACACGTCAATTAACCTTGAGCCAGAGGACTATATGCATGACATATCCCTTAAAGGCGAGTTCACGAGGTTGGTTATGGGCTCGAACGAAGATCAAGAGGATAAGTCCTTAATTCTTCAAGCTGGATTGCAAGCATTGCGTGGCGAGGAAATTAACCTATGAAATTGATCAACTGTTACATAGATAATTTTGGGACACTTTCGAATTATTCCGTTGATTTCGATGAAAAGTTGACGGTGCTGAAAGAGCCTAACGGCTTTGGCAAGACAACTCTTGCCACATTTTTGCTAGTTATGTTCTATGGAATGCCACGAAAGAAGAAGTTACTCGAAAAGGACTTGAGGAAGAAATACGATCCTTGGCAGGGTGGACGTTATGGAGGAACTTTGACTATCAAGCTTGATGGTCGGGAATACCGTATCGAGAGAACATTTGGCAAGAGGCCGGCAGATGATACCTTTGATGTCTTCGATGCGAGGACTAACGAACGCGACAAGATTCTAAGCTCATACAAATCCTTGGGCGATGAATTGTTTCATCTCGACAGTGATTCGTTTTCTCGTTGTATTTACATCCCGCAAGTGAAGGAGGATGGAAAACTTGCAACGTCTAGCATTAAAACGAAACTTGGCAATCTCATTGAAAACTCAGGTGATCTTGAGGAATACGATGAAGCCATAGATCGTCTGAAGAAACGGCGAACCTACTATGAGGCTTATAGGGGCAATGGCGGAAAACTGAATGAGATAACGACCGCCATTGAAGAACTGCAAGGGGAGCTCATTCGACACGAGGGAGATAAAGACCGCGTCTCAAAAGCGGTAGAAGATCTGAAGAGATGTAACATTGAAATCGTAGTGGTTCAAATCAAACAGTTTTTGATTCAGCAAAGGTTGAGTGCGCATGCTGATGCGGTAAATGCAGCTGAGTTGGAAACGAAGTACAACGATCTTGTTGCCAAGCAAAGGGATTTAGAGGAGAAGATCAAATCCATTCAATCATGCTATGAGGGTAGCCTTCCGCTGCGACGCGAGATAGATGAGCTATCAACGGCAATTACCGACAAACGGGCGTTCGAAAGAGCTAAGTCAGCAGAGATAAACTTGACTGATTCGCAAGATATCGTACGGCAATACCAACCTCTTTTCTCAAGCATTCAACCAAGCGAATCCGAAATTGCTGAAAAGAAGGCAATTGCCGTCAACTTGGTTGCTACTAAGGCAAAGCTAAATGAAGCTGTTATGTCTCAAGAGGACAAAGCCGAACTGGCGGACCTTGAATCATTCTTCGAGAACGGTGTTCCGACACCACAAACACTTGAAGCTTGTGCTGAGGCTATTGGGAATTTAAGTCAGCTTCAGGCCAAGCAAAATAACATGAGCTTATCAGAGGATGAGAGGTACTCTTTAGAGAGCTTGAAGCAACGATTTGCACAAGGACTGCCCAGCAACTCCGTTTTTTCAAAAATCAACAACTCTGTTGAAGAATTGCGGGATTTGAAGTCACGGAACAAAGCGCTTCAACAAACCATTAGTGCCTCAAATGCTAAATCGGATAAGAAACAGGGTAATGGACTCAAAGCGGCATTGATTGTTATCGGTTTACTGTGCATGGTGGCAGGAGCCGTTGTGTTCGCCTTCGTCGACTCAATGGTTGTTTGTGCTGCTTTAGTTGTGGTGGGAGTAGCTCTTGTTATCTCAGCTTTCATCTTCGGAGGTAGGAAAGGTGCTTCCGCAACAAGCGATTCGCAAACAGTCTTTCAAAATGAGATGAACAACAACGAGGAAAGAATAGGTCAACTTGAGGCTTCGATTAAAGAATTCATTGCCCAATACAAAGGAAATCCTAACGTAGATGAAAAACTAGCAATTGAAGAGATAGCCAGAGATGCTTGGAAGTATCAAAGCTTGTTAGAGAAGCAGAGTCGAGTGCAGCAGTTTGAAGATTTTTCTACTACGGAAACGAAGGGTCTCGAAGAGAAGATCGTTGGGTTCTTGGATCCCTATTTCGATAAACCTTTTAGTGACTATTCCGCCCGTTTGCAACAGGTGAGGATGAATTTAAATAGGCTGATCTCTTTACGCTCGCAAAAGGAAAGTATCTCATCCAAAGCAAAGCAGCTGGCTGATGAATACAAGAAAGGCAAAGAAAGTCTGGATTCGTATCTTTCGCAATTTAGCATTTCTGTTGTAGAGGACGATACGTATTCTTCTGTTCTATCAACCTTGGAGAATCAATACGCAAAATACAAGTCTGCTAAAGGGATCTTGAAAAATGCTTCCGTCGAGTTCCAGGAGCGTTCTGAATCTTTGAGAAACGCAACGTCAGTAATTGATTCTTTTGCAAAGAAATACAAGGTTAGTGCAAGCGTATTGACGCCCGAATATGTGAATGCTGCCTATCTTGATCTTGCGAATGTCAAGCGAAACGAAGATGCTTTGAATAAGGTCCGCTTATCTGTAGATGATTTCATCGGCAATCACGGGAAGCCACCTTACGAAACCAAGGCATTACTATCCAATTCTGAATCAGAGGATCTTCAAAGCTCTCTAAGGATACTCGACAAAAGGTCAAAAGATTTGCGTAGCTCGCTAGCTACCTATGAGATAGAGCTCTCTGAGGCGAAAAGATGTGCTGATAAAGGCATCGAACTGGAAGACGAGTATGAGACTTTGATCGAGGAAAGAAAGAATCTTAGGCATCGAGTTGAGCTTTTAGAGAAGACTATTAGCTATTTGCAAAAATCCCAGAAGGAATTGTCGGCTAGCTATATTGGACCACTTGAGCAGTATTTTAAATCATATGCTGACAAGTTTTCCAATGTCTCTGGTTTGAACGTAATGATGGATCAGGAACTTGGTGTTTCAGTGAACTATCATGGATCCTATAAGGAGCTTTCGTACTTTAGCGCAGGTTACAATGACATGTTCGACCTGTGCATGAGAATGGCTTTGGTTGATGCTCTGTTCGAGGGAGAGAGACCATTCGTTATTATGGATGACCCTTTCGTTAATCTTGATGACGAACATACCAAGGAAGCTCTTGAGTTCTTAATGGCCGTTTCCAAAGACAAACAAGTCGTTTATTTGGTTTGTAATTCTAGCCGTATGGATGATGCATTGAATCAAGCAAAGTGATCGTTTTCGGTGTTGGTGGTGCCTCCATAGCACTGCCTTTGCCTTGTGCGAAGTCTTTTAGATGTCTTGCAATGAATAAATTATTCAGCAATATATTGGCAGGTCGTTTCTTGCGAAAGAAAAGCTCTACTGATTCATCGAAGTGAACTCTGAATACTAATTTTAAATGCGAGTTCATTTGAACTCGCTTATTTATAAGCATGAAGCAGCAAAGCGCATGAAAAAAGTCTCACCGTTTATGCGGTGAGACTTTTTGAACAGCGAAAGCGCGTGAACTGAGTGAATCGGTAGAGCTTTTCTTAATGTTGAAACATCCTACCTGGGCAAATACGTGACAAGTGTCCTGTCTCTTTGTCGCGGTTATACCATGAACTTGTACACTGCCTGGGTGTAAGCTACAGGATCGTCGATTGGCAAACCTTCGGTGATCAATGCCTGGTCGTACAGAACGCGTGCGTAGGATTTAACCTTGTCGTCATCCTTTTCTTCGAAGGCCTTTTGGAGTGCCTTAAAGACAGGATGTTGAGCGTTGAGTTCAAGAACGCGGTCGCTCTTAACCTGCTCGCCATCAGGGCCTGTTGCTAAAATCTTTTCCATCTCAAGAGTAATGGGGCCTTCGGCGGTTACGCATGAAGGCGTATCGGAGAGGCGGGAAGAAACTGCAACGCGCTTCACTTTGCCATCGAGTGCTTCCTTCATGGCGTTGAACAAATCTTCGTTTTCTTTAGTGATTGCCTCTGCTGCGCTCTTTTCATCTTCGGTTTCCAGACCCAAGTCGCCGCCAGCAACATTCTTAAACTGCTTTTCTTCGTATTCGCCCATGGACATGAGACAGAATTCATCAACATCTTGTGGGCAAAGCAAAACATCAAAGCCCTTACCCAAGATGGTGTTAACGATAGGACGGTGTGCCAGGCGATCAACGGATTCGCCTGCTGCATAGAAGATGGACTTTTGGTCTTCAGGCATTGCCTCGAGATATTCCTTAAGGGTGATCATCTTCTTCTGCTTTGCAGAATAGTACAGAAGAAGATCGGCCAACGTATCCTTCTTCATGCCGTAGCTAGAATAGATGCCATATTTTAAGTTGCGGCCGAAGTTCTCGAAGAATTTTTCGTATGTTTCGCGCTCGTTGTCGCGCATCTTGCCAAGCTCGCTGGTAATTTTCTTTTCAAGCTTGTTTGCAATAGCACGCAGCTGGCTGTTGTGTTGCAGTGTTTCGCGCGAAATGTTCAGGGTAAGATCCTGGCTGTCAACAACGCCGCGAACAAAGCTGTAATAGTCAGGCAAAAGTTCAGCACATTTTTCCTGAATAAGAACATTAGAGCTATAGAGTGCCAATCCCTTTTCGTAGTCTTTGCTGTAGAAGTCATAAGGTGTGCGGCTTGGAATAAAGAGTAACGCATCGTAGCTCAGTGCACCTTCGGCGTGAACCGAAATAGAGGTAATAGGATCGAAGAAGTCATGGAAGTCGGTCTTGTAGAAGTTGTTGTACTCTTCTTCGGTTACTTCTGATTTGCGACGCTTCCAAATAGGAATCATTGAGTTGATGGTTTGAATTTCACGAACCGTTTCAAACTCAGGAGTGTAATCTTCTCCTGCGTCTTCAGGCTTGGGCAGTGGTTTGCGAGTTTCGATTTCCATACGAATGGGGTAGCGCACATAGTTGCTGTACTGCTTGATGAGCGCCTGAAGTTCGTACTGATCCAAGAATGTGTCGTAATCTTCTTCTTCGGTATTGTCTTTCAGGAACAATACGATAGTGGTGCCGTGATCGCCATGAAGGCCAGCTGCTTGCTCTTCGCTTGCCTGTTCAATAGTGTAGCCCTCAATGCCATCGCTTTCCCATACCCAGGTCTCGTCGCTATTGTAAGCACGAGAAATAACCATGACGCGCTTGGATACCATGAAAGAAGAATAGAAACCAACGCCAAACTGGCCAATAATATCAAGATCTTCGCCCTGCGCCTCAGCATTGTCGGTCTTGAATTCAAGGCTGCCCGAGTGAGCAATGGTACCCAGATTGGTTTCCAGTTCATCCTTGGTCATACCGATGCCGGTATCAGAAATAGTGATAGTGCGAGATTCTTTGTCGAAATC
>ERZ773210.1080-NODE-1080-length-28945-cov-4.782589_pt1 | contig 28945 bp, 25 predicted proteins | sample MGYA00580528_ERZ773210 | MGnify/ENA primary metagenome ERZ773210 (study PRJEB29015, sample SAMEA2737769) | human gut metagenome | biome: human gut; feature: human-associated habitat; material: faeces | place: China | collected 2012 ...
CACGAGGCTGATGTTCGTGAAGTACGCGTCGTTGGCGTTGTAGTCATAGGCGCAGTAGACCGTGATGTCTTTGATCATCAGGCCGCGCTGCTTCGGGATGATGACGCCCGACGCATACTGCCAGTCCGTGAAGTCGTCGTTGAAGCTCACGTACTGCTTTTCGGTCGTGCCGTTGGCGTACCTGATCTCGGCGATGAGGCCAAAGTACCGGTCGCCGTCCTTTTCCGGCTTCGGCGAGGTGCCGCCGACGGAGTTTGCCTTGCCCCAGCCGGAGAGCAGGAACGTCGCCAAGCCGGCGTAGTAGTTGATGGGCACGACCTGGCTCGTGCGTGTGCCGCCAACGGAGCTGCCCTTCGCGTGCATGGACACGCCCATACCCACGCCAAGCGGGTGCTCATCGCTCTTCTCGTAGCGGTTGGCCGTCCAGTAGTCCGGCGCGCCGCTGGCGAAGGTGCCGTTTTGCACCAGATTCGCGTTCGATGCCGCCGCGTGCGCCTCGAGCTGCATGTCGTCGCAGTAAGCGACGCCGTCCGCCCGATCCTGTACGACCGCGAGACTGTACGTACCGGACGTGTCCGGCGTGAACGTGACGCTGATCTTCTCCCAGCCGGCGTCCACCTCGGGGACCGTGTTGTAATTGACGAGCTCGCTCTTCCACGGCGACTGCTGCACACCGGCGAGGCTGCTGCGCTGCGCCGCCGTCAGGACGGCCAGATAGACGCCGCCGCCGGACTGGCACGCCGTTATGTCGCGCGTGTTGACGTAACCTGAGAAGGTGTACGTCGTGCCCGCCTGCAGCGCGACCTCGTGGTACATGCCGCTGCCGCTGGCCGCGGTCTTGAGCGAGGCGTAGCCGATGCGTGACCTGCTCTCCGGAATGATGCCGGCGGATGCGTTCTGGCTGAAGGGCAGGGACACCCAGCCGTCGGACACATTGTTCGTGCACTGCTCCAGCCCCGCATTCGGCAGCAGGTTCAACGCCACCGCGCCCATGGCCGCCGCGCCGGTCAGGCGGTTGTTCGTTTTGCTGGTGCCGCTGTTGTTTGTGTAGCTGGCGGCGCTGGCACCGATGATCTCCGAATAGTCCGTGCTGCTGTCATAGGTGCAGATCGTCTTACCAAAATGGTCGAGCACGCAGGTCAAGACCGTGTCGTCGGCCGTGTCCCGGGTATGGTCCGGCCCGTAGAAGCGGTACGACGTCTGGTGGATGCCGTTGCGGTAGGCATGGAAGGCGCTGCCGGTCTGCTTTGCCCCCGAGGTGTTGGCAAATTCCTGCACGCCGAACGTGGACACGACGCCGAGGTTGTAGATATAGGTAATGTCCAGACCGTACTTACTCTCGGCGTCATACAGCGTCGACAGACGGCCGCCGCTGCCGTTATACGCGTAGGACACGGACGTGCCGTCCGCATAGGTCACCTGCGTCAGGTGACCGCCGGAGTCGTAGCTGTAGTTCGTGCTGCGACCGGCGTAGTCCGTCACGCTGGAGAGCCGGTCGCCGCTGTAGGTCAGGTTTGCGACCGTCTGGAGCGTTCTTGACTTTTCATTGTTGCCGCTGTTGATGTCCATGACGATCTGCACAAGCCGGTTGCTGGCAGAACCCTTGACCGGCTTCCACGCGCTGCCGCCGCTGCTGTACGCTGCGTTGTAGGCGAAATAGATTGTGTTGCTGTTGTTGTCCGTGACGGAGATCAGGTAGCCGTTGTGGAACACCCACGTGTGGTACTTGTCCATATCCGTCATGGTATAGATCGTATTGCCGCCGCTGGTGGACTTGACGATCTTCAGGCTGAGGCCGTCCTCGTCCTCATACGTGTTGGTTGCCGTCTTTCTGAAGTAATGCTCGGTACCGTCCTCGTCGTTGTAGACTAGATACGTCTCGTCGCCGACCTTGCACTCCACCACCGTCTGCTGCGCAGAGAGCTTCCAGCCGACACCGACTTGCATGGACGTGTAGTCACAGGTGTGAATACCGCCCGCCTCGTTATTGGAAAATTCGATGCCGGAGGTGGCGCTATTATAGATGTGGCGCAGCGCATAGGATGCCGGCTCCAGCGAGAGGGAGACATCCGCACGGTCGAGCGTGAACTGGTTCGTAAAATTATGGATAGAAAGATCTCCGGCTTTTCCCGCCGATGCCTCCTGATAGGTATAATAGCTCTCCAGACCGACCGGATTGCGGTAGTACACCGCAAAATACGGGCTGTAGTCGTGGTATCCGCTGCCGATCAGGTTCGCTACGCGATAATTCTCACGACCGTCAATTCCCTCGAGGAGTACGCCGCGCCCGCCGCTCGTGTCGCCTTCGTTCTGCTTCTGGTACCACTGCATGACTGTGCGCGTGATGTCCCATGTGACATATTCCCCAAGAGTTTTCTTACTTAATTTTTGGTAGTCAATGGTTTCTTCGTTAACAGGTGTAGAGCCAAAATGGACCAGATACCAAGTCAGACCGGAAACATCGCTGACCGCAGCGGGCCATTCATGCGCTTCCACCGTCAATGATCCATCCGGAGCCGCACAGCCTACACCATCGGATGTGAAAAAACCGGCGTTATACATTGCCAATTGCGCGCTAATTGGAACACAATTTTGCGGAATCTCCGGCAGGTTTGCAAACTGAACATAAATATTACAGGCATCATATCCTTCGTTTGCCCTATACCCGACAAATTGATCTGCAGAATTCGGGGCAACAGACCCCGGCCATGCCGACCGGATGAACGTCGTCAGAACGTTGCCCTTGTTGTGCAGCAGGATCGTCGGGTCGAGCGTCACGGGGTAGGCACGCTCCGGCGCGTTCATCCACTCCGGGTCCGCCTCCACGGTCAGCAGATAACCGCCCGAGACGCGCTCGAGCTTGTAGGCGGCGTCCTCCAGTGACGTTGCGCCGTCGGCATCCGCCAGATACGGTGCCGGGATCTCGTAGACCGGCTCGCCGTCGGCACTGCGCAGCAGCACAGAGCCGTCGGCCTCAAGCGTCGGCGTCAGGCCCTGCAGGTTCAGCACAAACGAGTAGGCATACTGTTCCTGTGGCTTCTCGATGATGATGCTCTCTTTTACGTTATATCCATAGTTCTGGTACAGCAGACTGACACCGTCCATCACGTTGTCGAACGCAACGCTGGAGCGGATTTTCTGCGGCTGGATCTTGTCTTTCTCCGCCAGCTTGCTGAAGGTGCGCATTTTGGCCCCCGGGTTTTCCATCCTGGCCGCCGCCGTGGACGTGACCAGCGTATACGCCGCGTCGTCCAGCAGCGGCAGCTCCTCTGCCGTCTCCTGCTGCGGCGCATCCGTCTCCGCCGCGGCTTCCGCGGGCTCCTGCGTCTGGTCTGCCTCCGTCTGCTCCGCCTCCTGCAGCTGGTCAGCGGTCTCCGACGCCGCTGTTTCTTCGGGGGCTACCGTTTCCTCCACTGCCGGAACGTCCGGCGCGACCGCCACAACGTCGCGGCTGCTGCGCCGCGCCAGCGACATCGACACGCTCTGCCCCTGATACGCCGTCTCGAACAGGAAGCCGCTGTCGAGCGACGCGGCAAATTTCCGCGTCATGTCTCCCGCCTGGGCAACATACTGCTGACCGGTTTTCTGCAGCGTGTTGTCGATCTCCTCCCAGGACCCGTCCGCCGTCTGGTAGTGCACTGCCGTCTCGTACTCCACCAGCATGTAGCCCCCGTCCCGCAGCCGGAAATGCTTGACGGATTCCTCGCGCAGCGCGTGCTCCTCGCCGACGATCTCCGCATCGTCGTCCTTCATGGACACCGTTTCACTGTCTGTACTGATGTCCAGATCGTTTGTTTCGTCGCCGACACCGAATGCCACCATTGGCAGCAGCTGTACCAGCAGCGTCAGCACAAGGATGAGGGATATGCTCTTCTTTACGCCTTCTTTCATGGTTCTTTACCCCGCTTTTGCAAATATCACACAAAACTTGCCCGCTTTCGCGCAGGCTTTGTGTAATTTTACCCAGAATCCGCGAGCCTGTCAACGAGTTTTGTTCCTTTTTGTTTGCCTTTCTTGGCAGGAATACAACCCCGCCAAAGAACAAAACGCGGGCGGTGCTGCTGCACCGCCCGCTTACTGAATCACCTATTTTCAGGGGTACAGGGTGGAACTTTGCGCTTTTTTGTCACTCGATAAGGGATCTTAACACCGCATCGACCATGATAAAAATTTTCTGCAGTATAGTCACCCAGATATCCATCTACCACCGGAAAGACGCAGCGTTGATGCTCGTGAAACCATTCTCCTTCATACTCCATCTCTCTGTACCAATTATCTATAACCTGATCCGGCAGGTAGCGGAACGTCTCTCGAGTCATATAGAAAACCTGATCTGCCTTCGGCGTGAGAAAATAGCATTCGTATATCTGAATTCTTCCATTTACGTCATACCGGCAAATGTTTACTGCACTTGCATTGTTAGCATTATCTATCTCCACACCCAACGTCACTCCTGTATCGTACAAGATATACTCCTTTGAGCAGTGCATGTGCTCAACAACAATAAGGCGATCTGCCGCATCAAAGCCGTATATGTGTGATAGTCTTTCCTCCGGCGGCCGCTTCTTGCAAAGGCGGCCACGTTTCGTGTTGCCGAGCCAGAGATCTTCCGTCAAGCTTGGACAATAGTAGCCACGATGCATCGTACCGCCTGCACAATACTGCTGATAAACGACCTGAGATTTCTGTTTTTGCAATTCAGCTGCCACGTCGATCTCTTTTGCCAGCAGCGCCTGCATATAATCGCGAATGAAGTCCATTCATTTCCTTCTTTCTTAAAATTTAGGGGTAATGCCATCCAATACAATGAGGTCGAGCCGTCGTTATAGATCATGGCGAACGGCTGGTTGCCATCGTCATAGACAAACTCGAGGGACTTCCATGACCACAGTTTACCATTGCATCAGCACAAATTCAAGAATCATCATGATTCCTGATTTCAAGACACAAATCCTGAAATCAAGGACAGGGACAACATAAACAGGCATCCGGCGCTTTGGCGGATGCCTGGTATAACGATTTGCTATTCTCAAAAAAGCGTCTGCAAGCCGGTTCCCGGATGCCAGACAGAGCTCCTGTCACAAAATAATACAGATCAGTGTTCCGCTGCCCTCATTGACCACACGCTGCAAAGTTTCCTGGAGCTTTCCGACCGCTTTCGTCGGCAGGCAGCTGAGCTTTTCCTCCACGCCCTCCTGTGCGATCGTGTAGATCGGCTTGCCGAAAATATTGGACTGCCAAAGCTGTTCAACATCGCCGTCAAACCCTTGCAGCAGGAAGCCGAGGATCTCACTCGAGGCGTTTTCCCCACCAATCTCCGGCGAGATCTCCGTCTCGATATTCGTCTGGAACATATGGATGGCCTTTGCGCTGGCTTTGAGCCGAACGCCGTATCGGCCGCCCTTGCGCACGATCTCCGGCTCTGCGAGCTGCAGGTCACCGGGTGCAGGCGCAACGACACCGTAGCCTTTGGTGCGCACGTCGTTGAGCGCGCTGCGGATATGCTGATAGTCGGCCTGAATGCGCCCCATGTCCGCGAGGAAGGAGATAAGCTCTCCGTCGCTGTGCAGCGCAACGCCCGCCTGCTCACTGATCACATCATAGTAGAGCGCGCGCGGAAACGCTAGCACGTAGCAGACCGAACCGGTGTCCACGCCGATGTGCTCCACATCTGCCGACTCCAGCAGCGGGTCTTCCGAGAGCGCTTGCGCCGTGCGGCGCGCCTGGCGCAGGCAGCGCAGCGACGGCATCAGCTCACGCAGCCGCGCATAAAGCTGCTGCTTGACCGCATTGTCCGGCGGCAGGACATCCATCCACTCCGGCATACGAAAACAGGCTTCCGCGACAGGGAATTCATACAGGATCGTGCGCAGGATCTCCAGAATGTCCTGCTCTGTAAGCGTCTGACAGTTGACCGGCAGACAGGCGGCGTCATACTGCACGCTCAGGTCGGCAGCCAGCGATTGCGCACGTTCTCCCGCAGGGTCTGCCGTGTTGAGCAGGACGAGAAACGGCTTGCCGATATCGCGCAGCTCTGCGACAACACGCGCCTCCGCCGGTGCATAATCCTCTCGCGCAAGCTCGGTCACGCTGCCGTCGGTCGTGACAACGATGCCGATCGTCGAGTGGTCGCGGATCACCTTCCGCGTCCCCTCTTCCGCCGCGACGCGCATGGGAACCTCGTGATCGTACCACGGGGTCGTGACGAGGCGCTCTTCCCCGTCTTCATACTGACCGTTGACGCCGGGGATCATGTAGCCGACGCTGTCGATCAGACGCACAGAGGCGCGCACGGAGGCGTCCAGTTCGATGGCGACAGCATCCTCCGGGACAAACTTCGGCTCCGCAGTCATGATCGTCCGCCCAGAGCCGCTCTGCGGCAGCTCATCGCGTGCGCGCTCGCGCACATAATCATCGGTGATGTTCGGCAGTACAAGCGTCTCCATGAACCGTTTGATAAAGGTCGACTTCCCGGTGCGTACCGGGCCGACAACGCCGATGTAAATATTCCCGCCGGTACGGGCGGCAATGTCTGCGTAAATTGAAGAAGTGTCCATTCTGTCGTCCTCTCCTCATCAGTCTTACAAAACTGTATGAGCCCGTGGACGAGAATATGCCGCCGGAGCAGTGCCGGCGGCATGGATTACGGACAATATGTCTGCGCGGTCTGCGCATGTACGCGGCTAACGGTAAAAGCAAGCGCCGGAAACCGCGCCCGCAGTTTTTCATAGAGGACCGGGATGATCACGTTTTCGGTGCAGAAATGGTCGGCGTCGATCAGATTGACGCCGAGCTCCTTCGCCGCGAGAAAACGGTCGTACTTCACGTCCGCTGTTACGAACGTGTCGCAGCCCTTTTGCGCCGCAAGGTCCAGCATGCTGCCGCCGGAGCCGCCGCAGACCGCAAGCTTTTGCACCGGGCGTCCGCCGTCGACATAGCGCAGACCATTGGCGTGCAGCCGATCAGCGACATAGGGCAGAAAATCCGACAGCGCCATAGATTCCGGCAGCCGGCCGACGCGGCCGCAGGTCAGCGCGCTGCCATCGTCGGCTGTGCCGGATGGCTCGAGACCGCCCGTGACCTCAGCGCCCAGCGCCGCCATGAGCGCGTCGTTGACACCGCTGTCGGCAATGTCCAGATTCGTATGCATACAGACGGCTGCAATGCCGTGCCGCGCGAGCGCAAGCACCTTCCGGCCGGTTAGATCGTCTGCCACCGCGCGGCGCAGCGGCGTGAAGATGAGCGGGTGGTGCGAAACGATGAGCTGTGCGCGCAGTGCAGCCGCCTCCGCAATCACGTCGTCCGTGATATCCAGCGCCAGCAGCACGCGCTCGACCGCAGCACTGCCGTCACCGACCAGAAAACCTGCGTTATCAAAGTCCATCTGATACCGCACCGGCGCGAGGTCATTGAGAAAAGCATAGATATCGTTTACGGTTGCCATGACTGTACCTCCTTCAAGCAGGTCTCCAGCTCACTCAGACGCGCATCGATCGCCGCAAGCGCCGCTTCCGGCGTCTGCTTTGCGTGCGCCATACCGGCGCGTGCGCGCGTCTGCCGCCGGATCTCGTCGGTCAGATATTCGGGCAGCAGCGGATCTGCGCGCCGGAGCAAAAGCTGCTCCACCGTGCACGGCTGCTCGCTCGACCGACCAAGCACACGCAGCGCAAGATAGCGCTTGCCACTGTCACGGCAAAGCGCGGCATCCTCGATCGTGAAACCGCTGCGCCATAGCCAGTCGGTAAGCTCCGCGACCTTGCTCTGCGGCTGCAAAATGAGCCGACGCCCCTCCTGCAGCCACGGTGCTGCCGCCATGATCGCGCAGATCGTCTCACCGCCCATGCCGGCGATGGTGATGACGTCCGCATCTTGGGCATCCGGAAACTGCAGGCCATCCGCCAGCGCGAAGCGAAAACGCTCGGTCAGGTCATATGCGTCAGCGGACTGGCGCGCATTTGCGAGCGGTCCTGCGTGAATGTCCGCCGCAATCGCCGCTTCGGCGATGCCGTTTTGCAGCAGCCAGACCGGAAGATATCCGTGATCCGTGCCGATATCCGCAGCACAGGTGCACGGCGGCACGAAGTCCGCGACCATCTGAAGCCGCGGTGACAGGCGAATGTGATCCATAAAGCTTCTCCATAGAAACACCAAAAGCCGGCGTGGTGCCGGCTTTTGATCCTTGTCTGTATCTTACAGGCTCTCCAGATAGGTGCGCAGCTGCTCGAGGAAGGCGTCGGGATCGACGTCGTGCGCGAGGCAGGCCTGCTCAAGCGTCTCGCCGCTGGCCATAGCGCAGCCGAGGCAGTGCATGCCAATGTTCTGGAACACGGGCATCGCTTCCGGAGCATTGGTCAGGATCTCCGAAATCATCGTATCTCTGGAAATTTCAAACATAATTCTTTACCTCCGGTAAATTGCTTGTGAGAAAATGATTGGGTCGCACAAAGCGCCCCAATCATTTTAACCAGTTTATCTGCTGATTAGTGCTGCTCTCTCATCTTCGCGAAGCACTCGCTGCAGTAGACAGGACGGTCAGACTTCGGCTCAAACGGAACTCTGGCCTCGCCGCCGCAGGCAGCGCAGGTAGCCGTGAAGAACTCGCGGGGACCACGGGCAGCATTCTTACGAGCGTCGCGGCAGGCTTTGCAGCGCTGGGGCTCATTCTGGAAACCCTTCTCCGCGTAAAACTCCTGCTCACCTGCGGTGAAAATGAAATCCGCGCCGCACTCTTTGCACTTCAACGTTTTGTCTTCGAACATGATAAATCCTCTCTTTTGAAAAACTTGCCTATCGGCTATATTGCGCTCAGCTCTTGCTGAAGTCGCTGAAATTGGGGAGCCGCGCCAGTTTGCGGCGGATCCGCTGTACGGCATTGTCGATGGATTTTTCAGGCTTGTTCGTCTCGGCCGCCATCTCTGCATACGACAGGCCGGACAAATACAGCCGAAGCACCCGCGCCTCAAACGCGGACAAATACCGGGTAAAAGCGGATAAAAGCTCTTGTTCACTCTCTCTGGCCAGAACCTGCTCCTCAGTAACACGACAATTTGCTCCCGGATAGGTGGACGCCTGGGTCTGTGATTCTTCTGAGAGGATGCTGTCTAGGGAAATGCCGCTGTTGAGCGGAGAATGCTTCTGCCTTGAAGCGGACTTGATGGCACTGTAGATGCGGTTGCTGATGCAAACCTCCGCATATGCTTTAAACGGGACGTTGGACGCCGGGTCATACTGCCGGATCGCCGAGAGCAGACCGAGCATTCCCTCCTGAATAAGATCCTCGCTGTCGCCGCCTGCTAGAAAAAGCGGACGCGCACAGATGCGCACCAAACGGCTGTAGCGCTCGGCAAGCGCTTCTTCCGCGGCAGCATCTCCGGCAGTCACCCGGGACAGCAGCTCTGCATCTGACAGTTGGGAAATATCCATCATCTTTCAAGCTCCAATACCACAAAACAAATTATAACTAAAATCCCTGAAAAGTCAATAGACTTTTGTACAAAATGCACGTTTGCGGCAACATTCTGCGTTTTTTCAGAGCTCTATTTCCTGCTGACCGATATATTCCAGTCCAAGATGCTCATAGGCACGGCGCGTGACGCAGCGCCCGCGCGGTGTGCGCGTCAAAAAGCCCTGCTGCAGCAGATACGGCTCATACACGTCCTCGAGCGTGACGGCTTCCTCACCGATCGTCGCAGCGAGCGTCTCAAGTCCGACCGGTCCGCCGTGATAAAACTCGATGATGCTGCGCAGCATCCGCCGGTCGGTCGCATCGAGGCCCATGGCGTCCACTTCCAGACGCAGGAGCGCCTCGTTTGCCACCTCTTTCGTGATCACGCCGTCTGCGCGAACCTGTGCATAGTCGCGCACACGCTTGAGCAGGCGGTTTGCGATACGCGGCGTGCCGCGCGAGCGTGAGGCGATCTCATAGGCGCCGGCGCTGTTGATCTCCACATTCAGGATACCGGCGCTGCGCTCAACAATTTTTTGCAATTCTTCGGGGCTATACAGCTCCAGCCGGAGGTTGACACCAAAGCGGTCACGCAGCGGCGCTGTCAGCTGACCGGCGCGCGTGGTCGCGCCGATGAGCGTGAAATGCGGCAGATCCAGCCGGATCGAGTTGGCCGACGGACCTTTGCCGATGATGATATCAATGGCGTAGTCCTCCATGGCCGGGTAAAGGATCTCCTCGACCGCGCGGTTGAGACGATGGATCTCATCGACGAACAGAATGTCGTTTTCCTGCAAATTCGTCAGCAGTGCTGCAAGGTCTCCCGCTTTCTCAATCGCAGGGCCGGAGGTGATGCGCATATTTACGCCCATCTCGTTTGCGATGACGGCAGCCATCGTCGTCTTGCCCAGACCCGGAGGGCCGTAGAGCAGCACGTGGTCGAGCGGCTCACCGCGCAGACGCGCAGCGTCGATGCAGACCTGGAGATTCTCCTTCGCCTTTTCCTGACCGGTATAATCGCGCAGCAGGCGCGGACGCAGTGAGCCCTCGCCGGAGTCCTCCGGCAGGACGCGGGAAGATGTGACAACTTCCTGCTGGGCGTCTTCAGAAAAATTGATGCTCATATGCTTCCTCCCTGCTTACTGCTGCATCATGGCACGCAGTGCAGCCTTGATGATCTGATCTGCGCTCATACCCTCAATGGACGGCAGCTTGCGCAGCGCCGCATTGATCTCCGGCATACTGTAGCCGAGCACAGTCAGACCGGCGATCGCATCACTGCGCGCGGCCGAAGCCGCATCGGATGCAGGCACGGCCGGCGTGAGGTCGGAAAAATCAACGCTCGCGCTCTCCTTGGCCATTTTGTCCTTGAGCTCAAGCAGGATACGCTGCGCAATTCGCTTGCCGATGCCGGGCGCGCTCGTGAGCGCTTTTTCATCGCCGTTGAGCACTGCCAGCGCCAGACCGTCCGGCGTGTTGGACGAGAGGATCGACAGCGCCGCCTTCGGCCCGACACCGGAGATGCCGAGCAGAAGCTCAAAGCAGTGCTTCTCGCTCTTGGAGCCAAAGCCGTAGAGATCATGCGCATCCTCGCGGATACACTCATATATATACAGCTTGGCGCGTTCACCGATCTTGACGCTTGCGAGCGTGTTCAGGCTCACGTTTAGCGCATAGCCAACGCCGCCGCACTCAAGTACGGCCAGATTCGGTTCTATATCGGTAACAACTCCGTTTATGTGGTAGAACATGGGTCAAACCTCTCCTGTTGATGGATCAATGATGTAGCGCTGCGTGCGTGACACAGCGCGATGGCGACGGCGTCCGCCGCGTCGTCCGGCTTCGGGACTGCCTGAAGGGACAGGATGCGCCGCACCATATCCATGACCTGCTTTTTATCCGCGCGTCCGTAACCGACGACTGCCTGCTTGACCTGCAGCGGCGTATATTCATAGATCTGCAGCCCTGCCTGATAGCCCGAGAGCAGAATGATGCCGCGCCCGTGGGCGACGGCGATGCCGGTCGTGATATTGGTGTTGAAAAACAGTTCCTCCACTGCCATCGCTTCCGGATGAAACTGCGCAATGAGTTCGTTCAGGTCGCGATAGATCTGATCGAGTCTGCTCGAGAGCTGCGTTTTGGCCGGTGTCGTGATCACACCGCAGGTCAGCAGCTGCTGACTGCGCTTGTCCGCATCCAAAACCGCGAAGCCGACCGTAGCGATCCCCGGGTCGACGCCTAAGATCCGCATATGCATCACTCCAATTAAATAAATATAGCATAATTTCGCCACGTAAGCAACTGCTCGAAAAGAAATAGCGCTCCGAATTTCTTCGGAGCGCTGAAAACACGATGGATTATGCACGCGGGTGCGCCTTGTTATAGACATCCTTGAGCTGTTTGCTGACGAGGTGAGAATAGATCTGCGTCGAGGAGATGTCCGCATGACCGAGCATTTCCTGAATGGCGTGGATGTCCGCACCGTTTTCCAGCAGATGCGCCGCGAACGAATGGCGCAGCGTATGCGGTGTGATTGCCTTTTCGATGCCGGCCTTCGTCTGGTAGTTCTTGATGAGCTTCCAGAAGCCCTGACGTGACATCCGTTCACCACCGACGTTAACGAACAGTGCCTGTTCATCCGGAGCTGCGATCATCTGCGGACGGATGAAATTAATGTATTCTGTGAGCGCGCGAACAGCCGCCGGATACATGGGGATCATGCGCGTCTTGTCGCGTCCGTGGCAGCGGATCACACCGGCGGACAGATTGACGTCCGTAATGTTCAGGGAGATCAGCTCACTCACGCGGATACCGGTCGCGTAAAGCAGCTCGAGCATTGCGCGGTCACGGTAGCCTTTGGCGTCCGTACACTCCGGCTGCGCGAGCAGGAGCTCCACTTCCTTGCTCGTGAGGATCTGCGGCAGCTTCTGCTTGGCCTTGTCCGGCACGAGCTTTCCGGTCGGATTGTGCTGCACATAATGATTATTGAGCAGAAAACCGTAGAAGTTTTTCAGCGACGCGATTGCCCGGGAAACCGTGGCAACCGACTTGCCGTTGCCGCGCATCCAATCGATGTAATCGCACAGCTCCTCTTCTTCCGCAGAGCCGAGGTCGGCATCCGTATGGGCGTGCAGGTATTCACTCAGCTGCCGTACATCCCGCAGGTATGAGGAAATCGTATTTTGCGATGAGCGCTTGACATCACGCAGGTAGGATTCGAATATTTCCATTCCGTCGGAATCACGCACGACGACTTCCCCCTTTCCAATCAGATTTCATCCAGAGTGACCATCGGTCACAGAATAAGCTTTGTGAAAAACGGCACGGCATAGCTCGCCGTGGCCGCAGCCGCAAGCAGCAGGCAGAACACCAACGCCAGTTCCCGGGAACAACGCTCCGTCGCAGCAGGAGACGGCAGGCCACGCCGCTGCTCCATCAGACGCACAGACATCTGCGCGCAGAGCACGCCGAGCAAAAACAGCGCCGGCACGAGAAACACGCCTGGCAAACCAACCGCAACACACGACAGCACAAACGCGTGTGCGCAGCCGGAGCGCAAAAAAGCAGCCGCCGTACAGGCGGACAGAAAACCTTTGACACCGAAAACAACGGGGATCAGCAAAAAGCCAAGATACGACGTCGACAGCAGCAAAAATGCAAAGCCATAAGCGCACGAGATGCATAATTCCGGCAGCAAGCCGCCATACAATGCGCCACCCGCGCCGCTTTGCAAAAACGAAAGCACCGGTTCTGAAGAATCCGGCAACTCGGCGTTCGCACCGCAGCAGCAGCCGATCACGTAGCCCGCCGCCATGCCTGCAGCAAGCAGCGGCGGCAGCGGAAAGCGCGGCAGAGCCTCTTTCCGGCGCACACGCAGTTTCTTATATCTCTGTCGCACATTCATTGCCCATCACCACGGACAGTCTATGAACGCGCATTCATAACATGACAATTTACATAATGCGGTGTAGACATAATATAATACAAATCGAAACTGTTATCAAGCATTTCGTCAAACTTTGTTCATTTTTGTTTATTATGACAAGAAATTATGTTAACAGTATTATGTAAACTCCGTAACTCCGAGTTCTGAAGCAGCCTGTTTTTTCAAGTCCTCACGCCTATATTTCGGTAATCACGCGGACACAAACGCTATATATAGGTAATCGCACATACGTTATGTAAACTTTCGGGGTGATTACTTTCTGTATTTTCTACTCTGTTTCCGTTTTTTCTTCTTTGTTCTATTTCGTAACTTTTTATGAAAAATGCACGAACCGATAATCGACGCCGCAAGTGCGACCACGAGTGTGACGGCGGTTTCGGCGCAAAAAAGCGGCGCACCGACAGATGCTTTCAGAATCAGATAACCGACCATCCACACTGCCCAAGTCATCGCGCCGCCAAGTGCCCTCCCCTGCTCCGGCTGCGGAGAGAAGGCCCCGGTAATCAGGCACGCAATCGCGCAGCATATGAGCGCGATAAGTCGCGTATCAACCTCAGGCAGCAGCTCGCGGTTCACCGCAAACGCCGCCAGCCAGCTCAGCAGCAGCATGAGCGCAATCCCGGCCAAGCCGCACGCCGCCGCGCGTGAGAGCAGCGGCAGCCATTTTTGTTCCGTATGCAAAAAAACACCCCCTGCAGAACATATGCATCACAGCATATTCCTGCAGGGGGTGAATCATTCCGAAAGCTGCTTTACACCTCGGGGCCCTTCGGCTCCTCGTGCTTCGGCTCTTCCTTTTTCGCTTCTTTTGCTTTCTGCTTGGCAGCCTTGCGATCCTGAGCTTCCTTGGCAGCCTGCGCCTCGGCGCGGGCATTCGTGGAAATGGCCCACTTGGCAACCTGAATGCGAACCTGGTCCTCGCTGGTCTCAAAGGTCACGCTGTCGTCCGTGACGTGGACGACCTTGCCCATCATACCGCCGATCGTGACGATATCGTCGCCGACCTTCAGACTGGAGCGCATTTCATTGAGCTTTTTCTTCTTCTTGTTCTCCGGAAGGATCAGAAACAGATAGAAGATGACAAGCATCAGAATGATCATGATAATGGATGAATATCCGCCGTTTCCCATGGTTTTACCTCCGTGTAATGATGAAAATATTATATCCGCTTTGCTATACAAATGCAAGCGTTAAATGCGCGTATCGAGCATAGTTGTGTAAGTTTTTCGGAACGCCTCATATTCCCCGGCCTCGATCGCTGTGCGGATACGTGCCATGAGCGTGTTATAAAAATACAAATTATGCATCACGGCGAAGCGCATGGCCAGCATCTCGTCAGCCTTGAACAGATGGCGCAGATAGGCGCGCGAGAACCGGCGGCAGACCGGGCAATCACACTGCGGGTCGATCGGCTGCTCGTCGCGCTGATACTTCTCATTTTTGATATTGATCACACCGGACCACGTGAACAGATGCCCGTGGCGGCCGTTGCGCGCCGGCATGACACAGTCAAAGAAGTCTACGCCGCGCGCGACCGCCTCGATGATGTTGCCGGGCGTTCCGACGCCCATCAGGTAGCGCGGTTTTTCCGCCGGCATATAGGGCTCGACGGCGGCGATGGTGTCATACATCTCCTGCGTCGTCTCCCCCACCGCAAGGCCGCCGATCGCATAGCCGGCCAGATCCAGCTCCGCGATCTTTTTCATATGCTCAATGCGCAGATCATGAAAGACCGTACCCTGATTGATGCCGAAGAGCACCTGGCCGGGATTGACCGCATCGTCGCGGCTGGTATAGTCATCGAGCGCTGCCTTGCACCGCTTCAGCCAGCGGTAAGTCCGGTCGCAGGAATTTTTCACATAGTCATAGGGCGACGGAATCTTGATGCACTCGTCAAACGCCATCGCGATATCAGAACCGAGGTTCGCCTGAATGCGCATACTCTCCTCAGGCCCCATGAAGATATGCCGCCCGTCAACATGGCAGTTGAAGGCGACGCCCTCCTCAGTGATCTTACGAAGCTGCGCCAGAGAAAAAATCTGAAATCCGCCGCTATCGGTCAGGATCGGTTTATCCCACGTCATGAATTTATGCAGACCGCCGAGGTCGCGGATCAGCTCATCGCCGGGTCGCACGTGCAGATGATACGTGTTGGACAGCTCGACCTGACAGCCGATGCGTTCAAGATCCTCCGCCGAGAGCGCGCCCTTGATAGCCGCCTGCGTGCCGACATTCATAAACACCGGCGTCTGAACCGTACCGTGCGGCGTCATAAATTCACCCCGGCGCGCATGACCGTCCTTGCAAATCAATTGATACATAGCTTGCTTGCCTTTCTGTTGTAGTTGCGCACTTATTCTATCAGATTGCCGCATCAAGTCAAGCGCTTCCGGCAGATTTGCTCATCCGGACTCTCTTTAAAATGCGCCGCGCCCCGGCGATTAGCCGGGGCGCTGGTGCATTGCTGTGTTACTCGATCGCGATGGTAGTGTGCTTCGGAAGCTCCTTCTGCGCAGCCTTCGGGACGCTGATCTTCAGGATACCATCCTCGTACTTCGCAGAAATGTCCGCGGCTTCCACGTCGTCACCGACATAGAAACTACGGCTCATCGAGCCGGAGCAACGCTCCTGACGCAGGAACTTGCCCTTCTGATCGGACTCGTCCTTGTCAAGAGCCTTCGCGGCACTGATCGTCAGGTAACCATCCTGCAGGTCCACTGTCACTTCGTCCTTCTTGAAGCCCGGCAGATCCACGTCCAGCTCATACGAGCCGTCCAGTTCGCGGACATCGGTCTTCATCAGGTTCTTGGCATGCTTACCGTACAGCCCACTGCTGATTTGCGGCATCATACGCCCGAAGCCGAAGAAATCGGACAGCGAATCATCAAACAGGTTTTCACCAAAAACACTCGGCAACATAAGTCATTCCTCCATTCATACCTTTCGTAGGCGCTGGGGAAAAACTCCATGCGTTGGCGAACTCTGTTACCGTTTGTACAACAATGCCTGATCTCCGGAGGGCTCTCAACGCTCCCTCCCTCATCGATCGTGTTCATCATAGCACACTTTTTAGTACAGTCAAGCCCTGAGTGCTAACATTCACGAAACGCGCAATGTTTGTTCACAAAATATGTGATTTTAAAAAGCCTGACCGCCCTGCAAAGCCTGCAGGGCGGTCTTGATGGAGTCTCGGTGTGGTCTATCAGAAATCCGCGATAAACATCGCATCTCCAAACGAGAAAAACCGATAGCGGTTTTCGACGGCAATTTTATATGCGTTGAGGATATGCTCCCGTCCGGCCAGCGCCGAGACGAGCATGATGAGCGTGCTCTCCGGGAGGTGAAAATTCGTGACGAGCGCGTCCAAGCATTTGAACTTATAACCGGGGTAGATGAAAATATCCGTCCAGCCGGACTGTGCGCGCAGCGTCCCGTCGGGCTCGGCAAAGCTCTCGACCGTGCGGCAGGACGTCGTACCGACGCAGATGACGCGGCCGCCGCTCGCCTTCGTCTCGTTGACGATGCGCGCCGTCTCCTCCGGAATGATGCAAAACTCCGAGTGCATTGGATGATCTTCGATCTCATCCTCCTTGACAGGACGGAACGTGCCAAGACCGACGTGCAGCGTGACATAGCCGAGCCTTACGCCCATGTCCGCGATCTGCTGCAGGAGCTCCTTCGTAAAGTGCAGACCGGCTGTCGGTGCGGCTGCGCTGCCGAGCTCACGGGAATAGACCGTCTGGTAGCGCTCCTGATCCTGCAGCTCCGCCTTGATATACGGCGGCAGCGGCATTTTGCCCAGCCGCTCGAGCACCTCGAGAAAAATGCCCTCATAGTGAAACTGCACGATCTTGTTGCCATCGGCGATCGCATCGACGACCGTGGCAGTCAGTTCCCCGTCACCGAACGACAGCGCAGTGCCGGGCTGTGTCTTGCGTCCCGGCCGGGTCAGGCACTCCCATTTTCCGTCGCCGAGGTCGCGCAGCAGCAGCACCTCGACCGCTCCGCCGGTGCTCCGGTGCCCGAGCAGACGTGCCGGAAGAACACGTGAATCATTGAGGATCAAGCAGTCGTTCGGGCGCAGAAACTGCGGCAGCTCATAAAAGTGGTGGTGCTCGACCGCACCGGTCGTTTTATCCAGCGTCAGAAGCCGGGAGGCATCACGGCGCTCGAGTGGCGTCTGTGCGATGAGCTCCTCCGGCAGATCAAAATAAAAATCCGATTTTTTCATGAAACATAGGCTCCGGTATAATAGAAACTAATGATCTCTTCGTAGGTTTTGCCGTGTTCCTGCGCCATAGCTTTGGCGCCCCACTGGCTCATGCCGCAGTTGTGGCCGTAGCCGCCGCCGACGACATTGTAGACATTCGAAGCCGCATCATACTCCACGGTGAAGTGGCGGCTGTTATAGCGCAGGCCGCAGATCTTTGTCAAAAACGTGCGCACATTGTCCTTGCTGTAAGTTTTGCCGCCGACCGTCACGGTCATGGCGTTGCCGATGGGCGTGTAGGTGATGGAGATATCACCGACTGCATCGCGGGAAACAGACGTTCCCCAGCTCTTACAGTAAAAATCAATATCTTTTTCATATGGGTCAATCACGCCGCGCAGATACGGCACTTCCGCAACCCAGACATTTTCGGAGTCCTCGGTCGCACCGCCATCGGCAGCAAAGAAGAACGTCTCACACAGTTTGCCCTGATAGCGCACAAACTTCCCCGCCGTCTCTTCCACAGCGCGGTCACTGTTGGTGCTGGCGTCGATCGTGCCCAAATAAACCTGACTGGTCGTCGTCGCTGTGATGTCAAAGCCATACGCCGGCACACCGTTCATATGCGAGGCGGCATACGTGCGCGCGCAGACCGCCTGCGCTTTGAGTGCCTCGAGCGGCCAGCCGCTGCTCATCTCATACGGCACAACGCCCTTAACATATGACTCCAGATCCACGAAGTTCACAAGCGTGAGCTTCTGCGGCTGCTGCGTATCGAAGCGGGTAAACTGGAAATCACCATAGTACGTGCATGAGCGATCTGTGCTGCGGTATTTACACTCAGCCACCTGCGTAATTGCGGTACCACTGCTGTTTTGGGGCGCAAGCGTGAGCGATTTGGTCGAGCCGCAGTCGAAGCCGAAGAGGATCCGGTCCGTACCGGCCTTCACGACCAGTACGCCGCGTGAACCGCCGGAAACGACGCTGCCGCTCGCAGCAGCCGATGCTGCAGAGGCTGCATCCGCGGTCTCAAAGCTGCCGATGCGGACGCGGTATGTTCCGTTATAGAACACCGGATACCCGCCGTGGGCAGCAGCCGCCGCGCAGGCTGCCTCAAAATCTGTATATGTATCATCAAGCTCGATGTGATAGGCGCCAAAGGTGCTGCTTCCGACCGTAACGTTTGTGTCTGCGACAACAGCCACGGAGCTCTCAGCCGTCGAACCAACCACGCGGAAAACGCGTCCGGCCTCTTCATCATAATATCCGAAGGCAAAGCCGGAGCCCGTCTTGATCTGCAGATGTACAGCATCGAGTGCCGTCGAACCAAATGCCAGTCCGGCGCGGATAAGGCCATTCGGAATGTTCGGCTGCACGTCGTCATATTCCGTGCCGCCGAGCATCTGTGTACCGATTGCCGTGGCTGCATAGACGCCGCGATCCGGCAGCTTTGCCGCTTCTCCGGACGCGCCAATGGCATACGCATCCGCCATCGTCAGCGTGCTGCTGCCGTCATTGACGTAATACGTCTGCGCGCCGAACACCGACGTGCAGGGCGTCGCCGCCAGCAGAGCGGCGGCAAGCAGCGCCGTTACTGCCTTTTTCATACTCGATTTCATAGCGCACCTCGCTGTTTTGTGAGTGTGGTCATACGCAAAATATGACACTTTATTATAATAACTTTTTGCACATTATGCAAGTGCTTTTCTATGGAAAAACGCCCTCCGTCAGTCTGGAGGGCGTTTGAAACCGACTCGTCAAATATGCAGGAACACTTTTGCAATGGAAAAATAAATCAGCAATGACACAGCGTCCGTGATCGTCGAAATGAGCGGGCTTGCCATGACAGCTGGGTCAACGCCGATCTTTTCGGCGATCATCGGCAGAAGGCTGCCGACTGCTTTGGCAAACATGACCACGAACACGATCGTGCAGCAGACTGTCGCCGCGACCGACATCGTAACGGCGGTGTTGCCAAGCAGAAGCCGGTCGACCAGCAGCATTTTCACGAAATTTGCCACTGCGAGTGAAACACCGCACAAAAACGCGACACGCAGTTCTTTCCAGATCACGCGCAGCGCATCCGACGTCGACGTATCGCCAAGCGACAGGCTGCGGATGATTGCCGTGGACGACTGGCTGCCGGAGTTGCCGCCCGTACCCATGAGCATCGGCATGAACGATGCAAGCGCAACCTGCGTCGCCAAAGCATCTTCAAAGTGCGTGACGATCATGCCGGTGAAGGTCGCCGAGAGCATGAGAAACATCAGCCACGGGATGCGGTTTTTCCAGATATCCACAACGCTTGTGCGGGAATACGGCTTATCGGACGGCGTGATACCGGCCATCTTTTCGATGTCTTCCGTAGCCTCCTGCTCCATGACGTCGATGATATCGTCAACCGTGACGATACCGACGAGGCATCCTTCCTTATCTACGACCGGTATGGCCAGCAGGTCATAATTGGAGATCATCTCCGAGACCTCTTCCTGGTCATCACCGGTTGTCGCGTAGATGACATTGGTATCCATGATGTCCTCAAGAATCACGTCATCATCCGACAGCAGCAGATCCTTGACCGTAACAACACCCTCAAGCTTGCGCTTGGCCGACGTGACATAGCAGACATAGATCGTCTCCTTGTCCTCGCCGATCTTGCGGATGCGGGCAAACGCCTCGCGTACACTCATGTATTTTTTCAGATCCACAAACTCGGCTGTCATGATGCTGCCGGCAGAGTTTTCGGGATATTTCAGATACTGGTTGATGAGCGCGCGCGTAGCAGGCGTCGCCGTGCGCATAACACGCTTGACGACGTTTGCCGGAAGCTCCTCCATCATGTCGACCGCATCGTCGACATACAGTTCCTCGATGATGCCGGCAAGCTCCGTGTCTGTAATGGAGTTGATGATCGTCTCCTGCTCCTCGACCTGGAGATTTGCAAACACCGACGCCGCGATCTCCTTGGACAGGATGCGGAACACCATCGCCATCCGCTGGGGGTTATCCTCCCAGAGTTCACCGAGAAACTCAGAGATATCAAACTCATTCATTTCGTTGAGCTTTTGGCTCAACGCCTTCATCCGATGTTGATCCAGAAGCGCAAAGAGTTCGTCGTGCAGCGCCTCGTAGTCCTCGTACTCCTCGTATTCCGTGTTCTGATCGTCCATCTCCCTGCCCCTCCTTTCCGTCCGGTGTTACAGATCAGCCGTTGAGGTACTCCTTCTGGCTGCAGCTAAGGCTGTCGATGGAGACGCCCATAGCCTTGAGCTTGCGGCGTGCGATGTTGTCATCGATCTCCGCAGGCACAGACACGACACCCGGACGCAGCTGGCCGCGCGTGCGCACCAGATACTCCGCGCTCATAGCCTGCACGGCAAAGCTCATATCCATGATCTCGGCAGGGTGTCCGTCACCGGCCGCCAGATTCACCAGACGTCCCTGCGCGATGACGTAGATCGTCTTGCCGTTCGGCAGACGGTAGGCATCAATATTGTGCCGCGCCTCATAGATTTCATCCGCGCAGCGATCGAGCGCCTCCATGTCGATCTCCACATTGAAGTGGCCGGCGTTGGAGACGATCGCGCCGTCTTTCATGTGCTCGCAATGCTCGAGTGTGATGACGTCCTTGCAGCCCGTGACCGACACGAAAATATCACCGATCGCGGCAGCGTCCACCATCGGCATGACCTCATAACCGTCCATCACAGCCTCAAGCGCGCGGACAGGATCGACCTCGGTCACGACGACCTTTGCGCCAAGTCCCTTCGCGCGCAGCGCAACGCCCTTGCCGCACCAGCCATAGCCGCTCACGACCACATACTTGCCCGCGATGACAAGGTTCGTCGTGCGCATGATGCCGTCCCACACGGACTGGCCCGTGCCGTAACGGTTATCGAACAGGTGCTTGCAGTCAGCGTCGTTGACCATGATCATCGGGAAGCGCAGCGTCCCGGCGCGGTCCATGATGCGCAGGCGGTGGATACCGGTCGTCGTCTCCTCGCAGCCGCCGATGACCTGCGGGATGAGATCTGTGAACTCCGTGTGCATCAGATGCACCAGATCACCACCGTCATCAATGATGATGTTCGGGGCGACGGAGAGTACGCTGCGCAGATGCGCCTGATACTCCTCGTCCGAGCAGCCGTAGACAGCGTGCACATCCATTCCCTTTGCCGCCAGCGCCGCAGCAACATCGTCCTGTGTAGACAGCGGATTCGATCCGGTGACGTGCATCTCAGCACCGCCCATTTCGAGCACACGGCAGAGATACGCGGTCTTAGCCTCCAGATGCACGGACAGCGCGATCTTGAGACCGGCAAACGGCTTTTCGCGCGCAAAATCGCTGCCGATGTCGCGCAGAACAGGCATATGTGCTTCTACCCAGCGGATCTTCCGCTCTCCGGATTCCGCAAGGTTCAGATCTTTGATCGTGCTCATAAGGCAACCTCCCGCTAAAAATCGATTTAGGCGCTTTATTCTAACACTTTCGGCAAGCGTTGACAACCGCTATTTGCACAGAAAACGCCCCGGAAGGGCAGCATCCTTCCGGGGCGTCGAGAAAACCGGCCGCTCACCAGCCGCAGTACAGGCAGTATCCGATGGCTGCCGTCAGCGCAGCGGCGACGGAGCACAGACCGATCAGCAAGCCGGTGTATGATCTTTGCTTTGGCCGCGGTGCGCGCACCGCCGGCACACTGCCGACAGCTTCACGCGCCTGCCGCACAATATCCGCCGCGGTGACACCGCCGCCGGCGGCATTGTCACGCACGATGTAGATGATCTGCTCGAACAGCTGACTGTCAGCGGCATCGACTACCACAACGCGGCGCGAAATACCGTGAGCAAACGCGGTCTCTCCTGCGTTTGCCGCCGTGGGAAGGGATTGCGATCGTACAGAATTTCGGGCAGACTTGTTTTTTCGTTTCATCAGCTGCGCACCTCCACCTTTACCGCCAGCGCGGTCATGTCGTCCCCACGCCCGTATTCACGGATCGCAGCGCGCACGACGCTGCCCGCGAGCGTCTTCATGTCTCCATCCTCAAAATCGTTCAGCAGCCGTCTCAGCCAGAGATCCTGTCCGTCGGACACGACGCCGTCACTTGCGATCACGGCGACGCTCCCCGGCTTGAGATGCATGTGCAGCTCATCGGGGGCTTTCCCGCTCTCCTGCTCGAGGCCGGGAGCAAACGACGTGCAGCGCAACTTTTTGAGCGCGCCGCCGGATTTCACATAGGTCGGTGCAGCGCCGTACTTATAAAAATCCGCCTCGCCGGTAAACAGATTCATGCACATGAGATCCACCGTGGCATAGCCCCAGTTTTCTCCGTCGCGCAGCAGCATGGCTGAGTTTAACAGCTTCATGGCCAGCGTCGGACTGACGCCGGAGCGCAGGAATTCTTCCAGCATGCCGACCGTTCCGATGCTGCCGTCGGCCGCCGATTCACCGCAGCCCATGCCATCGGACAAGATCACGCACAGCTGCCCTGCGTCGGTTTTGAAATACGTGCCGCGGTCGCCGGAGACCGTCTCCCCTTTCTTGCGCATGGAAGCGATGCCGACCGAGACCGCCAACGGCTCTGCCTCCAAAAGGAGCAGGCTGTCGCCGCGCGCGCTGTCTTCCGGCATACACAGGCGCACACCGAGTGCTGCCGAGAGCTTGTCAAGATAATCCGGCAGCTCCAGCAGCGGGCGTAGATACCGGCTGTCGATTGTCACGCGCAGGCGCCCCGTGCTCTCGCGGAAAACTGCGGCATCGGCCTCCACGCCGACCGTGCGCAGATAACGGATAAGCCGCTGTTCTGCGAGCGGGTCTGCGCCATAGCCGCTGTCCAGTTCACGTGATACGTTTGTGAGCACCTGCGCAAAGTCAGCATATTGCTGCCAGAGCACGGTACGGTTTTCCTGCAGGGTTTCCTGCATCCGCTGCCGATAGGCGCGCAGCCGCAGCTCACCGTTGACAACCTCGGTGTATTCATGCAGATAGACACAACGGTCACGGAAATACGGCGGAAAATCCTCCGGCAGCAGGCGGCCGCGTGTTTGGATGCGCCGCGTGGCATCGTTCATGATATTGAGGGTATCGAGCGCCCGGCGCGTCCAGCATTCCTGCTGCAGCTTGCACCGGCAGCAGACACGGTCGGCCGCGCGGTCGAAGATCTTGGCGGCGTCGGCATCGTTTTCCACCGCCGCAGCCGCTTGAGACGCGGTGTCATGCAGCTGCTGATATGCGTGCGCCATTCCGCCTACGCGCCCGGCAACATACCGGCGCAGACCGGATTCGCCGCTCCCGGCGCGCATCGGCTGCAAAAATGCACCGACCGCGACCACAAATTTCTTTGGGAGAGCGAGATAAGCACCGACGGCAAGCAGCAGCTCCGCGCTCGCCCCGATGCGCAGCGTCGGGAGCGGGACACAAAACAGCGCCAGAAGATATGCCGCCGCAAATACGCACAGATAAAACACGCGCCGGTGCTTGCAAAACTGTCCGGACAGCAGTCCAGCGGCCGCGTATACTACAGAGAACAAAACACCGACTCCAGCGGCCACATCCATGGCGATGCCGAGGATCACACCCGCAGACGCACCGCACAGCGCACCGCCTGTTCCGCTGAGCACGAGCAGAATGAGCACCGAGAGGGCTCTGCCGACCGAGAGCGTGTCAAACAGCAGGAGGTTATTCACGCCCATGAGCAGACACGCGAGCAGAAACACCGCCGATACATTGCGGCAGATCTCGGCATTGGCCGTGCGCGGCTCCTGCGCGCGCAGCAGGTCGTCAAAGCCGTAAGCCGCTCCTGCACAGAGGATCAGAAACAGCGCCATGCGCGATATCAGCAGCAGTGACACGCCGCCCGTGAGCAGATACAGCACCAGGCGCGTCGGTATGTAAGCCGCTGCGGAGACGAGCGGCGGATACCAGCGTGTCTGCACAAACGGACGGCTGCGCAGAAAATACGCCGTCAAAAAAGTCAGGCAGCACCCGGCTGCAAGCTGCGTGCCGGATGCGACGCCGAAAGCGGCAAAATAACCGAGTGCACACCCCACAAGGCACAGTGCGCCGCCGGATCCATAACCCATCGCAGCCAAGAACGCCAAGCCGAACGGCGCCGGTGAGCCTGCGATGTGCGCCGTCGATAAAATAAGCCCGAGCGCAAAGCTCACGAGCATACCGACCCACTTGGCGTTGTCACTTGCCGGCAGCAGGCCCATCGGGCTCAGCGGTGTTCCGTGCGCGCGCACGGGGCGGTCACCGCCCGCGATTCTGACGTTCATAGTGGTTCCTCCTGACGCAGATAAGTTTACATAAATTATAGATTCTTATCATTATGAAAACTGTCATTCCCCGCTGTCGCAAAAGATATCTTTGTACAGGAAGCCCTTATTTTTGGACGCAAAAAAGCTGCCGGAACAAATCCGACAGCTTTTTATCTGATTCGATTTTTATCTCGGGCTCAGTTTTCCGAATCCGACTGCTGCAGCAGATGCTCACCGATGCGAAACACATCGCCGGCGCCGACGGTCAGAATGATATCACCCGGACGGGCGATCCTGCGCAGCTCGCGCTCGATCTCCGCAAAGGTCGGGTAGAATTTCGCACCAGGGATCTGCGCGGCCAGATCGGCAGACGAAATGCCGATGGTGTTTTTCTCGCGCGCAGCGTAGATCTCCGCCAGATAGACGATCGTCGGGCGGCGGAGCTGCTCGACAAAATCATTGAAGAGCTTCGCCGTGCGGCTGTAGGTATGCGGTTGGAACACGACGATCGTGCGCTGATAGTTGAGCGTATCCACGGCATCGAGCAGCGCGCGCAGCTCACTCGGATGGTGTGCATAATCGTCGTACAGATCCGCTCCCTGAAACTTGCCCTTAAAATCAAAGCGGCGGCCTGCGCCCTCAAATCCGGCAAGACCGTACTTGACGGCATTCGGGCTGACGCCGAGCACAATGGCTGCGGCCGTGGCAGCGAGCGCGTTGCGCACATTGTGAATACCCGGCACGTGGAGTGTCACGCGGGCAAAATAATTTCCCCGGTGATAAATATCAAACTCAGACACCGAGCCGCGGTGCACGATGTTCTGTGCATAGACATCCGCTTTTGCATTCAGACCGAAGGTAATGACCTTGCGCGCAATGCCGCGCAGAGCGTCCATGGTATTGGCATCGTCATAATTTGCGATCACGGTGCCAGTTTCCGCCGGAACACGCTCGGCAAAGCAGCGGAAGGAATGCTTGATATCCTCAAGATCCTTGAAGAAATCCAGATGATCCGCCTCGATGTTCAAAACAACGGCGATCGTCGGGTTGAGCGCCAGAAATGAGTTATAATACTCGCACGATTCCATGATGATCGTGTTGCCCTTGCCGACGCGGTGGCAGGCCTTCAGCAGCGGAAGCGTTCCGCCGATCATAACGGTCGGGTCTTTTTCCGCCGCCATCATGATGTGCGTACACATGGACGTCGTTGTGGTCTTACCGTGCGTACCGGAAATGCACAGCGCGTTCTGATATCCGCGCATGAGCGCTCCCCAAGCCTGCGTGCGCTCAAAGACCGGAATGCCGCGGCGATGCGCCTCGTGCACCTCCGGGTTATCATCGTGCACGGCAGCCGTGCGGATCACAAAGGAAATGTCATCCGTGACATTGTCCGCACTATGGCCGATATGGATTGGGATGCCGTGCTCACGCAGCGTGAGCGTGTTGCTGCTCTCGGCCATATCCGAACCGCGGATGTCCAGCCCGGCATCATGCAGCACCTCCGCCAGCGGCGACATGGACACGCCGCCGATACCGATCAGCAGGCCAGTCTTTCCGGGAACCAGGTAATTCTTAAAATCCATTCAAAGCACCAAATTTCATAAAAATATTGTGATATCCGGCACAGCGGGATATGATCGCGCCGCGCAGACAAGTTACAGACAGGTTACAGTTGTCATTTAGATTCCGAAGTATTATAATACGTTTGCTAACACATTACAATAGATTTTTGACGAACCGGCTGCAAAAAGCCCTCTTTATTCAAACAAAAAGGAGCAAAAAACGGATGAATGAAGCCTGGAAAGAGCTCAAGCAGGCGTGCGCGCAGTGCCATCGCTGCGGTCTCGGTGAGACGCGGCACAGCCTCGTGTTCGGAGACGGTGCAGAAAACGCACGCATCATGCTCATTGGCGAAGGCCCGGGTGAGCAGGAGGACCGCCAGGGCGTGCCGTTTGTCGGCCCGGCCGGAAAGCTGCTCGACGACATGCTCGAGATGATTTATCTGGACCGCACCAAGGTCTACATCGCCAACATTGTCAAATGCCGTCCGCCGCACAACCGCGACCCACAGTTTGCGGAGCAAAAGTGCTGCAGCGAATGGCTGCAGCAGCAGATCGAGCTTGTCGATCCTGTGCTTATTGTCTGCCTCGGCCGCATCGCTGCAACGGCGCTCATCAAAGACCCGTTTCGCATCACGCGCGAGCACGGGCAGTGGTTCGATGTCAACGGTCGCCGCTATATGGCGCTCTACCACCCCTCTGCCCTGCTGCGCGACCCGAGTAAGCGTCCGGAAACGTTTGTCGATCTCAAGACTCTGCAGCGCGAGATCTATGCGCGCTGTCCGGAGGTGTATCCCGATGCCTGACATGCGGATCCGACGCGCAGCGCCGGCTGATCTTCCGGTACTGACCCGGCTCTGGCAGGCGGCATTTGGCGATCCGCCGGAGCTGATCGAGCGATTTTACCGCCGCTTCCCGCCGGCGAAGGCTGCGTGGGTGGTTGAAGCCGGCGGCTGCGTCGTCACGGCGGCGCATCTTTTGGAGGGACGCCTACACATGGCCGACAGCGGCGTCTTGCCCTGCGCCTACGTGTATGCGGTCTCGACCGACCCGGCGCATCAGGGAAACGGCTATGCCTCGGCGCTTATGCGCCGCTTTGCGATGGACGCGGACGTGAGTGGCCGTGTCCTCTACACGCTCCCGGCGGAGGCCTCCTTATACAAGTGGTATCAGGCAGTCATGGGCACAACGCAGACCGCTCGCGGCGAGCGGATACGCATTACCCGGCAGCAAACAGCCAGCACTTTACCGAATGTCACCCGCATCAGCGCGCCGGAATACGCTGTACTTCGGGCGCAGCAGCTGCAGGGGCAAACCTACGCAGAGCCGTCAGCAGCACTGCTGGATTTTCAAGCCGATCTGTGCGCCATGTGCGGCGGCGCTTTGGTGCGCGTCGGCTGCGGATGCGCCGTCGTGGAACGAGATGGCGACACGCTGATCATCAAGGAACTGCTGGGTGCAGGCACCGCATCTGCGGCGCAGGCGCTGCTCGCAGCCTTTGACGCACAGGCGGCACAGGTGTGTCTGCAAAGGCAAGACGGCGCACAGCCGATGGCAGCGTATCGTCCGTTTTGCCGCGATACAGCGGATATATTCTGGGGGCTCTATCTGGACTGAGCAAAAACTTCATGGATCGGTAATCATTTTTCTCTTGTTTGCGTAATATTTTCCCGATATCCTTGAATTCAGAAGCAAGCAATCGATTTTCTTTTTTCCTCATCCACAGCAAAACAAAACAGAGCGAAGCGGCACAGAAGTAATTTCTGTGCCGCTTTGTCTTTTTGGACATCAAGCCGATGTGTGTCCTGTTACTGAACATTTTACACAAATACTGTGAAAATTCCATGCGAAAATAACGAAATTTAAACAAAAGAAATCCCCCTCGGGCGGATATTTTGTTTGACAATTAACAGCAAATCCGCTATACTCAGATTGGGGAGGAATCCGAATTTCTCCCGGAATACTTGATAATAAGGTTCCGGGCGGAAGGCGGGATCTTCCCCTTCGTGTTTCGGGCGGATCGTTTCCCGGAAATCGTTGGCTACCTCCGGTTCATAATGCTCGGTGTAGACGACTGCGGGTTGCATATCCAACAGGTCACAGACCAGACGGCGCAATTCCTCGTTGAAGTCGAGGAGGAACTCGTATTTCTTTTCGTAGAAAGGAGCGAAGTCATCGGCATAATACTCGAAAAACGGACTCATATTGTAGGCCGATACCAAAGCGTTCCAGTGTAGGTGCCGCCAGTTTCCGTGGTCGGAGATACGGATGTCCTTGGTCTGGCATTTCAAGGTATCCGGCTTGACGATGGGGATGGATAGGGAGAGTGGGCCGTTCGCGGCGGCGATGGAACAACGGTTACGATAGGTTTGCTTCACGTAATTCTCGGCGGTCTCGATACGGACCTCCGGGTATTGGAGCATCTTACAATATTGTTGTATGGGGCCTAGATAGGCGGTCGCTATATATACAGGTCGCATGATTAATGAACGGGTTTAAAGATTCGTTGTTTGTCGGGGCTGTACCAG
>ERZ773210.1084-NODE-1084-length-28883-cov-19.558832_pt1 | contig 28883 bp, 25 predicted proteins | sample MGYA00580528_ERZ773210 | MGnify/ENA primary metagenome ERZ773210 (study PRJEB29015, sample SAMEA2737769) | human gut metagenome | biome: human gut; feature: human-associated habitat; material: faeces | place: China | collected 2012 ...
GTGGATGGCAACGGAGGCCACGCCGCCGCAGCCGATGATCAGAACTTTGCTCATGTTGGGTTCTCCTTTGATTTTTTACAGTGAATTCAGAAAAGCAGACCTGGGGCCTGCGGCCCGGACTCTGCATACAGTTACAGTTTAGACCTGAAACCCGGGCCAGCCCTTGTCGAGGGCAATGAGGGTCTCACGCAGCACCTTGCAGGCGGTGGCGGTGGACACGCCGGTGGTGTCCAGCGTGGGGGCCAGCTCGTTGAGGTCAGCCGCCACGATGTTGGCCTTGGTCACGGTGCGGATGGCGTCCAGCAGCTGCAAAAAGCTCACGCCGCCGGCCTCCGGCGTTCCGGTGCCGGGGAAGCAGGAGGGGTCAAGGCAGTCAAGGTCGATGGTCAGATACACGGGTACCTTGCTTGCACACAGCTGTTCGGTCAGCTCGGCAAGGCCGGTAAAGTCGAACTTGTGCATCTCGGTGTGCTGGGCCGCGAACTCAAACTCGGCGCGGTCCCCGCTGCGGATGCAGAACTGGTGGATGTGGCCGTCGCCTACCAGCTCGTGGCAGCGGCGCAGCACACAGGCGTGGCTGAGCTTTGCACCAAGGTAGTCGTCCCGCAGGTCAGCGTGGGCATCAAAGTGGACGATGTGCAGGTCCGGGTATTTCTTCACGGCGGCCCGCACGGCACCCAGGGTCACCAGATGCTCGCCGCCCAGCAGCAGCGGGAACTTGCCGTCGTGCAAAATTTCCTCTGCCCGGGCCTCGATGTCGGCCAGAGCCGACTCGCTGGAACCGAAGCACAGCTCCAGGTCGCCGCTGTCGAAGACGTCAAAATCGGTCAGGTCGGCGTTCTGGTAGGGACTGTAGGTCTCCAGACCATAGCTTTCGTGCCGGATGGCCGCCGGGCCAAAGCGTGCACCCGGGCGGTAGCTGGTGGTGGAATCGTAAGGCGCGCCGTACAGCACGATGCTGGCGGCACGGTAGCTGCTGTCGCAGCCGATGAAGTTCTCAACGTTGGGGTGCATCAGTGTTCCTCCACTTCTCGCAGCATCTCCTCCAGAAAAGCCGGCAGGTAGAATGCTCCGATATGCAGTTTTGCGGTGTAGTAACGGGTGCGCATGTTCAGCGCCTTCCACGACTCCGCGTCCAGATCATCAATGGGGTGATATTTTTTGCTTGCAAAGCCGAACAGCCAGTAACCAGCGGCAAAGGTGGGGATGTGGGCCTGATACACGCGGCTGATGGGGAAGGTGGACGCGATGCGCTTGTGGCTGCGCTGCATGGCGCTGGCGTCCTCGGCGTAGAAGGGGCTGCCCTGCTGGTTGACCATGATGCCGTCGTTTTTCAGGGCGTTGAAGCAGCAGCCGTAGAACTCGCGGGTGAACAGGCCTTCGCTGGGGCCGAAGGGGTCCGAGGAATCCACGATGATCAGGTCGTATTCCTCCTCACAGCGGCGGATGAACTTGAGGGCGTTCTCAAAGTAGATGTGCACCCGGCGGTCATCCATGCGGCAGGCATTGCCGGGCAGGTAGGCACGGCAGGCTTCCACCACCTGCGGGTCCATCTCCACCAGGTCGATGCGCTCCACCCGGTCGTAGCGGGTCAGCTCCCGCACCACGCCGCCGTCCCCGGCACCGATGACGAGGATATCCTTGGCCTCCTTGTGCACGGCCATGGGCACATGCACGATCATCTCGTCGTAGATGAACTCGTCGCGCTCGGTCAGCATCACGTTGCCGTCCAGCGTGAGCACCCGGCCGAACTCCGGGGTCTCAAAGATGTCGATGCGCTGATAGTCGCTCTGCTTGGAGTAGAGCTGTCTGCTCACCCGGATGCTGTGCTTCACGTCCGGGGTGTGAAACTCGGAAAACCAGAATTCCATAAAGGTTCCTCCTTTAAGCCAGAACGTTCAGGTGTAAAATGTCGGGGTCCTCGGGGCCGGTCATGCTGCAGCCCTTGGCCTTGGCGTACTCAATGTAGTTGAGAATTTCTTTGGTGATGCGCTCGCCCGGGGCCAGAATGGGGATGCCCGGCGGGTAGCACATGACGAACTCGCTGCACACCATGCCCTCGGTCTCGCGCAGCGGCAGGCTCTTTTTGGGGGCATAGAATGCTTCCTGCGGGCTGGCGGCGACCACGGGGTCGATGTATTCCTGACTCAGCAGGCCGGTGCCGTCGGTGTGGTAGCGGCGCTTGATCTCGGCCAGTGCGCTCACCAGCCGCTCAATCTCCTGCGGACGGTCGCCGATGGAAAGATAAGCCAGAATGTTGCCGATATCGCCGAACTCGATCTGGATATCGTACTCGTCGCGGAGGATATCGTACACCTCAATACCGGCAAGGCCGATGTCCAGCGTGTGGACGCTGAGCTTGGTGGTGTCAAAATCAAAGACAGAGTTGCCGTTGCACAGCTCCTTGCCAAAGGCGTAGTAGCCGCCCACGGCGTTGATCTCCTCGCGGGCGTACTCCGCCATATCTGCCACTTGGTGAAACACCTGCCGTCCCCGCAGCGCCAGATTGCGGCGTGAGATATCCAGACTGGACATCAGCAGGTAGCTGCCGGAGGTGGTCTGGGTCAGGTTGATGATCTGCCGCACATAGCCCGGGTGTACGTTGGGGCCGATGAGCAGCAGGCTGGACTGGGTCAGGCTGCCGCCGCTCTTGTGCATGGAGACGGAGGCCATATCCGCGCCTGCTGCCATGGCAGAAACGGGCAGGCCGCCGCCAAAGTAGAAGTGGGTGCCGTGGGCTTCGTCTGCAAGGCAGAGCATGCCCGCATCGTGGGCCATCTTGACGATGGCGCGCAGGTCTGAGCAGATGCCGTAGTAGGTGGGATTGTTCACCAGCACGGCCACGGCGTTGGGGTGCTCTTTGATGGCCTTTTCCACCTGCTCGCGCTTCATGCCCAGCGAGATGCCCAGGCGCTTGTCCACCTCGGGGTTCACATACACCGGGATGGCACCGCACAGCACCAGCGCGTTCAGCACGCTGCGGTGCACGTTGCGGGGCAGGATGATCTCATCGCCGCGCTTGCAGGCGGTGAGCACCATGCTCTGCACACTGCTGGTGGTGCCGCCCACCATCAGAAAGGCATGGGCCGCACCAAAGGCGTCGGCGGCCAGTTCTTCTGCTTCCCGGATGACCGATACCGGGTGGCAGAGGTTGTCCAGCGGCTTCATGCTGTTCACGTCCACGCCCACGCACTGCTGGCCCAGAAAGGCCGTCAGCTCCGGGTTGCCGCGGCCCCGCTTGTGGCCGGGCACGTCAAAGGGCACCACACGCATCTGGCGGAAGCGTTCCAGTGCTTCGTAGATGGGCGCACGGTTCTGGTTCAGCCGGAACCGTGTACGATTTTCACTCATGCTTTTTCCTCCGTCCCTGGTCCCTTCGGCGCAAAACAAAAAGCGCAGGCCGCACACAAAGGTGCAGACCTGCGCTTTGAACGATCATTTGAAGGCGCGGGCAGAATCCCCCCGGCCATTGCGCCGGAGAACGCCCACTTCGCATGATTCAAAAAGACGGGATGACGAGAGTCTATATAGCAATTACACTTTTACTACTCTTATTGACCGTTTCACAAGTCTGCGCACCGGGTGCGCAATTTCATGGTTGTAAAGGAACCAACTTATAAAATTTGAGCTTTCAACTCAATCAATAATGGCAGCTTGCGCCGCCGGTCGGCAGTGGACCCGGCTGTCCGTATGGCCTTAGCCCCGCTGGGCGGTCCTTGAGTAAATTGCTTTGAAAAGACCCTGTTCTACGTCGCCTCTCAAAATCGTATGTTAGCATACCATGCCGTTTTTTGCTTGTCAAGGCGTTTTACAAAAAAATGTCAAAGATTTTTCACAAAGTATCACTTTTTTCTTTGTCGGCTCTTTGCCCGGTTTTGTGCGCGAATGGCGTCGTTTTGTGCGCAAACGGCAGGTTCTTTTCCCCGGGGAGTGTGCTATAATAAAAATGACAAGAAGTGGAAAGTGAGGGAAAAACGTGGCATTGCAGATCGCCATCGTGGAGGACTGGCAGCCGGATGCGCAGCGGCTGCAGGCATTGGTCCGGCAGGAGCTTGGGGCAGTGGAGTGCGGCATTTTCCCCAGCGGGGATGCCTACCTGCAGCAGATGCCCGCCCGGAAGGATGACCTTGTGTTTCTGGATATCTGTATGGAGGGCACCAGCGGCATCGAGACCGCCCAGCAGCTGCGCCGGGCAGACCCGGAAGTGCTCATCGTGTTCGTGACCTCCTCGCCGGAATATGTGTGGGACGCCTTCCCGGTGCACCTGTTCGATTACCTGCTCAAACCCTATGAGGAAGAAAAGTTCCGCAAACTTGCTGCCGAGCTGCGGCGGGTGCTCTGCCGCACCGAGCCGGAGCTGGAAGTGCGCATTGCCCGCCAGACCGTGCAGCTGCCGCTGCGCAAGGTGCTGTACGCCATGGCGCAGAACCATTTCGTCCGGGTGGTGAGCGAGGACGGCGAGTGCCGGGCCGCGTGCGGCTTTGCGCAGGTGGAAGAAAAACTGCGCACCGAAGAAAATTTTATGAGCTGCAACCGCGGCATCGTCATCAACATGGATAAGGTGCTGCGCTTTGAGGACGACTGCATTGGAATGCTGGACGGCACCCGCCTGCCCGTGCGGCAGAAAGACAAAAACGCCCTGTTCGCCCATTTTACCCAGTACCAGTTCCGCCACATGCGGCGGGAACTGTGAGCCAGGAAAGGAGCCGCCGCCGTGAACGCTGCCATCTTCGGACGTTATTTTCTGGATTATGCCCTGCTGTACCCCAGCGGCTTTCTGTGCCTGGCCTGCCTGTGGGAAAAGGTGCGCAGCCCCAGGCGCACCGCCTGCATCGCGGTGGTCGGCATCACGGCCGTGTGCCTGGTGTGCGCTGCGCTGTGCACGATCTTTGAGCTGGACAGCAACTTTTTGCTTCTGCCCATCGTGCTGTGCACCTTCTGGCTTTTGCACTGGCGCATGAACGCGGAAGTGACCGTGAGCCAGACGGCCTTTCTGTTCTCCATCTCTGCCGTGATGATGGCCGTGTGTTCGCTGCTTTCCAGCATCCTGAACGCTCGGGCGGAGGCGGACAACCCCGGGACGGTCTGCCTGCTTTCCACTTCGCTGCTGCGCATGGTGCTGGCGGCAGTGCTGTGCACCCTGTTCTGGTTCACCGTGGTCAAGTGGAGCCGGTGGCTGCTGCGGGAGTACCACGGCGAAGCGTTCTGGCAGTCGGCCTGGCCGCTGCCCGCCATCTATGCCGTCTACCTGATGTACTGTATGCCGAAGGACTCTGCCATTGTGCTGATGAACCGGGTGATGATCATCGCGGTGCTGGCGGTGTCCATCTCGCTGTTCGGCATCTTTCTGCTGCTGTACGAGATGTACCGCGTGGCGAAGGAGTTTACCCGCAGTTCCCAGCTGGACCGCGAAAACCAGCTGCTGGGCATGGAAGCCCGCCGGTATACTGAGCTGCGGACCTACATGGAAAACACCCGCCGCCTGTGGCACGACTTCCGCCAGCACCTGCACGTCATTGCGGGCCTGACCGAGGCCGGGCAGCTGGAGGAGCTGAAAAGCTACCTGCACCAGTATGAGAGCGAGCTGAGCGAACAGCGGTCTGCGCTGTGTGCCAACGCCGCCGTGGATGCCCTGGCCGGGCACTACGACAACGAGGCAAAGCAGCAGGCAACGCCCATCGAGTGGAAGCTGGAGCTGCCCCGCCAGCTGCCGCTGCCGGAAGTCGACCTGTGCACGGTGCTGGGCAACCTGCTGGAGAACGCCCTGCACGCCAGCCAGCGGCTGCCGCCCGAGCAGCGGCAGGTGCGGGTGATGGCCCGGATGCTGAGCCCCGCCATGCTGGGCATTGTGGTGGAGAACAACTACGACGGTGTGCTGAAAAAGCAGAGCGGCATTTTGCACTCCACCAAGCACGAGGGCGTGGGCGTCGGACTGGTGTCCATCGAGACGGCAGTGCACAAATACAGCGGCAGCCTGAACATCGAGACCCAGAACCATGTGTTCCGGGTGAATGTGCTGCTGAACCTGTAAGACAAATAAGACAAAAACCTCCGCAGTTTCGTCCGTTTCGGGCGGCTGCGGAGGTCTTTTTGTATGTGGGAGAGTTACTCCCGGTTCTTGAGCACTTCGGCAGGGGTCATGCGGTCGAGCCTGCGCACCAGCACCAGGTCGATGAGCAGGTAGCACGCCAGCACGCCTGCGTAGATGACGGCGTACAGCTGCGGCGGGAAGTTCAGCTCCAGCCCGGCGGCAACGTTGGACACGAAGTAGGGGTAGATGACGTCCATCAGCCCCTTTGCGGCCGGGATGCACACCAGCGCGCCAAGTGCCACCACCACGAAATTGCCGTCCAGATACAGCCGCCGCACTTCGCCGGTGCAGTAGCCGAACACCTTCAGCAGCGAGATGGAATAGGATGCGCGGTCGATCATCACCTTGATCATCAGGTACAGCACCACCAGGAAGATGACCACCGAGAGCACGCTGACCAGGATGACCATGGGCATCATCAGGTCGGTGAACACCGCCGAGGCCTGCTCGATGTTCTGGCGGCTGACGGTGGCGTACAGCAGCCCGGTGTCGATGTCCAGCGCGTGGTCGGCGAACACCGTGTTGTAGTAGTCGTCGCTGCGGCCGAACAGCTCCTGCATGGCGTCACGGTCCATGAAGATATAGAGCCCGCTGGCGTAATGGACCACGTCCGTCACCGTGAAGGCGTAGTTCACGTCGTTCACTTCGTCCCGCAGCACCAGCACATCGCCCTTGCCCACACCGAATTTCTGGGCCACAGAGCTGGCAATGACCACCTCGCTCTTTTTGGCGGTGGGGGCCACCTCCGGGAAATAGGGGCAGCCCGGGTCGATGCCCAGCATGGTCACATCCAGATCGTAGCCGTAGGAAGTCTGGCGGAGGGTCTCAGCGTAGGCCGGGGTGCCGCCCTCCGGCACCTCCTCGGTGGGGTATTTGTAGGTGTAGCAGTATTCGTAGGTGGTCTCCAGAATGCTGCGCCGGTTGAAGTTGTCGCAGTAAACATAGCAGTCCAGCGCGATCATCAGCACCAGCAGGCAGATGAACATGCCGCCCAGCACCGCAAAGGCCGAGCGCAGCTCCCGCAGCAGCTGGCGCAGCTGGAACCGGGGCAGGAAGCTCAGGTGCCCCAGGTCGATGCGGGAGATCCTGCTGGCGTGGCTGGCCTTCTGCTCACTGCGCAGCAGTGAAAGGGCGGTGCGGCTGAGCGACTTGCGGATGACGATGCAGTTGACGGCAGCCGCGATCACCGGCGGCATCACCAGTGCATATACCAGCAGCAGGCCCGGCAGCCGGACGCCCAGCTGCGGCAGGGAGTAATACAGGCAGCGGGGGTGCGCACCTCGTTGCGGTAGTTCTTGTGGATCTGGCCGTCCTTCAGGAGGACCACCTGATGCACCATGTTCTTGATGGCGTTGTTGTGGGTGACGATGAGCATGGTGGTGCCGTACTGGGCGTTCACCCGCTCCAGCAGGGTGAGGATCTCCCGCGAGGTCTTGCTGTCCAGCGCGCCGGTGGGCTCGTCGCATAGCAGCAGGCGCGGATTTTTGATGAGGGCCCGGGCGATGGCGCAGCGCTGCTGCTGGCCGCCCGAAAGCTGGGCCGGGAACTTGTTCTTGTGCTCGGTCAGGCCCAGCACCTGCAAAAGCTCGCCGAGGTCCAGCGGGCTGCGGGTGAGGTACTGGCACACCTGAATGTTCTCCTGCACGGTCAGGTCCGGCACGAGATCGTAGAACTGGAAGATGAAGCCCAGCTCCTCCCGGCGGTAATCCGAGAGCTGCTTTGCGTTCAGGCCCACGATCTCCTTGCCGTCCACCACGATGGAGCCGCTGTCCACCGTGTCCAGCCCGCCGATGCAGTTGAGCAGGGTGGATTTGCCTGAGCCGCTGGTGCCCTGAATGACGCACATGTCACCCTGATGCACCTCCAATGAGACATTTTTCAGCACCTGCGTGTAGCTGCCGCCTTCGCCGTAGCTCTTGCACAGGTCGTTTACTTCCAGATACATGATTACGTTCCTCCTCAAAAAGTTTACACAGCATAACACTGTTATGTGAAAGGGCTTATAAAAACCATGACGCAGGAAATGCGCCATGGAAAAAGTGGCGGATTCAGGGGCCGGGGCTGACAGGGGGCTGGAACAGGCCGTTCCAGCCGCTGAGCATATACTGCAGGATGTCCTGCAGGTGGGCCAGGGCCTTCTGCTCGTCCGGCTCGTGGGTGAGCAGGTGCACAAAGGCGTCGATCTGCATGTGGGCCAGCCAGTGGATGGTGTAGTCCTGCGGCGGGGTCACGCCCAGCAGCGCGGCCTGCCGGCCGGCCAGCTTGCGGTAGTGCTCCTCCGAGATGGCCACCAGCTCGTCCACAAAGTGTTCCAGGCTGGAGCCGTAGCTGCCGGTGAGCAGCAGCAGAAACAGATCGTAGTTCTGGTACAGCAGGTGCAGCACCTGCTGGGACGCATAGGCATCGTCGCGGAAATCGTTCTCCGCCGCGTCCTCGCCGCTGTCCAGCACCAGCAGCTCCTGCCGCATGTGCTCGGTGAGCATGGCCTTGAGGGTGTTCAGCTGCGGGGCCACCAGCGAGGTGAACAGATCGTCCTTATCCTTAAAAAAGAAATACAGCGCACCGGTGGTCACGCCGGAGGCTTTGCAGATGCTGCGCAGGGAAGCGCCCTGGTACCCCTTGGCCAGAAACTCGGCCCGGGCGCTCTGCAGCAGCTTTTCTTTGGTTTCGCGTTCGTCTTTCATGCAGTCTCCTGTATCAAGCTGGATAACACCGTTATGTTAGCATGAACGAACGGACCTTGTCAAGAGCCGACTTGCCGGGCAGGGCGGAGCGGGTGGCTGCACTTCCGCTGCCCCCTATCGTTTTTGCCAAAAGTGTGCTAGAATAGACACAAAACAAACATCGAACGGCAATGGCTGGGCAGCGCATATCGGTTTTGCAAAGAGCCCGGATGCAGCGTGAAATGCGGAAAGAGAACCGGACGGGAAAAATGAGGAACAGTATGAAACAGACAGAACAGAGAATGAAAACGCGGTGGATCCTTGTGTTCCTTGCCATGTTGGTCTGCTTTTGCGGCTGGTGGGCAGTGCGCAAAGAAGGATTTTTTGCGGATGAACTTTATTCTTATGGACTTTCAAACAGCGATTATGCGCCGTTTTTGAGTTGGTATTATAACGGTGAACGCGCGTACAGCGGCACGAGCGCCGAACACATTTACAGTCGGGAGGACTTTATGTCCTATGTTGCTGTGCAGGAGGGCCAACGCTTCGACTATGCGTCGGTTTATTATAATCAGACGCAGGATGTCCACCCGCCGGTATTCTACTTTTTATTGCACACGGTTTGCTCGCTGTTCCCGGGCAGCTTTACAAAATGGACTGGCCTTGGCCTGAATTTTGCACTGTTCGGCGGCACCATTGCGGCATTGTATGCACTTGGCATGGAGATTTTTGAAGGGGAGAACAGTTGGAAAAAGTCGCTGTTCGTCTGCGCGCTGTATGCATTCAGTGGAGAGGCAATCTCAAATGCAACGATGATACGAATGTATATGCTTCTGACCCTGTTTACCACCGTGTTGGCGCTGCTGCTGGCAAAGGCTCTGCGCAGGCCGACGCTTGTCCGGTATCTGTTGATCGGCATCGTCATTTATCTGGGAATGCTCACGCAGTATTTCTATGTGATCTATGCATTTTTATTGTGTGCAGTGTATGATTTTTACCTCATGCTGCGGCGGGAGTGGAAACATGTGGTGCAGTTTTCAGCGGCGGCTTTGGCTGGTGTTGGCGGAATGATGCTTACATTCCCCTGTTGGCTTGCGCAGTTGCACTCCCAATCGACGGTCTCGCTGGACACTACAACGGATAATATCCTGAACTTGAGCCAGTACCCCAAGGGCCCGTTGGAATTGACGGGATGGAGCATTGTGGAGTTTGGCGTGGGCGCGGGGATCATGGCGCTGCTGCTCCTTGTGGCATTGACGAAAAGATTTCTTCCGGGAAAACTGCGGCAGACTGTGCTGATTGCACCCCGCGCAAAACTAATAACGATCCCGGCGCTGGCTGCGTTCATCGTGATTGCAGTGATCTCGCCGTATAAATCCCTGCGGTATGTATATCATCTGCAGCCGCTGGAAGCACTCTTTTGCGGCTGTGGCTTTTTTGCTGTGCTGGATACGCTGGGACAGAATGCACGAAAGAAAATCACACAGGCTGTGTGTGCACTGATGCTTGTGCTGGCCTTTGTGTTGACGCCGGAGCGGATGTACATTGGTAACCGGAAGGTGAATGAAGAACTGGAACAGTACAGCGACGCGCAGTGTGTGTCGCTGATCGGAGATATGACGGCATTCACATCGGAGCTCCCGGAGTATCTGCACTTCAAAGAGATTTGTGCGGTGCAGGACACTTCCAGCACGCTGCTCCGGGAATATTGCACCGGTGAGAGTGATTCCATGGTGGTGTTCATTTGCGGGCGCGGCCTGTGGCAATTCGTCACTCCAGGCGAAGTGGAGCAGATCACGCAGGAAAATCAGGCGTCAGCAGAGGAGATCGCACGGCTGGGCGGATATACATCCGTTGAAATGCTGGATACGCAGGAATTTTCTCAGATCTGGGTGCTGAAAAAATAAGTATGCGGCACCATCAATAAAAAATCAAACGATCGCTCAGGAGGTCTCCCTCATGCTCAAACGACTGCGCAACGCGCACCCGGTCCTGTTCTGCATCCTGGTCGAGGTGCTGTTCCTCGGCAGCCTGTTCGTATCGGACCTGGTCTTTACCTTTGTCCTGCTCTTTGCCCGGGCAGATTTTTCCGCCCTGGACGGCTACCTTTACAGCGGCCTGCAGGAGCTTGTGGGCACGCTGGTGGTGGTGCTGGTGCTGCAAAAGACCGGCCGCCTTGGGCTGCTGCGGCGGCGCGGCAGCGGCTTTTTCAACGGCTTGCTGGTGGGCATGTACCCGCTGGTGATGATCGGATACAGCATCTTCGGCGCGCTGATGTTCGGGCGTCCTGACGATGCCGAGCTGCTGCCGCTGCCGCGCATCCTGAGCTTTCTGGTCAGCATGATGCTGGTGGGCGTGGCAGAGGAGTTCGTCTTCCGCGGTGTGGTGGCCCAGACCCTGCTGGAGCACTACGGCACCAGCCGGGGCGGCATCTGGAAAGCCTGCCTTGTGTCCGGCGTGCTGTTCGGCGCGGCCCACCTGACGAACCTTCTGGGTTCGGCCCCCTTCGGCGTGCTGATGCAGTGCCTGTTTGCGGCGTCGCTGGGCAGCCTGTTCGCGGCCATCTACTTCCGCACCGGCAACATCTGGGTGACGGTCTTCCTGCATGGCATGATGGATATCTCCTCCATGATCATCGGCGGCATGTACGGCACCGTGACCATGGCCGAGAGCGTGAGCAGCTACGATTCCTCCATGCTGATCTCGGTGGCCGTGTATCTGATCCCCATGCTGTTTTTGCTGCGCAGAAAGAAGCTGCCGGAGGTGCAGCTCTACTGGAACGCCTACGCCAAAAAATAAAGGCAGAAGGCAAAAAAATCCTTGCTTTTTGCAAGGGGTTCTGGTATACTGTATCTGTTACCGTGGTACGGGGCTGGGAGTATGCCCGCTTTTTGGGAATGCCGTTTCCCGCCGCTGTTCCATTGGCACATAAAATTTTATAAAGAGGTATGTAACTATGAACAAGCAGGAAGTTATGGCCAAAGTCGCTCTGACCGAGAAGGACACTGGCTCTCCCGAAGTCCAGGTCGCTCTGCTGACCGCTCACATCAACGAGCTGAACGAGCACCTGAAGAAGAACCCTAACGATCACCACAGCCGCCGCGGCCTGCTGAAGATGGTTGGCCGTCGCCGCAATCTGCTGGCTTATCTCCAGAAGAAGGACATCGAGCGTTACCGTGCTCTGATCGCAACTCTGGGTCTGCGTAAGTAATTTAAACAGAGGGCAGGTACCGCAAAGGTGCCTGCCTTTTGCTTTATGTACAAATGGCAGCGGCTGCGTATTGCAGCAGTAAATCGAACGCCTGTGCCGAAAAAGCAGTGCACGGACGTTGGATTTATTGCTATGATGCGCGTGCCACCGCCTTTTGGATAGAAAAAAATAAAAGATCCAAGGAGGCAAAAACAATGGCAATTGAATTTGGTTCCCGCAGAGAGACCTTTGAAAACTACAAGGTCTACGAGACCATGCTGGCAGGCCGCCCGTTCAAGGTCGAGATGGGCAAGATGTGCGGTCTGTCCAACGCCAGTGCGCTGATCCGCTACGGCGAGACCTGCGTCATGTGCAACGTGGTCATGAGCCCCAAGCCCCGCGAAGGCGTGGATTTCTTCCCCCTGAACGTGGAGTATGAGGAGAAGCTCTACGCCGCAGGCCGCATCCCCGGCAGCTTTATGCGCCGCGAGGGCCGCCCCGGTGAGCGCGCCATCCTCACCAGCCGCGTGGTGGACCGCCCCATGCGCCCGCTGTTCCCCAAGGAGATGCGCAACGACGTGTGCATCACCATGACCGTCATGAGCCTTGACCCGGATTGCAGCCCCGAGATCGCCGGTATGATCGGCGCTTCTCTGGTGACCGCTGTGTCCGATATCCCCTGGAACGGCCCCATCGGCGGCGTGCAGGTGGGTCTGGTGGACGGCGAGATCGTGCTGAACCCCACCCAGGAGCAGCGCAAGGTCAGCGATCTGGCCCTGACCGTTGCCGCCACCATGGACAAGATCGTCATGATCGAAGCCGGTGCCAACGAGGTGGACGAGGACACCATGCTGAACGCCATCAAGGCCGCTCACGTGGAGATCAAGAAGACCATCGAGTTCATCAACAAGATCGTTGCTGAGCGCGGCAAGAAGAAGATCGACTTCCAGGTCGTGGGTCTGGATATGGACGTGTTCCACGCCATTCAGGACAAGTATCTGGACGACTTCAAGGCTGCCATGGACACCGACGACAAGAACGTGCGTGACGCCGCTCTGCTGCCCATCATGGACAAGATCGCCGAGGAGTACCCCGACCTGTCCGCTGCCGACCTTGACCTGGTCAGCTACAAGATGCAGAAGTTCGTCGTGCGCCGCTGGCTGCTGGACGAGGGCAAGCGCGTGGACGGCCGCGGCATCAACGAGATCCGCCCGCTGGCTGCAGAAGTGGGCATTCTGCCCCGTGTGCATGGCTCCGGTATGTTCACTCGCGGTCAGACCCAGGTGCTCACCACCTGCACCCTGGGCGGCACCAAGGACAACCAGCTGATGGACGACCTGACCGACGAGCAGACCAAGCGCTACATCCATCACTACAACTTCCCGCCGTACTCCGTCGGCGAGGCCCGCGCACCCCGCAGCCCCGGCCGCCGCGAGATCGGCCACGGCGCACTGGCTGAGCGTGCTCTGGTGCCCGTGCTGCCTTCTCTGGAGGAGTTCCCCTACACCATCCGCTGCGTGTCTGAGGTGCTCAGCTCCAACGGCTCCACCTCGCAGGCTTCCATCTGCGGCTCCACCCTGGCTCTGATGGACGCCGGCGTGCCCATCAAGGCACCTGTTGCCGGCATCTCCTGCGGCCTGATCACCGAGGGCGACCGCTGGATGACCATGCTGGACATCCAGGGCGTGGAGGACTTCCACGGTGATATGGACTTCAAGGTGGGCGGCACCCGCAAGGGCATCACCGCCATCCAGATGGATATCAAGATCGACGGCCTGACCTACGATATCATTGCCGAGGCCTTCGAGAAGTGCCGTAAGGGCCGCCTGTATATCCTGGACGAGATCATCAAGCCCGTCATCGCTGAGCCGCGCCACGAGCTGAGCCGCTGGGCCCCCAAGATGTTCAGCATGATGATCCCCACCGATAAGATCAAGGACGTCATCGGCAAGGGCGGCAAGGTCATTCAGGATATCTGCGCTACCTGCAACTGCAAGATCGACGTGCAGGAGGACGGCCACGTCTTTGTCTCCGCCGTGGATCAGGAGGACGCAAAGCGCGCCATCTTCACCATCAAGACCATTGTGGAGGACCCGGAGATCGGTGCCATCTACAAGGGCAAGGTCACCCGCCTGATGAACTTCGGTGCCTTCGTTGAGATCGCACCGGGCAAGGAAGGTCTGGTGCACATCTCCAAGCTGGACACCAAGCGTGTGGAGCGCGTGGAGGATGTGGTGGCCGTGGGCGATGCCATCGTGGTCAAGGTGACCGACATCGACCAGCAGGGCCGCATCAACCTGAGCCGCCGCGACGCCATTCTGGCTCTGGAAGCCAAGCGCGCCGAGCAGGCACAGCAGCAGTAAGCGCCCGATCCAATAAGCAAAAAAGAGGACCCGATGCAGACGATGCATCGGGTCCTCTTTGTATAGCGAGATGAAATTTATACCGTGCGGCACCGGCAGTCCAACGTCCAGCCGAAGGCGAACAGCAGCAGGCCGCTCACGGCCATCACCGGCACGGGCCAGTTCAGCTGGCCGGTCTTGGGCAGGGCGGGGTTCGCCGGGCGGCCGGGCTGAGCCGGAGTATCCGTGTCGGCGGGAGTGGACGGCTCATTGGGTGCGTCCGGGAAATCCGGCGTGGCCGGGGTGCTCGGGCCGTCGGGGGAGACGGGCGTGCTGGGAGTGTCCGGCGTTTCCGGGGTCTCCGGCGTGTACGCGCCCACCTTCGGGCTGGCGTCCACATCGTAGAGCCACTGGCCGTCCTCTGCCAGCGGCAGGGAAACCAGGAAGGGGTTCACGGCCTTGTAGCCTGCGGAAGCCTTGGTCTGCGCCACGAGGTACAGGCCCAGCTCCAGATCTTCAAAGACTGCGTTGCCGTCGTTGTCCACGGCCTGCACCGTGCCTTCCGAACCCGGGGCCAGATAGTCCAGCAGGCGGCCTGCCAGAGAGCTGTCGCCCAGATCGTTCAGGTCGCCCAGCTCGATGCCGCAGCCGTAGAAGTCGCCGCAGTATTCAAAGCTCAGGTCGCCGTTTTTGCGCTGGACCTCGGCCACGCGGTAGATGGTCAACTCGCCGCCGCGCAGGGCCTTCTGGCTGGCTTCGTCGTACAGGCGCACCCGGATGGTGCCGGTCATGGGGTCGCCGTTGCGGTCGGTCAGCTTGATGTTGGCGCTGGTGGCAAAGGCGGGCAGTGCGCTCACCGCCAGAAGACACAGCATCAAAAGCAGGGCCGCAGCGTGCTTTTTGAACTCAGTGCGTTTCATGATTTTCACCTCTTGAAGATTTGCGTTTGCGGGTGGAGAACAGCAGCCAAATCAGCAGTGCCAGCAGCAGCGGCAGGGCGATGATGGGCGCCGTGATGATAGGTTCGATCTTGGTGGCTTCGCTGGTGACGCGGATGTGCTTGAGCTTGTCCGGCGTTTCGATGCGCCGTCCCCGCACCAGCAGGCGGTGGGAGTTGATGCCGTAGGGCGTGCAGGTCATGAGGGTGACGTAGTCCCTGCCTTCGGTCACCTTCAGATTGTCGGTCTCGGTGGGCAGCACGATGGAGATCTGGTCCACCTCATAGGTGAGCACCCGGTCCAGCACCGTGATGGTGAAGGTGTCGCCCACTTCCAGCTGGTCAAGGTTGGTGAACAGCTTGGCGCTGGGCAGGCCCCGGTGGGCCGAGATGACTGCGTGGGTGCTCTCGCCGCCCACCGGCAGGCTGGTGCCTTCCAGATGGCCCGCGGCCACCTGCAGCACGCCGTCGCTGGTGCCGTGGTAGATGGGCAGCTCCACGCCGATCTTTTCAATGGTGATGTAGCCCATGATGCCGGTGCCGGTCACGTCCAGCGTGCTTTCGTAGCTGGGGAAGCGGTCCGGGTGGTACAGGGCGTCCGGGTCGGCGGCGATCTGGGCGTTGAAGGCGTCTGCGGCGTCAAAATAGGCGCTGTAATCCGCGTTGGTCAGCTTGTCCACATCGGCGGCGTAGGTGGCCACCGCGCGGGACTGGTGCCGCTGGTTGACGTAGTCGCTGAGGGTGGGGTATAACATCACGGATAGACCCACGAAAAAGACGAGGATCAGGATGATTGTGCTTTTGTTCTTTTTCATGGGCTACTCCCTGATGTTATAAGGATAGGAGCCGGAGGCCTTTTTGGCCCCGCGCTCCGGTGCTGTGGGGGATAAAGGAGAAATTACTTGTTCTCCATGCGCTTCTTGGTGACCAGCAGGACGATGGCTGCCACCATCAGGCCGCCGCCGATGACATAGAACAGGGTGGTGCCGATGCCGCCGGTGCTGGGCAGCACAGTACCGGCCTTGTTCTCAACGCGAACAACGTGGTCGTCAGCAGTAGTATCGCCGTACATAACAGTGTAAGAAATGGTCTGACTTGCAACCGTGGGCAGAGTACCGCGATCAATCACAACGGTGATAGGATCGGGCAGCTTGTTGTAGCCCACAGGTGCCTTGGTCTCCTCCAGATAGTAGGTGCCAGCGTCCAGACCCTCAAACGTGATGTTACCATTAGCAGGGGTCTTGACCTTGGCGGCTTCAGTTGCGTTGTTAGTCCAGCCGGTCAGCTTGTAAACGCTGGTGGTGCTGGTTTCAACGAATTTTGCGTACTTCTGGGTGTCGCCGTCCTTCTTGTACAGCTGGAACTCAGCATCTGCCAGAGCGTGGTCAGGATCACCATCGCCGAGGTTTGCAAACTTGCGCACGCCCATCCCCCAGACGTAGGTCTTGGTGGTGGAGGACTCGGTGGTCGTGGAGTCGTTACCGTACGTCAGAACGGCTTTGTTGTCGTTGCCCGCAGTACCAATTACTGCATCAGCAGTAACAGTGGCACTATAATCTACTTGGATGTAATCATAAGGTTTCAGAGCCTTGAGGAACTTGATCTCAAAGGTGCAGGTATCAGAGGTAGAAGTTACCAGCTCATAATCAGTACCAGGGGTGAGATTACCACTGTAGGTGCTGCCACCCGTCGTAGGGTCACGCATGAGCAAAACCGTAACGGACTTTTCATTGAAGTCCAACCCTTTGGCCATGGTATCGTGCAGAACGTAGCTGGTGGGATTACCATCGGTCACATGAATACGGGTTTGGAATTTCACCGTGTCACCAATGCCGGCATCATTGCTGTAGCCAAGAGAATCGCCTTCGTAAACTTCCTTTTCGATAGTGGGCTTGCTGTTCTTTTCTTTGATTACTGCGTTCGGGTCGGTAGTACCAATGGAGCACATAGCGCCATTGTTCAAATCAGAAACTACCAGATACCAACCGAGGGGCAGATTGCTAAATGTAAGAGTAATGCCGTTAGCCTTGGCAGAGCCATCTTCATGGACATTATTGGGAGTATATTTAGCATATTCACCGGCACTGTTTGCAATTTTCTGAATAGCAGTGCCATTATTGTCGGTATTGGGATTGATCCAGGTAACAGCACCGGTTTTTTCGTCTAACTTAAAGTTATGGTCTTCTTTGAGAATGAAGCCTTCCCAAGCTCCATTCGCCGTATAACGGTAAGCTTTGGTATCTGCGTGGTACTCCAGATTCAGAATACGGTAAATTTTATAAGTCTGGTTCGTAACGGCGTTCTCGATGGTAATGCTACCAGTGCCAGTGGCAGCAGCAGCGGTAGCATCACCATCAGTCGCAAATGCCGGGATCGCCATGGCGCACACCATGGCAGCTGCCAGAAGTGCAGCCATGAGTTTTTGAATGGTCTTTTTCATAGTGGGTGAAAGTCTCCTTTCTATTTTTTATGATTCCTCGTTGTAAAAACGGTCCTGTCTGCGGCGCAGAGAGTTTTGCGGCCGCAATGGAGGGTGCAGCTTGTTTTAATCTGCCCTCCTCTCGCGTCTGCGCTTTTGACAGAAACCACACACCAGTGCGGCAAGCACCATGGTGCCGCCCACTGCTGTATACAAAGTGGTACCGGCTCCGCCGGTAGAGGGGAGTTCGTAGCCGGAGCCATCCTTGCTCATGTTGGTGATCTCCACACGGTAGGTCAGGATGTATTTTTCACCTTTCTTCAGCCCGGGCAGGTCCTTGACTTCAAAGCCGTTGCCGCTGAACGTGGGCGAGTATCCGGGGATGGAGTTCCCGTCTTTGTCGGTCAGAACAAAGCTGTCCTTATCATAGCTGCCGCTCAGGCAATTGGACGCATTGGAATTGTCCAGCAGATCGTGGATGGTGATCGTTTCGTTCCAGTCATCCTTGGAGGTGACGGTAAGCCTGTAATATGCATAGGTCTTACCGTTTTCTTCTGCATCGTACAGGTGCTTCTTTTCCAGATCAAGACTGGTCTTGTCGTGGACTGTGATGGTGCCGCCGGTGCCGCCGGTGCCGGGGAAGGTGATGGTCCCGCCATCGCCGATCTGGCTGGTCGTTACCTCTGCCTCCAGACCAAAGGAGCCGGTGAAAGGTTGATCGGCCTGAAAATCGCTGTTGAAGGTCAGCGTCACATGGCCGTCCTTGGACACATTGAGGGTGCCGACCTGCTTTTGGTCCTGCGTGATGGGGCGGTCCGCGATGGCAGTGCTGAGGCAGATGCCTTCTGGCAGCTGATAGGTCAGGGTCCGGTCACCGTCTGCCGTGATCGTGTTGGCGGGAATGGAATAATCGTAGTCCAGCTTGAGCTTGTCTCCATCGGCCAGCTCCAAATTGCCGATCACGGTCTCATCATTCACCGTGACCGTGATGCCGGTGATGGAACCGCCGGGGGTCATGGTGCCCAGCACCACGGGAGCTTCTTCTGCCCGGGAGCTCTCCTCCTCCTGCACGGCAGCCAGCGAGATCAGGCCGGTGAGCTGCGAGATGTCCACCTGCACGCTGTCCACCTTGCCGTTCACGTTGCCGGAGATCACGGTGAGGGTGTCGGCAGCCTCGTCCACGTCCGACACGATGCCCAGCGTCTCGGAGACGGTGGTGCGCTGTTCGGTGCGGGGCGGGTCTGCCGGGGTGTTCAGAGAGGACAGGACCGGGTCGCCGGTGTCCGCATCGCTTTCCAGAGACAATGTTTCGATCTGCGGTTCATTTTCCGCTGCGACAGTCTCGGTGACAGCGGCGTTATAGAACACGATATCGCCGGGCCGGATGCTGCGGAAGGTCGATGCACCGTCCGCAAAGCCAGCGGCATCGGCAAAGCCCGCTTCGTCCGGCATCTCCTCGTCGCACAGGGCAATGGCGTCCTGCTGCGCGGCGGGGATGCTCTGGGGGTCCATCAGGTAGCCGGTGGCGCGCAGGTCGCTGCGCAGGGCCAGCACACCGGCGCGCTGCGGGATGGCAGACTGCGGGATGCCCGCGTAGTTCAGGCAGTAGGAAAGGAACATCACGTCCCAGCTGCCGTAGGGGTTGCCGTACCACTCGCCGTAGCGGGTGTAGTGGCGGACGGTCACGCCGTCATCGGCATCCACTTCAAAGTTCTTTTCGCTCTGGGTGTAGCCCAGCTGGCTCTGCGCCACGGTGAGCAGGTCTTCCGTCCACAGGCCGGAAAGGGTGGTGTTGGTCTTGGCCAGCCATTCGGATTCGTCTTCCACATCGGCCAGCGGGTCGGCCAGGCAGTTCACAGTGTGGTGATGCTCCTCCAGGCCGCAGGTCAGCACTTCTTCATAGCAGTCGTCGGTGTGGTAGTGGAGGGGTGCCTCGATCACCGGGCTCACGACTACGGGCTTCGCGGCCACCGGCGCCTCAAACGCCGCCACAGCCGTGTAGGCCGGGTTCAGCTCCTCCACCAGCTCGCCGTCTTCCAGGCCGCACACCAGTTCATAATCGGTGGTGTAGCAGCTGTCGTCGTGGACGTGCTCAAACTGTTCGCAGATCAGGCTGCCGTCCTCGGGGTCAAAGCAGTCGTCGCCATGGACGTGCTCCTCCTCGAGACAGGTCAGGGTCTTCACTTCCTGATAGCAGTCGTCGGTGTGCTCATGCGGCACATAGATGTACTCCGGTTCGGCAGAAAACAGCGCAATGCCGTCGTCTTCTGCGTCCACGCCAAAGCTCTCGTCAAGCGAAGCGCTGTCATCGAAGGTGGCGTTCCAGTCCTCGGGCTGGCCTTCCTCATAACCGCAGACCAGCACTTTGGTGTAGCAGTCCGCCGTGTGCGTGTGCTCCTCCTGGTTGCACTGGTACTGCGCGGTGGCCGCAATGCCATCGCTGTGCAGCTGCCAGTTCACGAACAGCGTCGTGATCATGGCCAGCACAAGCAGCAGCGCCGTGTAGCGCCGCAGTGCTTTCCGCTGCAGACGGAACCTTTCCCGATAATCTCCCACAATGTCTTTCATTGCCCCAAAACCCTCCTAATTTAATGGATCAATGAGAAACTGGACAAGGGCCATACCCTTATAAAGACCTTGCCCACGATCTGATTTTTTTCTACGCAGCCAATGACGCTGCTGCGGCTGTCGATGGACGTTGCGCGGTGGTCGCCCAGAACGAAGTACCGGTTCTCCGGCACCTGATAGGGGAACTTGATGTCGCATTCGCCCAGGGCCAGCTCGTCCACATAGGGCTCGTCCAGCACCGTGCCGTTCACGGTGACCACGCCGTTCTCATCCAGCGAGATGATATCGCCCGGCAGGCCGATGACCCGCTTGAGCAGGAGCTTGTTCTGCCAGTAAAACCCGCACAGATCGCCGGTTTTCAGGCTGCCGCTCTTGACAAGGACGATCACGTCCTTGTCCTGCAGGGTGGGGTTCATGCTGTCGCCGGACACCTGCAACACCGGCAGGAACAGGGTGGCCAGCAGCACCGCAACGGCTGCCACCACCACCAGCGCGTAGATCGTGCTGCGCAGCACCCGGGTGTAGCGGGAGCGGTAGGCCAGCCGCTCCCGTTCGGCCTTCACTTCCTCGGTGGAAGGAATGGCCGCGAATTTGATGTCGTGCTCTTTCATGTTGTGTGCTGACCCTCCGGCAGAAAGTCGATCTTCTGGTAGTTGCCCAGCACCTCGCTGGCACGGCGGTCGAACTCGGCCCAGCGCGCCCGGACCTCCTGCTCGGCCTTGGCGACCATCGCCTTGCAGTCGGCTTCGGTCTGTGCACGCTTGCGCTCGGCCTCGTCGGTCATGGCCCGGCAGGCTTCTTCGGTCTGCCGCTTCATGGCCTCGGCCTGTTCGCGGGCCTGCGCCAGGGTCAGCTGCGCGTCAGCCGGGCCGTCCGCCGCAGCGGCTGCGCGGACCGATGCAAGATATTCGTCCGCTGCGGCCTGTGCTGCCTCGAAGACTTTATTCAGTTCCAGTGCCGCCTGCGCGATGGAACCGGCGTTCTGGATGTGGAGCTGCCGGTCCTCCAGCTGCGCGGTCAGCGCCGCGTTTTCGGCTTTGAGCTGGTCTTCACTCTGCTTGAGCGCAAAGATGATCTCGACCAGCTCGGTGCGGCTCATGTGCCGCAGCTCACGATCTGGCATAGTGATGTGTCTCCCTGTGATTCTTCGGCACGGCATCTGCACTGCAAAAACCGGTTTTTGCGACACCGGATAGATACATGGATTTTTAGGTCGCCTGCCGGAAGAACTGATATATCAATTTACGACCTGCCTTCGCAGATTTAGACTTGTCGTATCAAGTCATATGATAGCACAAAAGAAAGTATTTGTATAGGAAAAATCCATATATTTTACATCATTTAATCGAAAAAGATATACTTTTATCGAAAAAAGCGGAAACGCTCATGCCGTTTGTAAAATATGTACAAAACGGGCAGCCGAACGGCAGCGGGCAACAAAAAAGAGCCGCCCCCGGCTGGGGACAGCTCTCAGAGAATGCTTATGAAAAGAGCAGGCTTAGGCCTTTGCGGCGAAGCCCTTCAGCAGATTGTTCAGGCTCAGGAAGGACTGATAGATCACGTTGACGTTGTTGATGATGGAGCTTGCGCCGGAGAAGATGCGGGCGATGTAGTTGAACACCTTACCAACATTCAGGAAGCTGTTGTAAGCGTCGCTGGCACCACCGTCCAGGTAGACCATTTCTTCTTCATCAACGACAGCGTAAGAAGCGGGCAGTTTCATAGTAGACATAGTAGTATCCCTTTCCATTTTTAAAAATTAAAATTAAATTTTAAGAGCAGCTGTGGGTGAGATCAGAGCAGCGAAGCGATGGCCAGCGTGCCGAACAGCACACCTGCCACAACAAAGCCGCCCAGATGATCCAGGATCTCCGGGCTCTGCACAGGCTCGGTGGGAGCAGCAGGCGTCGTGGCCGAGGAGACATTCTTGACCGTCCAGTGTGCATACACGGTGGTGTCACCGGTGAACACGGTGGAGGTGCTGATCTTGGTGCCGCCGACAGGCTCCGTGTACCAGCCGTCGAAGGTGTAGCCTTCCAGCGTGGGCTGCGCGGGCAGAGCCGAGAGCTTGCCGCTCAGGTTGGTGGTGACGACCACCACAGAGGTGGTGCCGCCCATGGCGTCCAGACCGATGGTGTAGATCTCTGCTTCCTTTGCGTCCGCAGCAAAGGCGGCGGGCACGGCGCTGCACAGCAGCACAACGGCCAGCAGACTGACCAGCAGCGTTTTCAGAACCTTTTTCATAAAATTCCTCGCTTTCCTGACAGAATCGGGCATGGAACCAGCGGTTCCAGAACAGACCTCTGCGTCCCGCAACGAAAGCAGACGGATCAGCCGGGGAAGGGAGGTTTATTCAATCTATTTTTACCATACGATGCGCAACAAAAGAGCAACAAAATGGGCCGTTTTTCCATAGGAACACAAAAAAATCTTCATTTTTTTCTTAAATTTTTTCAAAAAAGCGTAAAGAGCAATTTGCCCTGGAAAAATAGAAGAAAAAACCGGAAAAACCGGGAAAATTCATCTCCCGGAATAAGGGAAAGTGCACACGGATTCAGAAAAAATCCTGCCCCGTTTTCACAGGGCAGGAGGTAACTTTATTTGACGACTGTATTTTTAATATCCAAGTTTTTCGTGGACGGCCTGCGTAATAAGGTTGGCTCTATATTGTGTGCCTTTAAGTTCGTTTGTTTCGAAGAAAAGCCTTCCACTCAGCATATAGGTGCTAGATGTATTTCCACCAAAGCCATTTTGCGCAGATGCGGTAAAGAACCACATGTTGCTTGCCCCTGTTCCCAAAAGTGCATACCCGCGAACATCTGTAAATCTTACAGATTCAGGGTTCTTGAAGTTGTTCATATAGGGAAGCACATCATTCACAAAGGCTTTTTCGTCAGCTGTCAGCTGCTGCCATACACGCATAGGCGTAACTTCGACAGAATATTGGGCACTTACACCATTTTCGGCCGTTGCAATAATAATGGTTTTTCCTTCGGATTTGGCTTCCACTTCGCCTTTGTCATTAACAATTGCTACGGACTCATCTGCAGAGGTCCAAGTAATACCATAGTCGCTGGCATCTGTATAAGTGTGGTGACAGATTTTACACTCACTCCCGGTATGTACCCAATCCGTAGGAACAACAAGCGCCAAAAAGATAATAATAGCTATTGCAATCAGGCATCCTTTTCCGGGGCTTTTCTTCTTTGCTTCCACGCTTTCCTCCTTGAAATCCTTATATTGGTGCTCAGCGAATTTTGATAGTCACCTTCTTTATATTGATATGGTTATAGTATGATTGTACACTTCGCCTGACCGAATGCCAACAAAACTATACAGATTTGGATAATTTAATATCAAAGGCTGTATAGTAAAGTAGATGCAGGAAGGTGAACGACATGATTTCTGACAACATCAAGCGTCTTCGGGAGAATGCAGGGCTCTCACAAGCTGCCCTTGCTCGTAAGCTGGGCGTTACTCGCGCCAGTGTCAACGCTTGGGAAATGGAGCTTTCTGCACCGACTGCACAATACTTGATAGCTCTTGCACAGCTGTTTCACACGACCACGGATGATATTTTAGGGCTTGAATCACAGGAACAGATCGTGCTGCGCGGCATGAACGAACAGGAAAAGCGGCTGGTGTATGATTTGATTTCTTATATCACGGAGCGAAAAGAAGAAGAATAAGACAAAAAGGCTACTGCATCAGCGTGACACTGGATGCGGTAGCCTTATGATAAGGTGACCATTTGGACAGAATTTAGAGCGAATCGTCTTGACACAATGCAGATGTTCAGTTAAAATAGCATAGTAATCTTTTGAAAGCACGCATGATTCCTGCTAAATTTGAAATTATAAGGTGACCAATAAGGCTACCGAATGATTCAAAGCCAAGAAAAAGAATGATACTGCGCCATCGCCAAGCGGTAAGGCAGGGGACTTTGACTCCCCCATCGTAGGTTCGACTCCTGCTGGCGCAACCAAAAGCCCCGCCGGTCTTTTCAGACTGGCGGGGCTTTTTGCGCGGTGTTTTTCACAAATGGGAAGCAAACGGTGCAAAAGCTTAGCGGCGGCGGATCTTTTTGGTGGGTCTGCGGCGCTGCCAGCCGTTCAGCAGCAGCCATGCACCGTATATCAGTGCGGAGATAATACAAAGCGTAATAACGACTTTCATGTAGAGACTGCCCAGAAACTCCCGGATGCGGGCCAGTGTGAACAGCAGCGGGTTGCGGTCAATGTCCTGCCCGGCGATCAGGTCCACCACGCCGATGGTCTCCCCGGCCAGCTTCAGCTCCACGGTGCCCACCACGTCGCCCTGCTGCACCGGCGCGCTGACAGAATCCGGCAGGTGGAAGTATTTCTGGGTCACACTGCCGTCACCGGTGGAGGGCAGCAGGGTCATCATGCTGTCGGCGGGGTAAAGCTGCAGGGTGTCGGTGTCGGAGGAGTACTTCACCGGGATCTCGGCCAGTGCCAGGTCGGTGTCCAGTGCAGCCTGGATGGAAAAGCTGTCGAACACCCAGTCGATCAGGTGCGCGGTCTCGTAAAGGGCCGGGCGGCGGTTGGCATAGCCGAAGTCGTCACAGGTGTCGGGGCTGCCCATCACGCAGAAGATATAGGTGGCACCGTCCTTGTTGGCCCAGGAGACGTAGCTCTGCTCGCCACTGTCGTTCTTGAAGGCGGTCACGTCGCACATGCCGCCCTGCATGGCGCTGCGATAGTATTTGCCGCCGCTGGATTTATTCAGGGCGGCATTCTGGCTGACGAGGACCGACGAAGAACGGTGCTTTTCCTTTGCGGGCATCGTGAAGGTGGGCGCGCCGGAAATTTCCACAAAGGCGTCAAAGCTCATCAGGTAGCGCAGGATCAGGTACATGTCCACGGCGCATGTCACGTTGCCGCTGTCGATGCCGCAGGCGTCGGTCCAGGTGCTGGCGATGGTTCCGATGCGCTGGGACAGGGTGTTCATCTGGCTCACCCATCCGGCCAGGTCGCCGCCGGAGAGTGCATAGGCCAGGCCCATGGCAGCTTCGTTTGCGTTGCGGGTCACCATGGCGTAGACGGCCTCGCGGTAGGTGAAGGTCTCGTTGGAGCGCATGTCCGCGTTGCTGGTGTTATAGACATAGTCCGAGATGGCAAAAGGCATCTGGAAGGTGTCGTCCAGATGGTCGGCATAATTGGTCAGCAGCAGGGCGATGGTCATGTATTTGGTCAGGCCGCCGGCCGACACCTGCTTGGTACTGTCCTTGTCATAAACGATGATGTTGGTATCCGTGTTGACGATGTAGGCGCTTTTGGCCTGCACCTGGTAGACGGGGGTGGGGTCGAACATGGCCCCGGCGGGCAGCACGAGGCAGCTGAACAGGACGGCAAAGGACAAAATCAGTGCAAAAATACGTTTCATGTGGACAATTCCTTTAAAAAGCGATAATATAAGACAGCGGACAGCGCCGTGGGCGCGCCCGAAAGGACACAGAGAACAGCGGAATGCTGTATTCTTTATAATAACAGGTTTGCAGGGGCGTGGCAAGGCTTTTGGCACCGATTGCGCACAGCTTTCACACCCCAGGCAGGGAGGTTCGGAATGGTATATCTGACAGGCGACACCCACGGCGACATCGAGCGCTTCAAGCACGGCAAGCTGCGCTGGCTGGGCAAGCGGGACATCGTGGTGGTGCTGGGCGATTTCGGCTTTGTGTGGGACGGCAGCAAAGAGGAGCAGAAAAAGCTGGACTGGCTGCGCAAGCGTCCCTACACCCTGCTGTTCCTGGACGGCAGCCACGAGAACTACGACCTGCTGAAGCAGTACCCCGTGGAGGAATTGTTCGGCGGGAAGGTGCAGGCGCTGGGCGGCAATGTGTATCATGTGTGTCGGGGCAGCGTGCTGGAGCTGGAAGGCAAAAAGTACCTGTGCTTCGGCGGGGCGGAGAGCCCGGACAAAGAGGACCGGGAGCCCGGCGTCAACTGGTGGAAGGAAGAACTGCCTTCCGACGAGGAGTACGCCGCCTGCGAAGCAAACCTTGCGGCATGTGACTACAAAGTGGATTATGTGCTGACCCACGACGCGCCAAGCAGATTTCTGGATTTTACGGCTCTTGCCTGCGGCGAGACCAACCAGCTGCACAGTTTTCTGGACAAAATCTTGTTGAAGCTGACCTATGAAAAGTGGTTCTTTGGCTGCTACCATAAGGATGTGCAGCTTTCCACCAAGAGCCGGTGCGTGTTCTGCGATGTCGTCTGCATGGGCGAGCGGCACGCAAAGTGGCGTAAATGAGATACGGACAGCAATACTTTTACAAAATATAACAAAGAGCACATGCGTCACGGCTTTTTTCAGCGTGATGTATGTGCTCTTGTTTCTTGTGTAGGGAACGCATTTATGCGTTCCGCTGCTTCCCGGCAGGCATAGCCTGCCAGCGGAGCGGATAAATCCGCTCCCCACAGAAGCGCAGCCCAACAAAAGAGTAAATCAGTTCATCGCTCCCGCTTTGTCAAACATCTGCTGCACCTGTGCTTCCAACAGCGCATGTTCCGGTTTTGCCAGCAGCGGGTCTTCCGCCAGCAGGGCGGCGGCTTCCGCCTGCGCCGCGTGCAGGGTGCGGGTGTCGTTCATCAGGTCGGCAATTTGTAACGTGGGCAGGCCGTGCTGGCGGCTGCCAAAAAAGTCGCCGGGGCCGCGGGTCTCCAGATCGTACTGCGCCACGGCAAAGCCGTCGGTGGTGCTGCACAAAAATTTGAGCCGTTTTTGGACATTTTCACTCTGGTTGTCGCTGACGAGGAAGCACCAGCTCTCCGCCGCACCGCGTCCCACCCGGCCGCGCAGCTGGTGCAGCGCGCTCAGGCCGTAGCGCTCGGCGTTCTCAATGACCATGACGCTGGCGTTGGGCACGTCCACGCCCACCTCGATGACGGTGGTGGACACCAGTGCGTCCAGCCGCCCAGCCTTGAAATCCTCCATGACGGCGGCTTTTTCTTTGGGCTTGAGCTTGCCGTGCATCAGGCCCACCCGGCGGTCCGGCAGCAGGGCCTTGGCCACGTCCTCGTAGTAGCTTTTCACGGCGTTCAGCCCGCCGTCCGGAACGTCCTCGATGGCCGGGCACACCAGATACACCTGCCGCCCGCGCCCGATCTCCTGATTGAGAAAACGGTAGAGATCATGCCGCTTTTTGCCGGTGATGCACCGGGTCTTGACCGGGGTGCGGCCCGGCGGCAGCTCGTCGAGGATGGAAATGTCGAGGTCGCCGTAGATGAGCAGGCCCAGCGTGCGGGGGATGGGTGTGGCGCTCATCACCAGCAGGTGTGGGTTCGCGGCTTTTTCGGCCAGCATCCCGCGCTGGCGCACGCCGAAGCGGTGCTGCTCATCAATGACGGCAAGGCCCAGCCGGGCAAACTCCACCCCATCGCTGAGGATGGCGTGGGTGCCCACCACGAGGTCGGCTTCGTCGGCGCGGATGGCGGCCAGCGTAGTGCGCTTGGCGGCAGCCTTCATGCCGCCGGTCAGCAGGGCCACCCGCATCCCGAAGGGGGCCAGCATTTTGTTCAAACCCTCAGCATGCTGGGCGGCCAGAATTTCGGTCGGGGCCAGCAGCGCGGCCTGATATCCTGCCCGGATGCAGGCCCAGATGGCGGCGGCGGCCACCAGCGTTTTGCCGCTGCCCACGTCGCCCTGCAGCAGGCGGTTCATGGAAGTCTCACCCGCCATGTCGGCCAGAATTTCGCCCACGGCCCGGCGCTGGGCACCGGTGGGGGAGAAGGGCAGGCTTTCCCAGAACGGCCCCGGGTCGGCAGGCTGCATGGGGGCCCCAGTGGCGGCAGCACCCCGGTTTTTCATGCGGCCGATGCCCAGCTGCAAAACGAGAAGTTCTTCGTAGATGAGCCGCCGCCGGGCCGCATAGGCTTCCTCCTCGGTGGCAGGGCAGTGGATGGCCCGCACGGCATCCGCCTTGGAGAGCAGGCGGTATTTTTGCAGCATCTCCGGCGGCAACGGGTCAGGAAGAAGCTCCGCGTGGGGCAGCAGCTGGCGCACGCACTTGGCGATGGCATTGCTGGTCAGGCCCTCGGTCTGGGGGTAGACGGCCTCAAACGGTGCGGCTTTGATCTGCTCGGCGGTGCGCACCTGCGGGTTCACCATCTGGCGGCGCAGCATCCCACCCGTGACGACGCCCTGAAAATAGTATTCCTGCCCCAGCTGCAGCTTCTGGGCGGCGTAGGGGTTATTGAACCATGTGATTTCAAGGCTGGACACATCGTCCCCGGAGGTGATGCGCTCCATCCGCCGCCCGCCCGGCAGGATGCGCCCGCCGGGTTTCGCGAACACTTCTGCTTTGACGACACACTCCACGTCGGTGGGTGCTTCGGCAATGGAGTAAGGCTTTGTGAAGTCGATGTATTTGCGCGGGTAGTGGCACAGCAGGTCGGCCAGCGTCACGATGCCCAGCTTCTCAAACTTTTCGGCAGTTTTGGGGCCGACGCCCTTCAGGTAGCGCACCGGGGTATCGGGCGTGAGGGTGGTGTGGTTTTCGGCAGGCATGGGCGTCAGCTCCTTTCGAGTGTAGTATAGCCATTGTAGCACGGATGGAAAGGGGATGCAATGCGGGAGATGTTCTCTTTTGCCGCCCAAAAGAGAACCAGAAAGGACGGCGGTGCCCGCAGGGCATGAAAGCCCCAGTGG
>ERZ773210.1086-NODE-1086-length-28865-cov-20.912322_pt1 | contig 28865 bp, 20 predicted proteins | sample MGYA00580528_ERZ773210 | MGnify/ENA primary metagenome ERZ773210 (study PRJEB29015, sample SAMEA2737769) | human gut metagenome | biome: human gut; feature: human-associated habitat; material: faeces | place: China | collected 2012 ...
ATGCCGAGGTGGAGCTCATCACCGATAACGTGCACATCCACCCCGCCATGGTGCGCTTCACCTTCAACACCTTCGGGGACGACCGCGTCTGCCTGATTGCAGACAGCGCTATGTCCTGCGGTCTGCCGGACGGCCAGTACAGCCTGGGCGGCCAGGCCATCACGGTCAAGGGGCCCCGCGCTACCCTGACCGAGCACCCGGACACCATTGCAGGCAGCAACACCTGCCTGTACGACTGCATGAAGCGCGCCGTGCTGGAGATGAATGTGCCGCTGGAAAGCGCCGTGCGTGCCGCCAGCGAGAACCCCGCCAAGAGCATCGGTGTGGACGCCGACTACGGCTCTCTGGCCGCCGGGCGCTACGGCAATGTCATCCTGGCGGACAAGGAACTGAACATTCAGGCCGTCTACCAGAAGGGCACGCGCATCGTCTGATCGCCGGCAGCGCAGCGGGAGCAGCCCGGGCTTTTTCCGGGCTGTTTTGGCGGGCAGACGCCTTCGCGCAAAAACGACATCTTTCTTGACCCGCACCTGGCATTGCGCTATAATAAAGCTGGTTCCCGGTAGCAGCCGCAGGGTGCGCTGCCGGGGATGGGAGGAACGCATCGGCGCTCGTTGTGCATGGTTTTGCGGCCATGGAGCGCCGGTGGCGGCTGTCCGCCTGGATGGCTGAGCTTATTTTATAATAGGGGTATTATAAAATGCGGCAGATTTCGAAAAAAAGTTTTTATGGCAGTGTCAGAAACGGTCTGACCGGTGTTGCACGTTTTGCAGCGGTTCCCCATGGGGAGCGCCGCGGCAGGGCGTGTTCCGGTGCGTTCTGACACTGCTTTTTTTTTCCCCCAACCCCCCCCCCCCCCCGTTTTTTCAGTCCGGATCGCATCGCCGGAACGGCGAACGCGTTCAATAAACGAGCAGAGCACCCGGCCCTGCGAGAATATGGAGGAATAGATTATGAATTGTCCCAAGTGTGGAGTGCAGCTCCCGGATGGAGCAAAATTCTGCGGCAGCTGCGGCGCACGCCTGACAGAGCCCACCCAGACCATCGTGGCGCGCAAGCCCACTGCCCCGGTCGTGCAGGCCCCGGAGGAGGTCGCGGTGCAGCCCGATCAGGGTGCCGCTGCGGCCAAAAAGTCCAAGCTGCCGCTGCTGATCGTGGCCATCGTGGCCGTAGTGCTGGCTGTGCTGGCAGTGGTGTTCTTCGTGCTGCCCAACCTGGGCGGCTCCAGCAAGAACGCCTATGTCGCACTGCAGGACGGCAAGTATGAGCTGCTGCCCAGCCTGAGCAAGACCGACACGGTGGAGATCGCTTCGGCCAAGACCGACGAGAGCGATTACGAGAGCCTGAACACCGCATTCAGCCCGGACGGCAAGTATTTCTACTATATCTCCAAGCTGGACGGCAGCTACGGCACCCTGAACCGTGCCGAGTATGGCAAGCTGAAGGACGGCTCGGACAAGAACGACAAGTACATCACCACCATTGCAACGAACGTGAACCTGGGCTTCTCGGTGCTGAACAATGGTGTCGTGTACAAGAACTCCGACGATAAGCTGTACTATTACGACGGCAACCAGCCCACCACCCTGGGCAAGGATGTCTACTCCTTCCGTGTGGACACCGAGAAGAACCGCGTGATGTACTATACCGCCGACGACAACGGCGACTTTACCCTCTACTTCGTGGACCTGAAGAAGCCGGATGAGTCCACCAAGCTGGTGAGCAGCGTGTACTCGCTGGTGTCCACCCAGAACCTGGACCACATCCTGTACTACAAGAAAAACGACGATGATGAGAGCATTCTCTACAGCGTGGATACCGCAGGCAACACCGAAAAGCTGGTGGATGACTACGAGACCGTGACCTACGGCGACGACGCACTGTATTATCTGGGCGCTTCGGGCGAGACCTATTCGCTGGCTTCGGTGCTGTCCGATGCCGACAACTACACCAAGGAGCCCAGCGAGGACGATTACTCTGTCCCCTACTACTGGCACTATTACTTCGGCCAGTACGACAACGAGAGCGACTATGACCAGATCGTTGCTTCCTGCTCGACCTCGGTGCGCTTCTTCGGCGAGTACGCTTCCATCGACGACATGCAGTATTCTTCCGATTCTGCTGTGGCGCTGGCCTGCAAGTCCTTCGTGGACAAGTATTCCTCTCAGGAGGACGGCGACGGCTACTTCCCGCTGACCGACGCTGTCAAGGCAGACCTCGTCACCATTGCACAGGCTTACGGCGAGTACGGCGACACCGCATGGCATGAGCTGTGCGTGGGCTGCGAACAGGCTGGCAGTACCACCGATTACGATGCCTACTATGCTGCCCAGAGCCGCTATGAGCTGGTCCAGTCCATGAAGGAAGAAACCCCGGTTTATAACCTCTACAGCTTCAACTACAAGGACGGCACCACGACCGTGATCGCAGAGAACCTGCTGGCGGCCGTGAACTACCAGAACACGATCTTCTACTACGGCGCAGACGCCCTCACCGGCACCATGACCGTGGACGATGTGATGAACAGCGACGGCAGCGACTATCTGGAAGATATCATGGAACCGGCCAATGTGCATGTGTATAACATGGATACGGGCAAGACCGTGAACATGTCCAAGACCTTCCTTGAGGCCATTGCCGAACTGGACGATGCCGCCATGGTGGGCGATTACGTCCTGGTTGAGGACAGCGACGAGGATACCCTGTACGCTGCCAAGGTCAGCGGCAATGTCATCGGCAGCCTGGAGATCGTGTCGGATGACGCTTCCATCTGCAGCGTGGAAGACGGTGTGCTGTACTACGTTGCGAACAAGTACGACAGCAACGGCACCTCTTATGTGGACCTGTACACCTACGCGAACGGCAAGTCCACCCGCGCGGCGCAGGACATCGCAGCCGATTACGCAACGGTGTACGAGGACGGCCAGCTGCTGGTGCACACCGGTTATAACAGCTACGACGACAAGGAGATCGCACTGATCGCCAAGGACGGCACCCGCACCGTGATCGCGGACGGCGTGAGCTGGGTCCGCCGCGTGGATAAGAACACCACGCTGTACATCTCGGACAACGATCTGTACAGCTACGACGGCAAGGAGAAGACCCGCCTGCTCACCGATGTGGACCAGATGTGGTGCAGAGACACGCTGGCCGGGACCACCATTGATCTGGGCTGGTACGGCTATTAAGATTCAGATATAAGGAGACGCAACCATGGCATTTTTCGATGAAATGAAGAACCGGGTCACCCAGGCGAGCCAGAGCGCGGCCAAGAGTGCCAAAGAGTTTTCGGAGATCACCCGGCTGAACGGCGAGATCTCGGATGCAGAAAGCCGCATCAACCAGCTCTACAATCAGATCGGCTATGAGGTGTACTGCGCCTACAGCGCACACCCCCTGCCCGAAGCAGCCGATCTCATCGAGCAGGTGAATGCCCTGCACGATAAGATCGAGAACTGCCGGATGCAGATCCAGACCATCAACGCAGCCAGCCGCTGCCCCAACTGCGGCGCAAAGATCCGCCCGGGCATGGCCTTCTGTTCCGGCTGCGGTGCACGGCTGGTCCAGGCAGAGCCTGCCCAGCCCGCCGCACAGGCTTTCTGCCAGAACTGCGGCGCGCCGCTGGCCCCGGGTGCAGCCTTCTGCACCAGCTGCGGCACACGGGTGGAGCAGCCCGCGGCTCCCACCCCGGCTCCCGCTCCCGCCCCGGCAGCTCCGGCACAGTCGGCGGCATTTGCCCCGGCACCCTCGTTCCAGCAGCCCGCCCAGCCCGTGCAGCAGCCGGTCCAGCAGCCTGCCCAGCCGGCAGCCCCGCAGACCTCGGTCTGCCCCAGCTGCGGTGAGCCCATCCCGGCGGATGCGACCTTCTGCATCAACTGCGGCGCAAAGCTGGACTGAGCCAACGACTTATAAAGAGCATACCCCACATCACGGGAGGATGGAATGGATAGACCGAAACCTCTGACCGCAAACGCCGGGCAGGACGCCGCATACCTCGGCATGCGCGTGAACCTCATCGGCGAGAACGGCCACATCGACGCGCTGCTGCTGCCCCGGGTGGCAGAAGGCAAATATCGTTTTTCCCAGGCGGGCAGCGGCTTCCTTTCCATCGAAGCGCTGGGCGGCCAGTGGTATCTGTGCTGCGACGCGGCCACCTGCTTTGTGGGCGCGCAGTCGGTGGACTGCCGCCAGACGCCGCTGGCGCTGCGGCAGATGTACTTCCTGCGCAATGCGGGCCGCCAGTATATCCTGTATGCCGAGACCATCACCAAGGCGTCCAGCGTGTTCCGCAACTACCGTGCACGCTACAATGTGCCCATCCGCTTTGGCCGCGACAACACCAACGATATCGTCAGCTCCAACGGCTTCGTCAGCCACCACCATGCCGTCTTCCGTCTCACCGAGCGCGGCTGGGAGGTGCAGGACCTGGAGAGCGCCAACGGCGTTTACGTCAACCACTGCCGCGTGAGGGGCACTGCCGCGCTGAAGCTGGGCGATGTGGTCTACCTGATGGGTCCCCGCGTCATCGTCGGCACGGACTTTCTGTCCATCTGCTCCGGCGACACCAAAATGTACGTCAGTCCGTCGGTGCTGCCGGTGCTGGACCCGCCCCGCGGTGACGTGGGCGTTGCCACCGGTGCCCGCCGCGGCGGGCTGTACAACCGCGGCCCCCGCAGCCGCTATTCCATGGAGTGGCCGGCCATCGCAGTGGATGCGCCGCCCATGCCCATGAACTCGGACAAGATGCCGCTGGTGCTGCGCATGGGTTCGTCGGCCGTCATGGGCGGCCGCTCCATCATGATGGGCAGCTACAGCATGGCCCTCACCTCGCTGGTCTTCCCCTTCCTCACCCAGCGCTACACCGAAAAGGAGCGCAAGGAATATGAGGCCCGCCGTCTGGAAAAATACGGCGAATATCTGGAAGCCAAAAAGCAGGAGATCGAAAAGGAGTGCAAGCACGAATACGACGTGCTGAACGCCAACTACCCGAACATGTCCAGCGTGCTGGGCTACTTTGAGAGCATGGTCTCCCGCCTGTGGGAGCGCCGCAACACCGACGACGACTTCCTCACTTTGCGCATCGGCTCCGGCACGGTGCCCATGCGCGCCGCGCTGGAGTACCCGCAGGAGCGCTTTGAGATGGAGCAGGACACGCTGGAAGCGCAGATGTATGCGCTGGTGCAGCAGACCTACGTCATCCCCAAGGCCCCGGTGATGACCTCCCTGCTGGAGGACTATGTCTGCGGCGTGGTGGGCGACCGGCCCTATGTGCTGGCCTTTGTGCGCAGCCTGGCGGCCCAGCTCATGATGACCCACAGCTACGACGAGGTGAAGTGCATCTTCCTGCTGGAAAAGGAAGAACTGCCCGCCCTGAACGAGGTGCGCTACCTGCCCCATGTGTGGAACAACGAGCGCACCATCCGCTTCCTGGCCACCAGCCAGCCCGGCGCCAGCGCCATCGGCGAATACCTGCGCCGGGAGATGGAGGGGGCCTTCGGCGCAAAAGCGGATGTGGCGAAATACCGCCGCACCCACCCGCACTATGTGGTGTTTGCGCTGAGCAAATCTCTCTATGACAACCTGGAAGTGCTGAAGGATGTGCTGGCCGAAGACCACAACGTGGGCCTTTCGGTGGTGGCCGCCTTTGAGCAGCAGCCCAAGGAGAGCACCCGCATCTTCCGCATGAGCTCCACCGGCACCCATCAGGCCTACGACCTGCTGCACCCGGACCAGCCGCCCCAGGAGTTCGCGCTGGACCGCTACGGCGAGGACCGCTACCTGGCCAGCATGAAAAAGCTGGCCAACACCAGCCTGATGACCATCGCAGGCAGCTACAGCCTGCCCAAGACCTTCACCTTCCTGGAGATGTTCGGCGTGGGCAAGGTGGAACACCTGAACCTGCTCAAGCGCTGGGCCGACAGCGACCCCACCCGCAGCCTGGCTGCGCCGGTGGGCGTGGGCACCGACGGCGAACTGTTCATGCTGGACCTGCACGAAAAGCGTCAGGGCCCCCACGGCCTGGTGGCCGGCATGACCGGCTCCGGCAAGTCGGAGTTCATCATCACCTACATCCTGTCCATGGCGGTCAACTTCAGCCCCGACGAGGTGGCCTTCCTGCTCATCGACTACAAGGGCGGCGGCCTGGCCGGTGCCTTTGAGGATAAGGCCCGCGGCATCCATCTGCCGCATCTGGTGGGTACCATCACCAACCTGGACGGTGCCGCCATCTCCCGCTCGATGATCTCCATCGAGAGCGAGCTGAAACGCCGCCAGCGCATCTTCAACGAGGCGAAAAGCCGCTGCAACGAAGGCACGCTGGACATCTACGATTATCAGCGCCTGTACCGCGCCCACCGGGTGGAGGAACCCCTGCCGCACCTGTTCATCATCTCGGACGAGTTTGCCGAGCTGAAAAGCCAGCAGCCGGAGTTCATGGACAAGCTGATCAGTACCGCCCGCATCGGCCGAAGCCTGGGCGTCCACCTGATCTTGGCCACCCAGAAGCCCTCCGGCGTGGTCAACGACCAGATCTGGAGCAACACCAAGTTCCGCGTCTGCCTGCGCGTGCAGGACACCGGCGACAGCCAGGACATGCTCAAGCGCCCGGACGCCGCCAGCCTGAAGGACACCGGCCGGTTCTACCTGCAGGTGGGCTACAACGAATACTTCGCCATGGGCCAGTCCGCATGGTGCGGCGCCGAATACATCCCGCAGGACGAAGTGGTCCAGCAGAAGGACGAATCGGTGCAGGTCATCGACGACACGGCCCAGACTCTGCTGGTGGCAAAGCCCATCAAGAAAAAGAAAAAGGCCGAGTCCAAGCAGATCGTGGCGGTGGTGCAGTACCTGTCCGAGATGGCAAAGCGCGAACACATCATCCCGCGCACCCTGCTGCCGCCCCCGCTGCCCACCATGCTGACGCTGGCGCAGCTGCAGGAGCGCTTCCCCGGCAAGACGCCGGAAAAGATCTCGGCCCTCGTGGGCATGATCGACGACCCGGGCAAGCAGGAACAGTACCCGATGGAGCTGGACCTGCAGAGCACCCACAACCTGCTGCTGGTGGGCGAAAGCGGCTGCGGCAAGACGGCCATGATCCAGACCATGCTGCTGAACCTGGCCCAGCGCTATACGCCCGAGCAGGTCAACTTCTACATTCTGGATTTCTCCAGCAAGCTGCTGACCCAGTTCCGCCGCATCCCGCACTGCGGCATCGTGCTGACCGACGAGGACGAGCCGTCCATCGACCGCCTGTTCGAGATGATCACCGACGAGACCAAGCGCCGCCAGAAGCTGTTCGCGCAGGCTGAGGTGAACAGCTACGAGGCCTACTGCCGGGTGGAAAAACTGCCCCTGTGGGTGGTGGTGATCGACGGCGTGGTCAACTTTACCAGCATCAAGAAGGGCAACTTCTACTACAGCACCATCCACGATTTCATGCGTGACGGCGCGCCCTACGGCATCAAATTCGTGCTGGCAGGCGGCCATTACAACGAGTTCAGTATGCGTGTGCGGCAGGAAGCAAGCGAGCACATCGGCATGAACCAGAAGGACAAGTACGGCTACTTCGACATTCTGGGCTGCAAGACCGAATATCTGCCGCCCTGCCTGCCGGGCCGCGGCCTGTGCATCTGGGAGGAGCAGCCGCTGGAGTTCCAGGGCGCGATCCTTTCGGACAGCGAGGACCAGCAGGCCGCCGCACAGCAGCTGCGGGCCGCGCTGGACGAGATCGCCGCCCGCGATGCAGCATACCCCCCGGCCACACGTCTGCCGATGGTGGAAGAAGGCCAGAGCTACGCAGAATTCTGCGAAAAGTTTGCGCCGATGCGCATCCCGCTGGGCTACAATTTCTCGGATGCAAAACCGGTGGCGCTGCCGCTGCGCCAGACCTTCTCGCTGACGGTCTACAACGGCAACCCGGCCGGTGCCGAGCACATCGTGAGCACCCTGCTGCAGGCGTACTGCCGCGAGCACATGGAGCTGTTCATTGTGCGCCGCAACTTCAACAGCATCTATGCAGACGGTTCGGACCTGCTGCAGCAGCTGCAGGCGCAGACCAAGGTCACCCTGTTCGAGCAGGATAAGGAGACCGGCCTGCAGGAGCTGTTCGAGCGCCTGATGGCGATCATGGGTGAGCGCATGCAGCTGCGCAACGAGTTCGTGCAGCAGAACGGCCTGACCCGTGGCGACCCGCAGAATACGGTGCGTGCCTTTGAGTATATCCATGCCCACAGCACGCCGCTGATGGTGATCTTTGAAAACTACTACGAGTTTGCAAAGTCGCTGTACGACGGCCAGGCGGTGATGTTTGCCGAGCTGTTCCGTGCGCAGGACCCGAACACGACCAGCAAGAAGAACAACGGCTATGGCTACAACATCTACTATACGGCCTGCTTCGGCCCCGGCGAATATACGCTGACGGCGGCCCAGACGCCGATGGCAGACTGCTTCAACCCCCAGAAGTTCACCCTGATGTTCGGCGGCCAGCTGGACAAATGCGGCGCCGTTCCGCTGCCGCGGGATTACCTGGCGATCAACGAGCCGGATGAGCACTACAACCACTGCGTGATGTATTATCAGGGCAGGCTGGCCGGGCTCTCGCTGCCCTGCGGCGAGCTGGTGCATGTGGAACCCGACCCGGATGAAGTGCCGATCATTTGAGAAAGCAAGGAGAATTGACCATGGCTGACAGAAAGAGTGTCCAGACCGAGGGCTATCAGCTGGAGCTGGAACACCTGACCCAGGAGAAAAAGCTGATGCAGCAGCTGCTGCAGATGTGCACCGAGCAGTATGCAGAGGTCTGCGAGCGCTTCCCCGAAGAAGATGCGATGAAGATCCACAAGGATTACCTCAAAAAGCAGCTGGGACGATATCAGCAGTGCGTCCGGATCGCAGAGTGGCGCGCCAAGAAGCTGCGCGGCATCACCTTTGGCCGCGAGGAATATCCCGCGTTCTGCGAGAAGTTCCCGGCTGGCCGCATTCCGCTGGGCTACGACGACCAGAGCGATAACCCCATCGCCCTGCCGCTGCGGCAGATGTTCTCCCTCTCGGTGGTGGTGAAGGAGCCGGAGACCCGGGAAAAGGTCTACGCAAACCTTCTGGAAGCCTATGCCTGCGAGGGGATGCAGGTGATGGTCTTCAAGAAAAAGAAGAACAGCCTGTTCGGGGAGGGCTCGCCCCTTCTGCAGGCCTACCAGAAGCGCACCGACATGATCCTGCTGGAAGCTGCGGCAGAGGACGGCAAGCGCCTGGTCGATAAACTGACAAAAGAAATGCAGAAACGCGCGGACCTGAAGCGTAAATACTGCAAGGAGCATGATCTGGATGCGGCCGATCCGACTTCTGCATTGAAGGCCTTTGACTTCATCCGCAGCAAAACGAAGCCGCTGATGGTCTGGTTCGAAGCTTTTGAGGAGCTGGAGACCATATTCACAGCAGAGGACAAAGCATCGCTGGGTGCATTGTTTGCGGCAGGCGGCAAGCAGGAAGAAATGACGGATCACGCCAACCTGCAGCGAGGCCGCGGCTACAACCTGTATTATACCGGCTGCTTTAAGGAAGGCTTTTCCCAGTGCGGGCAGCAGCGGGATGATTCCCTGCTGGAGCAGTTCAACCCCCAGCAGCACATCCTGCGCTTCAACGAGGAGCCGGAGGAAAAATGTTTCGCCCGCTGGGAGGAGTACCAGTACGGCATCCCCGGCAAGACCCAGTGCAGCTGCATCATGACCTACAACGGCGAAGACTACTGCATCACGATGCCCTGCGGCACCCACGAGGAAGAAAACCCGGACGATCTGAACATTTTCACGCTGGACCTGTAAGGCGGAGAACGGCATGGATAAGCTTTTGCTGACCATCGAAGTCCCTTCGGTGGAACAAATATTCGATTTTACGGCCCCCAAGACCATCACGCCGGGCCTGATGCGCGAACTGCTGTATCAGGTGCTGGCAGAGCTGACGGGCGGGGCCTACATCCCTTCCGGCGCAGAACTGCTGTGCCGGCGCGAAGACCGGAAGGTTTTGCCCACGGAAGTGCCGCTGGAAGACAGCGGTGTACAGATGGGCGACCATCTGATCCTGTTCTGAAACAGTGAGGGCCCATGGATTATTACATCGACGAGCTCTACGCAGGCTGCGTGAGCGAACTGAATACCCTGCATGAACTGCTGGAACAGGACAAAGACGAACTATCAGGCTGTGCGGGCGGAGAACTGCTGGACGCGTACAGAAAAAATACAGATCTCCTTCTGCAGCAGCTTGATGGAATACAAAAAGATCTGCGCATCATTTTTGATGCCTGATCGAAAAACACATGTAATTGGAGGTATTGTACTATGGCATCTTCGGCAGTGAATATTGACAGCCAGCGTGGCGGCCAGTGGTGCGACGCAGTGGAGCAGATCAACAACAAGGTTCAGCAGATCATGAGCGAGGTCGCTCAGATCATCGAGGACCTGGGCAACTCGGACAAGGGCGGCAGCATCGGCGAAAAGCTCGTGAAAGCAGCAGCCGGCTATGTGCAGAAGTTTACCGAGATGGTCAAGCAGTTTGTTGCGGTCGTGAAAACAATAGCAGAACAAATCGGAAAAGTGGTCCAGTTCGCAGAAAAGGTCATCGGCGTTATTTCGACTGTGGCGAAAATTGTGGCAGTATTTGTCTGATCCTGATATGGTGTGGCTTAAAAGCGAAAGGAGCACATTATTATGGCAACGAGTTTTGAAAGCATCAAGCTGAACTTCCAGTCCAGCGCATATTCTACCGCCGTTACCCAGCTGGAGTCCAAAATGAAGGAACTGGAATCGGCTCGCAGCGAGTATGACCAGCGCCGCAGCGAGATCCCCCAGTTCTGGGATGGCGATGCACGAGACGAAGCCTATGAGGTCATCGGCCAGAACATTGAGAACGTCAAGACCGCTTACAAGGCCGTGGAAGAAAACATGAAGGCCTTCAAGGAAGCAGACGAGAGCGCAAACAACATTGCAAGCGAGACCAAGCAGAAGCTGGAAGACGCCCGCAAGAAAGTGCAGAGTCTGTTCCAGTCCTGATGGAATTTTATCTAAACCCCGAGCGGCTGGAACAGCGCAATGAAAACGTGCGCGAACAGCTGCGCCATGTCCGGCGCTTTTCCGAGCTTGTCCGGCAGAGCAAAAAGATCGACACCATGCACCAGAAGGAGCTGATCCGGATTCAGCAGCGCCTGGACCGCATGGAGCGGAATCTGTCGCAACTGATCACTGCGACCGACGACGCACTGGCCGAATATGCAAAGCTGCAGCAGGAAATGAAGGATGATATGGCCCAGCTCAGGCACGATGCGACCCAGCTGTTTACATGACGTGAGTGTTGGGCGGCTCGCCGCAATACCATTTGCAGGCGGGCCGCTTTTTTTATCAGAACGATTTGAGGATAAGGAAGGTACGCGAAACCATGCGGACACTGAAACGAACGGCGGTATTCCTTTTGACCCTGCTGTGGCTGGCGGGGTGCGGGCTGTGCAGTTTTGCAGCGGGCGATCAGCCGGTGCTGTGGGCGGCGCAGACCGAGCAGAGCGCGGTGCTGTATCTGCCGCAGTCCGGTGATGTGACCGAATGCCTTGTGGGCAGCGTGAAGTGCACCGGCGTCCAGTCCAAGGCCATCTCGGAGCTGGAGCACCCCATCCACACGCTGATCTTACTGGATAACTCCCTCTCCATCCCGAAGGAGAGTCGGGAGACCATCTCCAAAATTCTGGACAACCTGGTGGGCAACCGGATGCAGGGCGAACTGTATACCATTGCCACCATTTCCGATGATATCCGCTATCTCTGCTCTGCCGAAAGCGATTATCTCTCGCTGGGCAGTGCCATTGACGACATTACATATGAAAACCAGAACACCCAGCTGACCGACCGCGTCTATGAGGCGGTGCAGAAGCTGTATGATGCCGACCCCACCCAGCTGTGCCGGGTGGTCATCATCTCGGACGGCGTGGACGACAAGCAGATCGGCTACACCCGCACTGAGCTGGAAAACCTGCTGCGCAGCTGCGGCTACCCCATCTACACGGTGGGCTGCGGCCCCAACGACACGGCTGAGCGCAAAACAAAGCTGGAAAACCTGTTCGCGCTCTCCCGCGTGAACCGAGGCCAGTCCTGGTATCTGGCCGAGACCAACGACACCTTTGCCATCGCAAAGGGCATCTGTGAGTACAACGGTGCCCAGCGGGTCACCGCGAAGCTGCCGGACGAGGTGTGTGACGGCTCCACCCGGGCCATTCAGGTCACCTGCGGCGGCACCGGCTACAGCACTCAGCTGAAGATGCCCTTCGTGGCGGCCTCGGAACCGGCTTCGTCGGTCAGCAGCGCCCCGGCCTCGTCGGCCGCGGAGCCGGTGCAGGACAACTCCAACCAGACGAGGATGCTCCTCCTGCTGGCCGGTGCGGGCGCTGCGGTGGTGATCGTGCTGGTGGTGGTCTTCGTGGTGCTGGGCCGCAAAAAGAAGGCCGATGCCAAAAAGAAGGACGCCCCCAAGGACCCGCCGCTGCCCGCCCGCCACGGCACCGTGGTGGTCACGGTGGACGATGACACCCCCGGCGTGCAGAAGACCTGGAACGCTGAAAAGCGCCCTGCCCCGGCCCCGGTACGGCCAAAGCCCCAGCCGGTGCCGCCGCCCCAGCCCGTGGACCCCGGCGACGCCACGGTGCGCATGTTCGGCCGCAGCACTCCCTTCGGCGAGACTGCGGCGGCCGGGGCCCGCACCCCGGTGCTGCGCCTGACCGACCTGAACAACGCGGCCAACACCTACGAAGTGCCGCTGGACGGCATCGTGACCATCGGCCGCAGCGCCGGCTGCCGCCTGGTGCTGAGCCGCCCCTCGGTCTCCCACAGCCAGTGTGACATCTTTGTGCAGAACGGCCGTGTGTGCATCACCAACCGCAGCGCCACCAACCCCACCTGCGTCAACGGCCACCCGGTGGGCACGGCTTCCCCGCTGCCGGACGGCTGCGTGCTGACCATGGGCAACGAGAAAATGAAGGTGGTGATCGTCTGACCATGCTGCAGGGTGGAGTATTGTGCAAGACCGGCCTGAAGCGCAAGGTCAACCAGGACCGCGCCGGGATGCTGGCAGACGGCGACACCTGCCTGTGCTACATCGCGGACGGCATGGGCGGCCACTACGCCGGAGAAAAGGCCAGCGGCCTCATCGCCCAGTCGCTGACCGACTGGTGGGACGGCTGCCACGAGGCCGCGCGCCGGATGCCGCTGCAGGAGCTGGCCGAGCACTTCAAAGAATTGCTGGACGGCTGCGCATCCCAGCTCAACCGCGAGATCCCGGAGGACGAATACTGCGGGTCCACCATCGTGCTGCTGTGGCTGAACGGCGGGCAGTACCTGCTGCTGACGGCGGGCGACAGCCGCTGCTACCGGCTGCGGCGGGGGCTGCTGCGCACCGAGTTCTGCCAGATGAGCACCGACGACGTCTACCACGCCAAAGGCCCCGAGGACGCGGCGCTGGAAGGCAAGCTGACCAACTGCATCGGCTCCCAGTACACGGCGCACTACACCGTGCAGACCGGCACGGCCGAGCGCCGCACCCTGTTCGCGCTGTGCAGCGACGGCGTTTACCGCTGCTGCCCGCCGGTCTCGCTGCAGGCAGAGCTGGCCGAGGCTTTCCGCACCGACGACCTCAAGCCGGTGCTGGACCGCATCAGCGCCATCGTCTGCTCCCACGGCGCACCGGATAACTATTCGCTGGTCGTGGCGCAGATCAAATAACCGAAACATCGGCAGGAGGAATTTCATGGATTATCAGATCTCCTATGCCTGCATGAGCCACATCGGCAGGCGCCGGCGCATGAACCAGGACAACTTCCTGTGCGGCGGCATCTATGCAAAGCCGGATCAGCCCGGCCGGGGCCGCGCGCCCATCACCGGCAGCGTCACCTCGGCGCAGACCTCCCTGTTCGGCGTGTTCGACGGCATGGGCGGCGAGGAACGGGGTGAGATGGCTTCCTACCTTGCGGCAAAGGCAGCCTTCAGCACCCTGCGCAGCGGCACGCCCCGCCAGACGCTGGAGGCGGTGTGCCAGAACGCGAACCTGGACATCTGCCATTTCATCGAGGAGAACGGCCTGGGCACCTGCGGCACCACCGCCGCCATGCTGCTGCTGACGGCAAACGGCGTGAGCGCGTGCAACATAGGCGACAGCAAGATCTTCCGTCTCAGTGCAGGCAGCCTGTACCAGATCTCGGAAGATCACCTTTCCATCGCGCCCTACGGCGAGAAAGCGCCCCTGTCCCAGTATCTGGGCATCCCGCCGGAGGAGCTGACCATCTGCCCGTATTACGCCGAGCTGCCCTATGCGGACCAGGACAAATATCTGCTGTGCTCCGACGGCTTGACCGACATGGTCCCGCCCGAAGACATCGCCCGCATCCTGGCAAAGTTCCCGGCGGAGCAGGCGGCGCAGATCTTGCTGCAGAACGCGCTGGACAACGGCGGAAAAGATAATGTGACCCTGATCGTGCTCGAGATCGGGCGGCCCGCTGTGACCGGGCTGCTGGACCGGATCAGGAATCTGTTTTAATGGAGGAGGAACCAAACATGACCCAGGAAATTGAAAAGATCTGGCCCGAATGGAAGGTCGTGGAGCGAATCGGCAGCGGTGCCTACGGCTCGGTCTACAAGGCCGTGCGCAGTGACCACAACCTGACCAGCAGCGCCGCCATCAAGGTGATCTCCATCCCGAAGGACGCTTCGGAGATGGAATCCCTGCGCTCGGACGGCATGACCCAGGACGGCACCCGCACCTACCTGCAGGGCATCGTGGATGACTTCGTCAACGAGATCCAGCTCATGGAGACCCTGAAGGGCATCCAGAACATCGTCAGCGTCGAGGACTACAAGGTGGTGGAGCGCACCGGCGAGATCGGCTGGGATATCTACATCCGCATGGAGCTGCTCACCCCCTTCAACGACTGGAAGGGCACCCGCACCCTCTCGGAGGCCGAGGTCATCCGTCTGGGCATCGACATCTGCTCGGCGCTGGAGATCTGCGAGAAAAAGCAGATCATCCACCGCGACATCAAGCCCGAGAACATCTTCATCAACGAGTTCGGCTTCTTCAAGCTGGGCGATTTCGGCATCGCGCGCAAGCTGTCCGGCACCCGGGGCGGCCAGTCCATCAAGGGCACCTATAACTACATGGCACCGGAAGTGGCCAGCGGCACCAACTACGACGGCCGGGTGGACATCTACTCGCTGGGCATCGTGCTGTACCGCCTGCTGAACAACGACTGCCTGCCCTTCGTGCCCAGCCAGCAGCTGATGCTGGACCAGAAGGCCCGCACCGACGCGCTGAACCGCCGCCTGCGCGGTGATGCGCTGCCGGCCCCGGTGAACGCCTCCCGCGATCTGGCAAACCTGGTGCTGTGCGCCTGCGCGCACAACCCGGACGCCCGCTTCCGCTCGGCGGCGGTCATGAAGCGCGCATTGCAGAACCTGCAGAGCGGTGCCCAGCCCGCGCGCCCGGCCCAGCCTGCTGCGCAGCCCGCAGCCGCCGCTGCACCGCGGGTCCGCGTGAACACCCGTTCTTCGCAGCCGCAGCCGCGCCCGGCGGCCCAGCCTGCGGACGAAAAGACCACCCGCATCGTGCCCGGCCCGGCCCCGGCGGCACAGCCCCAGTCGGAGCCTACCATGCGGGTCCCGCAGCCCCAGCCCCAGCCGGAACCCGCCCCCGAGACCGGCAAGAAGGGCAAAAAGGCCAAGAAAGAAAAGAAGAAAAAGAAGGGCGGCAAGGCCAAGTGGATCCTGCTGCTGATTTTGGTGCTGCTCATCGCGGCAGCGGCCGTGGTGGTGCCCTCGCTGCTGACGGACAACGGCGAGAGCATCCCGCTCATCGGCGGTGCCATCAGCGAGGCCAACGCCGAGAACGCCCGCAAGCAGGACATTGAGTCCATCCTGGCGGATGCCGCCACCTACGCCGACGCAGGCGACTACACCAACGCCCTGCGCACCCTGTCCGGCGGCCTGAACAAGTACCCCGAGGACGCAGACCTCACCGCAAAGCAGACCGAATACACCGAGGCGCTGGCCGCCAAGAACAAGCAGGACGCCCTGGACCAGGCCGCCCAGTACGCCGCCGCCGGGGACTACAAGTCCGCGCTGGAGACGGTGCAGGAAGCCCAGAAGCTGCTGGGCAGCGACGCCGACTTCCTGCAGAAGACCGCCGAGTACACCGAAAGCTACAAGAGCGCAGCCCTCGAGACGGCAGCACAGTATGAAAAGACCAGCGACTACCTGAACGCCTACAAGACCATCCAGACCGCGATGGACCTGGTGGGCAGCGATTCCTCGCTGAACGTCAAGCTCTCGCTCTATGCGCAGAACTACGCCTCCGCCGTCGCCGCCCAGGCGGATGAGAAGATCGCCGCCAAGGACTTCGCCGGGGCCCGCACCCTGCTGACCAACGCCCTGAAGGAGCTGCCCGGCAACGCCACCCTGACTGCAAAGATGACCCAGGTGTCCTCCTCGCAGCCGGTGTCCCTGTCCACCCTGTCCGTGCTGAACGGCGGCTGGGACTGGAACGCCACCGCCCCGGAAGACCCCTTCGGCAACGATTACTCCGACGCGGTGAACTATGCGGTTCTGGGTGATAACTGGTATTCGTGGCAAAACTACTCTGCGGAATACCGAATTTATAAAAACTATTCTTCGATCACATTCGACCTGGTGCCTTACAAGAATATTTCGACCGATGGCACCGGCTATGTACAAGTCTATGCTGACGATGTGCTGGTGCAGACCTCGCCGGTCGTCGGCCAGAAGACCGACCAGATTACGGTAACAGCAGACATTACCGGCGCAGATTACCTGAAGCTGGAATTGCACCTGAAGGATGGCGGTGTGCTCATTCTCTCGAATGTGCAGCTGTGGCCGTAAACATTGCGTTTTGACCGGAATGAATTGAACACGGAGGAAAACTTGCGATGAAATTCTGTACCGAATGTGGGACCAAAGCGGACTTTGACGAGCAGAAATTCTGCAAAGTCTGCGGCCATAAATTCCCGGAAGCCGCCCCTGCCCCCCAGCCGGACCTGCCGGAGGACGACCCCAACGATCAGACCATCTCGTCGGCTCCTTTCTGGAGCGCGCCGTCGGTGCACTCCGCTGCGCCGGAACCGGCCCCTGCCCCGGCAGAGGCCCCGGCGGAAGTCGAAGCCCCGGCGGCTGCGCCGGAGCCCTATGAAACGCTGGAGGAGGACAACGGCCCCACCATCAGCCCGGCAACGAGCGGTGCAAAGTCCTTCCACCGGGCGGCTTCCCTCAGCCCGGAACCCGCTGCCCCGGTGGAGCCTGCCGCTCCCGCAAACGAAGCAACGACTTTCATCCCGGTGGAGCCTGCTGCCCCTGCAGAGGACGCGACCGTTTTCACTCCGGTGGAGCCTGCCGCCCCGGCGGACGATGCAACGACCTTCGTCCCGGTGACGCCTGCCGCGCCCGCGGACGACGCGACCGTCTTCACCCCGGTGGAGCCCGCCGCCCCGGCGGACGATGCAACGACCTTCGTCCCGGTGACGCCTGCCGCGCCTGCAGAGGACGCGACGGTCTTCACTCCGGTGGAGCCTGCCGCTCCTGCGGATGACGCAACGGTCTTCACCCCGGTGGAGCCCGCCGCCCCTGTGTATGATACGGCGGCTTACGCCCCGAACGGCCCCGCTGCGCCCGCAGGCGATGAGACGGTGCGGGCCTTCCTCCCGCCGCAGGACGATGACTACAGCATCGGCGTGAGCGCCCCGGCGGCCCCCGCAGCCGATTTCTTTGCCCCGGAGGCAGGCGGCGGTGTGCCGCCCATGCCGCCGGAGCCCGTGGCAGAGGCCCCGGCCCGCAAAAAGAAGTCCCCTATCCTGCTGATCGTCCTGCTGGTGGTGCTGGCCGCGCTGCTGGCCGTTGGCGGCTTCTTCGTCTGGAAGAAGCTGAGCGTCAGCAAGGATGTGAGCATCGGCGGTGTTTCCTACAGCATCGAGGACACCACCGAGCTCGCCGTGCAGGACCCCACAGACGAAGACTGGGCCGCCCTGTGCTCCCTGCCGAACCTCACCAGCCTGACCATCACCGGCAGCGGCAGCACCGCGCTGGATGAGAACAAGCTCACGAAGCTCACCGCCCTGCAAAAGCTGGAACAGCTCTCCGCCGACGGCGTCACCTTCCCGGACGGCGTGTCCGAGCTGGCGAACCTGGATGCGCTGGACACTCTGGCGCTGACCAACTGCCAGCTCACCAGTGAGCAGTGCAACGGCCTGGACGGCCTGCATGGCCTGCGCAAGCTGAACCTTGCAAACAACCAGCTCACCGATCTTTCCTTCCTGCAGGGCCTGACCGGCCTGCAGGAGCTGGATGTTTCCGGCAACCAGATCGTGGATTACAGCCCCCTCACCGCCCTGACGGGCCTGACCACCCTCAGCGTGGACCAGTGCCAGGTGCAGGTGCTGAGCACCCTCCCGGCCCTTGCCACTCTGACAGTGGGCGGCAAGCCCATTGAGGATACCGCCGCCTATCTGAAAGAGCAGAAGGAGACGGTGGACCTCTACAACAGCGTCATCGGCTGGTTTGAAAGCGGCGATTACAACACTCTGAAGGTGGTGCTGCAGCAGTTCACGAATGCCGATTCTCTGGGCGGCGCGGTGCTGTCCTATGTCAACGGCTGGCTGATGGGCAGCGGCACCGAGTGGGATGCCATCAAGTCCAGCCTGCCCGCAGGCGCCAAGGAAGTTCTGGTGGACACCACCGGTCTGTACTACGGCCAGGTGGTGGACGGCAAGCGCTCCGGCGAAGGCATCCAGCTGTTCGCGGGCAATTACAGCGTCTACAACGGCCAGTGGTCCAACGACCTGCCCAACGGCACCGGCACTTACCGCAAGACTGCCGCCGACGGCACCACGCTGGAGTTCACCGGCACCTATGCCGACGGCTATGAGAACGGCACCATGACCTTCAAGGCCACCAACAGCACCGGCAGCCAGTCCGGCACCTACACCGCCGCCAACGGCAGCCGCACCACGGTGCGCCAGATCAGCGACAGCCAGTACGCCTTTGTCCAGTTCGACAACGTCTACTGGTACGATGCTTCCCCGGACGGCCACGGCGTGGCTGTGGGCAAGATCGCCTATCAGGAGGAGCAGGCCATGGAGATCCTGCCGGAGCCGGACCCGGTCCCGGCGGCATCGTCTTCCTCTGGCTCGGGCGGCCGCGGCTCCAGCTCGGGCAGCGGTTCTTCCGGCGGCGGCAGCTCGGCCCCGGCAGCCAGCACGCCCCCGGCCAGCAGCTCTGCGTCGTCCGATTCCGGTGACGACAGCGGCTCCTGGACGGCAGACGATATCTGGAACGTTGTGCAGCTGACGAAGGATATTATTGATATGTTCAGCTGATCCCGCATCGGCCTGAGCGCAAACGGCCTGCTTTTTGTCCGCGTGGGATAAGGCGGGCCGTTTATTTTCAAGACGAGGAGACATCATGGAGAAGGAATATTACCGGCGCTATGAGCCGTTTTTCGGCGAGTGGAGGCTGGGGCGGTTCATCGGCGCGGGCAGCTACGGCAAGGTGTTCGAGATCGAGCGCCGCGACGCCCTGGGCACCGTGAGCACCAGCGCCATGAAGGCGCTGACCATCCCTTCCTCGCAGGATGAGCTGGACGCGATCCTGGCCAGCGGCATGGACGAGGAAGGCGTGTCCGACTACTTCCAGAAATATGTCGATGACATCAAAAAGGAGATCGCCCTGATGCAGCGGCTCAAGGGCCACAGCACCATCGTCAGCTATGAGGACCACCGGGCCTACCCCCACCCAGACGGCCGCGGGTGGGATATCCTCATCCGCATGGAGCTGCTCCGGCCCATCAACGACGACCTGCGCCGGCAGAAGATCTTCACCCGGGCCGAGGTCCTTCGCCTGGGCATCGACCTGTGCAGCGCGCTGGAAGTGTGCCAGAAAAACAACATCATCCACCGGGACATCAAGCCCGGCAACATCTTCCTTTCCCGGGAGGGCAGTTTCAAGCTGGGCGATTTCGGCGTGGCCCGCATCGCCAGCGCGTCCATGGCGGCCTCCACCCGGGCGGGCACCGTGAACTACATGGCCCCGGAGGTGTTCCAGGGCAGGCGCTACACAAGCAGCGTGGACATCTACTCGCTGGGGCTGGTGCTCTACCAGCTGCTGAACATGAACCGGATGCCCTTCTATCCCCCCCCGCCGCAGAACATCACGCCGGACCAGCAGGAGCACGCCCGCGCCCGGCGGTTCTCCGGCGAGCCCCTGCCGCCCCCGGCTCAGGCAGACCCGGCCCTTGCGGCGGTGGTGCTCAAGGCCTGCGCCTGGGACCCTGCGGCCCGCTATGCGAGCCCTGCCCAGATGCGGCAGGCGCTGGAAGCGCTGACTGCGGCACCCGCCCCGGCCCGGGAGGGACCGCGCCCCGCCGAGACGCTGGCCCCGCAGCCCGTTCCGGCCCCCGGCCCGGCCCCGAAAAAGGCCCACGGCTTCCACGCCCCGGCCAAAACCCTTGCCCCGCTTCCGCCCCGGCCTGCCGAGGCACCCCCGGCGGAAGGACCCGCGCCTGCCCCGGAAAGGGACCCCGGCGAGACGGTCCTTCTGCTGCGCTGGCAGGAAAAGCCGCGCACCCCGGAAGGCGCATCCCCTGCCGCCGGGCCAAAGGCGGCACCCCCGCTGACTGCGCCCAAAAAGCTGCAGCCCGCCCGGAAGCTGGCCCCCGCCGCCGACAAGGCGCAGGACGGCCCGCCCACACAGCCCGAAGCCGAAGGATGGCCGCGGTGAGCCCCCGGCCCGCCATCAACAGCGGGGAATCGCCCGCGTGAAAGTGAGGAACATCATGGACAACGAATACTATAAGCGCTACGAGCCGTTTTTCGGCGCGTGGTACATCAAACGCTATATCGGTGCAGGCAGCTACGGCAAGGTGTTCGAGATCGAGCGCCGTGACGAGTTCGACACCGTGTTCACCGGCGCGCTGAAGGCCATCACCATCCCGTCCTCGCCCGACGAGCTGGAGGAGATCCTTTCGGACGGCATGGACCGGGACGGTGCGTCCACCTACTTCCGGGATTACGTCAAGGACCTCAACCGCGAGATCGCCCTCATGAGCAAGCTCAAGGGCCACAGCAACATCGTCAGCTATGAGGACCACGCCATCCACGCCCACGAGGACGGCATCGGCTGGGACATCCTCATCCGCATGGAGCTGCTCACCCCCATCACCGGCTACCTGAAGCAGAACAAGAGCTTTACCCGGCGCGAGATCATCCGCCTGGGCATCGACCTGTGCCGCGCACTGGAAGTGTGCCAGCGCTACAACATCATCCACCGCGACATCAAGCCCGCGAATATCTTCATCTCCGAGACCGAGGACTTCAAGCTGGGCGATTTCGGCGTGGCCCGCATCGCCAGCGCCTCCACCGGTGCTTCCACCCGCGCAGGCACCGTGAACTACATGGCCCCCGAGGTGTTCAAGGGCGAAAAATACACGAGCAACGTGGATATTTACTCGCTGGGCCTTGTGATGTACCAGCTGCTGAACGCGAACCGGATGCCGCTTTACCCGCCCTACCCGCAGCCCATGTCCCCCGCCCAGCGGGAGCGCGCCCAGGCCCAGCGGCTTTCCGGTGCAGCCCTGCCGCCCCCGGCCAACGCCGACGGCCGCCTGGCCGAGATCGTGCTCAAGGCCTGCGCCCCGGACCCGGCCCAGCGCTACGACAGCCCCGCCGTGATGCGGCAGGCGCTGGAAGCCATCCTCTACACCGAGGGCGAAGCCCGGGTGATCTACCCCGGCGGCGACGCCGTGCCCGTGCCCGGCACCAGCGGGACGGCAGACCTGCAGCCTGCGCCCGCCCCGGCCAAAAATGTTCCGGACGAGGGCACCATCCGCCCGGTTCCGGCCCGCGCGCCGGAAAGCCCCGCGCAGGAGCCGGAGACCGCAGACGGCGGGACCATCGGCGCGCCGGTGCCGGGCTGGAACGACGCAGCGCCCGCGCAGGAACCGGCGGGGACCGTCCGCCTGATGGCGGCACCGTTCCAGCCGGAGGCCGCAGAGCAGCCCGCCGCCGCCCCGGAAAAGGACGGGACCGTGCGGCTCATGGCTGCGCCTGCCGAAGCCCCGGCGCAGGAACAAGCCCCGGCACAGCCGACCGAGCCGGAGACCCCGGCGGAAGAAGCCGCCCCGGCCGAAGCACTGCCTGAGGATGAGACCATCTGCATCGCAGCAGCCGAAAAGGCCCCGGCGGAACCGGCCCCTGCACCGGCCGATGACCGCACCGAGCGCATCGCAGTGCCCGCCACTGTGCCCGCTGCCGTGCCGGAGGAACCGGAAGCGGACCGCACCACCTTCCTGTTCGAAGCGCAGGCCGAGAAGCGCCGTCAGGAACAGCAGGCCAAGCGGGACGCAGAGGAAGCCGCCCGCCGCAAGGCCGCCGAGGAAAAAGAGGAAGAACTGGCCCGCATCCGCGCCGAGAAGCGTGCGGCAGAGCAGGAGCGCCTTGCCGCAGAAAAAGCCGAGGCGGAAGCTGCAGCCGCAGCGGAAGCGCCCGTTGTCGTGGCCACCGCCCCGGCCCCCAAAAAGGCGGGCAAGGGCAAAAAGGTCGCGCTGGCCGTGGGTGGTGTGGCTGTGGCTGCGGCGGTGGCCGTGGGAGCGGCGTGGCCGTCCATCCAGCAGAAGATGGAGTACAGCAAAGCGGCGCAGGCACTGGCTAATGGCGATTACGGCACGGCCATCACCGTGTTCGGGGAGCTGGGCGACTACGAAGACAGCGCCGCGCAGCTGACGGAAGCCAAGTACCAGCAGGCCCTTGCTGCGCTGAAACAGGGCGATTATGAAAGCGCGATCACACAGCTGGGCAATCTGAAGGGCTATAAGGACGCCGAGACCCAGTGGAAAGAGGCCAAGTACCAGAATGCCAAAAAGCTGCTGGATGCCAAGAACTACACCAATGCACGTTCGGCGTTCAGCAGCCTGAACGGCTACAAGGACAGCGCCGACCTGTACAAGGAAGCCACCTATCAGCAGTGCAAGGCAGACAAAACCAACGCTACCCAGTATATCAATCTGCTGGACGCACTGGGCGATTACAAGGACAGCGCCGCGCTGCGTCTGGAAAAGATGAGTCAGTATGTGAACGCGAACAAGAACGCGAGTTTCACCAGTGCCCGCAAAATATGCTGTGAGTATCTGAAAGACCTGATCCAGTCCGATTCGGCCACCTGGCAGCCGGTCTATAACGAAATGTTCAGCTGGAAGATCACCGATATGTACTGGAACACCAGCAAGGACAGCACCGAGCATATGACCACGATCAAATCCGGCAGCCCGGTCTATTTCCATTACACACTTTCCGGCGGTGAGCCCAATGCATCCACAAAACTGTATGACCGCGTAACATGGTCGAATGGAACCCGGGGCAACTATACAAGCTATGAGGGAAACTGGTACAACGACGATACATTGTGGACAGGCTGGACAAAACTGCCTGTGACCGGAAAAGTAACGATCACGGTTTACGACGGCAATAAAAACAAGATCGGTTCCGGCTCCGTCACCATGAAGTAAAAACAGGAGAACCACATGGACAACGAATACTACAAGCGCTACGAGCCCTTCTTCGGCTCCTGGCACATCAAGCGTTTCATCGGCGCGGGCAGCTATGGCAAGGTGTTCGAGATCGAGCGCCGGGACTTTGACATGGTGTTCACCGGCGCGCTGAAGGCCATCACCATCCCGGCGGACAAAAGCGAGTATGAGCAGGTGCTGGAAGCCGGCATGGACCGCGAGGGCGCATCCACCTATTTCCGCGACTATGTGCAGGAGCTGAACCGCGAGATCGCCCTCATGAGCCGCCTGAAGGGCCACAGCAACATTGTGAGCTATGAGGACCACCAGATCATCCCCCATGAGGACGGCATCGGGTGGGATATCCTCATCCGCATGGAGCTGCTCAAGCCCATCAACGACGCACTGCGCCAGAACAAGTCCTTCACCCGGGCCGAGGTCATCCGCCTGGGCACCGACCTGTGCCGTGCGCTGGAAGTGTGCGGGCAGTACAACATCATCCACCGGGATATCAAGCCCGCCAACATTTTCATTTCGGATACCGGCGACTACAAGCTGGGCGATTTCGGCGTGGCCCGCATCGCCAGCGCTTCCACCGGCGCGTCCACCCGGGCAGGCACCGTGAACTACATGGCCCCGGAGGTGTTCCGCGGCGAGAAGTACACCGCCAATGTGGACATCTATTCCCTCGGCCTTGTGATGTACCAGCTGCTGAACGCCAACCGGATGCCCTTCTACCCGCCCTACCCTCAGCCCATCACCTTCTCGGCGGCAGAGCAGGCCCGGGCCCGGCGGCTTGCGGGCGAGGCCCTGCCCCTGCCCTCCGGCGCACAGGATGCGCTGGGGCAGCTGGTGTGCAAGGCCTGCGCGCCGGACCCTGCCCAGCGCTTTGCCGGCCCGCTTGCTTTGCGCAAGGCGCTGGAAGCCCTGCCGCAGGCGCAGCCTGCCCCTCTCGCCATCGACCCGCCCGGCGGCAGGCCGGACCCCCTCAACGACACCATTGGCACGCCGGGGCCGGACTGGCACTGGCGCAATGGCCAGCTGGTGCAGGACCCGCCCGCCGACGGCGCGGACCCGGAGGCCACCTTTGACCCGCACCTTTCGCCTGCCCCGGCCCCTCTTGTGGACGAGACCGTGCGGGTGGAAACGGCACAGCCCGCCGCCCCGGCCGATGACCGCACTGTGCGGCTGATGCCCGCAGACGTCCCGCCTGCCCCGGCCCCTGCGCCGGAAAAAGACCGCACCGAGCGGGTGGCCGCGCCCGCCCCGCAGGTGCCGGAAATGCAGGACCCGGACAAGACCACCGTGCTGTTTGCCGCTCAGGCGGAACAGCGCCGCAAGCAGGAGCAGGCCAGACGGGACGCAGAGGAAGCCGCCCGCCGTGCCGCCGAAGCGGAAAAGGAGCAGGCCCGCCGCGCCGCCGAACAGGCCGAAGCCGCCCGCAAGGCTGCGGAAGCCGCTGCCGAGAAGCCCGCGCCCGAAGCGAAGATCTCCCGCCGGAAGATGCTGGGCATCCTCGGCGGCGCGGCCGTTGTGGCCGTGGGTGTCGGTGTGGGCGGTGTGGCCATGCTGAACAAGGGCGAAGATGCCCCGGCGGCCAGCGCCAGCGAAAGCAGCAGTGCAAGCGAAGCCGTGGAAAGCGCGGCGGCAGTGGCTTCCGGCAGCTGTGGCGAGGATGCGCAGTGGTCGCTGGAAGAAAAAGGTGTGTTGCGTCTGTCTGGCACTGGCAGAATGACGGATTACCAAAATGCGACCGAGGTTCCCTGGGAAGAAATGCGAAATCAGATTACGCGAGTACAGTTCGACGACGCTATTACAAATATCGGAAACTGCGCCTTTTATGCTTGCTCAAATCTAACGGAAGTTATCACACCAAAAGCGTTGAGTGAGGTCGGTAAATATAGCTTTGCGATTTGCACTAGCCTTGTGTCCATTGATTTGCCGAATGGAACAAAACGTATTGGAGAGCACGCGTTCACCATGGACAGTGCGCTGAAAAGTATAACAATTCCGTCAAGTGTGTTGGGAATTGGTACAGAGGCATTTTATAATTGCGAAAGATTGACAAAGGTGAAAATTAATAAGAACTGTTCGCGTGGAAAGGACGCGTTTCCACGCAATGTGGGCATTAGCTACTATTAAATAAAACAAAAAAATCATCTGCAGCGGTTCCTCCGGCAAAAGCCTGAGAAAGTTTGCTGCAGATGATTTTTGTTTTTATAAGGATGAACCCTCTCAGGCGCTGCCGCGCCAGCTCTCCCGAAGGGAGAGCCTTTTCAGCGGGCGTCCACGGCGGGCGTCTGGCTTACTGCTCGTTCTTCTTGGCCAGGTCCTTGGTGTAGAGGGCGCGGGTGGCGTTTAGCACGGCCAGCACCATCACGCCCACGTCGGCGAAGATGGCCGTCCACATGCTGGCAAGGCCCAGAGCACCCAGCACCAGGCAGGCGAACTTGATGGCCAGCGCAAACACGATGTTCTGGTACACGATGCGCAACGTGCGGCGGGCAATGCGCATGGCCAGCGCGATCTTAGCCGGGTCGTCGTCCATCAGCACCACGTCGGCGGCCTCAATGGCGGCGTCGGAGCCCAGCGCACCCATGGCGATGCCTACATCGGCGCGGGACAGCACCGGTGCATCGTTGATGCCGTCACCCACAAAGGCGAGGTTCTCTTTAGGCCGCTTTGCGGCGAGCAGCGTTTCGATCTGGTCTACCTTGTCGCCCGGCAGCAGGCCCGCATGGTACTCATCCAGACCCAGCTCTGCGGAAACAGTCTTTGCAACCGGCTCTGCGTCGCCGGTCAGCATGACGGTCTTGCGCACACCGGCATTCTTCAGGCCCCGGATGGCCTGCGCGCTGTGGGGCTTCACCACGTCGGCGATGAGCAGATAACCGGCATACATGCCCTCAATGGCCACGTGCACGATGGTGCCGGTCTCGCTCACAGCGGGAGCCTTCAGGCCCAGCTTTTCCATCAGGCGGGCGTTGCCGGCGGCGACGGTCTTGCCGTCCACCTTCGCGGTGACGCCGTGGCCGCCCAGCTCCTGCACGTCGGTGACGCGGCTGGGGTCGATTTCCTTGCCGTAAGCGGCCTTGATGCTCAGGGAGATGGGGTGCTTGGACCAGCTTTCGGCCAGCGCGGCGGCTTCCACCAGCTGTTCTTCGGTGGTGCCCTCGGCGGGGTGAACGCCGGTCACCTTAAAGGTGCCCTGGGTCAGGGTGCCGGTCTTGTCGAACACCACGATGCCGGTGCGGGCCAGTTCTTCCAGATAGGTGGAACCCTTGACGAGGATGCCGCAGGCAGACGCACCGCCGATGCCGCCGAAGAAGCTCAGAGGAATGCTGATGACCAGTGCGCAGGGGCAGCTGATGACCAGGAAGGTCAGGGCACGGTACACCCAGTCACCAAAGCGGGCGGGCTGACCCAGAACCAGCAGCACGATGGGCGGGATGAAGGCCAGCGCCAGAGCACCGTAGCACACAGCGGGGGTGTAGATGCGGGCAAAGCGGGTGATGAAGTTCTCGGCGCGGGCCTTCTTCATGCTGGAATTTTCCACCAGGTCCAGAATTTTCGAGACGGTGGATTCGCCGAACTCCTTGGTGGTCTTCACCTTCAGCAGGCCGGTCATGTTCACACAGCCGCTGATGACCTCGTCGCCGGTCTGCACGTCGCGGGGCAGGCTCTCGCCGGTGAGGGCGGCGGTGTTCAGGGCGGAAGTGCCTTCCACGATCACGCCGTCGATGGGCACCCGCTCACCGGGCTGCACCACGATGACCGTGCCGATCTCCACATCGTCCGGGTCCACCTGCTCCAGCTTGCCGTCCTCGCCCTCAATGTTGGCGTAGTCCGGGCGGATGTCCATCAGGCTGGAAATGCTCTGGCGGCTCTTGCCCACGGCCACGCTCTGGAACAGTTCGCCGATCTGGTAGAAGATGATAACGGCGCAGCCTTCCACGTAGTCGCCCAGCGCGAAGGCACCCACGGTGGCAACGGCCATCAGGAAGCACTCATCGAAGGGCTGGCGGTTCTTGATGCCCAGCAGTGCCTTGCGCAGCACGTCCCAGCCCACCACCAGATACGGAATGCAGTACAGCGCCAGCTCCACCGGCGTGGGGAACTGGGGCAGCAGCTTGAGGATGAGCACCAGCACCACCGCAGCGATGATGCGGTACAGGGTCTTTTTCTGCTTTTTGTTCATACAAAACTCTCCTTTTTGCGGGATCCTGGGCCGCATCCGCTGCGGCGGGCGGGGGATTTCAACAATTTTTCCCCATAAAAATGGATATTCCACGGTTTTGCCCGTGTTTTCCACGCAGTTTTTCCGGCGAAAAAGCACTTTTAGCCGTCTGTTTTGTGGATTTTCCGCAAACAGTGTTGAAAACCGGGTGGAAAGTGTTGAAAACTGCGGATTTTTTCAACACGAAAATGCGGCGTATAAAAAACTCCCCCGAAGGGGAGCGGGGCATTTTGAAGGGAGAAAATGCACTTAAATGTCAAAGATCTCGCAGTCGTCCTCCACCTTCTTGCAGGCGGCCAGAACGTTCACCATGGTGTCGTGGGGGTCTGCGCCCTCCGCGAACTCCACCCTCATCTTCTGGGTCATAAAGCTGACGGTTGCACCGGCCACGCCTGCCACGGTGTTGGCGGCATCTTCCATCTTCTGAGCGCAGTTTGCGCAGTCCACTTCGATCTTGTAGGTCTTTTTCATAATGAGTACCAGCCTTTCGTTATTCTTCGATATGATCCATCCCCATGGAGAGGATGCTGCGCACATGGTCATCGTCCAGTGCGTAGAAAACGGTTTTGCCCTCGCGCCGGAACCGCACGAGCTTGGAGTCCTTCAGCACCCGCAGCTGGTGGCTCACGGCCGACTGGCTCAGCTGCACGGCGCTGGCAATGTCCTGCACGCACAGCTCGTTGTCGTGCAGTGCATACAGAATTTTGATGCGGGTGGAATCGCCGAACACCCGGAACAGATCGGCCAGCTCGTAGAGCACCTCGTCGTCCGGCATCTCCACCGGCTGGTGTTCGTTTCCCGGCACCGCAGGGGCGGCCTGTTCTAACCCGGTCATTGGTTCATCTCCTTCACATCGACATATGAATATCTGTTCATGTGTTCAGAATAGCATGCGGAAAGGCCGTTGTCAAGGCTTTTTGCAAAGTTTCCGGGCAAAAAATAAAAATGCAGGTTTTTCGCGCTGAAACGCAAAAAGCCTGCATTTTTGATTAAGAACTTGAGTGAAGAAAAACCACCAGCTAAGCTGGTGGAATAAAAACGGCTT
>ERZ773210.1090-NODE-1090-length-28752-cov-3.484511_pt1 | contig 28752 bp, 25 predicted proteins | sample MGYA00580528_ERZ773210 | MGnify/ENA primary metagenome ERZ773210 (study PRJEB29015, sample SAMEA2737769) | human gut metagenome | biome: human gut; feature: human-associated habitat; material: faeces | place: China | collected 2012 ...
ACTGCCGCCACAGGCTTTAACGGCGCCATTGCGCGAAGATCCGCCTCCAGGTCACAGATCCGCTCCTCCATCCAGTCCCTATCCTGGTAAAAGGATTTCAGGCGGTCAAAGGATACGATCGGCGTATCAAAGGCATCCCTGCTGAAATACCGGTTTGGCCGGTTCATGATCCTGTAAAAATCGGACCTTTTCCTGCTGCCCGCCGCGATCTCCATGTAGGCGAAGAGATCCTTCGCGATCCAGTGGCTGTAAAGATTCGGGATCACATCCCGCAGCTTAAACGGAATATTATACCCCATCAACCGCTCCGCCATCAGGCCGGAATTTGCCCCTGTTCGGAACAGTACCGCGATCTCGCTCCACTGATACCCGGCGTCATGGTACGCGCGGATACTCTGTGCCACCGTGTCCATCTCATGTCCGGGATTATCGAAAACCCGGAAATCCACCGGACGTCCGGATCCCCGGAACGGCTCCAGCTTCTTCTCAAACCGGACCTTATTGTGCTCAATAAGGCGAAGAGAGGTCTCCACGATTTCCTTTGTAGACCTGTAATTCGTTCCCAGAAGCACCCGTTTTGTCCCCGGAAAATCCTTTTCAAAGCCGAGCATGATCTCCGGCTTCGCCCCGCGGAACCGGTAGATCGACTGGTCATCATCTCCGACGATAAAGAGATTGTTCTCCGGCAGTGCCAGCATCCGGACAACCTGATACTGAAGAAGGTTAATATCCTGGAACTCATCCACGAGAATATACTTAAACTTCTTCTGCCATGCTGCCAGGATGTCCTTCCGCTCCGTAAACAGCTCATGGCACATGACGAGCATATCGTCGAAATCGATTTTATTGCTGCGGCGCTGGTAGTTATCGTATTCGTTAAAAATGGCGGTAAAGCTTTTGGTATTGCAGGATGTGGCCTTATATTCCTGCAGGTTCACCCGATCATTTTTCACCTTGCTGATTTCCGCCGCGATACTGCCGATGAGCTCTGATTCGTCATCCGGCTCCAGCTTCTGCTTATAGACTGCCTCCCGCAGAAACTGGTATTTTTCGGTCTCCCGGAGAATATTGTCGGCACGATAGCCATAGGCCAGCTTCAGGATCTGGAAAAAGACCGCATGAAAGGTACCAAAAGAAACAGCCGTATTCGCGCTGTTCGTCAGCCGCAGATACCGCTCCTTCATTTCCCTTGCCGCCGCTTTTGTAAAAGTAATCACCAGAATCTCTCCGGGTGGAATGTGACAGATTTCCGTCAGATACTGAACCCGTCTCGTAAGTACCATCGTCTTACCGGAACCGGGTCCCGCCAGAACCAGCATGGGGCCGTCACGGTGGGTGACGGCCTTCTGCTGTACTTCAGATAAAGAATTCAAATTTTATGCCTCCAGCTTTGCAATCGCTGCGCGCACACGCTTCAGAGTCTCCTCCTTGCCGATGACCTCCATGAGCTCGGTGGCTCCGCAGGGCGTCATCTGCCTGCCGGATACGGCGATTCGGATGGGCCAGAGCACATAGCCGTTCTTACAGCCCTTCTCCTCCACATATTTCAGAAGACGTGTATACAGTCCGTCGTTGCTGTAGTCCTCCTGCTCCTCCAGGATCGGAAGCAGCTCTTTTAAAACCTCCAGAGAAGACGAGGCGCTTGTCTTCATCTTTTTATGCGCATAAATCGCGGTGTCGTACTCGGGAACTGCCTCGAAGAAGTCTACCATATCCTCGATCTCCGGGAACACCTCGATACGGGTCTTTACCATAGCAGCGATCTTCTTCAGATCATAATCCTTGGTAATGACCTTCTTCAGATGCGGCAATGCCATCTCATAAAACTTATCAAAGTCCATAGCCTTGATGTACTCACCGTTCATCCATTTCAGCTTGGTGTAATCGAATACGGACGGTGCCTTGCTGATGTGGTGATAATCAAAAGCCTTAATCAACTCATCCAGAGAATAAATCTCCCGATCCTCATCCGGACTCCAGCCCAGCAGCGCTACGAAATTGATAATCGCCTCCGGCAGAAAGCCCTGCTCCAGCAGATCCTCGAAGGAAGAATGGCCGCAGCGCTTGGACAGCTTCTTATGCTCCTCGTCGGTAATCAGCGGGCAATGTACATAGACCGGTACTTCCCATCCAAATGCTTCGTAAAGACGGTTGTACTTCGGTGCTGAAGAAAGATATTCATTTCCTCGGACAACGTGTGTAATATTCATCAAATGATCATCAATAACGTTCGCAAAATTATAGGTCGGATATCCGTCTGATTTGATCAGGATCATATCATCCAGTTCCGCATTCGGAACGGTAATATCTCCATAAATTTCATCATGGAAAGTTGTGGTTCCCTCTGTCGGCATATTGATACGGACAACATATGGCTTTCCGGCTGCAAGGTTTGCTTCTATCTCTTCTTTACTCAGATGCAGACAATGCTTGTCATAATTCACAATCTGTGTTCCATCCTCTGATACAGAAGTCTTCAAAGATTCCAGACGTTCTTTATCACAGAAACAGTAGTATGCATCTCCCTGTTCAATTAACTGCTTAGCATACTTCATGTAAATTCCTGAAGCCTGTCTTTCACTCTGAACGTATGGTCCGACACCGCCATCTTTATCTGGGCCTTCATCATGAACAAGGCCTGTCTTCTCCAGTGTTCTGTAAATAATATCCAATGCACCTTCTACATATCTTTCCTGATCTGTATCTTCAATACGGAGCATAAAATCTCCGCCTTCATGTTTTGCGATCAGGTATGCATATAATGCAGTACGCAAATTACCGACATGCATTCTACCTGTCGGACTCGGTGCAAATCTTGTTCTGACTTTTTTCATTTTAGTGTTCCTCTCTTTAACTTCTGTTTTATTTTCACTGTGAAAATAAACTATTCACAGTTCTCTATGACATTCAAATATATGTTCATCTTTATAATACTAACACATTCCCTTTTTTACTTCAAGCATTCCGAAGCCACTATTTTTCCCGTTTTTCTGTATTTTGCGGTTCCTCAGCTCCAGGAACGATCTTTCGGACATACTTCATGGAATTCTGCTTCCACTCACTCTTCTGAAAAGCCTGGAAAAAGGTATCCACGACAAAAATTGCAAGAGAGATCACGCCTGCGATCTCCAATGTCTGGATCAGATAAAATTCGGACATCGCCTCGTTCCCGTCGATCAGATAATGAACCGTCTGGTACATCCCGTTCCCGGGAACAGTCGGAAGAACCCCGGCAATCAGAAACAACGTAACCGGTGTCTTATAAACTCTCGCAAAAATATGCGAAACAACCGCAGCTGCAACTGCTGAATATAAAGATGCCATCATACCTCCTCTGCCAAAATGTATTGCAAGCAAATAAACAAATCCACCAATTGCTCCTACAATACCAGCCTGAAGAACAAAGCGGCGCGGAACCTGAAGGAGAACCGCAAAACTGTAAATAGACAAAAACGCTCCAAATACCCGGATGATCATTTCAAAAACAGTACTGTTCATTTTTTGCTCTCCTTCCTGCTAAAAAATCTTTGTGCAAAGCGCCAGCCCAATACCAATTCCAATTGCAATCCCAAGTGCTTTTAAGAAAGCTTCCATCACTCTTGCACCACCGGAAAGATAATCCCCCCGCAAGGTATCCCTGACAGCATTGGTGATTGCCATTCCCGGTACAAGAGGCATGAAACTTCCTATCATAACAGTATCCATATTCATCTGATCACCCAGACCTTCTTTTAGAAGGCAGCAGGCAAATGCAACACCAAATCCTGCGAAAATATCTTGAATAAATGGGTGAAATTTCAGATCCTGTCCCGCTGATACAAAGGCAACAAGAAAAAGTCCTACAATGATGGCTGCCCCGGTATCTGCAATGGATCCACCAAAAAAAATTGTAAATCCCACACCAACCCCCATCATTGCCAGGTTAGTTGTCTTGCGGCTGAACTCGAACTGTTTTAACGTCGAAAGCTTCTCATATGCCTGCTCTAGTGTCAGATCATCTCCACAATACTGCCTGGAAATCTCATTAACATCTACGACGAGCTTTAGATTGGTATCCCGTTCTTCTACTCTCTTTGTAACAGTAACTGCCTTTTCGTTCTCCAGTTTGATCGTCGCGGAAATTCCGGTCATGATCACCAGAACTTCTGCCATCTCGATGTGATCCGCCGTCTTCAGTATATGATGCATGGTATCTTCCACACGATACGTTTCCGCTCCGCTTCGCAGCATTATTTCACCGGCAAGCATCGCCGTTTTCAGTAATAATTGCGTATCCATGACTTTCTCCCTCTCACTTTTTCGGATTTATAACTGTCATGATACTATTTCCTATTCTAAAAATCAACCAAAAATTTTTCGTACACAAAACAGTACAATCATTACCGTTCACAGTATCTGTGACAAATAATGTATAATCTTTCTGCAAAAACAGTTTTTCGCAAGGAAAAAGGCTTCCCGGTCTTATGACCGGAAAGCCCATCTTCCTGAATTAGAGTGAGAGTGTTTATAAAAAGGCAGATTTTATTAGTTAATATATCCGCTCTTTTTCAGTTCTTCCTCAGCTTTTGCGAGGTTTGCGTCTGATACACGGATGATTGGTCCGGTGCATCCCATTCCGCTTTCTGCGTAAATACCGAGTTTCCACAGTACTTTAACTGCGTCTTCCAGATCCATAACTTCAATACCTGGAATCTGTGCTGTAACGACTTCCTTCGGTGGCTCTTTTACTTCTTCTTCAGCCGCTGCCGGTTTCTGAGAAGCTTTGTGCTCATCAAGGATTTCTTTTAATCCAGCTTTCTTAACAGCTGCAAATTCTTCTTTCGCTACTTCAAATACTTTTCCTCTTACCAGCTGTGCTGCGTAACGGATTGCATTTGCGATAACCGGTGCTCCGGATGCTCTGGATACGATCATGACAAGCTGTTCATATCCTTCTCCGATTCCTGGTCCATATCCAAATCCTGTAGCTTCAAAGCTTCCGCCTGTTGTGAAAGAAGAAAGCATTTTCACCATGATATTTCCTGTGAGGGAATCTGTTACCATGATGTCCGGGGATGCCTGAAGGACGTCATTTCCTCTCATAACGCATCCGCCATCTGCTCTTCCTGATTCTGCAAATTCGATCGGATACCCGTTCTCCTGCAGTTTCTTCAGAGCTTTCTCTGTCTGACGTGCACCGTCTACATTCAGGATACCAACGGTCGGATTCTTCTTGCCACAAGCTTTTGCAGCGATGATTCCGTAGATCGCATTTTTGATCATTCCTTCAATACGGTCTGTGCTGGATGTTCCTGTTGTATTAGCGATGAACATTTCTTTTGCAGTTGCCGGTGTTACACAGCGTCCTACTGTAGATACACCGATCGGGAATGGGAAGTGCATGGTTACTGCTGCATCTACTTCTCCATTCTTCAGCATTTCTTCCATCTTATCATGACCTTCTTCATCGTTAGCCACTTTAACAGTTGTAACGCCTTCTGCTTCTAATGTTCCGATATAATATACATCAATTCCGTCTTTTGCCGCTTCAATTGCCGCTGCCATAGAGTTTTCTTCTCCATGTTCGCTTCCCATTCCGGTCAGTGCAACTTTCGGGCGCTTTCCGAAGCTTCCTGTCTCCAGTCCCTGCGCCATCTCCATAAAGGTGTCGGCAATCATTCTTTCAATACTATTTGCCATTTTGTTTGTCCACCTTTCTTATTCTTCTGTTGCCATGAGTGATGCTGCAAAATCTTTCATTGCTTTTGCAATCAGTCCTTTTACTTCTTCTTCTGATACACCACTGTTATCTTCTGCACCGGTATTTGCCTGGATTACGAAAGATACACCATCGAAGAGGTTGGTCATACGTCCAAGGAACAGACTTCCTTTTCCGATGATCATGACTTTATTGATCTTTCCAGCAAGGATATCTTCTCTTGCAAATCCAATGTACGGTACACCTGAAGGAATATGTCCCTGAGTCGGAGCCCATCCTGTCAGTCCGTGTTCTCCTGCGAAGCTTGCAAGTTCTTTTCTGTCAAGTTCGCCTCTCTTAACTGCGAGAGCTGCGATCATCTTGTAGTTAGCAAGCGGTACATCTCCGGCTCCTGCCGGTTTTGTGATATCCGGGTTCTGCATTTCCGGAGAGAATTTATCGATATCTGTGATCTTAAGTCCTGCTCTTTCCAGTGGATCAGCTACAAGGCTTCCGATTACGTTCTGCGGAGCACTTCCTGTTCCTACTGTATGGCGTCCAAGGATATCCAGGTTGATTTCCGGGTTTACACCATCGTTTTCTGCGATGATTACACAGAATCCGCCAAGGCAGTCTTCCAGGATCGGAAGACCTTTCTTTACATGGTCTTTACCGTTCATACCAAGTTTTGCTGTACAACCACCAGCTGTTACAGCTACACATTTGTATGCGCCTGATTTTACGAGAGCTGCTGCTTCGATCAGTGCGTGAGATGGTCCGGCACAGAATCCACGTGAGTCAGAACCTGTTGCGTTCAAAAGTCCTGCAACTTCAGCTGCTGCTTTTGCGAAGTTACCACCGCCACGCTGGTTCATATCACCACAAGCTTCTTCTGCACAGTCGATGACATACTCAACGTCTGTCTTTTCGATTCCTGCGTTTCTTACACCATAGAGGAGGGCGAGCACACTGGATGCCTTACTCATAATGTTTTCATGCATAACATGTGCTGAAAGGTTTGCATCAATGTCATGCGCTCTCTTTACACAGCCTACCAGTTTGTTTTCATGATACAGACCTTCAGCATGCTCTTCATTTACAAAGTGTTCGATTTCTGAGATTTCAAATCCCTCGATTACTTTTTCTACGATATCATCTGTGATGATCGGATCTGCTGCAAATTTCTCCTTTGTAGCTGCTACAAATCCTTTCTCAAGCATAACAACTTCGAACATATCGCAAGCCTGAGCTAAAAGAAGGAATTCGTCTTCCGGCATGATCTCACCGTATTTTCCGTAACGCTCTGCACCTTCTTTTACTTTATCGTAGTAAGGAAATTCAACCTGGGCAAGGTCGTCCGGTGTTGCATTTCCGATATATACCTGATTCGGCCAATAATTTACACATGTATCATATGACCGAAGATGATCTCTAAGTTCTTTTAAATATTCTGATTCCGGATTAACAACTCTTTCTGTTGTCTGTGTTGTTCCGTTGTAAACTACCATTTCCGGGGTATGTACGAGTACATATCCTGCTCCTTTAATTACACTGTTCATCGCTGGTTTCCACCTTTCCTGACATTCTCTTTTTACGAGTGTCACCATCATTCATTTCTCCGTGATATGCGCGTATAATCTACCTGTCCTGATTTAAAAGATTTTGGGCAGAATGCGCTAAACAAGCTTTTATCAGAAGCGCATCACTGGCACGCTTCCGAGATGCTAGGCAATTCACTAATGCAATACCAGCATGTTCCCGATATGCCTGGCAATAAAACAGGCGACAGGAAGAATCCTGCCGCCTGTACCTCTATCTCAGATATTCCGCTTCGAAGGATAAATCCCTCTTTATCTTAGAGGTATTTGCAATATTCGTTGCGGATTGCTGACATTTCGTCTACGATATCATCAACATCAAGGACCATTTCCATCATGCCTACCTGTTCATCGTAAACAGCCGGGTCAAATTCTTTTTTTAACTCTGGTTCACATACGTGATAAGTTGTGAGTCCAAGCTGGACCCCTGTCAACGGACCTGCGAATGTCGGGTCTCCTGCTGTAACGGTTTCTGCAGCAAGTCCTGCTGCTTCTCCTTCAGCTGCGCCTACGATTACGACTACGTTTTCCGGGCCGTACTCCTCAGCAAATTCTTTTACCCTTTTCTGATTCTCCAGATCCATTGCGCCTGCGCTAGTTCAGACGAAACATTCTGTTGAAGAAAAAACTACATCTCCGCCAGCTGTCTTAACGCATTCTGCGATTGCTGGTCCCGGTACACCGTCACGGTCACCGATAATAACAACTTTTTTATCTTTTAAAATTGCCATGATGTCTTTTCCTCCTTCCTTTCTTTTAAAATTTTGTTTTGATAATAGTTTTACACGCTTTACGCGATTATATATTGTGAGCACACAGCCGGATCTCTGCCGGCTGTGCGCGGCTCACCTAATTAAATAATGATTAGATATATTTCTTAATCATTGCTTCGATGCTTTCCTGTGTAGCATCGTCTTTTACTACTTCTTCAACTTTTTCGCCATCTTTGTAAATAGCCATAACCGGAAGTCCAAGGATCTTCTGTCCGATAGCAAGACGACGAGCTTTTGTTGTATTCAGAGATGTGAATTTGATCTTATCTCCGTATTTATCTGCCATTTCGTGTACGAACGGCATCAGAGCCTGGCACGGAACACATCCATCACCAAAGAAATCTACGAATACATAACCTTCTGCTTTTAAGACTTCGTCTTCGAATGTTTTCTTATCTACTTCTAACATGTCAAATGTCCTCCTCACTCTATTAAAAAGTGTTTATTATTTTAATTCGTTAATATACTTTTCTGCCTGTGTAGCTGCGATTGCTCCATCAGCTGCAGCTGTAACAACCTGTCTTAAGCTCTTAACGCGGATATCGCCTGCTGCGAATACGCCTGGGATATTAGTGTGCATATCTGCATCTGTCGGAATATATCCTCTTTCATCCATCTCAAGGCCTGTTCCTTCATAGATCTTTGAGTTTGGAAGTGTTCCGATAAATCCGAATACACCAAACATTCCGTCATCTTCATCAGCTACGATCTTAGTGAGTTCACCTGTTTTCACATTTTTAACAGTCATCTCAGAAAGGATTCCGTCACCGCCAACTTCTTCTACAACCGTATCCCACATAAAGTGAAGTTTTTCGTTCTTGAAAGCTTTTTCCTGGATGGATTTTGCTGCACGAAGCTCATCACGTCTGTGAATAATGGTAACTTTTCTTGCAAATTTTGTAAGGTACATAGCTTCTTCTACAGCAGAGTCTCCTCCACCTACTACGTATACTTCAAAATCTTCAAAGAAGTTTGCATCACAGGTAGCGCAGTAAGAAACGCCCTTGCCCATGAACTCTTTTTCGCCTTTGCATCCGATCGGTCTTGCAAAAGCTCCGGTTGCGATGATAACCGTCTTTGACTGATATTCAGCCTTCGCACTCTTCAGTACTTTGATATCGCCGTCCAGGTGTACTTCGTTAATTACATCTGAGGCTCTCTCAACGCCGAATTTTTCACACTGCTGTGTCATTCTTGCGATAAGAGAAGGACCGCTTTCCCCTTCTACGATCTGTCCAGGATAATTTTCGATGTCATCTGTGATTGCGATCTGTCCGCCATCTTTACCTTTCTCAATAACCAGTGTTGAAAGACGGCTTCTTCCTGCGTACAGACCTGCAGCTAAGCCTGCAGGTCCCGCACCCAGGACGATCACGTCATAAACTTTGCTCATAACGTTCTCTCCTTTTTTAATAAAATTACATGACCTTCTAACTATGATTTAGTTGTCAAAGATTGTCTGTCCGTCTACTTCTGTTGTAAGAGCTTTCAGAGCTTTTTCAACAAGACCCTTACGAAGAGCATACTCTTCATCTTTTTCAAGAGCCGGATTTCCAAGTGGATGAGGAATAGCAATCGTAGGAACGATTCTGTTCGCACCAACTGTCATGGAAATCGGAGTTACTGTACACATATGAACTACCGGGAGTCCAGCTGCTTCAATTGCTTTTACCATTGTTGCACCGCAACGTGTACAGGTACCTCAAGTAGAGGTCATGATAACTGCGTCAACACCGTCTGCTATAAGTTTCTGAGCATATTCCTCAGCGAAAGCTTTTGCAGAAGCTACGGCTGTACCGTTACCAACTGTTGTATAGAATTTGTTGTGAAGTTTTCCGATAACGCCTTCTTTTTCGAATTCACGCATAACGTCTACAGGAAGTACACGGTCTGGATCTTCGTTTGCATATACCGGGTCATATCCACCATGAGCTGTTTCGTAAGTCTCTTCTGTAAGATCCATAACACCTGTGATGTCATATTCTCCGTAATGTGAGGCATTTGAACTTTCGATGTGGTCCGGATTTCCTTTCGGAACGATTCCACCTGAAGTACAAAGTGCGATTGTAGCCTTGCTAAGATCTTTGATAGCTGGCTGTGGATCAACACGGTCGAATGTTGGCATTGGATACTCTGTCTCAAACGGCTTATCTGCCAGTTTCTTAAGGAGCATCTTAACAGCTCTCTTAGATCCACGTTCTTTTTCGAAGAAGTTTACACGAACTCCGTTCGGCATGTAACCTTCCTGGCAAGAAGCACCGATTTTTTCGCCTTTAGCGATCTTAAGAGCAAGAGGAGCAAGTTTCTTAACTGCGTCTCTCATACCAGCTGCACTGTTCTTTGTAGATACTGTGTAAACTTTGTTCTTGAACATATCAGCACCTGGGTTTTCAACGTACATACCAGTTACTGCCGGGATTCCGAGTTCTTCCTGTACTGCATCACAGATAGTTCCGCATGCAACACCGTAACGTCCAGCATTGAAAGCAGGTCCAGCGATGAAGATATCAGGATTCTGGCTCTTAACCATTTCAAGAATATCAGCTTTTGCTTTGTCAAGGTTTTCATTGAAGTAAGAGTCACCGCAAACGATTGTAGCTATGATCTCTGCTTCTTCTCCAAACTGCTGTGTCAGAGCCTGTCCAGGTCCAACGATTTCGCCTACGCGAAGTTCAGCAGGATAATCAGCTTTTTCTTCTCCACCAATCTGAGCGAAGAACTGATTGATATAATGTACAACTTTAATTTTACTCATTATCTTTACGTCCTCCATTCCTAGCGTGCACTCAGATATCCAAATCCGGTTTCATTTGTAGCACCGGTAATGGCCTGAATTTCAACTTCGATTGTTCCATCTTCACGACGAGAATGTTCATTACCACCAGCAATGGTTGTAACAAAATCTTCTGTTCCGATTACTTTATCCATCTTAGGAAGTACGATTACCTGGTTAGCATTTCCACCGGTTACAACTGCGTCTGCAGCCGGATCAGCATCTGCCAGTGACTGAGATTTTCCGTCACGTCCGGCATATTCGTCTGTAATGATTACAGTCTTAACGCCTTCAGCTTCGATCTTCTTGCAGTTCATGATAAGGTCAGTATCCGGGTTACCGAATCCTTCCTGAGATACGATAACTGCATCAAGGTCTAACAGACGGCACATCTTAGCTGTCCAGTCAGATGAACGCATCTTATCAGCAAGGTATACGTTTTCGTTTGTAAGAATCTGGCAAACGAAGTTGATTGTTTTTCCGTGTTCTTCGAACAGGTCATGTACAACCGGGTTGTTTTCATGAACATATGTTGGGTTCTTATCGCAAGCGGATACACAGTTACCAGATACGATAGCTCCGTCCATAACTTCTGTCGGGTTCATGATTGTAGAGAGTGTTCTCTTAGCATCAACACCGTATACATATGTGTCATGGAGAAGTCCCTGGCTCTGAAGCATCTGTACATAAGCAACTCTCGGAAGGTTCGGGAATTTTTCTTTTCCTTCCATGATTCCGTATGTCTCATATGTCTTTGTCTCGTCTGGTGTGAGTTCACGAGCAAGTTCTCCAAGGTAAACTGCTACTCTGAATCCAGCAAGACGAACAGCTTTTTCATATTCATGCTGTTTGATTCCTTCAACTGGTTCGCAAACAACTACTAAGTTGTTAAGTTTAGAGAATGGTGTATATTCTGCACCCGGGCCAGACATATCAATGATACCTTCCTGGAATCCCACGATCTTACCAGCTGTTACAACAGCCATTCCTTTTAATGCATATGTCTTACCACTACCTACAGTGTCAACTTTTGCGATAACGCCTGGGAAGACTCCCCCTCTTCCTTCAACTTTAACACGTGGTTCAATAACATCTTTAACCGGAGTGATACGAACGCTTTCACCTGGTTTTGCGATATCAAATTTAACATCTTTGATTTTTTCGTCCTCAAGAACGATTGCCTTTACAGCTTCTTCGTCAACATACAGAACACCATTTTCGATCTTTGATTCAGATGCGAACTGAATGTCGTTAATAAAAATGTGACCTACTTCTAATTTCACTGTAAATTCCCTCCTTTTTTGAATGTGTTTGTTGTATGCTCAAAAGTACACTAAACCGCATGTACTTCTACAGCCTTTTTTTAGCGCCAGCTTTCCGCTGACGGCAGAGCGCTTGAGATCAATGTGTAATCTACAAGCTGAAAGTCTGCATAAACCTGAGGTTTATAAAGATCAGACTTAAACTGAAATTTACCGCACGCCTGAATGGCGCTTGCAATGATCTGCATCGCCTGTGCATCCAGACCTTCCGGCGTTTCTGAGAGCATAACCGACTTATATGGAGTCTCATTCGGTTTTACGCTTCCGGACAGCGGATGTGTCAAAAGCCGGTATCCCTGGAAAATCATCTTCTGAACTTTTTTAAGTGTGTCCTCATAAGAAAGTTCTTCGTATTCCACATGATAATCTTCCCCCAGTTTTTCTTTTACCAGTGGATTATTTGTGATAATCATAAATCCAGTATTCATAGCCGCTTCTTCCTTTCGTCCCCTGTCCGTTTATGCGGTCTTTTTTGGCTCCCTGTGTCTGAAATACTCCAGATAATTTTTTAACATATATCTGGTATCAAAAAAGGACGCCAAAACAACTTCTCTGTTTTAAACGTCCTTTCTGTCTCCTTGTAAATTCGGCAATTCCGGATTCAGAGTGTAGTACCTTTCCCGATCCTTTTGCCTGAAAGTTTCACCATTCAACGAGCTTTACTGCTCTACGGTTTGCATCTTCGGCGACCATTTATCAAATATCTTTATAAATGATTCTCTCGCAGGAAATATCAACCTACTATCTAATTGACTGCATCTTTTTATACATTTTACAGCATCTTTCTTGCTGACATGATTACTATAACACACATTTATACAAAATGCTAGTCTTTTTATAGATTTTTTTGTATATTTCTTATTGTTTTTTTCTATAACTATTTTTCAGTTATTATACAAATTATCTATTTGCCTTTTTTCTGATTTGGCAGGAAATTATTATAGTAATCGTCATGCGTCTTCTTAACAAGACCACTGAGTGCTACCAGTGCAATCGCATTCGGGATAACCATCATACTGTTAAAGCAGTCTGCCATATTCCATACAAGTTCTACTTCCTGAAGTGATCCAAGTGCTACGCAGATACATACAATGATTGAGTAAATTTTAACAGCTTTTGCTCCAAACAGGTAACGGATGTTTGCTTCACCGAAGAAATACCATCCGATGATCGTTGAGAATGCGAAGAATAACATACAGATCGCGATAAAGATCTCACCGAACTTACCATATAATGTAGAGAAAGCATACTGGCTCAGCTGTGCACCTGTAAGACCAGTCGTTCTTGAACCGGTTGTGATAATAACAAGTGCTGTCAGGTTAAGAATTACGAATGTATCAATGAACACACCGATCATAGCTACAAAGCCCTGTTCAACCGGATGTTTTACTTTTGCTACTGCATGTGCGTGTGGTGTAGAACCCATACCAGCTTCATTGGAGAAGAGACCTCTTGCCACACCTTTCTGTACTGCAAGCTTCAAGGTTGCGCCCATTGCACCACCTGCTACTGCTGCCGGTTTAAACGCACCGACAATAATGTCATGGAATGCTGCCGGGATTGCTGTAACGTTTGCAAAAATTACGATCAAAGAACCTACTATATAAAATGCTGCCATGATCGGCACGATCAGTTCAGTAACTTTTGCGATTCGCTTCATACCACCTGTGAATACAAACAGAGAAACAACTGCTACAAAAATACCCATTGCAATCTTCGGAATTCCGAATGCAGTGTTCCATGATGCTGCGATTGAGTTAGACTGAACTGCATTGCCCATGAATCCAAGTGCAAAGATAATCAGGACTGCAAAAATAGCTGCCAGAACTTTTCCAAACGTTCCTTTAAATGCTCCTCGAATGTAATATACCGGACCACCGGTTACGGTTCCGTCATCACTGACCTGCTTGAACTTCTGAGCCATAACCGCTTCTGCGAAGATCGTTGACATTCCGAGGAATGCGCTGATCCACATCCAGAAGATTGCTCCCGGACCACCGACTGCAATTGCAGTTGCAGCTCCGGCGATATTACCGGTACCAACCTGAGCAGCAATCGCTGTTGCAAGTGCTTGGAAAGAAGACATTCCGTCTTTTCCGGCATCCCCTTTCTTGCTAAAAAGTCCGCCAAAAGTTCTGTTCCATCCATCTTTAAAACCACGGATCTGAATAAATCCAAGCTTAAATGTGAACAGCAAGCCAATACCTACAAGTGCTATGATCAGCACCGATCCTGTTAGGACATCATTTACCTTTAATACTAAATCGTTCATACTCATACGGTAACCCTCCTTTTTAATAGACATCCCTTATAGTTTTTATCTGTTGAATCTATAATAACCTATTTATAGTTTTTATGCAATATTTTCAGTTAACTTATTTATTTTTTGTGTATTATCACCATGTTATTACGATAACATAATAAATTTGCTCCAAATAAGTGCGTTTTTTCGCGCTTTTCTGTGTTTGTCAAAAACTCAGTTTTCATATTTTTCGTCAAATTGTCTAATTAATGACGATTTAATATCTATGCATTTCCATGGGATTTATAGATTCTTTCAGATGAACGCATTAATTCTTTACTATATTGATATTTCAAAGAAGTTATTTTCAGACCATGAAACATAAATAAAAAGCAGGGAGCAATCTTCCGTCTTACCCGGAAATCTGCTTCCTGCTCTTCCATTCTGTTTATTCAGTTATTCTATACATTGATCTCTGCTTTTACACCAAGCAGCTCTTTATTTTCATCCAGGATCGGCCGGATCACATTCTTAAGGAATGCTTCGACCTGTTCTTTGGAACGTCCTACATATTTGGATGGATCCATTGTTTTCTGAAGATCTTCCAGACTCAGATTAAATGCATCATCTGACGCGATCAGTTCAAGAAGGTTGTTGTCCAGACCTTTTTCTTTAACATTCTTTCCTGCTTCCATCGAAAGTTCACGGATTCTTTCATGCAGTTCCTGACGGTCTCCACCAGCTTTTACTGCATCCATCATAATATTCTCTGTTGCCATGAACGGAAGTTCAGACATCAGACGTTTTTCAATTACTTTTGGATATACAACCAGTCCGTCAACGACATTCAGGCACAGATCCAGAATACCGTCAATCGCAAGAAAACCTTCCGGTACACTCAGGCGCTTGTTCGCAGAGTCATCCAGAGTACGTTCAAACCACTGTGTAGCAGAAGTGATCGCCGGGTTCAGTGCATCAATCATCACGTAACGGGACAGAGATGCGATTCGTTCGCTTCTCATTGGATTTCTCTTATATGCCATTGCAGAAGATCCGATCTGTGTCTTTTCAAACGGCTCTTCCACTTCTTTCAGATGCTGGAGAAGACGGATGTCATTGGAGAATTTGTGTGCACTTGCTGCAATTCCGGCAAGAACATTCACAACTCTTGTATCCACTTTACGGGAATAGGTCTGTCCGGATACCGGATAGCATGCTTCAAATCCCATCTTCTTAGCAATCATTGGATCGATCTTATCAATGGTCTCCTGATCTCCCTCAAACAGTTCCAGGAAGCTTGCCTGTGTACCGGTTGTTCCTTTTGATCCAAGAAGTTTCAGGCTTCCAAGCACATAATCAAGATCTGCAAGATCCATAGAAAATTCCTGCATCCACAGAGTTGCTCTCTTTCCAACCGTTGTCGGCTGTGCTGGCTGGAAATGAGTAAATGCAAGTGTCGGAAGATCTTTATACCGATCTGCGAACTTTGAAAGTTCATCCAGAACATTAACCAGCTTTTTCTTAACAAGTTTCAGAGCCTCTGCCATGATAATGATATCGGTATTATCACCTACATAACAGGAAGTTGCTCCCAGATGAATGATCCCTTTTGCTTTCGGGCACTGCTGTCCATATGCATATACATGAGACATCACATCATGGCGCACTACTTTTTCACGCGCTTTTGCGACATCGTAATTGATATCCTCTGCATGCTCTTTCAGTTCTGCGATCTGTTCATCTGTAATATTGAGCCCCAGCTCTTTTTCTGTCTCTGCAAGTGCGATCCAGAGTTTTCTCCATGTCTTAAATTTCATGTCCGGAGAAAAAATATACTGCATCTCCTTGCTGGCATACCGCTCTGAAAGCGGACTTACATACTTGTCGTATCCCATAGTCTTATCCTCCCTATTCTTCTGACTCAAACGCGTGGGAAATATCTTTTCCCGGAACGCGCATCGGGTAATTTCCTGTAAAACATGCATCGCAGTATCCAAGATCTCCAACCATGTCTTTCAGCTTATCTATTTCCATATATCCAAGAGAATCTGCTCCGATCATTTCACGGATCTGCTCCGTTGTATGTGAATGAGCAATGAGCTGATCATTCGACGGTACATCTGTACCAAAATAACAAGGATGTAAAAACGGTGGCGAACTGATTCTTACATGAACTTCTTTTGCTCCTGCTTTTTTGAGCATCTTGATGATATTTGCACAGGTCGTTCCACGGACGATGGAATCATCTACCATAACAATACGCTTGCCCCGTACAACCTCTTCAATAACATTCAGTTTGATCTTCACACTGGACTCTCTCTGACTCTGTTTCGGCTTGATAAAGGTTCTTCCTACATAACTGTTCTTGTGGAATGCCATACCGTAAGGGATTCCGGAATATTCCGAATATCCTTTTGCCGCAACCAGTCCGGAATCCGGCACACCGACAACCAGATCAGCCTCTACCGGATAAGACTGTGCAAGAGCCTTTCCTGCAACAATCCTTGCATGATATACATTGATGTTGTCGATTACGCTGTCCATACGTGCAAAATAAATGTACTCAAAAATACAACGTGCCTGCTTTTCAAGTGGAATCTGCATACTTTTGTCCGAAGATACTCCATGCTTTGTAAAGCTGACAATCTCTCCCGGTTCCACGTCACGGATAAAGTCTGCACCAACTGCTGCAAGGGCACAGCTTTCCGATGCCAGGAACCAGGTATTATCTCGCTTGCCGATACAGAGTGGTTTGAGACCAAATGGATCTCTCGCTCCGATCATCTTACGCGGGCTTGATACAACCAGTGCATATGCGCCTTCAATTTTCTTCATTGCATTCCTGACCGCATCCTCTGCCTTTGAAACCTTCAGACGCTCTCTTGCAATATGATAGGCAATCACTTCCGAATCAATCGTTGTCTGGAAGATTGCTCCGGTATATTCCAGTTCATGACGAAGCTCGATCGCATTCGTCAGATTACCATTATGGGCAATCACCAATGTACCTTTCACATAATTCAGAACCAGTGGCTGTGCATTTTCCGCACGAGTTCCCCCTGCTGTCGAATACCGCACATGTCCGACGCCAAGGTTTCCCTTTAATTTGCCAAGTTCTTCCTCATCGAATACTTCATTGACAAGTCCTAGTCCCTTTCTGAAATGAACTTTCCGCTTGCCATAGGTATCTGTCACTGCAATTCCGCAGCTTTCCTGCCCTCTGTGCTGAAGGGCAAACAAACCATAGTACACTGACGGCGCAACATCGCCACCATCCATATCATAGGCACCGAATACACCACATTCTTCACCTAAACCAGTCTCTACTCTTTCAAGTTCGCTCATCGTTTTGTCTTCTCCTATTTGTTGTATCCGCTTAATTTTTACATAGAGAGTATAATACATGATTTTCCGAAAATCAATACACAGCCTTGAACTTTCTCCCGTACACTATGCTCTTCTGTACTCTTTTTTCCATTCTTCAAACAGTTCCTTTGACGGTTCGATGTTGATATTTTCTCTCACTTTTTCTATCTTTTCTGTAAGTTTGTTGTCAATTTCCAAAAGGATTTCATTGCCCATGACCATCTTCTGATATTCATCCTGCGGCATGTATCTGGAACTTGCATACAGATAACCTTCGAGCATTTTATTATCTTCACAGATCTTATACGCCTTCTCATACATTCTCGCCGACTCTTCATACAGAAATGCTCTCCCATATGCTCCGGCAAGGCACGCAGACACGCGACCATAAAAACGCTTATCTACCGAATCATCCTTTTCTCCGTTGACGATCGACATGTAAACCAGGATTGCCGATTCCAGTTCTCCACTTTCCATCAGCTTATCTGCTTTGTATTTCTGACGTTCTACTTCTTTCTGGTTCTTGAGTTTCTCCAGAACATTCTGGATGTGTGCCATTTCACCCGGTGTGTAGATTCTGGATTCATGTAGCACAAGAACCACAAATTTCTCCACGGAACCATGATTTCGGATCAGTTCCACCAGCTTTACTGCAAGATCCTGCATTTCCAGTTCATCTGCGATCCATCTGCAGAGCTGCTCATTCATGATCGTATAATCGATCAGATACAGATTGTTGCACAGATAATAACACAGCTCTTCCAGTGTACTGATCCTTGTATGGATCCTCGAAATTTCATAGGGATGTTTTGCCTTTTTCTTATGACAAAGAATTAAACTGCCCATTGCTGCCTCCTAATTCAATGATCTTCTCCAACCGGAATCCTGATGGCGCAAAAAATTCGCCAAATCCCATATCTTCAAAAATAATATGACAGGTCTTTTCATCCGAGAAGAATGTACTAATTTTCAGACGAAGCGCATAGTTTTTCCGGTCCGGCAAACCTTTCAAAGAAACCGACTCCACAAGATGCCGGCCGGTCACCAGAGAATCTACATGGATCTCAATATCCTCTGTATCACCAAGAAGCACCTCGAACTGTCTGTCTGATTCGTACCAGTGATTGCCCCAGGATACCAGTGGGTACCAGCCTTCTTCTCCATTCACGCGCATCCGCACGGAAATCTGCTCGGTCAGTTTTGTCTCATCCAGGTAGACTGGCGCATCTGACTGTTCCTCTTTTCTGCGCTGCGCTGTATAACACGCTCCTTTACTGTACAGATTATTTCCCATAAACGCACGGCGTCCGTTACAGAGAACGCGCAGAGAATTCGGATACCAGTTATTTTCAAATCCATCTCCTGTCAAAAAGACAGAAGAGATCATCTTCTTGTTGAATACACTCTGGATAAAACGTTTAAAATGCTCATCTGCCGCTTTTGCCTTCTCAACATGCAGCACCGGATAAACTGCTTCCAGTTCTTCCATACGTGCATCTGCCACCTTGTCCACCGTCACAAAGCTTTCTCTGCTTTTCTGCGAACTGTTCTTCAGTTCACGCAACATATATGCCCGGATCACATCCTCGTCACAGTAAAAAAGTGCCGCTTCATACTGCCATAATTCTTTCGGCTGATTAAACATATAATGGCAGAAGCTTTCCTTGTAGTCCTGAACATAAATATTTTCCTTTGCCACTCCGAGTTTCTGTCCGATTCCCTTCAGCAGGACGCGGATATCTTCGTTTTTCTCCGGGACTGTAAACGTGATGCTTTCAATTTCTTCAAATCCGTTCAACGTGTACTTTACAAAATCCGCCAGCAGCTGGACGCCTTCATATTCCTGTCCGTCTACCTCAATTTTCCTATTGCCAAGCGCACACTCCCAGATCCCTTCCACGCAGATACTGTCCCTTACCGTAGACATCCTTCTTGCCTGTCTTCCGTAAGTCCAGGTCTCTTTATAATAGTTCATCACCAGAGGAATCTGATTGTTCTCTTTTTCAATTCCGGTATCCACCGTCTCCGGTTCCTGTGTTTTTTCATTATAATAACTGATCTGACACATCTTTGCATTGATGTCATATCCTATAATACTTCCATGTGTCATGAAGTATTTCCTCCTTTAGTAAGCAACAAAAATATCCTCAGCAAGCTGTTTTTCTGTTGCAAATTCCTTCATCGCGATTGCCAGTGCTTCATTCTTCAGTGATGTCATATCATTCAGTCTTCCAAATTTTCCGATTGGTCTCACCTCACGCGGCTTATAGTCACTTTTTTCCGTAACCGTCACCTTATCCTTATTCGTCTCTGTAAAATAATAACGCAGAGATTCATCACCAAACAAAATAAAGCTCTTGATATAAGTGTCTTCATATGCCGGAAGCAGTATTTCTTCCTGATAATTCATATTATCACTTTCGCCTTTCCGTATCTGGTAGGAAATTGCCACTTTGCTTCCAGGTTTTGCGTGATATTCGATCATCGTCTTATCATAAAGCTGCACTTCTCTGAGCCAGTTCTCCGGATACTTCAAATAGAAAGAAAAATACAGCTGTTTTTCACACATTTCGCGCAGGAATTCCCGTAGCATCGGTTCCAGTTCCTGATGCACTTCCCTGCTGGAATAATATTTTAGCAGGGCGATCTTACAGATATCCGGAAGATCTTCCTCTTTGCGGTATTCATTTGCGATGATTACAAAAATACATCCTTTTACCTGGCGTCCGTTCACCACATATTCTCTTGAAACATAAGCAAGATATGCTCTCTTTAAACGGAAATACGTTCTTCCTTCATAATAATCCGCAAAAATTTCTTCCTCACCAAACATAGTTTCCGAGAAAAGCATCTGCGTAATGATTCTTTCTGAAAGCTTGTAGGTTGTAATATCATAATCTCTTGCCACATGCCAGAGTTTCTTCATATTACGGGTCGATCCACAATAATACTCAGCAAGATAAGACAGCGTCTGCTTATCATACTGATCTTTCAGAAACAGTTCAAAGCATAATGCCAGAAGAAAATCATCCTCCTCCGTACCTTCTTCACGCAGGCGCATACTGCACATTTTAAACACTTCTTTTTCATCTGCCATCTCCAGCCCGTGCTCTCTAAGCATATCCCAGGTCAGTTCTTTTTTCTCTTTCTTCCGTTCCTCTTCCTCATGCTCTTCCTGATATTTTTTGCAGATTTCCATATACCGGTTCTCATAGAACATCCTCATAGTCTCATATGGAATGGAATCAATGTAATGGCGGCCGTCTTTTGATTCCCAGACAATCCGTGCGTCTTTATTGTATAAATATACAATCACTCCATCCGCACTGTACTGTACTTTCTGACTGATCGTTCCGTCAGGCTCGATCACCATGACAAACGCCATGTTCTTTACCGTTGTCTTAATCTCATAAGCATGGCAGATATCATAAACTGCCCGGATTCTTTCCGGTGTCATATCCCGCTCAGTACAGCAGCGTTTGTAAATAATATGCAGAATATCATTGATCCTTCGATTCTCAAGCTGCATCCAGGCAAACCGCTCCATCTGCTCTCTGTAAGCACTGTAAAGCTCACTGCTTTCTTCCTCACAGTTAATCAGATTTGCATACAACACCGCTGCTTTTTTATATTCCAGTGTATTTCCATGCCGGAAGTAAAGTAATACGGATTTTGGAAACTGTCTGTCCAGATATTTGTCATCCACAGTCATCATATAATATTCAAAAAGCTGCGCAATCTTCAGATCTTCTTTTACTGCCAAGGCATACCACTTAAAGCATTCCGGTGTTGTCCGATTGCCACGGATCAGATGGGTACAAATTGCTGTCAAAATCTGTGGATCCGGGAAAATCCGATAAACCTTCTGCATCACAACATCCAGATTCTTATCATAAGTCCGCTGTTGGGATGCAAGGTTCGCCATATAAAGCGCAATTTCCTTTGTCAGGACTCCGTGCTTCTGCGCAAAATTGAGAATCTGTACTTCAAATGCCGAGAGTTTTTTCAGACAGGTTGGCTTCTCCAGAAAACACCGGTATGCCTGCCAGTACAGAATTACCTGGTTCGCACCGTTGCTGCAGTGGCGTTCCAGAACCTGTAATTTTTTGCTGTAGTTTTTATATTCCGGATCAATGTCAATCAGCATACACACAAGCTCCCATGAAGTTGGTTCTTTCATATATGCCTTATTCAGTTCTTCAATTGCTTTGTTAACCTGGCTGCCTGATTTTCTCAAAAGCGCAGTCAGATACAGATAATACGATGAAATGACCGAATCCTTATTCACTGAGAAACGGCTGTAATTGTAATCATCCAGAATACCACTGGCCTTGTCCGGCTCCTTACAGAGCAGGTTAAGATGTGCATCAAACAGTGGATAAACATCTCCGTCTTCTGAATATATATCCAGTCCCTTCAGTTTTTCTCTTGTTGCGTCCGCCCAGGCTGTCAGATCCTTTCCTTCCGCATTACACGCAAGGAAATCCTTTATGATTGATGCAATCGTCTTATCTGCCACACGTCTGTTTTCTGCATGATCCTTGTGATTGGCCAACATTACCTCATAGGTCAGCGATTCATACGGACTTTCAAAAACAATCTGTCCATAATTATTTCCCGCATGAGCCTTTTCCGGATGAATGATATAACTGAAATCAAACAGATTTCCCACAAAATCGTCCGTTGTAAAGTTATCCCTTCCAATCTGGATAAAATCACCGCTCACATGCACCTTCACCGGCATAAATCCCCAAGTATTCTTTGTAAAATGAATAATCTCACGGGTTGCTTCTTTTAAATTGCGGAAGGTTCTCTGATTCCGTCCCATTGTCAGGAAAATACATTCTTTCTGTTTGATTCCGACCAGAAATTCTTCCATCGCCTGCTCACCGAGAGACCATTTCCTAATATTATCATAAAGTGCCTTTATCCTTGGCTCTTCATACTTTATCACGTCATAAAAATCGCGTGATCTGAAAAGACGGTGTGCCTCGATAAAGTTCTCCATCGCCAGCCTTTTAAAATCACGGATATTCTGTACTCTTCCACAGGAAGTCTCGACTGATGGTTTTTCAATGATCGCAGTAAAGTTTACCTCAAATTCTCCACCATTACATACAATCGTAAACTTTCCCTGTTCAACATGCCCGGGAGCAAGTCCGCTTCCATCATAAGTAAAACGGAGCTCCACCGGGTTGCCCTCAAATCCCTGTTCTTCTAAATGTATACGAAAAGAAGAAGAATATACAAGTCCTCTGATATCTCCTTCTTTCCTGTTCTTCAAAATGAAACTTCCCTGGCAGGACTCTCCTTCCCCGATCGTCATCTCAAGATTCGTTACCGGCAGTACAATCTCCGGATGAACAGTTCGAAAATCTCCTTTGGAAAATTTTTTTATTTTATTCTTCAAGCTTGCCACCTACTTCTGCATTGCATTTTTTCAAAAAGACATTATAATAAATTATAACATTATTCTGCATATCAGGCAATGCGGAATACCCGATTTTTTTAATTCACAGATTTTTGTTATACACAAAGGAGAATACTATTTATGGAAGCAAAACCGCAGTTTCATGGAAGTGACACCGCTGCTGTCGCCGCATTTTATCATGTACCGGTGGACGAGATCGTCTGCTTTGGAGCCAATGTCAACCCACTTGGATTATCCAAAAACCTGAAAAAAGATCTTGCTGCACATCTGGATCTTCTCAGTAGTTATCCGGACCGAAATTACACTACTTTGAAGAAAGTGATTGCCGATTACTGCCAGATTTTACCGGAACATGTAATCGTCGGAAATGGTTCTACCGAGCTGATCTCTCTCCTGATCCAGACACGGAAACCACAAAAAACGCTGGTTCTTGGACCAACTTATTCCGAGTATGGACGTGAACTGGATCTGGTGGGAAGTTCCATCCATACTTACCTGTTAAAAGAGTCAGATCAGTTCCATCTTGATATCCATGCCTTCTGCGAAGAAATCAGGAAAGGCTATGATCTGGTGATATTATGTAACCCGAACAATCCGACTTCGTCCGCTCTCAAAATGCCTGAGATCCAGACCATTCTGGACTGCTGCCGGGAGGCTGGCTCTTTCTTGATGATCGATGAGACTTACGTTGAATTTGCACCGGATATTAATGAAATTTCTTCCATGTCTCTGATCAGCAGTTTTGATAATCTGATGATTCTCCGTGGCGTATCCAAATTTTATGCCGCACCTGGTCTCCGCCTCGGCTACGGTGCAACCAGTAACAGCCAGTTTCTTCAGGATCTTCTGCTGATGCAGAACCCATGGAGTCTGAACAGCCTCGGCGCTTACGCTGGTGAGAAGATGCTCCAGGATCAGGAGTATATCCGGAAAACACGGGATCTGATCCTCTCCGAGCGAGACAAAATGTGCACTGAAATCTCCAAAATCAATGTGCTGACTGTGTATCCTGCTTATGCGAATTTTGTACTGGTAAAGATTGAAAAAGAGGGAGTTACTTCTGCGGATGTGTTTGAATTTCTGATCAAGCAGGGTCTGATGGTGAGAGACTGCTCCAGCTTCAAAGAACTGGGCGGGGAATACTTCCGGTTCTGCATTATGGCTCCGGAAGATAATAAGAGACTGCTTCAAGGAATACAGGATTTCTTTGCATAATGTTTCCTATCCCCACAAGAAGACCATTCACTAAATCGCCAACTCTTATTTCTAAAAATTTTGAGCAACACAGGATCCCGGCGCAAATGATATTGAATCGTTGCGACTAAGAGCACACAAAAATAGGGGTGGTGTCCGTGTTCACACGAACATCATCCCCTTTTTTGTACAAGCTTCGGAGTTGCCATGCATCCGTATGAAACTGCCAGTGACAGTTTCATAGGTGACGATCAATATCATTTGCGCCGGGATCCGTCCCTCTTCACACTATTCTTTCAAAATAAGCGCCACAAACACAAGATCTTCTTCCCCCGCATTCTTGATGCCATGTCCATTTCCGTCTGCGCAGAAAGTCACATCACCAACTTCTACCGGATATTCTTTGCCATTATCATTGTAAATGCCTTCCCCTTTTGTCAGATAGTAAGTCTCAGTCTCTCCATGATGCTCATGATATCCGATCTCACATCCAGGTTTTAACGTTACTTCATTGAACATCTTGCAGTACGCGCCGAGCTGTTCACCTTTGATCAGTTCTTCCTTCAGGATATAGCCTGCGCCACCCGCTACATTTTCTGCTTTGATTGGTTGTCTTTCTGATTTCTTTGTCATGACTCTTTTCCTCCTGTCTGATCAGATTTCTTTATCTGTCATTGTGACACGATTATTGAATTGCGTCAAGTGCCGCAGAAATATCTGCAATCAGATCCTCTTTATCTTCAAGTCCCAGACTGATACGAATCAGTTCTGCCGGAACTCCTGCTTCTTTTAACTGCTCATCATTCATCTGGCGATGTGTGGATGTTGCCGGGTTCAGGCAACAGGTTCTCGCATCTGCCACATGGGTTTCAATCGCTCCAAGCTTCAGATTCTGCATGAATACGGAAGCAGCTTCTCTTCCACCTTTCAATCCGAAAGATACCACTCCACAGCCCCCGTCTGGCATGTATTTCTTTGCTCTTTCATAGTATTTGTTAGATGGAAGTCCTGGATAATTGACATAAGCAACCTTTGGGTGCTGCTCCAGAAATTCTGCGACAGCCTGTCCGTTCTCCACATGTCTTGGCATACGCACATGAAGTGACTCCAGACCGAGATTTAAAATAAAAGCATTCTGAGGTGACTGAATGCAGCCCAAATCCCTCATAAGCTGTGAAGTACACTTAGTTATAAACGCACCCTCTTTACCAAACTTCTCTGCATATGTAATTCCATGATATGACTCATCAGGAGTACAAAGTCCCGGAAATTTGTCAGCATGTGCCATCCAGTCAAACTTGCCACTGTCTACAATCGCACCGCCTACAGCTGCACCATGTCCGTCCATATATTTTGTTGTAGAATGTGTAACAATATCAGCTCCCCATTCTATAGGTCTTAAATTAACTGGAGTAGGGAATGTATTATCTACAATAAGCGGTACACCATGTTCATGTGCTGCTTTTGCAAATTTCTCTATATCAAGAACTGTAAGTGCTGGATTGGCTATTGACTCTCCAAAAACAGCTCTTGTATTATCCTTAAATGCAGCATTAAGTTCCTCATCTGTGCAATCAGGGTCTACAAATGTCACATCTATGCCCATTTTTTTCATAGTTACTTCAATAAGATTAAATGTTCCACCATAAATAGATGATGAAGAAACAATGTGGCTTCCTGCTTCGCATATATTAAACAACGCAAAAAAATTGGCTGCCTGACCTGATGAAGTAAGCATTGCCGCTGTACCACCCTCAAGTGCTGCAATCTTTGAAGCTACATAATCATTGGTCGGATTCTGCAATCTTGTATAAAAATATCCTGATGCCTCAAGGTCAAAAAGCTTTCCCATATCTTCGCTTGTATCATACTTAAATGTTGTTGACTGGATAATAGGAATCTGTCTTGGTTCGCCATTGCCCGGTGTATAACCTGCCTGTACGCATTTTGTATTAATAGAATAATTCATAATTCTCCTCCTGTACATAGTGGAATTTTAATTATATAGTATACCTATTTTGTGTAAATGTAAAGTGTGCAGATTACATAAATATACTCTGCATACTTTCTGATACGACTAACTTAATACCTCTCATTCCCCATCAATGCCGGAAATATACGGCTCTCCGCTTTTTCTTTTGGCATATATCCCATCAAGCAGCCTTATAACCGAATCCTTTGAATTATCAAAAGGATTTCTGTGGCTAAGCATAAAATGTTGTGCTTTTATATTTTTTAGAATTTCAATTTCTTCTTTAAGAATTCCTGCATTATAAAGCCTTTTTTCACCTTTTTGCATTGCATAAACACCATCCCCCAAAAAACAGTATTTTTCATTTATTTCTAATGCCAGAGAACCTTTGGCATGACTTGATGGGAGTGGAAAAATATGAAGATTCATATTACCATCACGAAAATACAAATCATTTTCCAGTATTTCACCTGTTTTCGTATATTTATAAGTCAATCTGCCCTGATACACATTTGAATAGCTGATTTTATCAAGATTACCTATATGGTCTGCATGAAAATGAGACAAAATCACATTTATCTTCTTATTTGAAGTGTTAAAAGCAGATATAATCTGTGGCACACACGGATTATTTCCGACATCGTACAGCCACAGATTATTTTCTCCTTCAATCAGCACGACATTTGCCGACAATGGATTTTGCGTCGGCTCTATATATGAAATGTTTTTTTCCAGTTCAATTACTGCCATTTGCATTCATGCTCTCAATTTCTTCATTAATTGTATCCTCTGATGCAGCCATTGCTGCAAGTGTCATTGTAAGAAGTTTTTCAAGTTCCCATCCGAGCTGTTGTGCACCGCGTTCAATAACTTCTCTTGAACAGCCTGCTGCAAAACCTTTGCTCTTATATTTCTTTTTTAATGATTTAAGTTCCATGTCTTTTGTGCTCTTTGACGGACGCATAAGAGCTGCTGCCCATATAAGACCTGTTAGCTCGTCTGCCGCAAAAAGCACTTTTTCCATTTCATGTTCCGGTGCAACATCAACTGTTATCCCATAACCATGGGAAACAACTCCATGAATAATATCTTCTGACACACCGCCCTCTCTTAACAATTCAGGTGCCTTTATACAATGCTGGTCGGGATAAAGTTCAAAATCAATATCATGTAGAAGTCCTACAATTCCCCAATATTGTGCATCATCACCATAGCCTAATTCATTGGCATACCATTTCATCACTGCCTCAACAGTAAGTGCATGCTGAATGTGAAAAGGATCTTTGTTATATTTTTTTAGTAATTCAAATGCAGCATTTCTTGATATATGTTCCATCTTAAAGTTCTCTCCTTAAATTGCTATGATTATAATTACAGGAGTGTCTTCCTAAGCTCTGCTCCGTCCTTTGCACTCAGATATGCAGGTGCAATATCAAATACAGTCTTACAGCCGCTCTGACCTTCTTTGTAAAGACGATATGCAGCTCTTGCATATGCCACAATGACACATGATGTAAATTCAGGATTTGAATCAAGCTTTAAGCTATACTCAATAACATGATTATTTTCCTGATTCCAGCCCGTCTTACCTGAACGGATAACAAATCCACCGTGTGGAATTCCGCTGTGGTTCTTCTTTAATTCCTCTTCGCTGATAAAATGCACTGTGGTATCGTATTCTGCGAAATAGTTTGGCATATTCTTAATTTCTTCTTCAACCTTTTTTGCATCAGCCCCCTCTTCAAGAACAACAAAACACTCTCTTGTATGTTTCTGCCTTGTAGTAAGTTCAGGATTCTCACCATTTCTTACAGCCTCAAGAGCTGATTCTACAGGAATTGTATACTGCTTTCCGTCCTTAACACCTTCAACTCGGCGGATTGCATCTGAATGACCCTGACTTACACCTTTTCCCCAGAATGTATAATCACGTCCCTCAGGCAAAATTGCATTTGCATACATACGGTTTAAAGAAAACATTCCCGGGTCCCAGCCAACGGAAATAATTCCGACATGTCCGCTTTCCTTTGCAGATGCGTCAACATTCGCAAAATGTTCAGGAATTCTTGCATGTGTATCAAAACTGTCAATTGTGTTAAAATTCGCTGCAATCTCTGGACCTATGACCGGAAGATCCGTTGCAGAACCACCGCACAGAACCATTACATCCACGTCACCCTTCATAGATAACATATCATCCATGTGCACTACTTTCGCACCCTCAGTCGCAACTTTGACAGACACAGGATCTCTTCTTGTAAAAACTGCCGCCAACTCCATGTCCTCATTTCTCTTAATTGCCTGCTCAACGCCACGGCCAATATTACCATAACCTACAATACCAATTCTAATCTTACTCATATTTCCTCCTTTGGGGACGGGGTTTTTTCAAAAAAACCCCGTC
>ERZ773210.1095-NODE-1095-length-28588-cov-4.979813_pt1 | contig 28588 bp, 24 predicted proteins | sample MGYA00580528_ERZ773210 | MGnify/ENA primary metagenome ERZ773210 (study PRJEB29015, sample SAMEA2737769) | human gut metagenome | biome: human gut; feature: human-associated habitat; material: faeces | place: China | collected 2012 ...
AACTGCTTCACCGTTCCATTGTCTGTCGATAATAGCGCATATCTCAGCCAACTATCCAAAATCGTTGGTGAAGTTAACTTGCAAATTTTCCTGAACAAAATAAATGTATGGTTCGATGCCGTAACTTTCAAAAAACTCTAGTCATTGAAATCATTCCAAGTCCGTCGTTTATAGACAAACTTACTGCTAATTTTCGTAGATTATATATAATCCGGTATCGTCCACTTGAATCAAATCTGAGCGCGGCAAACCCGAATTTACTTCATTGCATTTTTACGTGCAATCGATGCTCTCTTTCTCAGCGTCGGATCCAAAATTCTCTTACGGATACGAAGACTTTCCGGCGTAACCTCAAGAAGCTCGTCGGTATCGATGAAATCAAGCGCCTGCTCAAGGCTCAGCTTACGAGGTGGAACCAGTGTAAGTGCTTCGTCAGCAGAAGAAGAACGTGTATTGGTCAGATGCTTCTTCTTGCATACGTTCAGCTCGATGTCCTCAGCCTTGGCACTCTGTCCGATGATCATACCGGAGTAAACCTTTTCGCCAGGTCCGATGAAGAGAGTACCACGCTCCTGTGCGGAGAAGAGACCGTAAGTTACGGATTCACCGGTCTCGAAAGCGATCAGAGATCCGGTTGAACGGTATGCGATCTCGCCGCGGAACGGCTCGTAACCATCGAAGATGGTATTGATAATTCCGTTACCCTTGGTATCGGTCATGAACTCGCCACGATATCCGATCAGTCCACGGGATGGAATCTTGAACTCAAGTCTTGTGTAGCCACCGGCGATGGAACCCATATTTTGAAGTTCACCTTTACGCTGCTGGAGCTTGGAGATGACGGCTCCGGTGAATTCATCCGGTACATCAACATAAGCAAGCTCCATTGGCTCAAGCTTCTTGCCATTCTCATCGTAGTGGTAGAGAACCTCTGCCTTGCTGACTGCGAACTCGTAACCCTCACGGCGCATATTCTCGATCAATACAGATAAGTGAAGCTCTCCACGACCGGAAACCTTTAAGCTGTCCGGGCTGTCTGTCTCCTCAACACGGAGAGATACATCGGTGTTGAGCTCGCGGAAAAGGCGGTCACGGATGTGGCGGGAAGTTACGTACTTACCTTCCTGTCCGGCAAGCGGACTGTCATTGACGATGAAGTTCATAGAGATTGTCGGCTCGGAAATCTTCTGGAACGGAATTGCCTGTGGATTCTCCGGTGCACAGATCGTATCTCCGATGTGGATGTCCGCAATACCAGAGATTGCTACGATTGAACCAATCTTGGCCTCTGCAACATCGACTTTATTCAATCCATCGAACTCGTATAACTTGCTGATACGAACCTTCTCTAACTTGCCCGGATCATGATGGTTGACAACGACAGCTTCCTGATTGACTTTCAGGCTTCCGTTATCGACTTTACCGATACCGATACGTCCGACATACTCATTGTAATCGATCGTACTGATCAGAACCTGTGTATTGGCATCCGGGTCACCGGTTGGTGCCGGAATGTAATTTACAATTGTCTCGAAGAGAGGAGTCATATCCTTCTTCTCATCGTCGAGATTGTACATTGCGTATCCGTCTCTTGCGGATGCGTAAATAAATGGACAATCAAGCTGCTCGTCTGAAGCGTCCAGATCCATGAACAACTCTAATACTTCATCGATAACCTCCTCCGGTCTTGCTTCCGGACGGTCAATCTTGTTGATGCAGACGATAACCGGGAGATTTAAAGCCAAAGCTTTCATAAGAACGAACTTAGTCTGTGGCATTGTGCCCTCAAAAGCATCAACCACGAGAACAACGCCATTTACCATCTTAAGAACTCGCTCAACCTCGCCACCAAAGTCTGCGTGTCCAGGGGTATCGATAATGTTGATCTTGGTGTCCTTGTAGAAGACAGCAGTATTCTTGGAAAGAATTGTGATTCCACGCTCACGCTCGATATCGTTCGAGTCCATGACACGCTCCTGCACTTCCTGGTTCTCACGGAACACACCGCTTTGCTTCAGAAGCTCATCAACGAGTGTTGTTTTACCGTGATCGACATGGGCAATAATTGCAATATTACGAATATCATCTCTTGTTGTAATCATATTTTACCTTCTTTTATAGAGTAAGTTTCTTGTCGCCAGAAAGCGACAAGTAGTTTCTTTGTGCTGCACTATGGCATAAAATGAACGCGCCATATATATAGAAACTACGCGCGTACATCAACTCGATACATTATAGCACACATGCGCATTTTGACAAGGTTTTTTCAAGGTTTTAAGAGTTTTGCATATTTTTCGTTTCGCTTATCGACATGCTTTGATGATTTCTAACAATGCCAAAATGGTAAAACGGAGTCCTAACAAATATTTCCACAAAAGGAAGGGAGCAAATTCATGGCAGATAAAATGTTTGAAAACAATCAGGTAACTATTATGGGAGAAATTGTATCGGACTTTGTGTTCAGTCACGAGGTGTACGGAGAGGGCTTTTATATGGTAGAAGTGTCCGTCAACCGGTTGTCCAATTTCGTGGATTACATACCCGTTATGGTGTCGGAACGTCTGGTGGACGTAAGCGGGAATTATCAGGGACAGAATGTGTATGTAACGGGGCAGTTCCGCTCGTTTAACCGTCACGAGGAGCACAAGAACCGGCTGGTGCTGTCCGTCTTCGCAAGAGAGTTCGAATTGGTGGAACAGGCATCAGAAGACGAAGAGGCGGCAACGAATGAAATCTTTCTGGACGGATTCATCTGCAAAGAGTCCGTGTACCGCAAGACACCGCTCGGAAGAGAGATCGCCGATCTACTCGTCGCAGTCAATCGTTCTTATGGCAAATCAGATTACATTCCGTGTATCTGCTGGGGAAGAAACGCGCGTTTTGCGGCAAGCTTTGAGGTGGGCGCACACGTGCAGATCTGGGGCAGAATCCAAAGCAGAGAGTATGTCAAAAAGCTGAGTGAGACAGAGGTTGAACAGCGTGTCGCATATGAAGTGTCTGTGAGCAAGATCGAATTCCTGGAGTAGAGGCATGGGTAAAAGGTGCTGCGGACTTGATATTTTGGACGGATTGTGGTATGTTACATAAGATTCATGAATCGTGTTTGAGAGAATCTAGCATCAGTGGGTTCTTAAGGAGGCTATTATGAGTGAAGGTGTGATACAGATTTATTATGGAGAAGGCCATGGTAAATCCACCGCCGCAATCGGCAACGCAATCCATGTTGCAAGTGAAGGCAAGAGCGTGATTATCATCCAGTTTTTGAAGGGGAAGGATGAGAATGAGCTGGCTTTCTTAAATCGGCTGGAGCCGGAGATTAAAGTGTTCCGGTTTGCAAAGTCGGATGAGTGTTTTGAGGAACTACCGGAGAGTGCAAAGCAGGAAGAGATTATGAACCTGCGCAATGGATTCAATTACAGCAAGAAGGTCGTGACGACAGAAGCATGTGATATGCTGGTTCTCGACGAAGTTCTTGGAATTATGGATGAGAAAGTCATTACACCGGAGGAACTGAAGGAATTGTTTGAAAACAAGCCGGAGAATATGACGTTAGTCTGCACGGGACGTGTGCTGGATGACAGCATTCGTGAGTATGCAGATGAGATTTATAACATTGCACCGGAAAAATAAGCATTGACGAATAGGATGTCACATGCTATTATCAAAAATAGAACATATATGTTGACTTATATCAAGGTCAACACATAATATAATGGTAGAGGTCGCGTGAGTTAAGAGTAATCTGCAGGATGTGGCAGGCACAGGAGAATGCAGGTGAAAGGGATGAACGCCGAAGGGAATGGAAGCTGCGTTCCATTTTCTGGGCATAGGGATAAGATCCGTATGACTGTCAACTGTGACTGCGTGAGCGGTTGCCGAGTGAGTTGGAGAGCTATCAGATCTATGATATACAATTCATTTTGTAGATTGACCAGCTCGTTTCGGGCTGGTTTTTTTTGATGAAAGGAGAACAAAGTGGCTATATTCAAGGGAGCCGGTGTTGCAATCGTAACACCGATGAAAGACAATCAGGATGTAAATTATGACAAATTAGAGGAGATGATCAATGAGCAGATCGCAGCAGGAACTGACGCGATCGTGATTGCCGGAACGACCGGAGAGAGCTCTACACTTACGATGGAGGAGCACCACGATGTCATTAAGGCAGCGGTTGAGTTCACAAAGCACCGTATTCCGGTCGTTGCCGGAACCGGTTCAAACTGTACACGTACTGCAATCCAGTTATCACAGGAAGCAGAGGAAGCAGGCGTTGACGGACTTCTGATTGTAACTCCTTATTATAATAAGGCAACCCAGCAGGGACTGATCGGACATTACTCACAGATCGCGGACAACACGAAGTGCCCGATCATCATGTACAATGTTCCGGGAAGAACCGGATGCAATCTTCTTCCGGAGACCGTTGCAGAGTTGTTTAAGACCAAGGAGAACATCGTCGGATTAAAGGAGGCAACCGGCAATCTTGCACAGGCTTCCCAGACGATGTACTTAACAGATGGCAAGATTGATATGTATTCTGGAGAAGACGGACTTGTTGTTCCGCTTATGTCCATCGGTGCAATCGGTGTTATCTCTGTATGGAGCAATGTGGCACCTGCTAAGGTTCATCAGATGTGTGACAGCTTCTTTAAGGGAGATATTGAGACTGCAAGACAGATCCAGAGAGAGGGACTTCCGCTTGTGGATGCATTATTCTCAGAAGTAAATCCAATCCCTGTCAAGAAAGCATTAAACCTGATGGGCAAGGAAGTCGGACCACTTCGCAGCCCGTTGTGCGAGATGAGCGAGGCAAACGCAGTGAAGCTTGCAGAGGTTATGAAGGCATACGGCATCCTGTAAATCCAAGCGGTTTTGCGAATGCTGTGAAGGCTTTCATATAAAAGTAAGAAAGGACATAAGATAGATGACAAGAGCAATTATGAATGGTTGCAACGGTAAGATGGGACAGTGTATCACCGGCATCTGTGCACAGGATCCGGACATCGAGATCGTGGCAGGAATTGACACATATGACGGAATCAAGAACGATTATCCGGTATTCAAAAGTCTCGCGGATTGTGACGTTGAGGCAGATGTAATTATCGATTTTTCCAATGCGAAGGCAGTGGATGCGCTGATTGATCACTGCGTGGAGAAGCAGATTCCGGTTGTACTGTGTACGACAGGCTTGTCGGAGGAACAGTTGGACAAGGTAGAGAAGGCATATGAGAAGGTTGCAATCTTAAAGTCAGCGAATATGTCTCTCGGTATCAATACATTGATGGAGCTTCTGAAGAAAGCAGCGACCGTATTTGCACCGGCAGGCTTTGATATGGAGATTGTTGAGAAGCATCACAATCAGAAGTTAGATGCTCCGAGCGGTACCGCACTTGCACTTGCGGATTCCATGAATGAGGCTTTGGACGAGGCATATACTTACAAGTATGACAGAAGCCAGGAGAGAAAGAAGAGAGATCCGTATGAGATCGGTATCTCCGCTGTACGTGGCGGTAACATCGTCGGCGAGCATGAAGTCATTTTTGCCGGGCAGGATGAGGTTATCGAGTTTAAGCATACTGCATATTCCAAGGCAGTATTTGCCAAAGGTGCAGTCGAGGCTGCAAAGTTCTTACATGGCAAAGGTGCCGGACATTATGATATGGCAGATGTGATCGCTGCCAAATAAGTTGCAAGCAAAGACAGAGGTAAAATCCAAGGGAGGGGATTTTGTCTCTGTCTTTTGTCGTGTCTGGTTGACAGTAGAGGCGTTCGCACTCTATAATATCTATAAGTTCGCGGTCTGAAGTCAGACCGTGGGGGGAAGGTTTTGTGAGACGGCTGGAACTACAGAAATAATGAATGAATTTCAGACGCGTTGGAACAGGAGAATACATGAATCGATTGGTTTCAAGAATCTTCATAGGAGCAATCTCGGTTGTTACGATTGCTTCGGCACCTGTGGTGCGTACGGAGGCGGAGACGATACCCGCTGCGTATCAATATGATGTAGATGTATTACAACAGACATATCCGGGCACGAGAGATCAGGGAAAATATAATACGTGCTGGGCGTTTTCTGTGGTTGGGCTCGCAGAATTTGATCTCATCCATGATAATAAGATTGCGAATAAGAGCATTGATCTCAGTGAACTGCAGCTGGCGTATTACACTTATCATAACGAAGAAGATCCGTTCGGCGGGACCTATGCGGATATGTTAAAGACGTTTCGGTATCTTGATAGTGGTGGGAACCTGAATTTCTGTACAAGAGCATTGCTGCAGTGGCAGGGATTGGTTTCAGAGGCGGATCTGCCATATGAGAAGGCAGCGACAACCCAGGTGCTGGATTCTTCTTATGCGTTCAGTAAGGATGTGGCGCATCTTCAGAATGTCTATATCTTAGATATTCATGAGCAGCCTCAGGATGTAAAGAAAGAAATTATGGAGCATGGAGCAGCCGGAATTTCCTATTATAGTGGACAGAGTCTGGGACGGTATGATACGACTGCTTACTATGACCGCACGGGGGACAGTGTTGCAACATTTTACTGCCCGACAGAGAGTACGGCGGATCATGCGGTCAATATTGTCGGTTGGGATGATGATTTCCCGGCGACAAATTTCAAGACGCAGCCGGAGGGCAACGGAGCCTGGCTGGTGCGCAACAGCTGGTCGGATCAGACCGGTAATGATTACAAGAGTTACTTCTGGATCTCCTATTATGACAAGGGGCTTGAGGATGACGCATGGATCCTTGATTTTGAATCGGCCGATAATTATGATTTCAATTATCAGTATGATGGATGTGCGTTGGTTGCCAAGACATGGAATACACCGGTCTGCGCGAATGTATTTCAGGCACAAGGTGCTGAAAATGAACAGCTTCGTGCTGTGTCACTTGCAATCAATGAAGCTACAAATGTTCCGTATACAATCAAGATTTACACGAATCTTGCGGACAGATCCAATCCGCGCAGCGGAATATTGGCAGCGACAGTCAAGGGAACCACGACTTATGAAGGCAATTATACGATCCCACTTAAGAAGGCTGTCTCGTTACAGAAGGGAACCAATTACGCAGTTGTTGTAGAACTTGGAAAATCAGGTGTTGGTATTGACATTGAACGATCCACAATAAGAACCGTTTTCCAGACGAATGCATATATTGATTATGATCAAAGTTTCATATATCAGAATGGAAGATGGCATGATCTGGCGGAAGAGGCCGAGTACAATTTTGAGACTGGTAATCTGTGCATTAAGGCGTTTACGGACAAGTCCGGTGCGAATATCGGCAAAGTGGCGAAAGTTAAGAATGCAGGAAGTACGAAGAATTCTGCAAAGCTGAGCTGGACAAAGGTTTCAGGAGCGAAAGGTTACGAACTCTACCGCGCAACGAGCAAGAACGGAACTTATAAGAAGGTTGCAACAACGTCCAAGACTTCGTATCAGGACAAGAAACTGTCTTCAAAGAAGACTTACTACTATAAAGTGAGAGCTTACAAGACGAGCGGAGGTAATACGATTGAGGGTAAACTGACGGGCGCTGTCAAAACGCGGACGAAGTGATGATTTATGAATAGAGAAAGGCGAAACAGATGGGTATATTGATTAAAGGCGGTCATGTGATCAATCCTGCAACGAAGATGGATGAGGTTGCGGATGTCAGAATTGAAGAGGACAAGATCGCAGAGATAGGAAAAAACTTGAAAGTAGACAAGATGGATCGCGTGATTGAGGCAAAGGGATGTTATGTGATGCCGGGATTTATCGATATGCATGTGCATTTTCGTGATCCTGGATTTGAGCAGAAAGAAGATATCTTTACCGGTATGTCGGCAGCTGCACACGGTGGATATACGACGGTGCTGACGATGCCGAACACGAAGCCGGTTGTCGATAATGCAGATGTTGTAGAATATGTGCATAAGAAAGCGGAGAGCGGACATTGCATTCATGTATTGCAGGTTGGTGCGGTCACGAAGGGACAGAAAGGACAGGAACTTGCGGATATCAAGGGAATGGTAGAAGCAGGAATTCCGGCGATCAGCGAGGATGGAAAGTCGGTCATGAATGCTGAGGTGTATCGCGAGGGTATGCTTGAGGCTGCAAAGTACGGAATTCCGGTTCTGGCGCATTGCGAAGATATCAATATGGTTCACGGTGGCGTCATGAATGCGGATGAGAAAGCAAAGGAACTCGGTATGCCGGGAATCACTAATTCGGTTGAGGATGTCATTATTGCCAGGGACATTGTGCTCAGCAAGGAGACCGGTGCGCAACTTCATCTGTGTCATTGTTCGACGGAAGACTCGGTTAAGATGGTCAAGCTTGCCAAGGAAGAGGGACTGAATGTAAGTGCGGAAGTATGTCCGCACCATTTCACACTGACTTCTGATGATATCAAGAAGTTCGTTCCGCAGATTGAGAACGGAATCCTGATTCCACATGAGACGGATGCAGATACCAATTACAAAATGAATCCGCCGCTTCGTACGAAAAAGGATGTTGAGGCATTGAAGGAAGGTCTTCGGGATAACATTATGGATGTTATCTCAACGGATCATGCGCCGCATACCTTTGACGATAAGAATACTTCTATGAAGAAGGCACCGTTTGGAATTGTCGGTCTTGAGACGGCTGCATGTCTGACCTATACGGAACTGGTGCTCGGAGGATATCTGACACCGATGCAGATGGCAGAGAAGATGAGTTATAATCCTGCCAAAATTATCGGCATCGACAAGGGAGATATCCAGAAAGGCAAGAAAGCGGATGTCGTAATCTTCGATCCGAAGGAGACTTACAAGATTGATAAGAATACATTTGCTTCCAAGGGAAGAAATACGCCGTTTGACGGAAGAGAAGTCACCGGACGTGTGAAAGTAACTATCTGTGATGGAAACATTGTTTATGGAGAAAATTAAATACAAATTTTATAAACGATAAGAATGGATATTCGATTACAGAAGAATGGATGAATGAAGATGGATTCATGTTAGAAAATGAATCGTATTTCATATAAGAAGAGACAGAAAGGAAATACCATGATTAACAAATTAGTAGACAAGATTAAGAAGACAAATGCACCGATCGTCGTTGGACTCGATCCGATGCTCTCCTATGTACCGGAACATATCCAGAAAGCCGCTTTCGCAGAGTTCGGTGAGACGCCGGCTGGCGCCGCAGAAGCAATCTGGCAGTATAATAAAGCAATTGTAGATGCAACCTATGATCTGATCCCGGCAGTAAAGCCACAGATTGCGATGTATGAGCAGTTCGGTATCGAGGGTGTGAAGGCATTCCAGAAGACCGTTGATTACTGTCACGAGAAGGATCTGGTTGTCATCGGTGATGTGAAGCGAGGAGACATCGGATCCACATCCGCAGCCTATGCAACCGGACATCTCGGTAAAGTACAGATTGGAAGCAAGAGTTATTCGGCATTTAACGAGGATTTCGCAACCGTGAATCCATATCTTGGAACAGACGGAATCAAGCCTTTTGTTGATGTATGCAAGGAAGAGAAGAAGGGTATCTTCATTCTCGTTAAGACATCCAATCCATCCAGCGGAGAGTTCCAGGACCGCCTGATCGATGGACGGCCTCTGTATGAGATCGTTGGTGAGAAGGTTGCCGAGTGGGGGGCAGACTGCATGGGCGATTCCTACAGTTATGTCGGAGCAGTTGTCGGAGCAACTTATCCGGAGCAGGGTAAGATCCTTCGTAAGATTATGCCGAAGTCCTTCATCCTTGTACCGGGTTATGGTGCACAGGGCGGACAGGGGAAGGATCTTGTTCACTTCTTCAACGAAGACGGACTTGGAGCAATTATCAATTCTTCCCGCGGAATTATCGCAGCTTACAAGCAGGATAAGTACAAGGAACAGGGCATCACACCGGAGAATTTTGCGGACGCATCCAGACTTGCAGTACAGGATATGATCGCTGATATTGCAGGAGCGCTTGCAACCAAGTAAAGATAAAAATGGTGTTTCAATTTTGAAAAATAGATTTTGACAAATCGAGGCTGCGGAGGCAGTCACGATTTGCGTGGAGAATAACATGAGTGAAAAATTTCAGGAAAATGTAACCGTTGTTTCACAGAAACAGATTGCAGATGGCATCTTTGATCTGGTTTTACAGACGAAGGAGATTGCTGCGCATGCAAAGGCAGGACAGTTTGTATCGGTATACAGCGATGATGCGAGCAAGCTTCTTCCTCGTCCAATCAGTTTGTGTGGCATCGACCGCGAGGCGGGAACACTTCGTCTTGTCTATCGTGTGACCGGAGAGAAGACTGGAACGGAAGAGTTCTCAAAACTGGAAGCAGGAGATACCATCAGGATTATGGGACCGCTTGGTAACGGATTTACCGTAGAGCCGGGCAAGAAGGCTTTCCTGATCGGTGGAGGAATCGGAGTTCCGCCGATGCTGCAGCTCGCAAAAGAGATTAAGGCTTCGGGAGCGGCAGAGTTCCAGACGATTATGGGATACCGCAACGCGCAGACATTCCTTCTTGATGAATTCAAGGAGCAGGGAGATGCATTTGCGGCAACTGAGGATGGAAGCGTAGGAACCAAAGGAAATGTCATTGACGCAATTAAGTCACTTGGGCTGAAAGCAGACGTTATCTATGCCTGTGGACCGACACCGATGCTTCACGCTTTGAAGGAGTATGCCGAGGGACAGAACATGGAATGTTATGTATCGATGGAGGAGCGGATGGCATGCGGAATCGGTGCATGTCTTGCATGTGTATGCAATTCTACAGAGAAGGACGCACATTCCAACGTAAAGAATAAGCGCATCTGTAAGGAAGGTCCTGTGTTTAATGCGAAGGAGGTAGAACTGTAATGAATATGTCAGTGAATATTGCCGGAGTAGAATGGAAGAATCCGGTAACTGTAGCCTCCGGAACGTTTGGTTCAGGTGCAGAGTACAGTGAGTTTACCGATTTAAATAAGCTTGGAGCCGTCACGACCAAAGGCGTTGCAAACGTTCCTTGGGCAGGAAATCCGACGCCGCGTGTTGCGGAGGTGTATGGCGGAATGCTGAACGCAGTCGGTCTGCAGAACCCGGGAATCGAATTGTTCTGCAAACGTGATATCCCGTTCTTAAAGCAGTATGATACGAAGATCATCGTCAATGTATGTGGACATTCCACGGAAGAGTATGTGGAAGTTGTGAAACGACTTGCGGATGAACCGGTGGATATGTTGGAAATCAACATATCCTGCCCGAATGTTAAGGAGGGCGGTATCGCCTTTGGTCAGGATCCGAAGGCAGTTGAGGCAATCACGCGCGAGATGAAGAAGTACGCGAAGCAGCCGATCATCATGAAACTGAGTCCGAATGTGACCGACATCACAGAGATGGCACGCGCTGCAGAAGCGGGAGGCGCGGATGCAGTATCTTTGATCAATACAATCACCGGAATGAAGATCGATGTAAATCGTCGCAAATTCGTTCTTGCAAACAAGACTGGTGGTATGTCCGGTCCTGCAATTCATCCGGTAGCGGTACGCATGGTATACCAGACGGCACAGGCAATCAAGATTCCAATCATTGGAATGGGCGGAATTATGACGGCTGAGGATGCAATCGAAATGATTCTTGCAGGAGCGACTGCAATTTCGGTGGGGACAGCGAACTTTGTGAACCCAAAAACGACCATGGAAATCGTGGATGGTATCAAAAAATACATGGAAAAGTATCATGTGAATGATATTAAGGAATTAGTAGGTGCTGTACAATAGTGAGGATTTGACAGAAAATAAATATTGATTTAATAAATCAAAACAAAAGGACGCTGGTATGGCGTCCTTTTGCATATAAAAGGGTGCTCTATTGGTGCGGTAGCTGTATTATAATCGATATGAGGAGTGAGAAATCTGCGTGATCTGATCGACCACACCGTAATTTCCGATGGAGCAACCGGATACCGGTTTCATATGAATTTACATCGAATATGTTGCAGATTATGGGACATTTCTTAGTTTCATCGCTGAAAAGAAGAAATCTTGTGCGAGAATTGCAATTGATGAGTTATAGTGATCCTCTTACACATTTGGGAAACCGGTATGCATTGGATGAATCAGACACTGTGCCGGAGGATGAGAATACAACGACGGAGCAGGAAGCACAGAATCCTGACGCGGGGACTCCGTCTGAGGACGTGGAGAATCCGGAAAACGGAGAAGAAACTCCATCTAAGGATGCGGAAAACAAAGAAGGTTAACCGGAAGATACAAATCTAGATTTTGATGAAATTGGAGATTCAGAAGGAAATGGCCAAATTACTACATATAGTAATCAGGTGACCTTTTTAAATAATGGATATCCGTATAAAAAATGGATTACAGATAATTTTAAGAAAAAGTAATAAGCTTATTGAACCAAATTTTATAAGCCGGATAAATGGCTTATTTCTGCGTTGAAAATAGAATTATTATATGCTAAGATGAATAGGAAATGTCTATGCGTCAATGAGGGACAATGAATATAGGAGGATCAGAAAATAATGGAAGCTTACAAGAGTGAATTTATAGAGTTTATGGTAGAGAGCGATGTGCTCAAGTTTGGCGATTTTACGTTGAAAAGCGGAAGAAAATCGCCTTTTTTTATGAATGCGGGAGCGTATGTTACCGGTTCACAACTTAAGAAGCTCGGCGAGTATTATGCCAAGGCCATTCATGATAATTACGGGGATGATTTTGACGTATTGTTCGGACCTGCTTACAAGGGTATTCCGCTTGCTGTTGTTACTGCAATCGCATACAGTGAATTATACGGTAAAGAAGTCCGTTACTGCAGCGACCGTAAGGAAGCAAAGGATCATGGTGCAGACAAGGGAGGCTTCCTTGGAAGCAGTTTAAGAGACGGAGACCGTGTTGTAATGATCGAGGATGTTACGACATCCGGTAAATCAATGGAAGAGACGGTTCCGAAGGTACGCGGGGCTGCGGATGTCACAATCGTTGGACTGATGGTCAGCTTAAACCGTATGGAAGTTGGACAGGGTGGCAAGATGAGCGCGCTCGATGAGATCCATGAGAAGTATGGCTTCGAGGGTAAGGCAATCGTTACGATGGAAGAAGTTGTAGAGCATCTGTATGACAGAGAGTGTCAGGGAAGAGTTGTGATCGACGATACAATTAAAGCTGCGATCGACGAATACTACAAGCAGTATGGCTGTCACTAAGCCACGCAAGAGAATATTGACGATACTGTACGTGTTGTATTTGTGCCTGCTTTTTTATTTTCTGTTCTTCTCGGAAGGATTCGGCAGAACGGGAACTTCGGTAGAATATCGTTACAATCTTGCATTATTTCGGGAGATTAAGAGATTCTACCGGTATCGTTATATTCTTGGAAATAGGGCATTCTTTATCAATGTATTCGGCAATGTGATTGCGTTCATGCCGATGGGATTCCTGCAGCCGCTTCTCAGTGATCGGCAGCGAAGAAAGATTCTCGTTGTGCTGAACTGCTTTATTGTCAGCCTTCTTGTTGAGACGATCCAGCTTGTGTTTAAGATCGGCTGCTTTGATGTGGATGATCTCTTTTTAAACACACTTGGAGGTCTGTTTGGATTAATGATTTATTTTGTGTTTCAAAAATGGATGAAACGGGAAGGATAGATAACAGATGAGAAACCGAAGAAGAAGACACAGCTCCTACAAGTTTACGGAGAAGACCCATTCCAAGCGGGGAATGGTGGCAACGGGACTTGCAGCGGCGCTATTGGTTTTATATATTGTTTTTATTCACTTTGCATTCCGTGCAGACGGAAAACTGTCTATGTATTACGGAAGCGCTGGTGTAATGGCGATGCTTGTATCGGTGATCACGCTTGTGATCGCTGCAGGCAGCCTGAGGGAAGAAGATTCATTTAAGCTGTTCCCGAGACTTGGTCTGGGACTTGCAATAATCAGCATGGGATGCTGGATCGGCACCTATGCGATGGGAGTGTATATTTTATGAGTTACAAAGAATTATATCGTGAGTCCAACGAATTGGTGGAAGAACGCTTAGAACTTGTGATGGAGCGCATCGGAGGGATTGCATCGGACAAAGCATCAAGCGTTGCGGAGCCGTACCGTGCTTACTTTACCGGAGCGGCAGAGTATCTTTTGACGCTGCGGAAACTGTCAGATCAGGCATTGGACGGAACGCTTGCACAGATTACGGAGACGGATGGAGCCGTTCTTAAGGAGCAGCTTTATGCGGATGTGCAGCCGAAAGGATATGCGAAGAGTTTTGCAAATCCTGCATATGCGTGCGCGCAGTTGGGAGAGGAATACGGACAGATTCTTGCGATGCTATCTGCAAGATTTCATGGAATCGCACCGGAGTGCGCGCAGGGAAACCTGGAAAGTTTATGCCTTTATGCAGAATTGTTCGTGGAAATCTATAACTGCTTTGAGGATGAGGCAGATTTAAGTGATAAAGAACTGAAAAGTATTGTATATTCCTTCATGCATGACAATACGGAGGTGTTTGAGGAACTGAGCATTCGCCGTATGATCATGCCGGAATATGACTATGAGCGCACGATTGTGATGGATGCGGATTTGTCCGATACATCTTATCTGTACCGGTACGGAAGATGCATCGGAAGGGATGAGATCGAGTCTGCGCGTTTTTTAAATACATTTTCCGACGAAGAGATGCAGAGTATGGCGGATACGTTTACGGAAGGTTATCGTATCGGATTTGCAACCTGTAATAAGGATATTTCATTGAAGAATGTGGTGGAAATCCGCTATCCGATGGGATTTGAGCGGATGATCCGCTTTGCGGTTAAAAATTTTGAAGCAATTGGGCTGAAGTCTGTGTTCAAGCCGTTCTCCATCTCTGAGAATAAGCAGTATGAGTATGATCACAAGGAAGACCGTGGTCTGTGGCTGGATAAGCCATTTATCGAGCGGCGTCTGGAAGTGGATCGCAGCACATGGGAGAAGCTTAAGGAGATCGCACCGGGATACGGTGGACCGGCGGTTATTGATATCTTTGGCACGGAGCCTTTTGCACCGGAGCAGAAGGCGCAGAATGTGAAGTACACAGATCGTCAGCAGCAGTTGTCGGTGTATGAGCGAAGTGAGGTCAGTCAGCTGATCAATAAATATATTCACGGTGAGGAGCGCAGCTTTACGATTATCGCGTATCCGGTTCCGGCGATCGGAGACCGCTACAGTGAAATCTTTGCGGAGACGGTGCGCATCAACACGCTTGACTATGTACAGTATCGTGATATGCAGCAGAAGATCATTGACGTATTGGATACAGCGGACCGCGTTCATATCCAGGGAACAAACGGAAACAAGACGGATCTGTATGTGAAGATCTATCCGCTTTCTGATCCAGCAAAGGAGACCGCGTTCGAGAACTGTGTGGCGGATGTAAATATTCCGGTCGGAGAAGTGTTTACTTCCCCGGTATTACAGGGGACACAAGGTAAGCTTCACGTCACCCAGGTTTATCTGGAAGAGTTGAATTATAAGAATCTGGAACTGGATTTTGAGGATGGACGCATTGCAGCATATACCTGCACGAATTTCGGCTCCGAGGAGGAGAACCGCAAGTATATTGAGGATAATGTATTGTTCCATCACAAGACACTTCCGATGGGAGAGTTTGCGATCGGAACCAACACGACTGCATATGTGATGGCAAGAAAATTCGATATTGCGGATAAGCTGCCGATTCTGATTGCGGAGAAGACTGGTCCGCATTTTGCAGTGGGTGATACCTGTTACACATACGATGAGGATAATATCACTTACAATCCGGATGGAAAGGCGATCGTTGCAAGGGACAACGAGATTTCGCTGCTCCGCAAGGAGGATGTCTCCAAGGCATACTTTAACTGTCATACGGATATTACAATCCCGTACGATGAGCTTGGAAGGATTACGGTAATCCGTAGGGATGGAACGATGGAAGACATCATTGTGAACGGCCGCTTTGTTGTGCCGGGAACAGAGACTTTGAATGTGCCGCTCGATGAGCTGGATGCACAATCATAAGAATGGGAAAATAGAAGAATTGAATGATGGCGGATTTTACCATGCATCCGCTATCATGCAAGATACAGGTTGGCTTTTTAAAGCTAATACAAAGAGATGAATTTAGAGGAGGAAATGACAATGGCACAGGTAGGAATTGTAATGGGAAGCGACTCAGATATGCCGATTATGGCAAAGGCGGCAGATATCCTGGACAAGCTTGGGGTAAGCTACGAGATGACGATCATCTCCGCACATCGTGAGCCGGATGTATTCTTTGAGTATGCAAAGAGTGCAGAGAAAAGGGGATTTAAAGTGATTATCGCAGGCGCCGGTATGGCAGCACATCTGCCGGGAATGTGTGCGGCAATCTTCCCGATGCCGGTAATCGGTATTCCGATGCACACAACTTCACTCGGAGGAAGAGATTCTCTTTACAGCATCGTACAGATGCCGACTGGAATTCCGGTTGCAACGGTAGCAATCAATGGTGGAGCAAATGCAGGAATTCTTGCGGCAAAGATTCTTGCTACAAGTGATGCTGCATTATTGGAGCGCTTAAAGGACTACTCCAAGAACTTAAAGGAGCAGGTTGAGGCAAAGGATGCCCGTCTGAAGGAAGTTGGATATAAGAACTACTAATTACTAATATTATGATTTACTATTGGAAAGTTTGCTTTTTTATAGATATACTACTATAAGAAGTAATAATATGTTCAAATACAGATATTAGGAGGAAAAATAAATGGATTACAAGAATTCCGGTGTTGATATCGAGGCTGGTTACAAGTCAGTGGAATTGATGAAGAAGTATGTAAAGGAGACCATGAGACCTGAGGTATTAGGTGGTCTTGGCGGATTCTCCGGTGCGTTCTCGCTGGCTGCGATCAAAGACATGGAGGAACCTGTGCTTTTGTCTGGAACCGACGGATGCGGAACCAAAGTTAAGCTTGCATTCTTATTGGATAAGCATGATACGATCGGTATTGATGCGGTTGCAATGTGTGTCAATGATGTTGCATGTGCAGGTGGAGAACCATTATTTTTCCTTGATTATATTGCATGTGGTAAGAACTATCCGGAGAAGATCGCAACGATCGTAAGCGGTGTTGCAGAGGGCTGTAAGCAGTCCGGCTGCGCATTGATCGGTGGAGAGACTGCGGAGCATCCGGGTCTGATGCCTGAGGATGAGTATGATCTGGCTGGATTTACCGTAGGTGTTGTTGATAAGAAGGACATTATCACAGGAGAGGATCTTAAGGCTGGAGATGTGCTGATCGGTATGGCAAGTACCGGCGTACATTCGAACGGATTCTCACTTGTCCGCAAGATTTTCAAGATGGACAAGGAAACTTTAAATACTTATGTGGATGAGCTCGGAAAGACACTTGGCGAGGCTCTCCTTGCTCCGACAAGAATCTATGTTGGTGCGATGAAGTCGATCAAGAATGCCGGTGTCCGCGTGAAAGCATGCAGCCATATTACCGGTGGAGGATTCTACGAGAACATTCCGCGTATGTTACCGGAAGGAAAACATGCGGTCATTGAGAAGAACAGCTATCCGATCCCACCAATCTTCACACTGATGGCAAAGGAAGGCAATGTTGAGGAACAGATGATGTACAATACATACAACATGGGACTCGGAATGATTGTTGCAGTGGATCCGGCTGACGTGGACAAGACAATGGAAGCCATTAAGGCAGCTGGTGATACTCCATATGTAGTCGGCAAGATTACAGACGGAGAGAAGGGTGTAACATTATGCTAAAAATCGCAGTATGTGTATCCGGCGGAGGAACGAATCTCCAGGCGATCATCGACGGAATTGAGAATCAGACGATCACGAATGCTGAGATCAAAGTCGTAATCAGCAACAATAAGAATGCGTATGCTTTGGAACGCGCGAAGCAGCATGGTATCGAGGCGGTCTGCATCAGTCCGAAGGATTATGAGAGCAGAGATGCATTCAATGAGGAGTTTCTTGCAAAGCTGGATTCGTATGAGGTTGATCTGGTTGTGCTGGCAGGATTTCTTGTTGTGATCCCGCCACAGATGATTAAGGAGTATCGTAACCGCATCATCAATATTCATCCGTCACTCATCCCGTCCTTCTGTGGAACCGGTTATTATGGTCTGAAGGTGCATGAGGGTGTTTTGGCACGCGGTGTTAAGGTGACCGGAGCAACGGTGCATTTTGTGGATGAGGGAACGGATACAGGTCCGATCATTTTACAGAAAGCGGTAGCGGTCGAAGAGGGTGATACCCCGGAGATTTTGCAGCGACGTGTGATGGAGCAGGCAGAGTGGATCATTATGCCACAGGCAATCGACCTGATCGCAAACGGCAAAGTGTCTGTGAGCGATCATAAGGTAACAATTCATAAATAGTGATAAGTAATTCAGCCACGGAACCGGAATGTGTGATGCATACGATTTCTGTGGCTGGTGTTTAATAACAGGAGGAGACAGATCATGAAGGTTCTTGTAGTAGGCAGCGGTGGACGTGAGCATGCAATCGTAACGAGTGTATCAAAAAGCCCGAAAGTGGACAAAATCTATTGTGCACCGGGTAACGCCGGTATCGCAGCACTCGCAGAGTGTGTACCGATCAAAGCAATGGAGTTTGATAAGCTGGTTGCTTTTGCGAAGGAGAAAGCGATTGATTTTACAATCGTAGGAATGGATGATCCGCTCGTTGGCGGTATTGTTGATGTGTTCGAGGCGGAAGGTTTAAAAGTATTCGGACCGCGCAAGAATGCAGCAATCCTTGAGGGATCTAAGGCTTTTTCCAAGGATCTTATGAAGAAATACAACATTCCGACTGCAGCATATGAGAACTTCACAGATCCGCAGGAGGCACTTGCATATCTTGAGACGGCGAAGATGCCGATCGTGCTGAAGGCGGATGGTCTGGCTTTGGGCAAGGGCGTACTCATCTGCAATACCCTTGAGGAAGCAAAGAAAAAAAACCGAACGATCATGGAGGACAAGAAGTTCGGTTCTGCTGGTAACACGATGGTTATCGAGGAGTTCATGACCGGACGCGAGGTATCGGTCTTAAGCTTCGTGGATGGCAAGACCATCAAGTGTATGACCTCTGCTCAGGATCACAAGCGTGCCCTGGACGGCGATCAGGGACTGAATACGGGCGGAATGGGAACCTTCTCCCCCAGTCCCTTTTATACAGAAGAAGTAGATAAGTTCTGCAAGGATCACATTTACCAGGCGACCGTAGACGCCATGCGCGCGGAAGGAAGAGAGTTCAAGGGCGTTATCTTCTTCGGACTGATGCTGACCCCGAAGGGACCGCGGGTACTGGAATACAATGCAAGATTTGGCGATCCGGAGACCCAGGTGGTTCTGCCGAGAATGAAGACCGACATCGTGGACGTCTTTGAGGCCTGCATCGACGGCACTCTGGATCAGATTGACCTGGAATTCGAGGACAATGCGGCAGTCTGCGTGGTACTGGCTTCCGGCGGCTACCCCGTGGCCTATGAAAAGGGCTTCCCAATTCATGGTCTGGAGAGCTTCAAGGGCAAGGACGGTTACTATGTATTCCATGCGGGAACCAGGAAGGTGGACGGCCAGATCGTCACCAATGGCGGTCGTGTGCTGGGCGTCACAGCCGTAGGCTCCGATCTGAAGACCGCCCGTGCCAACGCGTACGAGGCAGTGAAGCTGGTGGAATTTGAGAAGGCTTATTGCAGAAGTGATATTGGTAAGGCCATTGACGAGGCGTAAAACAGAGATAAAAAGCTGCAGACGGGAGCGGAAAAGCTCCCGTCTTTTCACTTTTTCGCCACAATCTGTCATTTGACAAGGCCTTACAATACGATTATAATGAGATCGATATTGTGAGGATAAGGGATTTTATAAACCACAAGATATATGGAGGATAAAAGCATGAAGAAGAGATACACAGGAGTTCTGGCTGCGCTGGCAGCGGGCGTCCTGATTTTCAGTACAGGCATCACCGGCGAGGCGGCCCGGACCGGAACCATTACCACGGACGGATCCCGCGTTCGCGCCACAGCCGACGCGGAGAGCCAGAAGGTGTGCTCCCTGCCTATCGATACGATGGTAGACATTACCGATGAGGCCGAGAGCGGCGGCAAGACCTGGTATCAGATCAGCTTTACGCTGGATGGCGCTCAGAAGACAGGCTGGATTCGTTCGGACCTGCTGTCTGTATCGGAGACCGAGGATCCGGCGGAGGAGCAGCCCGCGGAGAGTGAGGAGCAGCCGGAGGAAAGCGATGGCGGTGAGACCGGAAGCATTTCCGCAGGAGCTTATACCATTCAGGAGCCTGCCGAGGCGTATACGGGCGCAGATTCCATGGAGCAGACCAGCGTCAGCGTGGGGGATCAGACTTACACGGCATATCAGAGTACGGCCACGGATCAGCTCTATCTGGTCTGGGCGGCAAAGGAAGACGGCAGCACCGGCTGGTACTGGTACGATCCGTCTGAGGAGACCTTCCAGCAGGATCTGGGACAGTTTAGCCAGCAGGGTCTGGTGACTTCTCTGCAAAATGAGCTGACTACCCTGAAATCCACCACAGCGAAAAGCCTGCAGCAGCGCCTGTACATTATGATTGGCCTGGGCGTGTTGAGTGTCATTCTTCTGATTCTGACCATCGTATTCGCGGTAAAGAGCCGCAATGCGGGTTACGAATACGAGGATGATGACAATGAGGACGACGGCGACATTTCCGATGACAGTGAGGAGCAGGACGAGGAAGAGGACGACGAGTTCGAAGAGGATGAGAAGCCGAAGAAGCGCCGTGGTCTCTTTGGACGCAGAAAGCGCGATGAGGAAGAAGACGACGACGAGGATGACTTCGATGATTTCGTAGAGGATGTAAAGAAAAAGCGTTCTGAGAAGTCGAAAAAATGGGCGGATGAGGACGAGGATTACAGCGGTGAGAGTGCTTACGACGACACCGTGTACGACAAGGCAGCCTATGACGAGGAGGATCTGAGCCTGACGGCCAATCTGCCGAAGATTGATCTGAGCGCCCTGGACGAGGCGGCGGAAGAGCCGAAGAAGACGGAGAAACCGAAGGCCGAAGAACCGAAAGCAGAAGAGCCGACAGACGCGGACGACGATCTGGACATCGAAATCCTGGATCTGGACGATCTGAATTTATAATGAAATGACAGAAGAAAAGAAGGCGGGGCGCGAAAACCCCGCCTGACTTTGCAGTTACGATAGCAGACAGAAGGAAGTGATAAAATATGTTTGAAAATTATACGGACAAAGCGGCCCATGTGCTGAAGCAGGCGAAAAAGGTGTCCGCAGAGTGCGGACAGAGCTATGTGGGAACGGAGCATATCCTGATTGCGCTGCTCCGGGAAGACTCCTGCGCGGCGGCAGAGCTTCTGGCAGAGCGAAAAGTAGAGGAAAGCACAGTGCAGGAGCTGATAAGAGAGCTTATTTCCCCGGAGGGCGGCGTGGCCCTGGGGGAGCGCAGCGGCTTTACGCCACGGGCGGAAAAGGTGCTTTATGATGCGGAGCAGGAGGCAGCCCGGTTTCACGAGGAGAAGACCGGAACCGAGCACATCCTGATTGCCATGCTCAAAGACGTGGAATGCGCGGCCAGCCGTCTTCTGAACACCATGGAGGTCAATGTGAAGGAGCTGTACTCCGCCCTTCTGGATTCCATGGGAAGAACCGGCCAGATATATCGGGAGGAAGCGGCCCGCAGCGCCAGGATGCAGGGAAGAGGAACGCCGACCCTGCATCAGTATACGAGGGATCTGACCTTTCTGGCCTTCGAGCATAAGCTGGAGCCCTGTGTAGGACGGGATCAGGAGATCAGCCGTCTGATTCAGACCTTAAGTCGTAAAACCAAGAACAACCCCTGTCTCATCGGTGAGCCGGGCGTGGGCAAGACCGCCATTGTAGAAGGACTGGCCCAGCGGATTGTGGATGGAGCCGTACCGGATTCCGTGCGGGGCAAGCGGCTTCTGACCCTGGATCTCTCCGGTATGGTGGCAGGCACCAAGTACCGGGGTGAGTTCGAGGAGCGTATTAAAAATGTCATGGACGAGGTGCGGGGCGCAGGGGATATCCTGCTCTTTATCGACGAGCTGCACACGCTGATCGGCGCAGGCGGCGCGGAAGGAGCCATGGACGCAGCCAACATCCTGAAACCGGCGTTGTCCCGGGGAGAGCTTCAGATCATCGGCGCAACCACCGTAGAGGAGTACCGCAAGCACATTGAGAAGGACGCGGCCCTGGAGCGCAGGTTCCAGCCCATTACCGTGGAGGAGCCCACTGAGGAAGAAACCATCGAGATTCTGAAGGGCATCCGGAAGAGCTATGAGAAGCATCATCAGGTGACCATTACCGACGCGGCCCTGGAGGCGGCAGCGAAGCTGTCCAAGCGCTATATCAGCGATCGGTTCCTGCCGGATAAGGCCATTGATCTGATGGATGAGGCAGCAGCCAGAGTACGGCTTGGGGATACCCGGACAATGGAGGCGACGGCAGAGCTGGAGCGGGAGAGCGACGAGCTGCTGGCGGAGATCGAGAAGGCTATCCGGGAGCAGGATTTTGTCCGGGCAGCGGAGCTTCGAACCGAACGTCTGACCCTGGAAGAAAGGCTGAAAAAAGAGCATGCCAGGATGAAGCGTGTCCGCAGCCGCAAGGCCCTGACCGTCGGCGAAAATGAGATCGCCCAGATTGTGGCGGACTGGACGAAGATTCCGGTCAACAGGCTTACTGAGACGGAGACTCAACGTTTACAGAAACTGGAAAAAATATTACACAAGCGCGTTATTGCGCAGGAGGAAGCAGTTACGGCGGTAGCAAAGGCAGTGCGGAGAGGCCGGGTAGGCTTACAGGATCCTAACCGGCCCATTGGATCCTTTTTATTCCTGGGCCCCACCGGCGTGGGCAAGACGGAGCTTTCCAAGGCTCTGGCGGAAGTATTATTTGGCCGGGAAGAGGCCATGATCCGAGTGGACATGTCCGAATATATGGAGAAGCACAGCGTCTCCAAGCTCATCGGAGCGCCTCCCGGATATGTGGGCCACGACGACGGCGGCCAGCTGTCCGAGAAGGTACGCAGGAATCCCTACACGGTGATTTTGTTCGATGAGATTGAGAAAGCACACCCGGATGTGTTCAATATTCTTCTGCAGGTGTTGGACGATGGCCGGATTACCGATTCCCAGGGACGGACCGTGGACTTTAAGAATACGGTTATCATCATGACCTCCAACGCGGGCGCCGGATCCATCATTTCCCCGAAGCGGCTGGGCTTTGCGGCGAAGGATGATGAAAAGCAAAATTATGAGGCGATGAAGAACAGCGTCATGGAAGAGGTGCGCCGGATGTTTAAGCCGGAATTCCTGAACCGTATTGATGAGATTATCGTATTCCATGCCCTGAATAAGGAGCAGATGAAGGAAATCGTGTCGATTCTGTTCAAAGACCTGATTAAGCGTTGCAAGAACCAGATGGGTATCTCACTGAAGGTGCGTGACAGTGTCAAAGGCCATATCGTGGACACGGCCTACGATGTGAAATACGGTGCGCGTCCCTTAAAGCGGGCCATCCAGACCAGGGTGGAGGATCCGTTGGCCGACGAGATCCTGTCCGGACATGTAAAGCAGGGCGATGACGTCGTGGTGACCATGCGCAAAGGTGTGATTGCGTTTACTGTACACACATCATAATTCCGTGAGGTATATTCCTGTACACTTTGTGTACGGGAATAAAAATTACTCTGGAAATGCGAAGCGGAATCGTATATAATCATGTATATCAAAAACGGCGCCGCAACGGGCGACCGGGAGATAAGATTAAACATAAGATCCACTAGGAGGACAAAAGAGATGGCAGCAGTAAAAGAATTGATCCGTGCAGAGGCAGACGGAAGTATCAGCTTTGGAGACTACGAGCTGGCTTCCAAGACAAAGAAGCAGGATTTTGAATATCAGGGAGATTTGTATAAGGTTAAAACCTTCCGTGAGATTACCAAGCTGGAGCGCAACGACCTGTTCGTATACGAATCCGTACCGGGAACCGCTGTAGAGCATTTTAAAGTAACTGCGGACAGCGTGGAATTTCAGGTTGAAGGACCGGAAGACGCGCAGATTACCCTGGGGATGGAGGATGACACCGAGTACCTGACCGTTGTAGACGGCGTCAGCGCAGGAGCCATTACCACAGGCCTGGGCGGCAAGCTGGTCTTAAGCGTAGAGCTGGGCGGCAAGGCTGCTGTCACAGTAGAGATTAAGAAGGCATAAGAACATGATTCAGGAGTGAACATGGCAAAGGGAAAGACCTCTACGGTATTCTTCTGCCAGAGCTGCGGATATGAGTCACCCAAATGGATGGGGCAGTGTCCGGGCTGTCGGGAATGGAATACCTTTGTAGAAGAAACGGTAGAAAAGAAAAGTGCCGCGAAGGCACATGAGAGAAGGGCAGCCGGTGGTCCGGTCTGCCTTTCTTCGATTGAGACGAAGGATGAGGAAAGGGTAACCACCCAGATGCAGGAGCTTGATCGGGTGCTGGGCGGCGGTATCGTGCCCGGTTCTCTGGTTCTGGTGGGCGGCGATCCCGGCATCGGAAAGTCCACCCTGCTCTTGCAGGTGTGCCAGAAGCTGGCGGATGACGGGCATGAGGTGCTGTATATATCCGGTGAGGAGTCGCTGAAGCAGATTAAGCTTCGGGCAGAACGCATCGGGCAGTTTTCCGATAAGCTCCGGCTGTTCTGCGAGACGAATCTGGAGCTGATCGGCGATACTATCCGAAGCAGCAAGCCAGAGGTGGTCATCATTGACTCCATTCAGACCATGTATAATGAGGACGTGAGCTCTGCCCCGGGCAGTGTGTCCCAGGTACGGGAGTCCACGTCAGTGCTGATGCAGCTGGCCAAGGGCCTGGGCATTTCCATTTTCATCGTGGGCCATGTGACCAAGGAAGGTACGGTGGCGGGTCCCCGTGTGCTGGAGCATATGGTGGATACGGTGCTGTACTTCGAGGGCGACCGGCATGCATCCTATCGAATCCTGCGGGCTGTGAAGAACCGTTTCGGATCGACCAATGAGATCGGCGTCTTTGAAATGCGGGAGACGGGCCTGACGGAAGTTGAGAACCCTTCTCAGTTTATGCTGAATGGTCGCCCCGAGGAGGCGTCCGGTTCTATTGTGGCCTGCTCCATGGAGGGCACGCGGCCCATCCTGCTGGAGATTCAGGCCCTGGTGGCCCGAAGTCAGCTGGCCATGCCGCGGCGTACCGCCGCCGGTATGGATTACAACCGGGTGAGTCTGTTGCTGGCGGTGCTGGAGAAGCGGCTGAATCTCCATCTCTCCGGCAGCGACGTCTATGTGAATATCGCAGGCGGCGTCCGCATCAATGAGCCCGCCATCGATCTGGGCGTGGTGCTGGCTATCGTATCCAGCAGCCGGGACCGGGCCATTGATGAGAAAGTCCTTGCCTTCGGCGAGGTGGGCCTAAGCGGCGAGGTCCGCGCTGTCAGCCAGGCCGCCCAGCGGGTCCAGGAAGCGAAGAAGCTGGGCTTCACCACCGTCATTTTGCCGGAGGTCTGCCGGGAGCAGATCGGTGAAGTGAAGGGTGTGAGGCTCATCGGTGTCCGCAGCGTCGGGGACGCGGTGCAGGCGATTTCGTAAGGAAAAAAGATTTCAGTTTCTCAGAGATTTCATTTCCAATAGCATTCTAAGAGCGAAAATGAAATTGGGAGGATTCCCTTTACTGGGAGACAGAGGAACGAAAAAACCGGAAGAATAAAAATAGCAGAAAAAAACCTATTCTGCTTTTCAACTTCTGTGATATAATACTTTATTATAAAAATTTCCATGGACAATAATGAGGTGAACCAAGTGAAAAAGAAAACACTTGTGCCTCTTATCACTTTTTTACTGGGCATATGCCTTGTTAGTTTGATTGTATACAAAACAGACACCCACGAAAAAGAGCAGAGACACATAACAGCACAATTAAACGTAGCCACCTATGGCGAACGAATAAAGAATGAAATTACAAATGGAATTGAGATCACAGATACCTTGAAGCAAATCTTAATAAGTGAAGATGGCGAAATCCATCAGTTTGAAACAATTGCAGGAAATCTTATGTCTGATTCTATTGAAAGTGTACAGCTCGCTCCTAATGGTGTTGTTACAGATATTTATCCGGCTAATGGAAATGAGGCAGGTAAGATTGATTTGATCCATGATAAAGACCGCGGAAAAATTTCCTGTTACGCAAGAGACAACCATACAATCATTACGCAGGGCCCCTTCAAATTAAAACAGGGAGGATATGGAATTGCAGTCCGCAATCCCGTATACCTGAAAGATAAAAACGGACATGAGTATTTCTGGGGATTTACTATTGTTATCCTGCGTGTTCCGGATATTTTTTCAGATTCAATCAGTGCACTTTCAAATTTTGGATACGAATACAAAATTTCAAAAACAGACGCTCCATGGAGTGATACTTATAAAGTGGTTTATCAATCAGATGGGCAAATAAATCATCCTGTTTCTTATACATTTACAATAGGAGATGAAAACTGGAAATTTGAAGTAACTCCTAAAAGTGGATGGAGAAATGCCACATTACTGATAATCATCATCGGAATATTTCTTACAATAAGCCTTCTCCTGTCAGTTCTTACCAGAGTATGGTTAGTAGCAAAAGAACATAAGAAAAAGTTTCAGATACTGGCGCGCACAGATTCTCTTACAAATATTTATAACCGCTATGGATTTGATGAATTTGCAGAAAAAATGATTCAAAAAAATCCAAAAGCACATTTTGTGGCTGCGCTCCTTGATATCGATGATTTCAAGTTTATTAATGATATCTATGGACATAATTACGGAGACAGGGCATTAAAGAATCTTGCAGACAGCATGAAGACTTTTTTCCCATCCGATGCATTACTTGGAAGAAATGGTGGTGACGAATTCTGCATTCTTTTACCAAATTGTACCTTTGCAGAAGCAGATATACAGCTGCAGAAATTCACCAAACTTCCTAAATCATTCTCATACCATGGTAAGGAACATGCATTTTATATTTCTCTAGGATATGCAGAATATCCAACATTTGCATCCAATCGTTCACAACTCATGCGCTGCGCAGATGCCGCTCTTTATGAAATAAAGCTTCATGGAAAAAATGGATGTATGGTCTACAGAGAAGGACTTCGGTCAGGTGCCCGCAAACAACTTGGATTCGCATTCAAGGATATCTCTGAACATCTTCCAGGTGCATTCATCATATACAGAGCTGACAAAGAAGATGATGAACTATTTTTTGCAAATGATGAATTTCTTCATATGTCCGGATATAAAGATATAGATGAACTGTTCAGACTTACTGAGAAAAGTTTTCGCAACTTGATTCGTGAAGATGAACAGCAACAGATAGAATCAAGTATCTGGGAACAGATTGACAGCGGCAATGAAAATGACTATATTCACTTTCATCTTCGAAAAGCTGACGGAACTTATTTTTCTGTTCTTGATCATGGAAGAATTGTAGAGAGCCCGCAATACGGGAAAGTATTTTACGTATTGTTCATGGATTGGGAAGATATGCATATTCGTTACAATGATAAATTCGCAAGATAAAATATTGCTAGAACCAAACATCCCCAATATAGCTATGAAGGAATCGTAATTTACGATATAGCCGATTGGTTACTACAAGAATAAGCAAGGCGAAATATCTCCAGCATTCTCTTTTGAAATGATGGAGATATTTTTATTATGACGGAGATTGCAGATGAATTCAGACGAAGCATCCTACGAAAAGAGTTTTATATGGATGTACTGAACCGTGATTCGATGTCTTTTGATAAGAAATGCGAACTGACAAATGCTCATTTTCACAATTTCCTGGCGAAATAAAGTAAATAAAGATCCTGTTCTATATATCATAGTATGAACAGGATCTTTTTATAATGATTTATTTTCTATCTAAAATTTTATTAAACCGACTAAAGACTCCATAGTTTGTGTGTTTGACTTACTGTTTATATCTATCTTCTCCTAAATATTTTTCTAGTCATTGCAATATAAAATTGCTTATACAGTCTCTCCCTTAAGAGTCCTGGTATTCTGGATAATATACAGAGCGACCGATATGACCATCATTATAGCGCACAAACCAATCAACAGATCTGATACCATCGGTGTAATGTGGAACCATATAATATGCACCGCTGCAGTTCCATATAATAAAAAGGTTACTATCTTTCCATGCCAGTCTGCACCATGTACTTTTCCTGTCTTTCGTATCACAAGACATCCACTGACTACCATATACAGCTCCTTACCTGCCATTATTACGATTAAAAGAAGCACATGCGGAAAACGAGTAAACAGACAGATTAACATCGCTGCCTGTGTCAGCTTATCAGCCACCGGATCAAGTATTTTTCCTAAATTACTAATCCTATGGAATCTTCTTGCGATATATCCATCAGCAAGATCCGTAAGACCAGACAGCAATAAGATTTCACCAGCTAACAGAGGATTTTTCTTTACACAATAACTCCATATAATTACCGGAATCAGACAAAGCCG
>ERZ773210.1096-NODE-1096-length-28584-cov-20.662799_pt1 | contig 28584 bp, 25 predicted proteins | sample MGYA00580528_ERZ773210 | MGnify/ENA primary metagenome ERZ773210 (study PRJEB29015, sample SAMEA2737769) | human gut metagenome | biome: human gut; feature: human-associated habitat; material: faeces | place: China | collected 2012 ...
TTGACAAATCACATAGCTTCGATTATACTACAAACAGAAGGGGCGCTGACTGCAAGGGTCAGCTTTCCATCCCGCATGTCAAAAGATTGACCGCTCGAGTTGGGGAACTGTTAGGCGGTCAATCTTTTTTGTTATCATCGTTTTTCATCTGGGAAAACTTTGCCATGACCTCAAAGGTCAAATGGATCACATCCACGATCAAACTCAGCAATGCGAGCAGTTCTGTTGGATTCCATTATTTTAAGGAAGCCGGGTTGCGGCTCCCAGCGTCCATTTCGTGCCTTGAGCGGCACTCATGTCCTGCTGGCCGCTGCCCCAACAACTCCTCCCTGTTTCCGCCACTGGCGGCGGTCGTTGTTGTTGCCCTTCGCCTTCAAGGCTCCGGGCAGGGCACTTCAAAAAAGTTTCTTCCCGGAACCTCTGCTTGTTCTATGTAAAAATAGAAAAACAGCGACGCGGGATAGAAAGCATGACCACCAATTTTGCAATCAGCGCCTTATTGTTATTTTAACATAATCTTTTATAGATTACAGCATAAAAGCCGCCCGGCGGTCAGGCCGGACGGCGGAGGAAGAAGCGCGTTTCAGCGCGTTTGAAAATAGCAGTTACAAAATGTCGATGTACTCACCGGCCAGCGCTTTGTTCATGCTGCGCACGGCGCAGAACTTGCCGCACATACTGCAGGTGTCGCTGTGGTCATCCTCGGGCAGGCGTGCGTCGCGGATAGCCTTGGCGGTCTCGGGGTCCAGCGCGCAGGCGAACTGTGCATCCCAGTCCAGTACGCGGCGGGCATCGCCCATCTTGTCGTCAATGTCCCGGGCGTGGGGGATGCCCTTGGCAATGTCGGCGGCGTGAGCGGCGATCTTGGAGGCCACGATGCCCTGCTTTACGTCCTCCACATTGGGCAGTGCCAGATGCTCGGCGGGGGTCACATAGCACAGGAAGGCCGCGCCGCTCATGGCCGCCACGGCACCGCCGATGGCAGCGGTGATGTGGTCGTAGCCGGGGGCAATATCAGTGACCAGGGGCCCCAGCACGTAGAAGGGTGCACCCATGCAGATGGACTTCTGCACCTCCATGTTAGCGGCCACCTGATTGAGCGGCACATGGCCGGGGCCCTCCACCATCACCTGCACGTTGTGCGCCCATGCGCGCTTGGTCAGCTCGCCCAGACGCACCAGTTCTTCGATCTGGCACACATCGGTGGCGTCAGCCAGACAGCCGGGACGGCAGGCATCGCCCAGAGAGATGGTCACATCGTGCTCGGCGCAGATCTCGCAGATCTCGTCAAAGTGCTCGTAGAAGGGGTTCTCGTTGCCGGTCATGCTCATCCACGCAAACACCAGCGAGCCGCCGCGGCTGACGATGTTCATCTTACGCTTGTGCTTGCGGATCTGCTCGATGGTCTTGCGGGTGATGCCGCAATGCAGGGTGACGAAGTCCACGCCGTCCTCGGCGTGCAGACGCACCACGTCGATGAAGTCCTGGGCCGTCAGCTCGGCTAGGTCGCGCTGGTAGTGGATGACCGAGTCGTACACCGGCACGGTGCCGATCATTACGGGGCACTCGTGGGTCAGCTTCTGGCGGAAGGGCTGGGTGTTGCCGTGGCTGGACAGATCCATAATGGCTTCTGCGCCCATGTTCACGGCGCTCATCACCTTCTGCATCTCAATGTTGTAGTCCTTGCAGTCGCGGGAGACGCCAAGGTTCACGTTGATCTTGGTGCGCAGCATGGAGCCCACGCCCTCGGGGTTCAGGCACTTGTGGTGCTTGTTGGCGGGGATGGCTACCTTGCCCTCGGCGACCCACTGGCGGATCTCCTCGGTGGTGCGGTATTCCTTTTTGGCTACGATCTCCATCTCCGGGGTAACGATGCCCTTGCGGGCGGCATCCATCTGGGTGGTATAAGTCTGCATACGTTGTGTTCCTCCAAATGACAGTTTATCTCTGAACAGCAGGGTGCTGGTCATACAAAGGGAGTTGCAGGTAGCCGTCATTCAGAAAAAACAGTACGCTCTGGATGCCGGCACCTGCGCAAAATACGCTTTTCATGTTGGTTTTCTCCATGAATTTTGTAACGCGGCCCAAGGTGGTGCCCCCGGTTTGCCGCGGGATGATAGCTTACTTTATGATCTGCTCCGAAAGGGCGCGCAGCTCCCGGCACTCGGCCTCAATGTCCTTTGCGGCAAAGATGGCGCTCACAAGGGCCACGCCGTCCACGCCGGTGCCCTTGAGCTGCAGGATGTTCTCCTTGTGGATGCCGCCGATGGCCACCACCGGCACATCCACGGCATTGCAGATGTCGATGAGGGTCTGGCGGGGCAGAACGTCCACGTCGGTCTTGGTGCTGGTGGCGAACACCGCCCCCACGCCCAGGCAGTCGGCACCGTGGGCCACGGCGCGGCGTGCCTCCTCCACCGTATGAGCCGAAACGCCGATCATCATGTCCTCGCCCACGCGCTGGCGCACCTGGGCTGCTTCCATGTCGCTCTGGCCCACATGCACGCCCTCGGCGTGGCACCGGATGGCCACCTCCACATTGTCGTTGATGAACAGCGGCACGCCGTAGCGCTGGCACAGGGCATGAATTTCGATGGCTTCGCGCAGGAAATCTTCATCGCCCAGGTGCTTTTCCCGCAGCTGCACGCAGGTGGCACCACCTTTCAGGGCACTTTCCACCTGCTCATACAGGGTCTGTTTGCCCACCCATGCGCGGTCGGTGACGGCGTACAAAAGCATGGTCTGCTTATCGCACTTCATAGTTTGCTCCTTTTTCCAGCTGTTCCGGGGTCATGTTGTAGATGGCGTCGATGATGTAATTGCGGTAGGAAGAATTGCCGTCCAGCGCGGTCAGGCGCTTGTGGGCGATCTCGCCGGCCAGGCCCATGGCGCACACGGCGGCCGCAGCAGCGTCCAGCGCATGGCCCGGGTTCGCGGTGACGAAGGCCGCCGTCAGGGCCGAGAGCTGGCAGCCGGTGCCGGTGATGCTGCTCATCATGGGGTGGCCGTTGCGGATGCAGTAGGCCTTCTCCCCGTCGGCCACGATGTCGATGGCCCCGGTGATGGCGACCACGGCCCCGGTCTCGGCGGCAAACTTTTTGGCAAAGGCCACGGCGGCGTCGAGGTTTTCTTCGGTGACCTTATCAGCCACATCGGCGTCCACGCCCTTGGTGGTGCCCGCGCCGGAAGCCAGGGTCTTCACCTCCGAGATGTTGCCGCGGATGACCGTGAACTTCACCTCCCGCAGCAGGCGGAAGGCGGTGTCGGTGCGCAGCTTGGAAGCGCCCGCGCCCACCGGGTCCAGCACCACGGGGTGGCCCAGGGCGTTCGCCTTTTTGCCCGCCAGCAGCATACTGGTGATGGTGCGGCTGTTCAGGGTGCCGATGTTGATGTTGAGCCCGCCGCAGATGGTGGTGATGTCCTCCACCTCGGCGGCATCGTCGGCCATGATGGGCGAAGCACCGCAGGCCAGCACCATGTTGGCGCAGTCGTTCACGGTGACGTAATTTGTGATGTTGTGGATGAGCGGGCACTTGGTGCGCACATTCTCGAACTCCGTTTTAAACATTTCGAAGCACCTCCGTTAAGAAAGGCTCTGCTGCATGGAGCGCAGGGCACCGGAACGCTGCAGGCTGTACACCAGCACGCCTGCAATGATGGAACCCACGGCGGTGGAGATCAGGAAGGGCACGATGTAGGCGTAGAAGGCGATGTCGCCGGCGCTCTTGCCCATGAGGAAGATGGCCACGGGGTAAGCGCACAGGCCGCCCAGGATGCTGGTGCCGAACACCTCGCCCACCATGGTGGCAAAGATGTTTTTGGTCTTGTGGTACACCAGGCCGCACAGCAGCGCACCGAACATGCTGCCGGGGAAGGCCATCAGGCTGCCCAGGCCCAGCAGATTGCGCAGCAGGGAAGCCACAAAGGCCACGCCGAGGCCCCACCAGGGGCCCAGCAGCACGGCACAGGTCACGTTGACCATGTGCTGGATGGGGGCGCACTTGCTGCCGAACATGGGGAAGCTGAACACGCTGCCCACCACGCACAAAGCGCACAGCATACCGGCCAGAGCCAGCTTTTTCACAGAGATGTTTTTCATAGGGACGCTCCTTTCAAGGCGGCAGGGGCACAGCCAGCGCCCCCGCAGAACACCCCCGCACCGGGCGCAGACGGGCGCACCGGGGGCAGGGAATATACGGAAGCGGTCGAGGCTTGCTGGCCTCCTCTCACGCCGGAACACGGCTTCCCATCGCTGACGGTTTTCCAGGCTCAGGGCGCTCCCCCTCAGCCCGCTGCGGCCCTCCCGCAGAAGCCGCCCCTTTTACATCCGGCGCGGCTGGGTCTTCCTCCTTAAGAAAAAATGCAACAAAAAAACAGGGGGCCCCGGCGGAGCCTCCTGCAAAAAATCACGCACATGCTGACTTCCTACGGCGGTATTATCCGCATCAGGTAAAAGGGTCGAAGTTTGAGCACTTCCTCTCAGCCCGCTGCCACGAGCTCCCCTGTATTTGCTTGTGCCTTGTATTCTACACCCTTTGCCGGGAAAATGCAAGGGGGAAGGCTTACCCCCCGCAAAAACAGCCGGACACGGTTTTCGTGCCCGGCTGTTTTTGTTAGGAAGGAGAAATTATGAAAATGCTTTGCGAAACGCTTATCCCATGGTGACCCGCACGGCCACTTCGGTGCCTGCCGGGGCCAGCGGCAGCACATTGCCCGCGATGGCCCTGCCGTCCACAGTGACGACCTTCACGCCGTGCTGGACGGCGGCGGCATTGTCCACCGTGATGTGGTACACCGCGCCCCGGAAGCGGCGGGTGACTGTAAAGCTGCCCAGCGTGTGGGGAATGCAGGGGTCCACCTTCAGGCCGTCCAGCGTGGGCTGGATGCCCAGAATGTACTGGCTCACGTTGAAGAAGGTCCACGCGGCCGTGCCGGTCAGCCAGCTGTTCTTCGCTTCGCCGAAGGTGGGGGCGTCCTTGCCTGCCACCATCTGGCTGTAGACGTAGGGCTCGGTGCGGTGGATCTCGGAAATGTCCTCAATGTAGGCCGGGCAGGTCTTGCGGTAGACCTCAAAGGCCCGGTCGCCGTGGCCGAGCACCGCCTCGGCGCAGCTGATCCAGGGGTTGTTGTGGCAGAAGATGCCCGCGTTCTCCTTGTAGCCCGGGGGATAGCTGGAAATTTCGCCCAGGTTCAGCTGGTAACTGGTGTAGGCGGGCTGGTGCAGCACCACGCCGTACTTGGTGTCCAGCCGTTCCTCCACGCTCCTAAGGGCAGCGGCGGCCTGGCCGGTCTCTTTGCCGATGCCCGCCATGACGCACATGCCCTGCGGCTCAATAAAGATCTGGCCCTCGGTGCACTCCTTGCTGCCCACCGGCTTGCCAAAGGCGTCGTAGGCGCGGCGGAACCATGCACCGTCCCAGCCTGCGGTGAGGGTGGCCTGCTCCACGGCATCAATGTGCTTGCGGGCCGCGGCGGCCTCGTCGGTGAGGTGCAGGTGATCGCACAGTTCGGCGTACTCATGGCCGTACTTGACGAACATGCCCGCGATGAACACGCTCTCGGCCACGGGGCCCTCGCTGGGGCCGGTGATCTGGAAGCTCTCGCCCGGGTGCTCCGAGAAGCAGTTCAGGTTCAGGCAGTCGTTCCAGTCGGCGCGGCCGATGAGGGGCAGGCCGTGGGGGCCCAGGTGGGTGCAGGTGAAGTTGAAGCTGCGGCGCAGGTGCTCCAGCAGGGGCTGGGCCTTGCTTTCGTCGTTGTCAAAGGGCACCTGCTCATCCAGAATGGACCAGTCGCCGGTCTCGCGCAGGTAGGCGGCGGTGCCTGCAATGAGCCACAGCGGGTCATCGTTGAAGCCGGTGCCGATGTCGCGGTTGCCCTTCTTGGTCAGGGGCTGGTACTGATGGTAGGCGCTGCCGTCCTCAAACTGGGTGGCGGCGATGTCCAGGATGCGCTCCCGGGCGCGGGAGGGGATGATGTGCACGAAGCCCAGCAGGTCCTGACAGCTGTCGCGGAAGCCCATGCCGCGGCCGGTGCCGCTCTCAAAGTAGCTGGCGGAGCGGCTCATGTTGAAGGTGACCATGCACTGGTACTGGTGCCAGATGTTCACCATGCGGTCCAGCTTTTCCTCGCTGGATTCCAGGTGGTAGGTGGAGAGCAGTGCTTCCCAATGGTCGGCCAGGGCTTTGCGGGCGGCATCCACCTGGGCGCTGGTGGCGTAGCGGCTGATCATGGCGTGGGCACGCGCTTTATTGATGACGCCCGGGGCGGTGAACTTCTCGTCCTGGGGGTTCTCGATGTAGCCGAGACCGAACAAAATCTTCTTTTCCTCGCCCGGGGCCAGGGTGACGTGGATGTGCAGCGCGCCCACCGGGGCCCACCCGTGGACGATGGAGCCGGAGCAGTGCCCGGCGCGGACGGCCTCGGGGTCTGCCGGGCCGCCGTACACCCCGCAGAATGCGTCGCGGGTGGTGTCGAAGCTGGTGACCGGCGTGTCGGACCAGAACACCGCGTAGTGGTCGCGGCGTTCGCGGTACTCGGTCTTGTGGTAGATGACGCCGGGCTCCACCTCCACTTCGCCGGTGGAGAAGTTGCGCTGGAAGTTGGAGCTGTCGTCGATGGCGTCCCACAGGCAGAACTCCACATAGCCGAAGACGTCCAGCTCCTTCACGGCGTCGGTGTGGTTCTGCAGGGTCAGGCGGTCCAGCTCGCAGGCGTCGCCTTTGGGTACGAACAGCTCCTGCGCGGCGGCCACGCCGTTCTTCTCGCCCTCGATCACGGTGTAGCCCAGGCCGTGGCGGCAGGTGTAGCGGTCCAGCGGGGTCTTGGTGGGCTGCCAGCCGGGATTCCAGACGGTATCACCGTCCTTGATGTAGATGTGGTGGCCGTCCATGTCCAGCGGGGAGCTGTTGTAGCGGTAGCGGGTCAGGCGGCGCATCCGGGCGTCGCGGTAGAAGCTGTAGCCGCCCGCCGTGTTGGAGACAAGGCTGAAGAAATCCTCGCTGCCCAGGTAGTTGATCCAGGGCAGGGGCGTGCGCGGGGTGGTGATGACGTATTCCTTGTGTTCATCATCGAAGTGACCGAATCTCATAAATGCTTCCTCCTTGTACAGCTGCCGGGAAGGCCCGGCTGCTTCGCGTTTGCGAAAACGATTAAGCGTGACGGTGGGAGCATTCTCTTTGCTTTTAGAATAGCCGAACCGCGCACAAAATGCAAGAGCTTTTGCGAAAAAACTTTGGAAAGATTCTTTCACAAAACGGGCGTTGAAGCACGGTTTTTGCGGAAACTTTTTCCGGCGGGCCCGTCAGGGCAGAGCGGCGCGCAGCAAAACGAAGGGGCCGGAAGCCCATTTAAAAGTAATATTAGATGGGACGAAAACGACAGCGAAAAAAGTTTCGATTTTAACCGAAATGTAACGAAAACCATTCGAGATGCACAATTCCGGCCCGCCGGAACCGAACAAAACGCCAAAAGTGATGCTAAAAGCCCAAAACTTTTGCGTTTGCGCTTGATTTTTCGTGCAGAGTGCGCTATCATGAACTTGCGAAAACGATTAAGGACATGACGAAGAACATCCCCCCGCGAAACCGTTCTTCGGGAAGGAGGCGAGCAGGCGATGCCATCCCTGAAAGATCTGGCAAAGGAATGCGGCGTGTCGGTGGCAACGGTCAGCAAGGCACTGAACGACCAGCCGGATATCTCGCCTGCCACACGGGAGCGGGTACGCGCCGCAGCGCACCGCATGGGCTACCTGCCCAACGCCGCCGCCCGCGCCCTGAAGACCAACCGAACTTACAACCTGGGCGTTCTGTTCGTGGACGAACGGCAGAGCGGCCTGACCCACGAATACTTCTCCGCCGTGCTGGACAGCTTCAAGGTGGAAGCGGAAAAGCGCGGCTACGACATCACCTTCATCAACCACAGCGGCAAGAGCATGAGCTACCTCGAACATTGCCGCTACCGCAATGTGGACGGCGTGGTGATCGCCTGCGTGAACTTCTACGACCCGCAGGTGGTGGAGCTGGTGAACAGCGAGGTGCCGGTGGTGACCATCGACCATGTGTTCAACAACCGCATGGCGGTGCTCTCCGACAACGTCGCCGGTCTGAAAGCTCTGGTGCGGCAGGCGTGGGCCTGCGGCCACCGGCGCATCGCCTTCATCCACGGCGAAAAGACCGCCGTCACCGAGAACCGTCTGGCGGGCTTCTATCAGGTGTGCGAGGAGTTGGGCCTGCAGGTGCCGGAGGAGTACGTCCGCAGCGGCGTCTACCACGACGCAGACCGCTGCGCCGCCGAGACCCGGGCCCTGCTGGAACTGCACGAGCCGCCCACCTGCATCATCTTCCCCGACGACTTCTCCGCTCTGGGCGGCTACAACGCCATCAGCGAGAAAGGCCTTTCCATCCCGGAGGACATCTCGGTGATGGGCTACGACGGCATCTACCTCTCCCGGGTGGTCAAGCCCCAGTTGGTGACCTACCAGCAGAACACCGCGGCTTTGGGCCGCACCGCAGCCGAAAAGCTCATTGAGCTGATCGAACACCCCCGCGTGACGCTGCCCGAACAGATCCGGGTCTCCGGCAGGCTGCTGGACGGTGGCTCGGTGCGCGGGCTGTGAAACACAATTTGTCTCCGAAGGCTCCTGTGCAAAGGGCCTTTTCTGAAGAAGAAAGTTGATAATGGAAAACCATGAAGGAGGTTTACCCTTATGAAAAAGATCTCTCGCCGTAATTTCCTGCTCGCTTCCGGTGCCGTGACCATTGGTGCAGCTCTGGCTGCCTGCGGCGGCAGTTCCGCCTCCACCAGCACCGCTTCCTCGGCCGCTGCTTCTTCTGCCGCTTCCGAAGCCCCCGCCGCACAGGGCAAGGTGCTGAACATCTGGTGCTGGAACGATGAGTTCCAGAGCCGCTTCAACGCCTACTACCCCGAGGTCTCCGAGGTGGCAGAGGATAAGTCCACCACCACCCTGAAGGACGGCACCGTCGTCAAGTGGACCATCAACCCCAACGAGAACAACAACTACCAGAACAAGCTGGACGAAGCCCTGCTGAGCCAGGATTCCGCCGCCGATGACGACAAGATCGACATCTTCCTGATCGAGGCCGACTACGCTCTGAAGTATGTGGACTCCGATTACGCGCTGGACGTGAAGGCCGACATCGGCCTGACCGACGACGACCTGTCCGGCCAGTACCAGTACACCAAGGACATCGTCACCGTGGACGGCAGCCAGCGCGGCACCACCTGGCAGGCTACCCCGGGTCTGTTCGCTTACCGCCGCAGCATCGCAAAGGATGTTCTGGGCACCGACGACCCCACCGAAGTGCAGAGCTACCTGTCCGACTGGGATAAGTTCAACGATGTGGCAGCCCAGGCCTACGCCAAGGGCTACAAGATGCTCTCCGGCTTCGACGATTCCTTCCGCACCTTCTCCAACAACATCAGTGCACCCTGGGTGGACGGCACCACCATCAACGTGGACCCCAATATGATGAAGTGGGTGGACCAGACCAAGGAGTACACCGATAAGGGCTACAACAACAAGTCCAGCCTGTGGGACAGCCAGTGGGCCGCCGACCAGGGCCCCACCGGCAAGGTGTTCGGCTTCTTCTACTCCACCTGGGGCATCAACTTCACCCTGCTGGGCAACTCGCTGGAGACCCCGGTGGCCGACGGTGAGACCCCGCAGGTAGGCAACGGCATCTACGGCGACTACGCTGTGTGCGAAGGCCCTCAGCCCTACTACTGGGGCGGCACCTGGATCTGCGGCGCAGCGGGCAGCGACAACATTGAGCTCATCCGCGACATCATGCAGAAGCTGACCTGCGACGAAGCCATCATGAAGCAGATCACCCTGGATACTCAGGACTACACCAACAACGAAAAGGCCATGAACGAGATCGCCAACAGCGATTACAGCTCCGACTTCCTGGGCGGCCAGAACCACATCGCTCTGTTCGCCGAGGCTGCAGGCAAGATCGACATGTCCAACGCGGGCCCCTACGATCAGGGCATCACCGAGAGCTTCCAGGCCGCATTCAAGGATTACTTCACCGGCAACGTGGACGAAGACACCGCCAAGGCAAACTTCCAGACCGCTATCCAGGAGAAGTACCCCGAGCTGACCGACGTGGTCTGGCCCGCATAACGGCTTCCGACGTTTGACTGAAAACTGAACCAAAAGGGGCGGGCGGCATATCTCGCCCGCCCCTTTTCTTTGGGAGGCGATCCTATGGGAGAAAAGAAAAAGAAAGGGTCGATCAGCTACGCGAAGTGGGGCTACATCTTCATTGCGCCGTTCTTCATCATCTTCGCGGTATTTCAGCTGATCCCTCTGGTATCCACCATCTACTACAGCTTTTTTGAATATTACCGCAGCGGCCTGAAGATCATCGGCCCCACCTTTGTGGGCCTGAAGAACTACATCACCCTGTTCGCCACCGATCTGCCCAAGTATTTCGGCAACACGCTGATCTTGTGGATCATCGGCTTCATCCCGCAGATCGCCGTCTCGCTGCTGCTGGCGGCCTGGTTCACCGACCTGCGGCTCAAGCTCAAGGGCCAGACCTTCTTCAAGACGGTCATCTACATGCCCAACCTGATCATGGCCTCGGCCTTTGCCATGCTGTTCTTCGCGCTGTTCTCGGACAACGGCCCGGTGAACTCGGTGCTGCTGAGCATGGGCATCCTGGACGAGCCCTTCAGCTTCATGAACTCGGTGTGGGGCAACCGCGGCCTTGTGGGCCTGATGAACTTTCTGATGTGGTTCGGCAACACCACCATCATGCTGATGGCTGCCATCATGGGTGTGGACCCCACCCTGTATGAGGCCGCCGAGCTGGACGGCTGCACCCCGAACCAGATGTTCTGGAAGATCACCATCCCGCTCATCCGGCCCATCCTGATCTATGTCATGATCACTTCCATGATCGGCGGCCTGCAGATGTTCGATGTGCCCCAGATCTTGACCAACGGCAAGGGCGGCCCCAACCGCACCTCCACCACCATGATCATGTATCTGAACAACCACCTGTTCAGCAAGAACTATGGCATGGCCGGTGCCGTTTCCGTGGTGCTGTTCCTCGTGTGCGCCGTGCTGTGCGTGGTGGTCTACTTCTCCCTCACCAAGGAAGACGACGGCCTGACCCGCGCCCAGCGCAAAGAGCTGAAAGCGGCCAGAAAAGCAGCTGCCAAGGCAGCAAAAGGAGGGAACTGATATGGCACACGCTCCTAAATCTCAGTCTGAAAAAGCTACGCTGGCGGCACGCCGTGCATGGTGCTATCTGGTGCTGGTGGTCATCAGCTTTCTGTGCCTGTTCTTCTTCTACGTGCTGGTGATCAACTCCACCCGCAACCACTTCGAGATCCAGAAAGGCTTCTCGCTGCTGCCGGGCGGCGCGTTCGTCACCAACCTGAAGAACGTGCTGGCCGACGCCAACATCCCGGTGCTCACCGGCATCCGCAACAGCCTGATCGTGTCCGCCTTCTCGGCGGCGTTCAGCGTCTACTTCTCGGCCCTGACGGCCTACGGCATCTACGCCTATAACTTCAAGTTCAAGAAGGCCGCCTTCGCCCTCATCCTGCTGATTATGACCATGCCCACGCAGGTGTCGGCCCTGGGCTTTTTGCAGCTGATCACCAAGATGGGCCTGAAGAACAGCTTCATCCCGCTGATCGTGCCCAGCATCGCCGCGCCCACCGTCTTCTTCTTCATGAAGCAGTACCTGGATGCGTCCCTGCCCATGGAGATCGTGGAAGCGGCCCGCATCGACGGCGCAGGCGAGTTCTACACCTTTAATAAGATCGTGCTGCCCATCATGAAACCGGCTCTGGCCGTGCAGGCCATCTTCTCCTTCGTGGCCAGCTGGAACAACTACTTCATCCCCGCGCTGGTGCTGGACAGTGCCGACAAAAAGACCCTGCCCATCCTCATCGCACAGCTGCGCAGCGCAGACTTCCTGAAGTTTGATATGGGCAAGGTGTACATGATGGTGGCCATCGCCATCCTGCCCGTCATCGTCGTGTACCTGCTGCTGTCGAAATTCATCGTCCGCGGCGTGGCACTGGGTGGTGTCAAAGGCTAATGTGATTCAAACGAAAAAGGGAACGGCGAAAGCCGTTCCCTTTTTGTTTAAATCAATATTCCCTCGCAATGGTCCATCTCGTGCTGGATGATCTGCGCCGTCCAGCCGGTGAAGGTCTTGATGCGCGGCTTGCCCTCCGCCGTCTGGTACTGCACCTTGATGCTCTGCCAGCGCTTCGCTTTGCGCACGCCTTCCAGCGAGAGGCAGCCCTCCTCGGCTTCATAGGGCCCGGATCTTTTCAGGATGACCGGGTTGAACAGCACCAGATATCCGTCCTCGGATTCCACCGCGATGATGCACTTTGCCTCGCCGATCATGTTCGCCGCCATGCCCACGCACCCGTCCGCATGGGCGGTGAGGGTCTCCAGCAGGTCGCGGGCAATGGGCGCGTCCTCCGGCGTGGCAGGCGCGGACTTCTGTGCCAGAAACAGCGGGTCGCGGTTGATGGGTCGAATCATAAAAGATACCTCACTTTTTCAACAAAATGCCAATGATAAATCCCGCCGCTGCGGGCAGTACCCAGCCGAAGCCCAGCCCGGCCAGGGGCAGGGCGTTTGCAAGGGCCGACAGCGGGCCCAGGGGCAGGGCGGCGGCGATGCTCTGCACGGCGGTGCAGCCCACGCACAGCGGGTAGACCGCCCGGCGGCGCTCCAGCCCCGGCAGGAAGAAAAGGGTAATCAGCACGATGGCTGCGGGGTAGATGGCGTTCAGCACCGGGGTGGACAGCCGGATGATGCCCGCCAGCCCCAGGTTCGAGATGAGCATGCTGGCCGCCGCGAAAAAGGCCGCGATGGCCGGGTAGGGGATGCGGGGCAGCAGCCGGTGGAAGTACTGCCCCACGCAGGCGATGAGCCCCACGCAGGTGTTGAAGCAGGCAATGACGAAGATGGCCGCGACGAGCACCAGCCCCGCCCGGCCGAACAGGTCCTGCGCCAGGGCGGTGAGCACCTCGGCACCGGTGGCAAGGCCCGGGTGCACCGCACCGGTCTGAGCACCGGCGTGGCCCAGCATGGCGTAGACGGCCAGCAGCAGCCCGCCCGCGATGAACCCAGCGCGGATGGTGCCCCGCTCCACGGCCGGGCCTTCGGTGATGCCCCGGGCCCGGATGTTCAGCGCGATCACCGCCCCGAAGTTCAGCCCGGCCAGGGTGTCCATGGTCTGGTAGCCGTACAGGATGCCCTGGGCGGCGGGCAGGGAAGCGTATTCCGCGCTGGGCGCGGCATAGTGGGCCGTCAGCGGGTGGGCAAGGCACCCGGCGAACAGCACCACGATCAGCCCGATCAGGCAGGGGCAGAGGATGCGGCCCAGCAGGTCGGTGAGTTTGTCCGGGTGTAGGGCCACGCAGAAGGCTGCCGTGAAGAACAACACCGAGTAGATCAGCTGCAGCCCGGCCCCGCCGCCCACCAGCGGCACCAGCATCTGGAACGAGGTGCTGGCCGTGCGCGGGATGGCAAGGCAGGGCCCGATGGAGAGATACACCAGCACGGTGAACACTGGCGCAAAGAGCGGGTGCACCCGGCTGGCCAGTTTGTCCAGGCCCCCGGCCCTCGCCACGGCCACGACGCCCGCGATGGGCAGGCCGATGGCGCTGACCGAAAGCCCCGCGAAGGCGGGCCACAGGTTCGCCCCGGCCTGCGCGCCCAGGTGCGGCGGGAAGATTAGGTTGCCCGCCCCGAAGAACATGGAAAACAACGTGAACCCGACCAATAACAGGTTCCTGCCGGAAAGTTTCTGCTGCATGTGCACCCCTCGTTTCTGCTCCGCAGCGCGCGGCACTGCGGTGGATACTTTCCAGTGTATCGTTTTACGGCTTTCATGTCAAGAAAAGAAAACATGAAGAAATGTAATGACGGGCATGACGCCTGCTGATGGGCGGTGATGCAGCGGTCATTGGCTTTTGCGGCGCAGGGTGCTATACTATAGGTGCAAAAATCGTTGCGGGCAGCGCGAAACTATGCTACAATAAAAAAGCCACCCCGGTTGGGGTGGTGGATAGGTGCTGCCTGCATCACAGGTGGTCATGCTCCCTCCGGCAAGCGTCGGGGGATGTGAATTATTGTTAAGGAACACGGGCCCTGGCCCCAACGGCATTTCTTCTGCCACTGGCATTGGAGTGCCGCTGCCCCCGTTCGCAAACGCGAAAGGGGGGATGCTTCATGGTGTGGAACGATGTTATGCAGCTGCTTCTCGTCATCGGCGGGACGGTCGGCCTTACATTCAAAATCTCATGGGCAATCTTTCAGGAGATCCATAACAATAAGAAATGACCGCCCACAGTCTTCCAAACGCTGAGCGGTCATTCTTATTGACTATCTAGCTGAGGGGAGCTGACCATTGCGGGCAGCACCTTTTCTGTTTGTAGTATAGTGTTTTTTTGCAGGGATGTCAAGAGGGGTTCTATGACGGGAACGGGTTCGAAACAGCTTTTCCGCCGCGCGGGTGCGGTGGTGTTCTGGCTGGTGGTGTGGCAGTGCGCCGCCATGGCCATTGGGCAGGAGGTGTTCCTGGTGTCGCCGGTGCAGGCGCTGCGCACCCTGCTGGAGCTGCTGCCGCAGGCGGCGTTCTGGCGGCGGGTGGGCTTCAGCTCCGGGCGCATCCTGCTGGGCTTCGGGCTGGGCGCGGCGGCGGGCACCCTGCTGGCCGCTGCCGCCGAGCTTTCCCCCCTGGCCGACACCCTGCTGGCCCCGGTGATGCAGCTGGTGAAGGCCACGCCGGTGGCAAGCTTCATCATTCTGGCGCTGGTGTGGGTGCGGGGGTCGTCGCTTTCGGTGCTCATCAGCTTTCTCATGGTGCTGCCGGTGCTCTGCGGCGCGGTGCGCACCGGCATCCGCGGCGCGGACGTGCAGCTGCGGGAGATGGCGCGGGTGTTCCACCTGCCGTTTTCCCGCCGCCTGCGGGCCATCTGGCTGCCTGCGGTGCTCCCGGCCTTCCGGCAGGGGTGCAGCGTGGCGCTGGGCATCTGCTGGAAAAGCGGCATCGCGGCCGAGGTGATTGGCCTGCCCAACGGCTCCATCGGCGACGCGCTCTACCGGGCCAAGATCACCCTTTCCACCGGGGAATTGTTCGCCTGGACCTTCGTCATCATCCTGCTGAGCACGGGGTTCGAAAAGCTGTTCCTGGCCCTGCTGGACCGGGCCGCAAAGGCTGTGACGGGGGAGGTGCCATCATGCTGAAGATCGACGGGCTGGAAAAACGCTTCGGCGAGAAGGTGCTGTTCCGGAGCCTGAGCCTGACCGTGGACGGCCCGGCGGTGCTGTGGGCCCCCAGCGGCTGGGGCAAGACCACCCTGCTGCGCATCCTCATGGGGCTGGAAGCGCCCACCGCAGGCGCGGTGCAGGGCGCGGGCCGGGTGAGCGCCGTGTTCCAGGAAGACCGCCTGTGCCCGCAGCTCACTGCGCTGCAGAACGTGCTGCTGGTGCTGCCCGGGGCGGGGGAACGGTATGCCCCGGCCGTCACGGCGGATTTCGCACGCCTTGGCATGGACGCCGCCGCCCTGGCCCTGCCTGCGGCAAAGCTTTCCGGCGGGCAGAAGCGCCGCACGGCCCTGCTGCGGGCGCTGTGGGCCGAGGGCGACACCCTGCTTTTGGACGAGCCCTTCACCGGTATGGACCCGCAGACGCTGGCGGCGGCTGCCGCCCTTTTGCAGGAGCGCTGCGCGGGCAGGCCCACCCTGCTTGCCACCCACGACCGGGCCGCCATCGCCGCCCTGGGCTGGCCGGTGATCGAGCTGGAGAAACAGTAAAGGAAAGAGCAATGGACATGCGTCCATTGCTCTTTCCTTTTTACAGCCAGTTTCACAGCAGCTGTGCCAGGATGCTGTTCTGCACGATGAGTCCGGCCGGAGTGAGGGCGAGGGTGCGGCCGTCGAATTCGGCATAGCCTGCCTTCACGCAGTTTTGCACAAAGGCCAGCTGGGCGGTGGAAAACTCCTTGCCGTAGAGCTGTTTATATTTGTCCAGCGAGAGGCCCTTGCGCAGCCGCAGCTGCAAAATGAGGTAGTCCTCGGCCCCACAGCTGCCGTCCATCACCGGGGCGGCTTCGTCGCGCAGGAAGGCGGCGGTGTCCGGCGGGTAATAGAACCGCCTGCTGCCAATGCAGGAGTGGGCCGCCGGGCCAAGGCCCAGGTAGTCGCCGCAGTCCCAGTAGATGAGGTTGTGGCGGCCCTCGAAGCCCGGCTTTGCGAAGTTGGAAATTTCATACTGTTTATAGCCGTGGTGCTCCAGCTGCTCCACCGCGTAGAGGTAGAAGTCGGCGGCTTCGTCGCCGGTGGGCAGGCCCTCCGGCGGGTGTTTGCCGAAGGCGGAGTCCGGCTCGATCTTTAAAAGGTAAGCGGAAATGTGGGTAGCCCCGCCGCCCTCGATCAGCTCCAGGGTCTCGTCGAACTCGGTCTGGGTGTAATGGGGTAGTGCCAGCATGATGTCGCCGCTGATGTTCTCAAACCCCGCCTGCCGCGCCATGGCAAAGGCGGCCCGGGCCTGTTTGGCCGTGTGGGGGCGGCCCAGGGTGCGCAGCTGGGTGTCCCGGGCGGACTGCACCCCGAAGGAGATGCGGTCCACCCCCGCCACCCGGAAGCCCGCAAGGCTCTCGGCGGTGACGGTCTCAGGGTTCGCTTCCAGCGTGATCTCGGCCCCGGGCACCGGCGCGGCGGCTTCGATGAGCCGCGCTGCCTGTGCCGGGGTGAGCAGGCTGGGCGTGCCGCCGCCGAAATAGACCGTATCCGGCCGCAGGGGCGCGCCTGGCGCAAAGCGGGAAAGCTCCCGCAGCAGGGCGTCCACATAGGCGTCCGGCACCCCGCGCTCGCCGGGGCGGGAGTAGAAATCGCAGTAGCGGCATTTGGAGAAACAATAGGGGATGTGCAGGTAAAGCCCCAGGGACATACAAAATCACAGCCTTTTTCATGAAACGTTCATTTCTATGCAGTATACTATATTCTGTAGACCGGAGCAAGAGCAAGTGCCCCGGCAGAATAGACTGGAGGAATTCCACGATGGATTACAACAACTACAATCGCGGCTACACCGAGCCCACCATGACTTCGGCTGACTATATGACCCGCACCTACCGCTGGATGGCGTGCGGCCTGCTCATCACCTTTGCGGCCGCGTTCGTCACGGCCACCACCCCGCTGATCTATGTGGTGGATTCGCTTTACCTGCTGTTCACCATCGCCGAGCTGGCGCTGGTGTTCATGCTCAGCAGCCGGGTGCAGAACATGTCGGTGGGAGGCGCACGGGCCACCTTCTTCGGCTACGCAGTGCTCAACGGCATGGTGCTGAGCTATTACTTCCTGCTGTTTGACGTGAGCACCCTGGTGCTGGCCTTCCTGGCCACGGCGCTCTACTTCGGGCTGATGGCCGTCTACGGCACCACCACCCACAAAGACCTCTCCGGCTGGGGCCCGAAGCTGATGCTGGGCCTCATCGCCCTGCTGGCCACCGGCTTCGTCGGGATGCTGTTCGGCATGGGCTTCGGTGCCACGGTGCTGTACAGCGGCATCGGCCTGGTGGTGTTCATGCTGCTCACCGCCTACGACACCCAGAAGCTGAGCCAGATGTACGCCTACTACGCCTACGACAGCGAGCTGGCCGAGAAGGCTTCCATCTACGGCGCACTGACCCTGTACCTGGACTTCATCAACATCTTCCTGTATGTGGTGCGTCTGCTGGGCATGAACAACCGCCGCCGCAACTGATCTTTTCCCCGCGATGCAAAAGGCGCTCTCCCCGCGAAGGGAGGGTGCCTTTTTTGCTGCCCGGCCTGCCCGCCCGGCAGGGGAGCAGGCGGTGTTTTGCGCCCGGCCGGAAGCAACAGATAAAACAAAAAAGCAGCCTCTGCTGAAGCTGCCGTAACAGTAGTCCTCTTGTTAGCCGTTCTTCCTACGGGTTGGGAACCGCGGGCTAAGCAACAGCCCACTGGGCTGATTGCTTCCCCTGCTAACGCAGGGCCGCCCTGTTCAAGTCCTCTTATCCGCTGTTGCAGCTGACGAAAACTATGCATATAAAACAAAAAAGACAGCTTACAAAAAGCTGTCTCTCTTGGTGCGGATAAGAGGACTTGAACCTCCACCGAGTTGCCCCGATTAGAACCTGAATCTAACGCGTCTGCCAATTCCGCCATATCCGCATATTCTGTTTTGTTCGTGAGCCGTGTCGCTCGGAACGATAGTAATTATACCAGATATGCGGGAATTGTCAAGCATTATTTTCAATTTTTTCTGACAAATTTTTCCCGCAAAATTGTTGCACTCTGAATGGGCGCTGCAGGGCGAAATTTCGCCCAAAGTGTGATACAATAGACGAAACGCGCTGGAACGCTTCCCGGCGCAAAACCGAGAAATGAGGGAAAACAATGCTGAATGTTATCATCTTCCTGCTGGGGGCCGGGCTCATGTTCTTCATGGCGCTGCGCAGCATGCTGGCCCGGCGGCGGCTGTGCACCCGGGGCGAAAAGGTGGAAGCCACCGTGGAGGGTATCGTCCAGAGCCGGGACGGCGCGGCCTATGTGCTGGCCTTTGCCACGGCAGGCGGCAGCCACCGGCTGCAGTACCCGAAACCGGCCAAGGCCAAAGCCTTTGCCGCGGGCAGTACCGTCACCCTGTATTACGACCCGGAGGACCCGGAGAAGATGTATGTGGAGGGCGACCACTCCGTGCTGGGCGCAGAGGTGCTATACGCCGTGGTGGGCGCAGCGCTGCTGGTGCTAACGGTGGGCATCGCCCGCTGAACGGAGGGAGAACACGATGAAGTTAGAGCATTTTGGCATGGCGGAGCCGGGGGACTGCAGGCTGGTCTTCCGGGCAGGCGCCGAGGAACTGGCGGCTGCCATTGCCGCCGAGCAGGCAGCCGAAAACGCCCCGCAGGAGGAAGAAGACCTGCTGACGGCGGCCGTGAACCGCACCATTCTGGCGGGCTTCTCGCCGCTGTATGAGCAGCTGGTGCGCGAGTACGGCCTTGTGCCGGTGTCCGATCCGGATTTCCAGCTGCTGGCCGTGAACCGGGCCGAGGGCTTCCGGGCGGGCGTGCAGTTCTTTGCGCTGCCGCCGCTGGAGCTGGGGGCGTACACCGGCTTTGTGCAGGCGGTGGAGCCCCACCCCATCCGGCAGCTGACCGTGGAACTGGAGATCAACCGCCGCCACGGCGACGAGGACCGTGCCGCCGACGCGGCAGGCAAGGCGGCCCTGCGCCAGCAGGTGACAGCCGACATTTACGCAAAGCGCTGTGCCCAGGCGAGGGACCGGGCCGCGAAGGAGCTGGTCTGGCAGCTGGGCGACCGGGTGACCGGCCCGCTGCCGAAGCAGCTGGTGGCAGGCAACTACTTTGCCGAGCAGCGGCAGTTCAACCTGCGCCTGCAGGCAAACGGCGTCAACTTCGACCAATTCCTCAAGGTGCGGGGCCAGACCGTGGAGGAGTTCCGCGTCTGGCTGCACCAGCAGGCCGAGCGCAAGCTGCGCAGCTGGCTGGGCCTTTTGCTGGTGGCCGAAAAGGAAGACCTGCAGCCCGCCGAAGCCGAGGTGACCGCCGCGCTGGAAAACTGGAACGAGAAACTGGACGGGGAACGCACCTTCCCCGCCAACGACGCCCGCAAGGTGCGCCAGCGGCTGGCCCGGGAGCGGGCAGAGCAGTTCATCGTGGCGCACTCCACCCTGACCCCGCCGCCCGCCGAACCGGTGGTGCAGCAATTGAGCTAAAAACAAAGAGGAGAGATGCAACGCATCTCTCCTCTTTGTTTTTAATGGGCGCTCAGGTCTCCACGCCCTCGAACTGGCTGTTATACAGCTTCGCGTAGAAGCCGTTCGCGGCCAGCAGTTCGTCGTGGTTGCCCTGCTCCACGATGTGGCCGTCCTTCATCACGAGGATGACGTCCGCTTCCCGGATGGTGGACAGGCGGTGGGCCACGATGAAGCTGGTGCGGCCCTGCATCATGCGGGCGAAGGCTTTCTGGATGCGCACCTCGGTGCGGGTGTCGATGGAGGACGTGGCTTCGTCCAGGATCAGCATCGGCGGCAGGCAGAGCATCACGCGGGCGATGCACAGCAGCTGCTTCTGGCCCTGGCTGATGTTGCCGCCGTCCTCAGCGATCACCGTGTCGTAGCCCTCGGGCAGGCGGCGGATGAAGCTGTCCGCATGGGCGGCTTTGGCCGCAGCCACCACTTCTTCCAGGCTGGCGTCCGGCTTGCCGTAGGCGATGTTCTCCCGCACGGTACCGGCACGCAGCCAGGTATCCTGCAGCACCATGCCGTAGCTGCCGCGCAGGGAAGCACGGGTCACATCCCGGATATCGGTGCCGGAGACTTTGATATCGCCGCCGTTCACGTCGTAGAAGCGCATCAGCAGGTTGATGAGGGTGGTCTTGCCGCAGCCCGTGGGGCCCACGATGGCGATGCGCTGGCCGGGCTTCACGTCGAGGGAAAGGCCCTCGATCAGCGGGCGGTCGGGCAGGTAGCGGAAGGAGACATCCTCCAGCTGCACATGGCCGTCCGGCTGCAGCACTTTGGCGTTCTCGGCTTCCGGCACCTGATCGTCGGCGTCCAGCAGCTCGAACACGCGGGCGGCGCAGGCCAGAGCGTTCTGCAGCTCGGTGACCACGCCGGAAATTTCATTAAAGGGTTTCGTGTACTGGTTGGCGTAGCTGAGGAACACGCTCAGCTGGCCGATGGTGATGCCGCCGCGCACGGTGTACAGCGCGCCCACAAGGCCCACGCCTGCGTAGACGATGTTGTTCACAAAGCGGGTGGCGGGGTTCGTCATGCTGGAGAAGAAGATGGCCTTTAGGCTCACGTCCTGCAGGCGGCTGTTCACCTCGTCAAAGGCGGCAAGGCTCTCGGCTTCGTGGCCGAAGGCCTGCACCACCTTCTGGCCCTCGATCATCTCGTTGACAAGGGCCGTCTGCTCGCCGCGCACGGTGCTCTGGCCCTGGAAGTATTTGTAGCTGCGCTTGGCAAGGAAGCTTGCCACCACAAGGCTCAGCGGGGTGATGCACACCACCACCAGCGTGATGGGCACGTTCTCGCTCAGCATGAACAGCAGGGTGCCCAGAATGGTCAGCACGCCGCTGAACAGCTGAGTAAAGCCCATCAGCAGGCCGTCCGCAAAGGTGTCCACGTCCGCCACCATGCGGCTGACGATATCGCCGGAGGGGTGGCTGTCGAGGTAAGAAAGCGGCAGGGTCTGGATCTTGCGCAGGGCTTCGTTGCGCAGATCGCGGCTGACAAGGAAGGTGATGCGGTTGTTGCACACGCTCAGCAGCCACTGGGCCAGCGCGGCGGCACCCGCCACCACCAGCACCTTGACGATGATGCCCATCACGCCGGAGAAATCCACGGCACCCTTGCCCAGCATCATATCAATGGCGCTGCCGCACAGGATGGGGATATACAGCTGGGCCCCCACGCTCACGGCGGCAACGATCAGGCTGCACACCACGAACAGGGAGTAGGGGCGTATCTTGCCCAGAACACGGGTCAGGGTGGCCTTGCGCTGTTCAGGGGTCAGCTTTGTTTTTGCTTTTGCACTCATTTCTGCGCATCCCCTTTCTTGAACTGGCTCTCGTAAATTTCCTCGTAGACGGGGCAATTCTGGCGCAGCGCGTCGTGGCGGCCAAGGCCCACCAGTCTGCCGTCGTCCAGAACAATGATCTGGTCGGCGTGCTGCAGGCTGGCGGCGCGCTGGCTGACGATGAACACGGTCAAATCACCGGGCAGAGCCGCCAGTGCCTTGCGCAGGGCGGCGTCGGTGGCGTAGTCCAGTGCGCTGGCGCTGTCGTCCAGAATGAGGATATCCGGCTTGCCCACAAGGGCGCGGGCGATGGTCAGGCGCTGCTTCTGGCCGCCGGAGAGGTTGCGTCCGCCCTGCTCCACGGGCTCGTCCAGCCCGAGGGGCTTCGCCTTGACGAACTCTGCCGCCTGTGCGGTCTCGAGGGCAGCCCAGAGCTCCGCATCGGAAGCGTTCTTGTTGCCCCAGAGCAGGTTCGAGCGGATGGTGCCGCCGAACAGCTGGGCCTTCTGCATGACCATGGCCACCTTGCCGCGCAGCGCTTCGCGGGGGTAGCTGCGGGCGTCGCGGCCCATAATTTCCACGGTGCCCTCGGTGGCGTCGTAGAAGCGGGGGATGAGGTTCACCAGGCTGGATTTGCCGCTGCCGGTGCCGCCGATGACGCCGATGGTCTGGCCGCGCTTGGCGGTAAAGCTGATGTCGGAAAGGCTGGGTGCACCGGCCCCGGCGTAGGTGAGGGACACATGGTCAAAGCGCACGGCGTCGGCTGCCTTGTCGGCGGCCACCTCGCCCAGAACTTTAGCCGGGAAAGCCATGCCGGGTTTCGTGTCCAGCACAGCCTGCACGCGGCCTGCGCAGGCGATGCCTTTGCTCACCTGCACGATGAGGTTGGCCAGCTTGACCAGCTCCACCAAGATCTGGTTCATGTAGTTCACCAGAGCGATGACGTCGCCGGAAGCCATGCCGCCCACGTTGATCTGGATGCTGCCCACATACAGCAGTGCCACGATGGCGATGTTGATGAGCACATAGGTCACAGGGTTCATCAGGGCGGAGATATGGCCCACGTGCAGCTGCATGTCGGTGAGCAGGGCGTTGGCGTTCTCAAAGCGCGATACCTCGTCCTTTTCCTTGTCAAAGGCACGCACGACGCGCACGCCGGTCAGGTTTTCGCGGGTCAGGCCCAGCACACGGTCCAGACGGTTCTGCACCGTCTTATACATGGGCCGGGTGGCGGCCATGATACCGAACACGACAACGCTCAGCAGCGGGATGGTCACCACGAAGATCAGCGCGGCTTTCACGTTGACCGTGAAGGCCATGACCATGGCACCGATCACCACGAACGGGCTGCGCAGGAACAGGCGCAAAAACAGGTTCAGGCCGCTCTGCACCTGGTTCACGTCGCTGGTCATGCGGGTGATGAGGGTGCTGGTGCCCAGGGTGTCCATCTCGGAAAAGCTCAGGCTCTGGATGTGGGCAAACAAGGCGTGGCGCAAGGCCGTGGAATAGCCCACAGCCGCCTTTGCGGAGAAATACTGAGCCGTCAGGCTGCAGGCAAGGCCGATGGCCGCGAGCAGCAGCAGCAGGCCGCACCGCACGAGGATATAGTGGAAATCGCGGGCAGCAATGCCAACGTTCACGATGTCCGCCATGACCAGCGGCACGAACAGGTCGAACGTGGCTTCCAGCATCTTGAAAAGCGGCGCAAGCACGCTCTCGCGCTTGTAGCCGTTCAGATAGCCTAGCATCTTGTTCAAGGCGATACTCCTTCTTTCGTACATTATAATATTTACGGAATCTTATTTATTATAGCGCAGAAAGCGGCGAAATGCTATAGGGAAAGAGGAAAACAGCGCCCTCTCCGTCATTGCTTCGCAATGCCACCTTGTCCCCTTTTTGTCGCTACGCGACATCTTCCCCCGGCCGGGGGACGTCTTTCAAGGGGAGAGGCAAGAAACGCTCCCGTTATGCTCTTGGCTCCCCCCTCGGGGGAGCTGGCAAACCCGCAGGGTTTGACTGAGAGAGTTTTAACTGCAATGACGGAGAGGGTTTCCCCGTTGAGAAAATTTCCATTTCCTGTTATACTAAAAGCTGATTACAGCAATGGGAAGAATGGTGAGCAGATGGCAAGACGAACAGACGGCGGCATCCGGTTCCGCCCGGTGGGCAGCGCGCGGCGCGCCCGCACCGCACCGGCCTACAGCCCCGCAGGCACGGGCTGCCCCGCGATCGAGCGGGCCGTGGAAAACCTCTACAAAGCCCAGAACGAAGAAGGCTTCTGGACCCTGATGGGCGCGCTGAACTATGCGCTGGAGCTGGAGACCCATGTTCTTGTGCCGCTGCAGACGGCCCTGACCGTGCACGGCGCTCCTGCGCCCTGGGCAGAGCACCCGGTGCCCACCGAAAAGGCCGACGGCCTCAAGCTGTGGACCCTGCGCAACGACAAAGGCCGCACCTGGCTGCCGCTGTTCACCAGCGCGGCCGCCGCCTGCGCCGACCGCAGCACTGCCGCCCGGCCCATGGCGGACTACACGCTGGAAGACGCCATGGAGCTGGCCCTTTCCACCCCGGGCATCGACGGTGTGGTGCTGGACCCGTGGAGCCACTCGGCCACGCTGGACGGGGCCCTGCTCAACGGCTTGCTCCACGCGGGCCACACCCCCGAGACCCCCGGCGACGAGGAAGCGGACGCCGGGAAGGAAGCCGCCCGCAATGGCAATTGGGAGCAGGCGGCGGAGTGCTTTGAGAAAGCCGCCGAGCTGGGCAGCGCCGTGGGGCTTTCTCTGCTGGCCGACTGCCTGTACAAGGGCCGAGGCGTGAAGCCCAGCCGAGCCGAGGCACGCCGCATGTGGAAGCAGGCCGCCGAAAGCGGCGAAGTGCTGGCCCACATCGCGCTGGGCGACGACTGCGCCGCCCGGGGCGACAATGGCAAGGCCCTCATCTGGTACCGCCGCGCGCGGCAGAACGCCGCCCACATGCCGGACATCGAATACACCCCGCAGGTGTGTTTGCGCGTGGCCCAGTACGAGACCCGCTACACCAGCCGCAAAAAGGCGCTGGCGCTGGCCGCCGAAGCAAAGCAGGGCTTTGCCATCCGCGCGCGGGAAAACGAGCCGGACGCCGCCCAGTGGCTGGCCGAAACGGAGCAGCTGCTGCAGGAGCTGACCGCACCGCAGCCCGCGGCCCCGGCGGCCTACGACATGGAATCTTTACAATTGGACTAAAAAAGCGTCATACAGATACGCTACAATAGACCGTGAAAAAGCAGTGGCGGTGCGTCCGCAAAGAGAGGAAACAGACAGTATGAGCAAAGTGATCGGCATTGATCTGGGCACGACGAATTCCTGCGTGGCGGTGGTGGAGGGCGGCAAGCCCGTGGTCATCACCAACGCGGAAGGCGAGCGCACCACCCCCAGTGTTGTGGCCTTCACGAAGGATGGCGAACGTCTGGTGGGCGGCGCGGCCAAGCGCCAGATCGCCACAAATTCCGGGCGCACCATCTCCAGCATCAAGCGCCACATGGGCAGTGACTACCGGGTGCACATCGACGGCAAAGACCTGACCCCGCAGGAGATCAGCGCCATGATTTTGGCCAAGATCCGCCGCGATGCCGAGAGCTACCTCGGTGAGCCGGTGACCGAAGCCGTGATCACGGTGCCCGCTTACTTTGACGACAGCCAGCGCAAGGCCACCCAGGATGCAGGCCGCATTGCGGGCCTGAATGTGCTGCGCATCATCAACGAGCCTACCGCAGCCGCTGTTGCCTACGGCCTCGATAACGAAGCATCGCAGAAAATCCTTGTGTACGACCTGGGCGGCGGCACCTTTGATGTGTCCATCATCGAGATCGAGGACGGCACCTTCACGGTGCTTGCCACCGGCGGCGACACCCATCTCGGCGGTGACGACTTCGACGAGCGCATCGTGGAGTACGCAGTGGCCGAGTTCAAGAAGTCGGACCGCATCGACCTGACGAAGGACCCCGCCGCCATGGGCCGGTTAAAAGAAGAAGCCGAAAAGGCGAAGAAGGAGCTCTCTGCCGCGCCGTCGGCCCAGCTGAACCTGCCCTTTATCGCGGTGGGCAAGGACGGCCCCCATCATCTGGACATTTCGCTGTCCCGCCCGCAGTTCGAGATGATGACCGGCGATCTGCTGGCCCGCACGGTGCAGCCGGTGCAGAACGCCTTGCGGGACGCCGGCATCTCGGCCAGCCAGCTGGGCAAGGTGCTGCTGGTGGGCGGCAGCACCCGGATGCCCGCCGTGGAACGGCAGGTGAAGGAGCTGCTGGGCAAAGAGCCCAGCCACAGCCTGAACCCCGACGAGTGCGTGGCCATGGGCGCGGCCGTGCAGGGCGGTCTGCTGCAGGGCGGCGGCAAGCTGGCCGGTGCCACCGGCGCGGCGGCCCAGGGCCTTGTGCTGATGGACGTGACCCCGCTGACCCTCTCCATCGAGACGCTGGGCGGTGTGGCAACGCCCCTCATCACCCGCAACAGCATGATCCCAACCCGCAAGAGCCAGATCTTCACCACGGCACGTCCCATGCAGACCAGCGTGGAGATCAACGTGCTGCAGGGCGAACGCCACTTCGCCCGCGATAACAAATCCCTGGGCAAGTTCAAGCTGAACGGTATCCGGGCCAGCTTTTCTTCCAAGCCGCAGATCGAAGTCACCTTCGACATCGACGTGAACGGCGTCGTGAAAGTGTCTGCAAAAGACCTCGGCACCGGCCGGGAGCAGAATATCACCATCACCGGCAGCACGAACCTGTCGGAGAACGAGATCCAGCGCGCCATGGCCGACGCCGCCGCCTACGAGGCCGAGGACAGCCGCCGCAAAGACCGACTGGACCTGCACAATCAGGCCGAGGTGCTGGCCTATAAGGTGGACGAGGCCCTCTCCAAGTGCAAGAAAGAGCTGGACAAGGACGAGAAAAACCGCATCAAGTCTGACCTTGCCAACCTGCGCCGCTGCCTGCGCAAGGACAAGCCCGAGAAGATGAACGAGACCGAAGAAGCCGCCCTGCGCCAGGCCAAGAGCCAGCTGGAAGCCAGCGCCAACCACCTGATGGTGCTCTACACCAGTGAGCAGGGCTCCGATGACACAAACAGCACACTGTAACAGAAAAAACTCCGCTGTGTTTTGCACAGCGGAGTTTTTTTGTTGTGGAAAAATATTACAGCATTTTGGACAGGAACGCTTTCAGGCGCGGGTGCTTCGGGTTGGAGAACAGCTCCTGCGGCGGCTCGTCTTCCTGAATCTTGCCGTCGTCGATGAAGATGACGCGGTTGGACACCTCGCGGGCAAAGCCCATCTCGTGGGTGACCACCAGCATGGTGATGCCGGTGTGGGCCAGCTCCTTCATCAGTTCCAGAACTTCGCCCACCATCTCGGGGTCCAGGGCGCTGGTGGGCTCGTCGAACAGGATGACGTCCGGGTCCATGGCCAGGGCGCGGGCAATGGCGATGCGCTGCTGTTGGCCGCCGGAAAGGCTCTTGGGGTAGACGTCAGCCTTGTCGGAAAGACCCACGCGGGCCAGCAGTTCGTCGGCCTTGTCGGAGATGGCCTGCTTGTCCTTGAGCTTGAGCAGGGTGGGGGCCAGCTCCAGGTTCTTCTTCACGGTCAGGTGGGGGAACAGATTGAAGTGCTGGAACACCATGCCCATCTTCTGGCGCACGGCGTCGATGTGGGCCTCGTCCACCTCGGTGCCCTCAAACTTGATGCTGCCGGAAGTGGGGATCTCCAGCCGGTTCAGGCAGCGCAGGAAGGTGGATTTGCCGCAGCCGGAAGGGCCGATCAGGCAGACCACGTCGCCGCGGTAGATATCAATGTCGATGCCCTTCAGCACGTCCAGCGTGGGGGTGGGCTGCTTTGCGCCCGGCTTCTTTTCACCGCCGTAGGTCTTGGTCAGACCGCGGACTTCCAGAATCTTATCGGTCACCTTGTGCCATCCTCCTCTCAAATTTGGTCAGCAGCCATGTAAAGAGCATGACCAGGACCAGATAAACCAGTGCAACGCCCAGCAGCGGGAACATGGCCTCGTAGGTGCGGTTCATGATGCCCTGCGCTGCGTACAGCAGCTCCTTGCCGCCGATGACCGTGATCAGCGAGGTATCCTTCAGCAGGATGATGAACTCGTTGCCCAATGCCGGCAGCACAGCCCGCAGCGCCTGCGGGATGATGATGACCACCATGGTGGTCATGTAGTTCAGACCAAGGCTGCGGCCTGCTTCCATCTGGCCGGGGTCCACGGCCATCAGGCCGCCGCGGATGATCTCGGAAACGTAGGCACCGGAGTTGATGCCCAGCGCCAGCGCACCCACCATGGTGAAGTTGCGGCTGTTGGAAAAGATGACCATGCTCATGATCAGCAGCTGCACCATCATGGGGGTGCCGCGGATGATGGTGGTGTACACCTGACACACGGCGTTGAAGAAGCCCAGTACCGGGTTCTTATGGCCCGGGCGCTGCTGGTCGTGGGCCACGCGCACCAGTGCCACCACGCAGCCCAGCACGATGCCCAGCGCCAGTGCAATGGCAGTTACCAGAAAGGTAGTGCCCACGCCCTTGATGTACTGGAGCCAGCGGTCCTTCAGAATGAAGGCCTGATAAAATTTGTAGAAGCATTCCTGCCCGAAGCTCAGCGCGGTCCCGCTGTTGAGCAGCTCCTTGAGCAGTTCGTACTGTGCAGCCATTCGCATCCTCACTTTCCTGATCTGCCAGATTTTTTGTCAGAATTTTGTAACCTTATTTTTCCAAAAAAGAGGAGACGTCCCCGTCCGGAACCGCCTCCCCCTGTTTTGTACCGGGTCCGCCGACCGATCAGTCTGCGGTGATGTACTTGTCCACGATGGACTGCAGGGTGCCGTCTGCCTTCAGTTCTTCCAGAGCAGCGTTGACGGCCTCCACCAGAGCGGTGTTGTCCTTATTCATGCCGATGGCGTAATCCTCCTCGGCGTAGCTGGTCTCCAGCACCTTCAGGCCGGGGTTGGCAGCCACATACTCCTTGGCGG
>ERZ773210.1145-NODE-1145-length-27640-cov-5.964510_pt1 | contig 27640 bp, 37 predicted proteins | sample MGYA00580528_ERZ773210 | MGnify/ENA primary metagenome ERZ773210 (study PRJEB29015, sample SAMEA2737769) | human gut metagenome | biome: human gut; feature: human-associated habitat; material: faeces | place: China | collected 2012 ...
GAGAGTTAGGGATTTGAACCCTAGAGACGCTCATCACGCCTACACGATTTCCAATAACCCGTAAAAGGATTTACTAACATTTATCAGCCTTTATACAGGCGCTTTTACGTCTTTATCGAAGTATTTCGCAACTTTCGCGAGTGTTGATTTTTAAAGTTGCACAAAAGTTGGGCCATTTTCGGGCCATTTTTCCGGTTACTTCTCCATCGCCTTCGCCAGCTTCTTCACCAGCTCCACACCATACTCATAATCGAGCAGGTACTGCATGGTCTTGTCGCTGAGGCCTGCCGCCTGCTGCACCTTAGTGATTGCCATCTGCGTCTCGGCATCGGTTTCCGGTTCGGCCGGCTTGGTCGATGCCGCGGTATCATACTTAATGCCGAGCGTATCGAGGATACCCTTGGCGTATGCGATGCCGAACGCCTGCTGCTTTGCCTTGGTGCCCGCCTGCTCGGCATCCGCCTTGGTGTCAACGAATACGCCCTCGCAGATTACTGCCGGACACTTGGTATCGCGCACAAACGCATAATAATCGCCGCGCTGGCCCTGTCGGGTCTTGCAGCCGCGAGAGTTCTGGCCGATTTTGACAACCTGCTTTTCGATGTTCTGCGCGAGCGCCTTGCCGGTTCCGCCGTTCAGGGTGTGGAACACCTCGAAACCGTCACCGCCGCCGGAGTTGTTATGCACGTCGATCGCCAGATCAGGGTTGTACGCATTGCACTCGCGCACTTCCTCATTGATGGGGTCCTCCTCGTCCTTGGTGCGGCTCATGCGCACCTCAACGCCGTGCGCGGTCAGATAATCACGGCACGCCAGCGCCATCGCGAGGTTTGCTTCCTTTTCGACGATATAGCCGACCGCACCGCTGTCGCTGCCACCATGGCCGACACCGATAAATACCTTCTTGCTCATCTTGTTCTCCTCCTTCGGAACTTCTGCATTTGTTTTGCGTTTAATGCAGACCACGCTGCACACCGGTCTGCCGTCCGCGCCCTCTTTTTCCGGCGCGAACAGGTAGCCGTCCGAGGCGCGATACATACCCGTACTGCCGCCCGCGTCCTGCACGAGCAGCAGCTTCACATCGTAATGGTCACGGACGTACTGCGCCACCTCATGCTCGGTGTGACTTGCCGATGTCTGGACGTGGATGTATCTGCCGTCCGTCAGCAGGCCGCACATATTCCGGCTGCGGCGGTCGGACTTGCCGAGAGTGCTGGATACCTTGCCGTCCTTGATTGCCAGCTTCCAGCCGGACACGATGTTGCTTGCGTCCAGAGTCAGCCGCTCGGCCGTGCCGCCGTAACCGCACTCCCGGCCTTTGGCTTTCAGGTACTGCAAGGTGCGGCCCTTGATAACGCCGTAGCGGTCGCTGCCGCTGCCGGTCATGTTGAACAGTGCGAGGTTGTAAACGATGTCCGCGCCCTCGTCTGCCGCCCACTGCCGGAGCGCCTTGGCGGGTTTGGACGCAGCAGCGTAGGGTGCTGCTGCGAACCAGATATTGTACTGCTTTCTGTCGTAAATGTCACAACGAATGCTCATCGCTGTACCTCACTTTTCCAGAGGAACATTGTACGACTTGGCTCGATCCGAGTCGGTCAGGCCGCTGGTGGTCGGATCGTTCAGAGCGTTCCATACGTTCGATGCTACGAGGAACAGGCAGTACGGATTGCTGAACGCGCCGGTAATAACGCCCCACAGCCCTGCCCACGTGGTCATATCCGCAGCGGTCAGACCGCTGTACGCCAGCACGGTCGCCAGCGCGCCGGTAAGTACCTGCACCCAGAACACCGGGTTCTTCAGTCGAATTTTCCAGTTCATATAAGTACCTCTCTTTCTCAGTTCAAACCAAGCTGCTGTGCGATATAGCCGATGAAAATGCCGATGAGCGCCGTCGCGCCGTAGGCCACGATCTTGCGCCACATCGCGCCGTCGCGGTCCTCGAGCGTCTCCAGCCGCCTCCCCTGCTTCTCCTGCTCGCGCAGCATACCTTCCATACTGATCGCAAGTTTCTCGACCGATGTGGTCAGGTCGGAAATCTGCTGCACCGTATGCTCCAGCAGCTCCAACCGACGATCCTGCCGCTTGTTCTCCTCCTCAATGCGCCGCCGAAATTCCTCGTGCTCGGCGCGTGTGATGAGGTTGTCCATGTTTTACCTACTTTCTTGCGTCAAGCAATGACGCGGTTGTATTCATACTGCACTCTAACAGGGTTGATTTCTGCGTAAATGAGCGTCGTTTTCGGGTCGCTGTGCCCCAAAAGGTGCTGAATGATCGTCAGCTCCATGCCGCAGTTAAGCGCGTGCGACGCGAAGGTATGCCGCATTAGATGCGGATACAGCGGCCGCTCCATACCGATGCGCTTGCCCAGCTTGGAAATGATCTTCTCAATTCCCCGATCGCTCAAAGGTTCGTAGGGCGCACGGCTGCTGGAGAAGAGCGCCTCTCCTCCCTTGCGGCCTTCGATGTACAGCTGCAGCATGAGCTTGGCCCTCACCGAGAAATACACTGTCCGCTGTTTGCCACCCTTGCCGATCACCTTGCACTTGCGCTCCTGCCAGTCGATGTCCTGCACACGCAGTCCGGCGACCTCAGACACACGACAGCCGGACGAGACCAGAAATTCGACCAAAGCCTTCTCCTTGTAGCCCCGGCAGCCGTCGCGTACAAGCTCAAGCTGCTCAGCCGTCAGCGGATGCCGGGCACGCAGCTTGTCGATACGCAGTGACTTGATCTTGCGCATTGGGTTCTTTCGGATCGCGTCCTCATCCGTCAGCCATTGGAAGAAGCTCCGCAGGCAGTTGATGTGCGCTTGCACACTGTTGTCCTTGAGGTGTCGCTCGTCCACCAGATACGCGATGTGCTCTCGCAAATCATCCGTCGTGATCTTCTGCACAGGCTTCTTGCACCTGCCGATGAGCACCTTGAGCCGCTCACGGTAGCCCTCCAGCGTCCTGGGACGACAGCCGTCGATACGCTTCGCCGCCAGGAAAGCGTCAACACGCCTCGGCAGATTGCTCCGCTCATACACCTTGGCAGGCATAATCTCGTAGTCATGCAAGATTTTCGCGATCTCTCCGGCACATTCGGGCATTAAAGCGTTCAGTTTAGCTAACAGGTCCATTTTTGCAGTCATAGCGCACACACTCCTTTGCAACCATTGTAACATAAGAGTGATAGGGCGCCTACGGCAAAGCGAGCAGTGAAGCAGTACCCAAAGACGCTGGATGTGCACAAAATTACTATTGGTCAGCTCTTCTGGTGCGACGAAGATACCGCAAACACTCCTTATAAAGCGGGTCTAATCGGGTACACGCAAGGCATAGCTTTATGCACGGCTGGCTCAGCAGAAGAAAAATGGTGCTCTATCATCTATATAGTGCATGCCGGCAAAGGTGTATGGTTCCAGTATCGCGATCAAGACGGCTGGAGGGACTGGGTAAAGTTAGCTTCTTGTGTGACGCCGGAGAAGCACACCTTACCACTGACAGATAACTGGGTCGATTTCGATTTGCCTTGCGCATACTTCAAAACGCAGGAAAATGTGGTGCACGTTATCGTACGTGCAAAACGAAAAGATTTATCTCTGACCGGCACTCAAGAGCGTCTCGCTTATCTTCCCGAGGGATTTCGTCCTCTTTACTGGCACGCCGCAGCATGTGCTGTTGGTAATGGAGATGATGGCGGTTTGGCTCACGCGACCATTCACATCAATCCAAATGACGGAGCACTCATCATCAATACAGCTGAAAAATACAATTATTGCTATGCTATGTTCAGCTTTGTCATTGCTTAGCTTGCAGCGATAAAGCTGAATTGAGCCTCAACCCAGCCCCATGCAATGTTCTGATAGACGAAAATGGTCCCATCCGGAGCAATTCGTCCCCATCCCGTGCCCTCCCATGTGACACCTTTTCGCGCACATGACGCCACAATAAAAGGGAAATCTTGTGGAGGACGAAATCCCTCGGGTAAAACAGCTACCGGTATCTCTTGATAGGCAGCGGCTGACGCTTGCAGGGAGAGCTTGCCGATCACAAGGTTTTCCTGCGTTTTATAGTACACACAGGATTTTTCAGCTGTAGCGCCGTTAACCAGCGGCAGTTCATGCACCTCGGGCGTTTCACAGGTTGCCAATTTTTTCGATGTCCAATGCGCGCCATCGGCTGTCTGAGAAATCCATGCATGGAGAGGTGTATTGTCCGTTGGAGGGCTAATAACGAACTGTGTCCTCCTTGCATAGTCCTTGTAACATTCTAAAAATCCGCCGTTCTGAGTACCAGTAACAGATGCGAAATACATATCGTCTACGGTCGATCCTATAAATCCTTGGCGCATAACGTTGCCGTTCGCCATAAGGCGCTTTGCCATAGCCGCCCCTACGTCCTCTTCGCTGTTGGGCATTTTGATGTCAGCCGCCGTCAGCGTCACATCCTTCGCCAGCGTCTTCCCGTTGATCTTCCGCGCCAACGGTACGAACAGCTTTCCGAGTGCCGCCTTAACATTTGACCACAGCAGCCGCTTAGCCTTGCCGCCGTCCGCGCTGTCCGCGATCATCACGCCGTCACCGTCGGCCGGTTCAGCCTTGTCGGTGATCTTGGTCGGGTCGGTTGCGGCAAGAGTCTCGTCGATCTTATCCCAGTTCTCATTTCTGGCTTCTACATTGTAGAAATCCTGCGGACTGTGTTTATTCAGTCCGTAGTTTGTCGTTTTACTCGCCATCCGGCAACACTTCCTCTCTAATTTCAAAATGCGTAAGCAAAGCCAGCTGCGCGTGCGTGAAGCGCGTCAGGTCTGCGTGCTGATTGTACAGCAGCGATGTCGTGCAGACCATATTCGCAGGCACAATGTCCGCGAGCAGCTCCTCGACCGCCTGCTGATTACGCTTTGCGGTCAGCGCGACTTTGACCGTCAGTGTGTACCTGTCGCCGTTCAGTTCCAGCTTGTAGCCGTCCGCACCGCAGAGCGTTTCAAGCTGCTGCCGCAGGCGGCGCACGGAAAACGGCAGCTGCGTGTTGATCCTGGTCAGCACCGTAAACCGGCGCTCGTCGAGCGTGTCGGTGTCCTGCGGCACAACGCCGAAGATCTTCTCGTACCTCTGAATGGCGTACTCCCCTGCTGTGCTTAGAAACTGCGCATCAAGCACCGCATCAGCGGCATCATGCAGACGGTCAATCTCCGGCTGCTCGGTGTCGAACAGCAGCGGGAACTCGTAGGTCTTGAGCAGGATTGGCGGCAGGTAGTCCTGTAACTTCTTCCTCACGTCGCACCTCCGATACTGCCGAGTCGCGGAATTTCGTCCGCTGCCAGCTCGATGTTCTTCACACTGCCGTTGATGGTCGTGTCCTCCACGTCCACCACGCAGTCGAGCGCAAGCAGATGCGTCTCGATCTGTGAGATACGCACAACGGTTGTCGCGCTGTCCGCCCAGACCTTCGCAAGCTCGGCAAAGTACATCTTGACCGCGCTCTCCACCTGCGACTGTGCGCTCGACCACGCCCAGCCGGTCGCAAAGGTGATATTGGTTGTGATAGCGATGTCGGCATACCTCGCACCGGCGACAGTCACGGTGTGCCCGATCGGCGCAAGGCCTAAGCCTTCACCGTGGTTCTGTTCGGGGTCGATGGCGGTCTGTACCTTGCTGATAAGCTCGGCGCTCGGTGCAGTGAAGTCCGACGCGATAATAGTCAGCTTGACCGTGCCGCCGCCGTTCCAGACCGGATAGACCTTGACACCGCCAACACCTGTAATCGCGTTGACCTTTTCCTTATAATCTGCGACATTGCCGCCGAACGCTTCACCGTCGATACTGGCGTAATACTTCTCGCGCAGGGTGTCGGTCGTGTCGCCGTCCTCGGCCGGAATGAGCACCGCTGCAATCTGGGCGGTTTCCAGACCGTTCACCGTCTGGATTGGCAGCAGCAGGCCGGTATACTTGTTGCCAACCGTACCGAGCGTTTCCGCTTCCAGCTTGTAGTGACCCGCCGATATCTTTTCTGTGATAGTGTAGTTCACCTCGTCGCAGTTGAACCGCAAACCCGCGGTCAGCTCCACACTGGACGGCGTGAACACGCCCTCTATAACAGCAGCCGTTTCGCCCTGAATAGCTACGCCGCGTTCTTTACAGCGCAACATAAGGTATTGCAGGGACGCAGTATCGACAAAGGTTTCATCCATAACAACATCAAGTTCCATGTACGCCTTTGCAAGTTCTGCGGCAGCAGGTGATAATGCGTCATAGATGATACTACCTTCCCGCTTGTCCACGGTGTCAGGCACAGATTCCAACATCCGGTTCATGATATAATCAAATGTCATTTCATCGGAATACTTTCCGATCATGCCGCTTCACCTCCAAACTCAAATTCGCTTTCCACGTCGCCCTCGGTCGTGGTTACGGTAAATTTCACAAGCAGGCTGCGCTTACCCTTGGTGAATGAAAACTGCTCCACCGAGAGCACACGATCATCCACCATGAGCGCATCTTCAATCGCCTTGGCGACCTTGGCCTGCAGATACGGCGTCATGGTCTGCCCGAGCAGGGCGTTCAGCTCGATACCGTAATTCCAGCTGTAAATCGCGTACTGAAAGCGTTCGGTCTGAAGAATCAGGAAGATGGCCTGCTTCATGGCTTCCAGTCCGTCCAGCTTGCCGCCGGAACACGGGTAGCCGTCAAACCGCAGCGCGTAGGTGCGTGTAGGCTGTGTTTCAATCTCGAAATCCTGCACGAGATCGTCATTATACTCTGTCGGCAGCATTACAGCGCCCCTTTCTTGTCGAATATCAGGTACTTTTGCCCGCCCTCATTGCGGAACAGGATGAGCACATCGCCCACCTTGAACGAGGATGCGCTCACGCCGCTCTTCACGATGAAAAACTCCTTGGTGAGTACAAGTTTCTGGTCAATCTGCACCTGAAACGGGTCAAGCGAGATGACCTTTCCGTAGCACCAGTCAGCAGGTTGCAGCGTGTCAAAGACGTCCTTCGCAATCTGCTTCATGGCGTTGAACAAATCAGGCACTAAACTCACCTCGGATTCCGCTCAAATACAGATCCATCGTGTAAAGACCGTTGCTGAACGTGTGCTTTGCTTTCTCAACACACATATAGTTCTTGATGTTGATGTCACCCAGGCCCATGCCGACGCAGACCGAAGTACCGGCGCGTGCCCGAACATCCCCGAACACCTTCTGCATGGTCAGTTCGCGGTGGATGACGTTGTAGTATTTCATCAGCGCCTTTGCCTTGGTCTGCAAATCAGCGGTGTTGAGGGCATTGTCCAGCTTTTCATAATACTGGAGCGTGCCCCATTTGCTCTGGCTGGCGGTATTGTTCATCACATGAACCTCTCTGACGCCGGTTTCGTCGTTGTCCCACGCCAGCTTGATGCGGTTGTACACGTCACTGTCGATGGACGAGGTGTAGCTGTATCCCTGCGCCGTGTCCTCGTCGATGTAGAGCGGCAGGAGCAGGCTCTCGTAGGGTTTGAGGCACAACTTGCCGAAATCGTCATACAAGACGTACACCTTGCCGGTGTTGATGATGGTCAAATCACTGGCATTGCCGAGCATATCAAAGAGCGTCCCCTCCTCGATACGCTGCGGGATTTTGTACTTGGTATCGGTCACGGTACCAACCTTGAGACCGTAGTCCGCAGCCAGCATTTTGAGGACATCGGCGTAAGTCTTATTGACATACGAAATCGTGTCTTTGTTTTTGAAGTACCGCAGCTGGTCGTAGGCCGTGACCTTAATCAGCCGATTGTCTGAGCGCGACTTCTTAAAGACGTAGCCGTAGAACACATTTGCGCCATTGAACCGGAACGACACCGGATTGCCCTCGTGGAAGTTGAGCGTATCATCCTTGACCACCGTAAACGTCAGCGAGGATGCCGCGCCGCTGCGGGTGGTTTCCCACACGATGTCACCCTCGATCATCGGCTGCTGAAGCTGACCGTTTTTGTTCTGGATGATCAGCTCCGCACCTGGCATCTGGCAGGACGGCACATCCCGCAGGATCTCCTTGCGCGTACCCGCTGCACCTGTGACAGACTTAACAACAACGGTCGTGATGTCCTTCTTCTTCTCTTTCTCGGTGCTCGTGCCCGAAGAGGTCGAGCCGGACGAGCCGCCCGAGCCGCCGATGACGGCTTTGCCGTACTTCTTGCCCCAGCGGTTGCACTCAGCATTGCTGCTCATCAAAAGATCAAAATGGTACACGCCATTCTCAATCTGAATCATGCCGCCGCGATCATTGACGGTGTAGGTCACGCCGTCAAGCGCCGTACCGGTGCCTTGCACGGTGATTTTCGTCCCGAACGGTACAGACGGCGGCGCAGCACAGGTATGCTTGGACGGATCTAACTTGTTGCCGAGCGCATCAAGAAAACCGCCCTCCATTGCATTATTCGCCGGATAGTATGCCGTGAACAACGCCTTTACAGTGTTCGTTGCCGTGCCGCCCGACTTCGCGCCGGAATACTTGGCGAGCGTATCGCCGGAAGAAACGTAGTTCAGTGGATTGACGGACGAGCCGTTCTTGTGCATACCGAAATGCAGGTGACAGCCTGTCGAGCTGCCAGTTGTACCGACGGCGGCAATCTTCTGCCCGGCGGTGACTTTCGCGCCCTGCTTGACGTAGAGCGCCGAGGCGTGCCCGTAAAAGCTCATCAGACCGCCGCCGTGGTCTATGCTGATGTAGTTACCATAACCTCCGTTCCAACCGGACGTCGTGACCGTGCCGGGACCGAACGCGAGGATTGGTGCGCCGCTTGCCGCTGCCAGGTCAACGCCGTCGTGGAACTCCTTGCCGTGGAACGGGCAGGTGCGGTTACCGTAGCCGCTCGAAATGCGCGAGTAGGACGGACACGGCCAAACATATTTACCCATATCGTCCCCTCCTTAACCCGGCAGCTTGAGCACGGTACCGGGATAGATCCACCAGCCGTTACTGCTGCTCGATCTGCCGTACTTCTTGGCGGCGGCCTCAATGGCAGCCTTATTCAGGCTGTAAATGCTCGTCCACTTAGTCCCGTTCCCCAACTTCACCCGGGCAATGTCCCAAAGCGTATCACCGGACTTGACGGTGTACGTCTTGCCGGCCGGTGCAGTCGTAGTGTCGCGCTTCTGCGTGACGGTCGCTTTCTTGGTGCCGCTGCTGCTGCTCTCGCTTTTCTTGAACTCGATAGACTTGGTGTGGTACGGCGCGTATTGCAGCAATTCAATCTTTGCCATCACGTCAACGCCGTAGCTGCCCGCGTCCTCAGCAAGCTCATAGCTTTCGAGCGAAACCGTCATCGGCTGTGCGCTCATCAGCTCCTCGCCGCTGTCGTCTATACGGATAACCGAGAACTCGAACGGCTTGCAGGCGGTCTTGAGCGCTTCCAGCTTGCTCATGTAATACTGTGCAGGCTGATAACCGCTCGGGTAGCACGCAAACGGGTATTCTCGGTTCGGCAGGAGCGCCGAAAAGCTGATCTTGGACAGCCCCGGCGTTTTCAGGACGTTTACCTGACCCTCGTTGATGAGGTTGATGGTCTTGTTCTGGTTGGCTGTCTTGATGGTCAGCGCACTCGGCGTGACCGGAAGGCGCACACCGTCCATGTAAAATTCGTACATCAGATATGCACCCCCTCTGCACTTGTTACTAAAGCCTCGGTGACCTTGGCTTCCAGCAGATTGACTACGCCGTCCAGATCCATCTCGTTCGAGATGTTGTTATGGTTGACCATTTCCACCTTGATCTCGGCGGTGGTGTACTTGTTGATGACCTGCCGCTCGGCAATATCGCGCAGCAGCTTGATGTCGTCCGAGGATACGCTCACATCGTCCGCAATCTGTGCGGTATTGTCCGCGATATTGGACAGCAAACCCGTTGCCGGATCGTCCGGCAGGTCAAGACCCAGCTTTTCGGAGATGCTGTTCTGGAGGTTTGCTCCCCAGTTGTAGCCGTTGGCGTAGGCGGTCGAATACTCCATTTTTTCCTTGTGCTTCACGTGTTCCGTCCACCCGGACTGATCCTTAATCTTCTGGATGCTGTCGGTGTAGCTGTCGTAGAACGTGTCCAAACCGCTGGTGATGTTGATCTTCACGCCCGGAATAAGATTGATGAGCTTCTCGATCGTCCTCACCATACCGCGGATGACGCCGACAACATACTGGCTGAGCTGCAAAAACAAAATCTCGATCGACGCAATCGGGTGCTGGAACACGTTGCCGAGGAAGTTGATAAGATCGGCAATGACGTTGTAGACCGGCAGATAGAACATATTGTAGACAAACGCGCCTGCCATCGCAAACAGGCCGCAGATCACGCCGACGGCGCTCGTCGTTTCGTTCTTTGCCCGGTTCGTGTAGTTGATGTACGCCGCGATTACGCCGATGAGAATGATGATCGAGCCGATAATCAGCACAATCGGGTTGAGCGACATCACGGCATTGAGCATTTTCTGTGCAGCAGTCAGCGCCTTCGTAGCCGCAGCACAGATCTTCGTCCAGTTGGCGGCCACCGCAAACAGCGCAAAGGCTGCCGCAGCCGCAAGCACCAGCGGGCCGATGACCTCAATATTGTTCGCCACCCAGTTGATGGCTTCGAGCAGCGGCTGCAAGGCCATGATCGCCATGTTGCTCGCCTGCGTCCAGACGTCCGACCAGGTGAGCGGAATCTCGTTGAATTTCTGGTTGGTTTCCTCCGCCGAGGACAGCAGCGCGGACTTGACGATGCTCGCCGTCAGCTCGCCCTCCTGCGCCATGCTGCGGATTTCACCGACCGACACGCCGAGGTAATCCGCAATCGACTGAATGATGGTCGGTGCCTGCTCGAATACCGAGTTCAGCTCCTCACCGCGCAACACGCCCGAGCCCATGGCCTGCGTGATCTGGAGCATGGCGGCGGCCTGTCCCTCGGCGGACGTGCCCGCAATCTTGAACTGCTTGTTCAGCTGCTCGACAAACGCGATCGTTTCCTGATTGCTGCTGAATGCGTCACCGGCAAGCAGACCCATCTTTGCGACTGCATCCGCCGTAGCGTTGTACGCGCCGCGGGAACGCATAGCCGACTGATAGATCAGCTCCTGCAGGTCGGCGGTGCTTTGCAGACCGTCGTTCATCAGATTCAGACGCGCCGTGGTCTGCGTCATTTCGTCCGACATGCTCACGATACCGCTCACCAGCTTGGAGCCGAGGAACGCGGTGCCCAGCTTTTTAAGTGAGGCCGTCAGGTTCTCTGCCGGCGGCTGCGCCGAGGTCATGCCGCTCCGCAGCTCCTCGACTTCGCTCACGGTTCGGGTGAGTTCTCCGCGCACACCTGTCAGTTCGCTGTTAAATTGTGCATACAGACCGGTCGGCGCCGCCTGTTCGGTCAGGCTCTGCATCCGTTCAAACCGGTCGTTGACCGCACTCAGGTTAGACGCGATACGGCTGAGCACGTTGCTCATACCGTCGCGCAGCTGGACGGTGTTGGATAGTGCCATAGAACTCACCTCCCTCGTTTTGCTTTATCCAGAGCGGCCTTTTCGTCCTCGTTGTGCACGACACAGGACGCCCAGATAAATGCCCGTTCTTCCTTTGGCAGACTTAAATATTCGGACGGCAGGATATGGAGCTTTTGCAGGCAGTAATGCGCTGCATACGCTTCATAATCATCAGAGCCCTCACCGTCCCGAATCAGTTTTTTGCCTGTTCCACCAGATCGAGCTTGTCACCGAAGCCACAGATATCGAACAGCTTTTCCGTGTAGTTCGTATACTCACCCGGCGTCAGCATGGCCGAGATCAGCTCCTCGGCGCATTTCGCGCCGTAGCTGTCCTGCAGTTCTGCATCGTTGAGGTTCGGATAAACCGTGCAAGCGGCTGCCAGCTTGGCAAGGTACAGCACGTTGTCGAATTCCTGACGGAAGCTGCCGCGCTTGCCCGGCACCTGTACGCGGTACTGGCAGTCGCGGCGCAGTGTTTCGTCCTCGCGCGAGGAAATGCAGCGCACCTCCCACTCGAGCGGCTTGCCGTCCTCATCGGTGAAGCGGTCCGACACGACCAGCTTCACATTTTCAACCTGCTTGGCGTTCTGCGCCAGAAATGCGGTAAGATTACCCATTGTACAAATTCCTCCTTATTCCATACCCGACAGTTCGGCAAACTCCTCAGGCATATCCCAGCCGTCGAACGTGCCGGAAAGCTCCTCGTCAAGCAGACTGTCGCCTGCGTCGAACTTCGCCAGAATCGAGCTGTCGATCAGGCAGCCGGTGTGCGTGATGGTCTGACGGCCGGCAGACGAGGACGGGTCCTCGTTGGACACCTGAATCTCAAACGGCGTCATCCTGCCGGTCTTGCAGTAGGTCAGGAACCAGCGGCGGAACACGCTCTGGTTGAAGTGCGCCGTTCCCTTCCACGAACCGGACCACCCGGTCGGCTTCTTGCCGATGCCGGTACGGCCGAGGATTTTCACGTCCTGCGAATTGACCTTCGCGGACGATTCAAAGCTGTACAGCTGCATCATATTATAGCGGTTGCCGTCAATGGTGACGTAGCACTCAGCCATCGAACCGGATACCGCATCATTTGCTTCCATAACAGGAGCGTTCAGCATGACTTTTCCCTCCTTTATTCAACGATTACCTTCATGTAAAGCTGTTCCATCGCGGAAACCGGCTGTACATGGTCCTCGACCGCAACGGACTTCTTCCTATCGCCCTGCGACACGGTGACGCTGCTGCTGTCAAAGTTTTCAATGGCGCGGATGGTCTGGAGCTGGTTGTGATGCGCTACAATGTCGCTCCACAGGCTCACGCGGCCGGAGGCGTCGTTCTGCACCTTGCCGAGGTACTTCGAGTTAAACAGCGATGCAATGTCATTGGCAATCTGGTCGAGCACGCGCATGACCTGATTGGACGAGAAATCCGCGCTCTTTTCATCTGTGACGGACACAAAGGTGTTGATGTCGGTCAGCACGCGGGTCTGGTCACCGACACGGTGGAACGTGAACTCACCGGCCTTGATCGCCTTTTCAAGCTGGGTCTGGGTGTAGTTCGTGTCGATGTCGTACTCGCCGGTATAGGTCGAGTTGGTCATCGAACGATTGACCGCGCACGCAGATTCCGCGCCGGTCGTCCAGTAGACAGCCGACGGGTCATCAGATGCACCGACCAGACCGTTCTTGACAGAAATCACGCCCTCGTAGTCTGCCGAGGGGTAGCCATGCAGCACGCACTGGAACTTCACGCCCTGCTCATCACGCAGGCGGCGCGTCCAGTTGGCGAACAGACCCTTGACCGTGCTGTTCTTCGTGTCGCAGCCGACCGCGTTGAAGCTGTACGGCTCGATCTTGTCGAGGAACGTCTGGTAAGCTGCATCCTGCACCGCGCCGGTCGTGCCGCCGGTGAGCAGCAGGCCTGCGTTCTCGGTCAGCGCCTCGCTGCCCTTCCAGTGCAGATAGTCGTTGTCGGAAAGGTCGGAAACCGCCTTAACTGCCTTCTGCGTGTCCACGAGGGTCGTGCCGATATAGGTCGAAACGTCGTAGACCTCGTTCGTCGATGCCGTGAAGCCCTCGTTCTGCTGAATCACGATCTTCAGTTCGTTGCCGATCTTGCCCGGATACTTCGCCTCTGCGTACTTGCAGGCTGCCTTTGCACCGCCGCTGTTCAGACGGAACAGGTGCAGCGTCTTGGCATTTGCGAAGATCTCGCGCAGCGGACGCAGCTCGTCCGCCGTGTAGGCGTAGCCGGTCAGCGCAAGTGAGCCCTTCTGGAACTCGCTGTTCTCGATGGTCACGACCTCGTTCTCCGGTCCCCAGTCGAGAGACAGCGGGAAAGCCGCCGTGCCGCGGTCGCCCAGGGTCGCAGACGCACGCGCCGCCGACACAAAGTTGATGTACGCACCGGGCAGAACCTTGTTCTGTACGGTATACATACCGCCGCCTAAAGCCATTTAATTCACCTTGCCTTTCATAAAGTTGTCAATGAGCGCGTCCACCTCGGAAAAGGTGTAGCGCTGATCCTTGTCGAGCAGCACGCCCAGCAGGTCGCGCCGCTCGCGGTATCTGTCGAAGGTCAGGAGCTGTGCGCCGGTAAACGCCGGTGCTCCTGCCTCGGTTTTGTGTTTAACTGCCATTTTCGTTCTCCGTTCCTACGGTTGTCTGCAAATTCTCCATCGGAATATCTTCCGGGACTTCCCGGACAAACTGCCGGTAGTCCGCGAAGAAATGCAGCACCTCGTCTGTAATTTCCCACGAGAGGTTCGAGCCACGCAGGCTTTCCGTGCGCCGCAGCAGCAGCGTGAGCGTCTGTGCAATCTCTCGGCATTGCTCCTGCGGACGGCTGTCCGACGGGAAGAACCGCACGTCCATGTGCTGCACGATCTCATACAGACCGGACGGGTACGGCGTGACGTCCGCACGAAGCTGCCGAATGGAGAAGCACGGCGCAGAGAAGCCCTGCTCGATACACTCGGTATAGATGTCGTACTGCTCCGGCGGAAACGCCGTGCGCAGACGGTCTACAATTTCCTGTACGGTGTTAATCATTTGCCCTCCATCATGCGGCTGAGGAATTCCTCACTCTTGGTCTTGATAAAGTCCGGCGCGGCGCGTTGCAGGTCGAACAGGCTGTCACGCAGCATATGCTTTCCTTCAACGAAACTGCGAACCAGACGTTTGCCGATAGCCGGAACATACCGTCCGACCTCCTGCCGGTGACCGTTCTCGACCCACGGCGCGTACTCAATGTTGTTGTAAATTTCCGCGCGGTAATGCTTTCCGCTGCGCCGTGCTTTCGTCGTAAACCAGTTGCGGTGCAGGTGTCCGCTTGGACCGGGCGGTGTCAGTTCAATAACATCAGCCAACAAATCATTCATCATCTTATCGAGCAGCTCTGTATAGAACTTGTCCATCTCCGGTTCACTTGCAGCAGCCTTAATGCGTTCGTTTAAGTCGCGCAGCTCGTGAAAATCACAGCTTCCCCAGCTTGCCATTACGCTCGCTCCTCTCGGACGGCGGAAAGCTGCTGATGGGTCGGATAGACCGCGCTTTCGCCGCTGTATTTCAGCCGATAGGTCGCGCCGTACTGCTGAACCGCAATGCGGCAGCCTGCCGGAATCGTCAGCTCCGGCGCACAGTAGATCGTGGCCTGATAGCTGATCTGACCGCTGTTCGCGTCCGTTTTGCTGTCCGGTGTGCCGGAAAACGACAGCGCACACGGGATATTCTCGTGCAGCACCGCGTCCGGTGTAACAACGGTTTCGCCGCCCACTTCCTGTTTGCTTGCGCCGGTGACGGTCATCACGCCGTCATAGGTCTGCTCAAGCAGCGCCCGTTCCAACTCCGGATTGCCGAGCATACTACCACCTCATCTTTCGGTAGGCGTTCAGCTGCGCTTTCCAGTCGGTCAGAAAGTCGCCCGAGGACGCAAGCGCCGCCAGCTGCTCTGCTGCGGTTGCAAAGGAAAAGGACGTATCCCCTCTGGACACGCCCTTTGCGGCAGGCTGCATATTCTCATTCTGAAGCTGAACGCTGTTTACCAGACCGCGCACCATCAGCGCTGCGGTGTTCGCGAGGCCGTCCGGCGCCTCGGTCAGATTGCAGTAGTTACAGATCTGTTCGAGCACCAGATCGCAGGCGAACTCAAGCGTTTCCTGCGGCAGGTTCGGCAGCAGGCTTTGCGCCCGCAGCATCAGCGTTTCCCTTGTCATTTCTGCGCTTCCCCCTCGGTTTGTCCTCGGTCAGCTCGGTTTCCTCCTCGGCGGTCACGGTTTCTACGGTAAAGCCCGGACGGCCGGAAAACCAGCTTGCAAGCCACTCGTTATCCGTCTGCGCCTCACCACTTACGAACTGCACGCCGCCGATCTTGCGGTTGTACTCCTCGTTCGGTGCCTTGATCTTGTACATAGCGCTTCCCTCACTTTACCTTGAAATTACGCAGCACGCCGGCAGCGCGGGACTTCTTGAGCACGGTTGCCGCTACCATCTCGACATCACCGGCCTTGACCGGGCCTGCGGTAGAGAAATCCGGCAGCGTGGTCGAGATCACCTTGCCGCCCATCGGAGATACGGCGTGGAAACCGTCCAGACCCAGACGGACAGCGTACAGGTCGGTCAGACCGGTAACGGTGGTCTTGGACGAGGACGCGCCGTATTCACGCGACGTGATCGGTACGACCGGCTTTTCCTTCTTCTCGGCGGTGTCATAGTAATACTGCATATCCATGAACGGAATGCCGTTGTAACCGCTCATCTGACGGCCGAAAGCGTCCTCGGAGTGGGTCAGATAACCTGCACGGCGGGCGCAGGAGCGGATCTTGGTCAGCAGCGCCGCATTGCCGATGAGCATGGTCGGCACGCCGTCCAGCTCGGACAGGAACTCGTCGAGCATATCGAGCACGGTCTTGTAGTTGGTGTCGATCGCCGCCGAGGTGGACAGGTCGATCGCCTTGGATGCGTCGGCGTTGAGCTCGGTGGAAGTGCCGACAAGCAGCGTGTCCAGACCGTCAAAGCCCTTGGTGCCCTTGTCGCCGTTGATGGCGGTGTAGTGGAACAGGTTGGTGGTCGCCTTGATGTGCTCCTCGAGCTGGAACTGCACCTCGTTGATCTGGCCGTTCGCGGTACCCGCGAGAACGCGGTCGATCTTGAACGTACCGCCGAAGATCTTGAGGTCAACCGACTTGGTTTCGCGGTCGGCTACGGTGTCGGTGTAGTCGGTGTTGATGTCACGGAAATCCGCGCCTGCCGGGGTCTTGAGCTGAGTGTAGCCATAGGTCAGCGTAGAGCCGCCGGTACCGGGCGATACCGAGTTGTCAAAGGTCAGTGCCTCGAGCAGCATGGAGCCGCGGCGGAACTGGTCGATAACCTGCTGGTCCACATGGTTTGCCATGCCGACCTTTGCCTGTGCGAGAGTGATAGGCATTTTTCATTCCTTCTTTCTGTTAGCCGTTGGTGTTGTATACTTCTGCGAGAGCGGAACCGAGGTCGTTTACCGTGTTCGGGTTGCCGCCGGACTGCGGATTGTAGCCGCCGCCCTGACCGCCGTTCGGGTTTCCGCCCTTGTCGCCCTGTTTGCCGGACTGACCTGCGCCGTCCTCCTCGAACAGCCATGCCTTGTCCTTTTTCAGACTTTCGACCTGCGCGTCAAGGCCGGTGATCTTGCCGTCCGTGCCGATCTTGATGTCGTCCATCGAGAGCGCCGCGCGGGTCAGCTGCGGATCGCGTGCATGAGCACGGGTCAGCGCCAGGTCGATCGCCGCATCACGACGAATATTCGCGGTATCGGTATCGTACTTGGTCTGGAGGGTCTTGAGGTCGTCCTCCAGCTTCTTCGGGTCCTTGCCGTCCCACGCCTTGGCGGCCTCACGCAGGTCCTTGATGGTGTTGTTCGCCGTGGTCAGCTCCTGCGCCTTGGTGTCAAGGTCTGCCTTGGGCACGTAAGCGTCGCCGGCGGCGTTGACGACCTCAAACTTTGCGTCCTTGGCTGCCTGCTGAAACTGCTCCCACGTCAGTGCGCCCTTTTCAAACAGGCTCTTGAGAAATTCCATTGTTTTTTGCTCCTTTTCGTAAAATGGGTATGAAAAAACCACCTTGGATTGAATCCTTGGTGGTTCGTTCTTAGATTGTATGACAAAGGCGCCTCGTTTCCGAAGCGCCCTTATCGGGATCTCTGGTATTTTGGTGGGTGTGCCCCTTCCCACATTTCTTTTGACCCATAGGGTGCGTAGCAGCACAATCTCTACTTCAAAATACCGTTTATCTGTATGATTATTATAGCAGATTTATTCCTTGCTGTAAAGAACCTCGCTTTTGTTTATGAGTTTCTTCAAATTCTTTTCTCTGATGCGATAGAACGTCATGATAGAGTTTTTCCGTCCTGTATCATCAGTATCCAGTGCAAGTCGCACAACAACATTCAAATTGGTGTCAGGTAAACTCTTTACCATAAAAATCGTTCCGTCATGCTTGCCATCAACCAGAACGGTATCCGGCTCGAGTGCCGCAGTGGCTCCATATTTCTCGAACAGCTCCACATCTTCCGGGTGACGTTCTCGAATATGCTCCAGACGCTCGTCCATAATAATCAGCTCATCTGTTTGCAGCTTTCCAAAGCGCTTTTCCAGATACTCGGTTTTCAGTTTTCCCAACGTCCGATAAATCGGTTGCTCATTCTGCACAGCCGTGTCCCCATTCTCCGCTATCTTAGGTTTTATTATAGCAGATTTTGTCGGTTCTGCAACTGGTTCGGACGTTTTCGCGTCCCCATCAACATACTTCTTCCGCCATTCCTCATATGTCAATTTCTTCTCGACATACTCGGTCTTGCCGGTCGTGGGGTTTCTGGCTGCACGCTTATTGCCTATCTCGAACGCCGTCACCGGAACGGTGGTACACCGGCAGCGCGGATGCAGCGGCGGATAGTTAATGCCGGTTTCATGCTCCGCGAACGGAAACTCGCGCTGATCCAAAGCACCGCACACTGCACAGGTCTTGAGGTCAAGCGCCGCCTCAAACCGATAGGACTGGACACCTGTTTCCCGGTATCCCTGTTCGGCAGCCTCAGCCGCCATGTGGGCGCTCTCGGTGTGGATGAGCGTTGCCGCCCTGCTCTCGGACACGCCCATGCGCTGGGCGAACTCTTTCGTCATACGATCGAGCGAGTCGCCGCGGACAAAGCCGCGCGAGAGCGTCTGCATCAGCTCACGGGTCAGCTTGTCCTTGTCTGCCCAGATGCGTGAGGAAAACTCGCTGCCGACCCACGGCACCGCAAGAATGCGTTCAATGGTCTGCGGGTCAATCCTTGCGAACGTGCTCGCCACATCGGCCTGCTGGCTGACGGCGTACACCGTGCGGTAGTAGGTGTCGGTGTAGCGCTCCTGCAAGTGGTCGCGCAGCACATCGCGCTGAGAGCTGAACAGCTCCATCATCCGCAGCTCCACCTGCGTCTGCAATGCCTGCAAGCGCGAGATACGCGAACGGAGATAAACCTCCTCCAGCTCCTTATCAAAGCCGCCTGCAAGCGCCTTGTCGCGGAACTCGTCCAGCGACATCCGGAAGTCCTCCAGCTCTGCATCCCGCAGCAGCCTGCGTGCGTCTGCCATGCTGACGCTCTCGTTTGCGGCATAGCGGGCATAAAAGATCGAGATTTCCTTGTCCAGTTCGTGCAGAATGCGCTCGTATTCCCGATGGAACCGCAGACACAGGTCATCATCTTCCTGCTTCTGCTTTTCGGCCAGCTCAATGGCACGCTTGCGCCAGTAGGCGCCGTTCAGCTTATCCGCTGCTGCCATCGCCTGCACCGTCCTTTGGCGGGAACTGGAACTGCGGCTGCTTCTCGGCTGCCGCCTGCTGTTCCTTTTCCAGCTGCTTCTGCTCGCTCTCGGCATCGTCTACCCACGGATGGTTTGCGAGGATGGTTCTGTCCGAGATAATGCCGACCGACTGCTGCGCGATCTGCGCGGTTTCGAGGTCGTTCTGCACCATGTTGCGTGTCCAAGTCTGCAAAATACGCACGGGCTGTGCGATACCCTCCAGTCGGCAGATAGCGCGTACCAGCTCGGCGAAACCGCTGCGGAACTGCGTTTCCAGCATCACGGCCTTGAGCTCCAGCAGACTGTACAGGTACTTGAGCGCCACACCGGACGAGTTGCCGAAATTCTCAGGGTTCGGGTCAACGCCCATGCCGGAAACGAAGATCTGACGGCGGGTTCTTTCGAGGAAGGCGTTCCGCGCCTCAAACGGGATCTCCGCGCGAATGGTGTCCACGCCGCCGTCCCCCTCGACCTTGATGAGCTTGCTCTTTTTGAGGTCGCTCATGAACTCGGTCTTGTCCGTGCCGCCGTAGTTCTTGATGACGAAGATGACCTCCTGCACGTCCTCCATATCGTTGGCGAAGCCGGAAACCACCTTGTCGTAGGCGTCGATCAGGTCGCGGTACAGCGGCAGGTCGCCCCGCCGGTCGGCGTTGTTGTAAAACGGGATGAACGGCACCGCGCCGAGGCCGTGCCGCAGCTCCTGCCCGACTTCCGGATATTCGAAGTAGGTGTAATTGCCGGACACGCCGTTCTGACGGTAGAACCGGCAGGTCGTGTTGTCCCAGTATTCGCACACCTGCACGGTCTGACCACTCTGCGGGTCGAGCATGGTGTAGCAGCGCAGCACGCCGACGAGATCGCTCTCCAGCGTACCGGAGAACACCGGCACGATCTGTTCCGGGTCTACGGTGTGGTAACGGAACCTGCCGTCTGTGCCGCGCCAGTAATGCAGCCAGCCGACCGAGGTGTTGCTCGCGTCAATGCCGAGCTGCATGGCCGTTGCGGTGTACTGATCTCCGAGGATCTCTGCAATCCGTTCGTTGGCGGTCTTGTTCCCCACATCGAACACCGGCGGGTAGCTCAGCGCGTAGGAAACCTTCTGCGTCACGAGCAGATTATGCCACGAGTGCGAAATGCGGTTGTCCGCGAGGTGCAGCGGATTGCCGAGCGCCTGTTCGGTCTCTGCCTGCCGCTGCAAAACGCTGTTGTCCTGCTTGATGCGGTTGACGTTGCTGTAATAGCGCCGCGCCTCGTCCGCCTCGCGGATGAACTTCCCGTGCCCCTGCAAAAGCCGCTGAATCGTGCGGCTGTTCACTTTCACCATACGCTGACCCCTCCTTTCCTGTTGAACTGCTCCGCAACGCCGGTTGTCGCGTCGGGAGCGTCATCGTGGGCGTTCTTGCCCTCTTTCTGGTAATGTAACATTGCTTTTGCGTACTCCGGCCAGCGGTCGCGCCAGTTTACGGGGTAGTAAATGTGATCCTGCACCCACGTTGAGTTGGTGAGGATACGCGCGACCTTGTTCTCGCTCTGGTAGAACCACTCCACACGGCAGCGGTTGGAGCCGAGCCGCCGAAGCTGCTCCTGCACGTTGCGGGCAAAGCCGCGGCCGCCGTTGTTACTCTCGATTTTCGCGAGGTTTACACCGTGCGCCAGCAAGCGCCGTGCGGTTTCCGGCTCGGTCACTTCCATCGGGTCCTTTGTGTAGTAGATGTCGAGCACATAGGCTTCGTGCGCGTACTCGCCGTAGATGATGCTGCACAGATAGTCCGCGCCGGTGTCCGCCGTGTCGGTGTAGCTGCGGATATGCGTGAACAGCGGCTTGCCGTGCTCGTCCCTCGGAATGTCCGTATAGGTCTTGAAGCTGCTGTACAGACGGCCTTTCAGGTCGATCGGCTGCTGCTGGTAGTTCGCTGACGCGATCTCCTCGCTCATCGTGCGAACCTTGTCCTCGTAGTCCTCACGGGTGAGAACCGCGTCGCACAGCATCGTACCGTCGTCCTGCAAGGCTTTCATCGTGATGAGCTCCGCGTCCGGCCAGTGCTCCAGTGCACGTCCTGCGAGGTCGCCGGTCGCCCAGCGCGTCATGATGATAACGATCTTGTAGCCGGTTTCGGTTCGGGACAGCATCGTGTCCGTGAACCACTGCCACTGCTTGTCGAGTGCGCCCTCGTTAAAAGCCTCCTCGGCTTTCTTGATCAGGTCATCGAGAATCAGCTTGCGTGCGCCGAAGCCGGTCGCCGTGCCGCCCGGAGAGGTAGCGAGGTAACTCGCATACTGCCCCTCGAGCGCCCACTTGCCTGCGGCGGCTTCGCCGTACTTGATGCGTGTCTGCGGGAAAATGTCCGAAAACACAATGCGGCTCGGGTCAAACCGTTCCTCCGCAATGCCGTCGCGGACCGCCCGTGCGAACGTCGTGGACAGCGTTTCGTTGTAGCTGCCGGTCATGATCTGCTCGGACGGATCGCGGCCAAACAGCCATTGGCTCAGCAGCACCGCCGTGCGGCTCTTGCCGTGGCGCGGCGGCATATTGACCACCAGCACCTTGCGGTCGCTCTCACAGAACGCCTGTAAGCGCCTGCACAGCGTTTTGAGGTACGGCCGGTCCTCGCGGTAGAAGTCCGGCGCCATCAGCTTGCAGAACGACCAGAAATCACGCCGGGCAAGCTCAATCCGCGCCATGCGCCGAATACGCGCGTCAACCATCGTCAGCCAGCTTTCGCAGCTCCTCGGTGGTCAGACCGGCAAGCGGGTTGTCTACCTCAAGGGTGCCGGAGTGCTCGATCTGCTGCTTGTCGCGCCACCTGTCCGGTCGGCGGTTCTTCAGCCAGAAGATCTGCGCGGTCGTGTCCGGCGGAATGTGCTTGACCGTCTGCACGGTCTTGATGCTCTTCTTTCCGCCCTCGTGGCTGCGCTCTACGCGCTCCTCGGTGTAGTCGTAGCCGAGTGCACGCTTGAGTAAAGCGTTCTCAACTTCGATGTCTACGACCTCTTTTCCCCTTTTTAAGGCCTCCGAAAACTCCGAGTATTTGTTTTTCCAGTCGTACAGCGTGCTGGTCGTAATGCCGATTCTGGCTGCGATCTGCTCATCTGTCAGACCATCCCTCGCCCACGCTTCCAGACGGGTGATGCCGTCCGGCGTAAGCCATTCCTGATATTTGCCTTTTGCCATTCTGCCCACCGTCCTTTCTGAAATCCGGGCACGAAAAAGCACCCTTGTTTCCAAGAGTGCCTTTCCGGAGAGATGTTTCCAAACATGAAGGGAGGATGCGGGACCTCAGTTTCATTCCCGCTGAACTTCATGATACCAGTATAGCAGGAAACTATGTGAACTAACATGGCCTGTTCGCATTTTCTTTCAGAATTTTTTCTGCTGCCTGCAATGCCCTGCCATGCAGCCGCATGACCCAGCGCAGAGTGCGGTCTAAGTCAACCGCGATTTTCTCCCATTTCTCAAAGTTTAAGTACCGCTTTGTGAGAAGTGTCCGCAGGGTCGTATCCGGCACCTCGGTAATCACCGCCGCAATCTCCTGCTTGATGTCAATCAGCTTGTCGATCTGGGCATCCACCTGCGCGGCAAAGTCGGCGTAGCGGCTCAGGCCGCCATCTGAGGCACCGCCGCCGCCCGGTGCACCGCTCACCGATGCCACGCCTGACACACAGCGGTCATATGCCCGGCGCTTGGCACTCTCCAAAGCCGTAATCTCGCGGTCGAGTGCCCACCCGCGGTTCAGCCAATCTTTTGTTGTCATGTAGTCCTCTCCCCATCCGTAATGCCGTAGCGCCACGCAAGGTAGCGCCGAACCTTATCGCTGTATTTAGTCATGCGACGTCACCGTAACCGGAATGATCATCTCCGGCAGGAAATTCACCTCGTAGTGGAACTTGTCCACGTAAGCGCCGCTGACGTCCTCCACAACGTAGATCGTCCAGTCGTTGAGGTACACAAGGTGTTTCTTGTAAACGCCCTGCCCGGTTTCGACAGTCACCTCCAGCTCGTTCTCGCTGTTGTTCGAGATGGCGAAGTTGCCGATCAGCTCAAACACCGGCTTGTCCGTACGCGCGTTGATGACTTCCAGACGGCGCGTGACGTTGAAATTGTCCGCCTCCTTCGAGATGTTGTACGCAACGCGCTCGCTCTCCCTGCAGGCCGACAGACTACACATCATAGCACCGCAGAGCAGTGCCGCCATGATTTTCTTTTTCATTTTTGTTCCTCCATGTATTTTCTCATAATTTGAACCGCTACGCGGCAGGCTTCCTCGCACGCGGCTACCATCTTCTCGCGGCCGTGCAGACCGCCGTAGTATTCGATCGTTGCCAGCTCCTCGGCTGTCGTTTCCGGGTCGAGGATGCGGATTGCCTGGTTAATCGTCATACCTGTCTCCCTCCACCTCAAATTCCATCTGTCCCGGTAGCACGCCATCCTCCATCCACCAGTGAAAGCAGTCCATACCGGTCTCCCACGTAGTTGGCAAATTCCGCGCTCGCCGTGCCTTCAGCATCCGCTCAAACGCCCGGATATACATCCGCTCGTAAGTCGGATACCGGGCAAACTCCATCTGCCTTGTGGCGCGTCCCGCCATCGGGCAGCCGATGCAACCGACCCGGCGGAAGCCGCACTCATACAGCGGATTGACCGGGATATGCTCGGAACGAATGTAATCCCACACATCGCTGTCCGTCCAGTCCACGATTGGATTGCAAACGCGCTTTGCCTGCAATCGGCAGTTTTCAAACAGCCGCCGCGTATCGTCATTATCGTTACTGATTGTGATTTTGCGGCTTATGACGGCGGATTGTTTCTCGTAAATACCGCGGTTCTTGCGGCGCTTGGCGCTTTCCGCCCAGCGGACGCCTGTTGTTATCATACGGCCTTTGCCGCCCTGCTCTTTCAGCACGGAACAGCAGTATCGCACAACGCGTGTCGGCGGCATGAGTTTTTGCGGTATCAGGCTCCACATTGTCACGCGCTGACCTTTATATGTCGGCAGATTGACGGTACACTTGATACCCTCATTTTCCAGCCGCCGGAAGGTCTCTCTCACATGGTAGACGGTCTCCGGCGCGTCGGCCGTGGTATGATTGTGCTGTACCTCGTAGCGGATGCCCGCCGCACGCGCCAGCGCAAGGCACGCATCGCTATCTTTACCGCCCGATGTGGTGATGATGAGCGGCTTGGCGTAGTAGGTTTCGCTCATCTCCGCGGCGAGGCGCAGCCGCTCGACGGCCTTGTGTTCCTTATCCACGGCAGCCTCCATTCCACTTCCATCTCTGCCCGGTCATGCAGGCGGTGCAGTGGCCGTCATCTTCGCCGGACGGCTGGTTATTCTTGCAGGTCTCGCAGGCGGCGATGCGTTTGAGCTGTTTGAGCGCCGTGTTCCGCTGCTGACGGATGCGCCGCAGAGCGTGTTCCAGCGCGTAGAGCTGTTTTTCCGCCTCCCGCAGGAGGGCGCAGCCGTACAGGCCGCAGTTGTGCTCGTGCCCGCAACCGAGGCACGCCAGAGAGCCGGTCTGGACTTTCAATTTCTCCAAAGCCGTAATCAGTTCATCGGTTTTCATACTTGTCCTCCCGCAGATGATACATCAGAAAGTCGGCCTCCGGCACGTCGCAGAACTCGTCCTTGTTACGGCCGACCACAAGGATCGTACCGACGAAGTCCACACCGCACACACGGCCGTTGTCCGGCAGGCCGAGGATACGGCCCTCCTCATTGCAGATAATAGCCGCGCCGTACGGTAGCGTGACCGCCTCGATATAGCCGCCGACTTCCTGCTGCAAGGCTTCCAGAGTGTTTTCTACTTCGATAATTTCCGGCGCACAGCCGGGCTTTTTGCGGATTGCTTTCATGCCTCATTCTCCTGTGCTTCATGCTCATACAGATACTCAATCTTCATACCAGTCACGCGCTCGGCCTTGAGCCGCAATTTCTCGTAGGCGTAGTCGGCATCGACCTCTTTCTCCATGCGCGTGATCTCGTCGTTGTTCTCCTGCAGCGCAACAAAGAATTTCTTCATGCGCTCCGGACCGAAACCATAGGCATCGGCCACCGAGCAGACCGCCAACCAGAGCGCTTTCTGCGTTGCCGTGTCCGCACGCAGCCGCACGGTGGCATCGTCTGCCGCTTCCTGTACCGCCTCGCGGATCATGCGCTTACGTGCAAGCATATCGGCGTAGTTCATACCGCGCGGTTTGCCCGGGCGCTTGTTCTTAGTCTTGGCCATGGGGTACTTCTCCTTTTTCTCGTTCACGCAGCTGCTTGTCCGTCATCCCTGCACCTTCGTTCCATTGCCACGCGCAGAACGTCTCGTCGCAGTCGGTGCAGAGCCGCGCCTCCGGGTTCATATGCCCGATGCAGCCCATGCAGCCGCCGAGGCGCTTGAGCTGCGCAAGCAGCGTGTCGCGTTCCTTTGCGACCTGCTCCAGCGCGTGTTCATACAGGCTCAGCCGCACCGCAGCCTCTCGCGCGATCGCGCAGCCATGCACACCGCAGTTATGCTCATGCCCGCAGCCGAGGCAGGCCAGAGAGCCGGTCTGCACTTTCAGCCGTCCGAGGGCCTTGATGAGCTCATCGGTTTTCATATGTGTCCGCTCCTTCCCCATAAAACAAACTGATTTGATCTGCAAATTTGCTAAACCGCTTTTCGGCAGCATCGAAATATGTCCGGTCGATTTCAAAACCTGTGAAATCCAGTCCAGCCTTATATGCCGCGATCCGGCTGCTGCCGCTCCCTAAATGGGTATCCAGCACGTGCATACCCGGCGACGCATAACGCTGAAACAGCCAGTCATACAGCGCAACCGGCTTTTGTGTCGGGTGAATACGCACCTCATTGAGTGCCTTATTCCCTTGCTGAATATGCCCCTCCGCAACGCTTTTCCCCTGCAGCATACCGCTCCACATATACCGAAACAGACGCACGCTGGTAAACAGGTCGGTGGCGGCAATCTCGCAATCCGAGAAACTCGAGCTTTGGTTGCATTTGTCCCACACAATCCGGCCGGGCGCAAAATCATAACTGAAATAATTGCAGCCCCAAATGATGTAGTGCTTTGACACTCGCCGCAATTCGTCAAAGTATGCCTTTCCCGGCACTTTCCATGCTGCTGATACAGGGTAATAATTGCGCCGCACTCTGGTTCGGCTTACGTTGGAGCCGTAATAGTGGCGGCGTTCCGGTCCGCTAAAGTACGGAGGGTCTACCACAGCGAGATCGAAACAGCCGTCTTGGAACTGCGCCATTCCCTCCATGCAATCCATGCAGTAGCAATGGTTGGTTTCAAGCATGGCCGTTGCTCTCCCGTTCCAGCAGCTCCTTCCGCAGCTCCTTGAGCTTGTCCGTCAGCAGGCTCTCGGCCTTGCTCCCAGCTTTCAGCTTGCCGCCCTTGCCGCAGAGATTGAAGCGCGGACGATTGACGTTATGCGTACCGCCGCCCGGAAAGAAATCGTCGCCCTCGTACCAGCTGGCGGTGAAAAAGCTGCCGTCCGGCAGGTCGAGCCGGTACACGCTAAGCCCGATCTCGGGCGCCTTGTGCCAGATGCTCCAGCTGCGCCATGCGGCAAGGATATTCTTGCGCTTGCTCTCATTCGTCAGGTTCAAGATGTTCTGTTTGGTCAACTCTAAAATCATACTTCCCCTCCCAACTCTTTCAGCCGTGTCATCGGACACTGCTCGCACTTGTCCACCAGTGCCTCATAGTCCATCTCAAACGGAAACTTGCAATACTCATCGCAGATCTCATCTGCGTACTTGTTCACTGCCTGCACCCAGCAGGACGGGTGGAACACCGGGGAAACCTTAACCGGCTCCCCACAGAATTTACACTTTGCCATGCTGCACCTCCATCTCCCGCACGCAGCAGCGCACCGCTGCTCTTGGATACCCGATCTCCTTGCTGATCTTCGCCGCCGTCCAGCCCTGCGCGGCAAGGCTTCGGATTTTCCGCTGTTCCTCGTCTGTCAGCAGCACCCCGCGCTTTTTCAGCTTGGCAGTGACGGTTTTCTCGTTCCGTCCCGCCATTTCCGAGATGTCCGCAACGGACTTGCCCTGCCGGTACCACTTGCACCACGTGTCCACATCGGCGGCGGTCACCGGACCATGCACGCCTTTCTGCGGCACGCAAAGCGCCGGCTCAACGCTGATTGGCTGAGCAGCCACATTACACGCCAGTCCGCGCACATCGCGCCGCAGCGTGAAGCGGCATTCGCGCACACGCCCGAGCCTGCCGTCCAATGCCCTGTATGTACGCTCCACGACCTCAAAACGCCCCTTCGGGTGCGTCCAGATTACTCTCTCATTCATGGTTGTTCTCCTCCTCAGTCCACTTCTTCCCCGCGTTCGATTGCTTCCTGACGTCTCTTT
>ERZ773210.1150-NODE-1150-length-27593-cov-11.866548_pt1 | contig 27593 bp, 19 predicted proteins | sample MGYA00580528_ERZ773210 | MGnify/ENA primary metagenome ERZ773210 (study PRJEB29015, sample SAMEA2737769) | human gut metagenome | biome: human gut; feature: human-associated habitat; material: faeces | place: China | collected 2012 ...
AATTGAGTAAACTTTTTTGCTTTTGGGAGGATAATTTAGCGTTAGCTAAATTTCACTACCCGACCGACACTCCGCTAAACCATAATTTACCCCAACTTTTGATAAAGAACCTTTATAATCACTTAGCAAAGTAGTTTGCTAAAAACTAAAGATAATCAATGTTTCACTCGTATAATCATAAAAAGCAAATGCACAACGATTAAAAACCGTTGTGCATTTTTTAAGATAATGGAAGATTTAATTATTATTAAAATTAAAGATTTGTGTAACCTATAAGGCTTAAATCAACCTCTTTGGCAACATCTCTGCCTTCACGAATTGCCCATACTACAAGTGACTGTCCTCTGTGCATATCTCCGGCTGTAAATACGTTTTTAACATTTGTTGCGTGAGAGCCTTCTGCGGTTGCTACATTTGTTCTTGCGTTTACTTCAACGCCAAATGCTTTTGTAACATAACTTTCCGAACCTAAGAAACCTGCCGCAATGAGTACAAGCTCAACATCAACAGTGTATTCCGAACCCTCGATTTCTTTCATCATAAGTCTGCCGGTCTTTTCGTCCTTTTCAGGCTTTAACTTAACAAGAACAGCACCCTTAAGGTTGCCCTTGTCATCGGAGATAAATTCTTTTACCGTTGTCTGATAAACTCTTGGGTCATGACCGAATACCTCAATAGCCTCTTCCTGACCGTAATCTGTCTTGCAGACTCTCGGCCACTGCGGCCATGGATTGTCGGCAGTACGCTTGTCGGGTAATTTTGGCATCATCTCAAGCTGGAGAACTGATTTAGCGCCGTGACGAATACTTGTTCCGACACAGTCGTTACCTGTATCACCACCGCCGATAACCATAACATTTTTACCTTTAGCGGAAATATAAGTGCCGTCCTTTAAGCCGTTGTCAAGCAATGCTTTAGTAGTTGATTTAAGAAAATCAACAGCAAAGTAAATGCCTTTAGCTTCTCTGCCTTTAACTTTAATATCTCTTGGGTTGGATGCGCCGCAGCAGAGTATAACTCTGTCGTATTCGTCAAGCAATTTTTTAGCTTTTACATCTTTGCCTACATTGACGCCTGTTTTAAATTCAACGCCCTCTTCTTTCATAATAGAAATTTTACGGTCGATAACTTCTTTTTCAAGTTTCATATTCGGAATACCGTACATAAGCAAACCGCCTACACGGTCGGAACGCTCGAATACAGTAACAGAGTGACCTCTCTGATTGAGCTGGTCAGCGGCGGCAAGTCCCGAAGGACCTGAGCCGATGATTGCAATTTTTTTACCTGTTCTTACCTTTGGAGGATTTGCCTCTGCAAGTCCCTGTTCGTAAGCATTTTCGATAATGCCGTACTCGTTTGCTCTTACGGTAACAGCTTCACCGTTAGCGCCGCAAGTGCAAGCCTTTTCGCAAAGGGCAGGGCAGACACGGGAGGTAAACTCTGGGAAGTTATTTGTAATTTTTAGTCTGTTATATGCCTGTTCCCAACAACCTTTGAAAATAAGGTCGTTCCATTCAGGGATAAGATTGTTAAGAGGGCAGCCTGAGAACGCATTGCCAATCTGCATACCTGCCTGACAGAACGGAACACCACATTCCATACATCTTGCGCCCTGCTTTTCCTGATCCTTTTTGCTTAAAGGAGTGTGAAATTCATTGTAATTTTGTATTCTTTCTTTAACTGAAAATGCCTCGGCATCTTCACGATTGTAATCCATAAAACCTGTTGGCTTTCCCATTATTGTGTGCCCTCCTTACTTATTGTTGATAATCTGATAGAATGCCTCGATCTGAGCCTGTTCACTGCTAAGACCCTTTTCTTCCATAGAGGCAATCGCAGACATCATTTCTTTGTAATCATGAGGAACGATTTTCTTAAACTTTGGAAGATACTCGTCAAAGTTGTCAAGAATTTCTTTACCCTTTGCTGAGCCGGTAGCATCTGTATGTTCTTCAATGAGTGACTTGAGCTCGATGATATCGTACTTTTCCTTAACCTCGGAGAAGAGTACCATTTCTTTGTTAAGCTTTGTATAAAGATCTCTGTCCTCGTCAAGTACATAAGCTACACCGCCCGACATACCTGCGGCGAAGTTTTTGCCTGTTTTACCGATAACTACAACTCTGCCGCCTGTCATATATTCGCAGCCATGGTCGCCCACACCCTCAACAACAGCAACAGCACCTGAGTTTCTTACGCAGAAACGCTCACCTGCAACACCGTTGATAAATGCCTTACCGCTTGTTGCGCCGTAGAAAGCAACATTACCGATGATGATATTATTTTCAGCCTTAAAGGTTGAACCCTTTGGAGGATATACAATAAGTTTACCGCCTGACAAACCTTTACCAAAGTAGTCGTTGCTGTCGCCGACAAGCTCAAGTGTAAGTCCCTTTGGAATGAAAGCACCAAAACTCTGTCCGCCAGAACCGTTACATATAATTTTAAATGTATCGTCTTCAAGCTTATCGTCAAACGCTTTTGTGATTTCAGAACCGAGAATTGTACCGAATGAACGGTCAGTATTCTTAACATCAACAGTAATTGTCTTGCTCTTACCGTTTGCAAGGTTAGACTTAAATTCCTTTAAGAGTACCTTTTCGTCAAGTGTAGAATCAAGCTTAAAATCATAAAGATTCTTTTTCTTGTATTCAATCTTATTTGAAACAAAGTCAGTGTTGAGAATATTTGAAAGGTCAACTTCGGCTGCCTGGCCCTCGATACCGTCTTTTCTCTTGATAAGGTCAATTCTACCGACAAGCTCATCAATAGTTTTAACACCGAGCTTTGACATATACTCTCTAAGCTCCTGAGCAACAAAACGCATAAAGTTCATTACATACTCAGGCTTACCCATAAATCTCTTTCTGAGTTCTGGGTTCTGGGTAGCAACACCAAACGGGCAAGTATCAAGGTTACATACTCTCATCATAGCACAGCCGAGTGTTACGAGTGGGGCAGTGGCAAAACCGTATTCTTCTGCACCGAGAATTGCGGCAATCGCAACATCTCTGCCGTTCATAAGCTTACCGTCTGTTTCAATAACAACCTTGTTTCTCAGGTCATTCATAATAAGTGTCTGATGAGCTTCGGCAAGACCGAGTTCCCATGGAAGACCTGCATTATAGATTGAGCTTCTCGGAGCAGCACCTGTACCGCCGTCATAACCCGAAATAAGGATAACGCCTGCGCCTGCCTTTGCAACACCTGCTGCAACTGTACCTACACCACATTCAGAAACAAGTTTTACGGAAATTCTTGCGTCTGTGTTAGCATTTTTAAGGTCATAAATAAGCTGTGCAAGGTCTTCAATTGAATAAATATCATGATGAGGAGGAGGGGAGATAAGTGATACACCCGGAGTTGAGTGTCTTGTCTTTGCAATCCAAGGATATACCTTTTTGCCCGGAAGATGTCCGCCCTCGCCCGGCTTAGCACCCTGTGCCATTTTAATCTGAATTTCATCGGCAGATGTGAGGTACTTTGAAGTTACACCGAATCTGCCCGATGCAACCTGCTTGATAGCGGAGCAACGGTTGTCGGCTGTGCCCTTTGTAAGGAGTCTTTCAAGGCTTTCGCCGCCCTCACCCGAGTTTGATTTGCCGTGTAATCTGTTCATTGCAATAGCAAGAGCCTCGTGTGCTTCCTGTGAAATTGAACCGTATGACATAGCGCCTGTTTTAAATCTGCGAACAATTGAATCAACGCTTTCAACTTCATCAATCGGAACAGGAGTTTCGGCATAGTTAAAATCGAAAAGTCCTCTGATATTAACAGGGTCCATTTCCTCTGAAATCATATGCGAATATTTCTTATAAAGCTCATAGTCGCCTGTTCTTGTTGACTGCTGGAGCATATATATTGTCTGCGGATTGTAGAGGTGTTCCTCTTTGCCACTTCTGAATTTATGACTGCCTCTTGATTCGAGTTCAGGGTTTGTGTTAAGTCCGAGTGGGTCAAATGCGGAAGTATGAAGTCTGTCAACATTCTTTTCGATATCTTTTAATGTGATACCGCCGATTCTGCTGACTGTACCTGTAAAGTAGTTATCAATAACATCTTTGCCGATACCGATTGCCTCGAAAATTTGTGAGCCATGGTATGACTGGATTGTTGAAATACCCATTTTAGATGCAATCTTAACTATGCCATGAAGAATAGCGTCATTGTAGTCATTAACAGCCGCATAGTAATCCTTGTCGAGAAGGTCATCTGCGATAAGCTCGTGGATAGTTTCCTGCGCAAGGTATGGGTTAATAGCACTTGCACCGTAGCCAAGAAGTGTAGCAAAATGATGTACCTCTCGTGGCTCGCCGCTTTCAAGAATGATAGCGCATGATGTTCTTTTCTTGGTAACAACTAGGTGCTGGTGAACTGCCGAAACCGCAAGCAATGACGGAATAGCAAGGTGGTTTTCGTCAACACCACGGTCAGAGAGAATGATGATGTTTGCACCCTCGCTGAAAGCCTTGTCTGTTTCAATAAAAAGTCTGTTGATAGCCTTTTTAAGGCTTGTGTTTTTATAATAAAGAATCGGAACGGTGGCAACCTTAAAGCCGTTGATATGCATATTTTTGATTTTAAGAATATCCGTAGAAGTAAGAATTGGATTATGAATCTTAATTACCTTACAGTTTTCCGGCTTTTCTTCAAGAATGTTGCCGTCCTCGCCGATATAAATTGTTGTTGATGTTACAACTTCCTCACGAATTGCATCAATAGGTGGGTTTGTAACCTGTGCGAAAAGCTGCTTAAAGTAGTTAAAAAGCGGTTGCGGCTCTTTTGAAAGTACGGCAAGAGGACTGTCTGTACCCATTGCCGAAATCGGCTCGCTTGCATTTTTAGCCATAGGGAGGATAGATGTCATAACCTCTTCGTAGGTATAGCCAAACGCTTTCTGAAGTCGCTGTCTTTCATCGTAAGAGTGTTCCTCAACCTTTACATTCGGAATCTTGAGGTCTTTAAGACGAACAAGGTTGCTGTCGAGCCACTCGCCGTACGGCTGTTTAGATGCGTAGTATTCCTTAAGCTCGTCATCATCAATGAGCTTGCCCTGTACTGTATCAACAAGGAGCATTTTGCCCGGACGGAGTCTTTCCTTGGTAACGATTTTTGCAGGGTCAATAGGAAGTGCGCCAACCTCTGATGAAAGGATAAGGTTGTTGTCATCTGTAATGTAGTATCTTGACGGACGAAGACCGTTTCTGTCAAGAACCGCACCCATAATATCACCGTCAGAGAAAAGAATTGATGCAGGGCCGTCCCAGGGTTCCATCATTGTAGCGTAGTACTGGTAAAAATCTTTCTTTTTCTGAGAAATTGTGTGGTTTCTGTCCCAAGGCTCAGGAATTGTAATCATAACGGCAAGAGGAAGCTCCATACCGCTCATTACTAAAAATTCAAGAGTGTTGTCGAGCATTGCGGAGTCCGAACCCTCAGTATTTACAACAGGGATAACCTTGTCGAGGTCGCCTTTGAGGTGCTCCGACTTCATTGTTTCTTCACGGGCAAGCATTTTGTCTGCGTTGCCTCTGATTGTATTGATTTCACCGTTGTGAACAATCATTCTGTTTGGATGCGCTCTCTGCCAGCTTGGGTTTGTATTGGTAGAGAATCTTGAGTGAACCATAGCGATTGCAGATTCATAATCAGGATCCTGCAAGTCTGTAAAGAATCTTCTTAACTCGCCTACAAGGAACATACCTTTATATACAATAGTTCTGCTTGAGAGTGAAACTACATATGTATCTTCGTTGCTCTGCTCAAATACTCGTCTTGCAACATAAAGTTTACGGTCAAAAGGCAAGCCTTTCTTAACGCCTTTCGGACGCTTGATAAAGCACTGCATAATGTGAGGCATACATTCAACTGCTCTTTTGCCAAGCACATCAGGGTTAGACGGAACATTTCTCCAGCCGAGAATCTCAAGTCCCTCTTTTTCCGCAATAATTTCAAACATTTTTTTAGCCTGATTTCTTGCAAGCTCGTTTTGAGGGAAGAAGAACATACCTACAGCATAATCTCTCTCCGCAAGAAGCTTGATTCCAAGATCTCTCTGGGCTACTTTTTTGAAAAACTTGTGTGAAATCTGGAGCAAAATACCTACGCCGTCACCTGTTTTGCCTTCGGCGTCTTTACCTGCTCTGTGCTCAAGGGTTTCTACTATAGTAAGAGCATTTGCAACTGTATCGTGAGTTTTGATACCGTTAATGTTTACAACCGCACCTATACCGCAGTTGTCGTGCTCAAACTGAGGAGAGTAAAGTCCCTTAAAGTCTTGTCTGTTTGAGATTTGTTCCAATTTAATTCACCCTTTCCCGCTCAATTCTTCAACATTTGTTCTACACAGCATACTATATAATATAGTATAGTAAATGGAGTACGATAAATGGATTGAGCTGTTAAATACATTTTATATTTTTGCTAAAACATATTAATTATATGTAAAATGTATGCTTTGAAATATTCTGTCGCAAAACAGCACATTTGCAATAACTTTATTATATAGCCTGTTACTATAGTTGTCAATAGAAAAATGCAACTTTTTTATAACAAACTTTCATATTTTGCAAGAAACCCGACAAAAAGTCAATAAACTAATGTTTAAAAGTAAAATAAGTGCAGGAAAATTACTTAAACTTGCAAAAGCTGAAATATTTTTTGAAAAAATTTTAAAAAAGCTATTGACAAATAACGCAAAAGGGTTTATACTACAGACAATGACAAACAGCAAGGGCGCTGTGAGCCGAAAGGTTCGCAGTGCCTTTTTGTTTTCTAAAAAATGATTTCATTAAAAACGGATAGGAGAGATTAAAATGGCAAAAGTTCCTGAATTATTTGGCAGTATGGTATTTAACGATCAAATGATGCTTGAGCGTCTTCCTAAGGCTACTTACAAGGCACTTAAGAAAACAATCCAGAATGGTGAGCCTCTCGACGAGAGCGTAGCTAATGTAGTTGCAAGCGCAATGAAAGATTGGGCTATCGAAAAGGGCTGCACACACTATACACACTGGTTCCAGCCAATGACAGGTATCACAGCAGAAAAGCATGACAGCTTTATCACACCGAACGGTGACGGTCAGGTTATCATGGAGTTTTCAGGTAAAGAGCTTGTAAAGGGCGAGCCTGATGCATCTTCTTTCCCAAGCGGCGGTATTCGTGCTACTTTTGAGGCAAGAGGTTATACAACTTGGGACCCGACTTCATATGCTTTTGCTAAGGACGGTACACTTTACATTCCTACAGCATTCTGTTCATACACAGGTGAGGTTCTCGATAAGAAAACACCTCTTCTTCGTTCAATGGAGAGAATCAGCACAGAGGCTTGCAAAGTTCTTAATCTTCTCGGCAAAACAGATGTTACGAGAGTTACAACAACAGTAGGTCCTGAGCAGGAATACTTCCTTATAGATAAAGATGTTTATGACCAGAGAAAAGACCTTATCTACACAGGCAGAACACTCTTTGGTGCAAAAGCTCCTAAAGGACAGGAACTTGACGACCATTACTTCGGCGCAATCAAGACAAGAGTTGCGGCTTTCATGGCAGACCTTGACAACGAGCTTTGGAAACTCGGTATCCTCGCTAAGACAAAGCACAATGAGGTTGCTCCTTCGCAGCACGAGCTTGCTCCTATTTTTACAACTACAAATATCGCAACCGACCACAACGAACTTACAATGGAAGTTATGAAGAAGATTGCTGAAAAGCACGGTCTTGTTTGCCTCCTTCACGAAAAGCCTTTTGCAGGTGTAAACGGTTCAGGTAAGCACAACAACTGGTCAATTTCTACAAATACAGGCGAAAACCTCCTCGATCCGGGCAAAACTCCTGAAACAAATATTCAGTTCCAGCTTTTCCTCGCAGCTATCGTAAAGGCTGTACACGAGTATCAGGATCTTTTAAGGATCTCTGTTGCATCGGCAGGTAATGACCATCGTCTTGGCGCTAACGAAGCACCGCCTGCAATCATTTCAATGTATCTCGGCGATGACCTCGGCGCATTGGTTGAATCAATCATCAACGGTACAGAGTATATAAGCAAGGGCAAGGTTAAGATGTCAACAGGTGTTGATGTTCTTCCTGACTTCAAGAAAGACACATCAGACCGTAACAGAACATCACCGTTTGCTTTCACAGGTAACAAGTTTGAGTTCAGAGCACTCGGTTCGGCTCTCAACATTGCTTGTCCTAACATAATGCTTAACACAATGGTTGCCGAGGAACTTTCAGAGTTCTATGATGAGTTGAAAGACGCATCCGATCTTGACGCAGCGGTTAAGGCTCTTATTAAAAAGACATTTACAGAGCATCAGGCAATTATCTTCAACGGCAACAACTATGCACCTGAATGGGTTGAAGAGGCAGAGAAGAGAGGTCTTCTTAACCTTAAATCACTTCCTGATGCAGTTGAGCATTACATTGATCAGAAGAATATTGACCTCTTTACAAAGAACAAGATTTATTCTGTAGATGAAATTCATGCAAGATATGAGATTGAGCTTGAAAACTATGCTAAGATTATCAATATCGAAGCACTTACAATGATTGATATGGCTAAAAAAGATATGATTCCTGCCGTTACTTCATATGTAAGAGAGCTTACAGATACAGCGCTTGCTAAGAAAGCTCTTTCAGACGCAATCCCAACATCAGTTGAGGAAGACCTCGTTACAAGTCTTTCAAACAAACTTGTTTGCTTCAGCAAAAAGACAGCAGAGCTTGAGAACGCTGTTATCGGCGCAAGCGAATATGAGGGCGATGTTCTTGCTTATGCTAAGTATTACAGAGAGAGCGTATTCTCGGTAATGACTGAACTTCGTGCAATCGGCGACGCTATGGAAACAGAAACAGCCGCTGATTACTGGCCATATCCTTCATACGGCGAAATGCTTTACGGTGTATGATCGATTGACTGATTTTTAAATTTTCAATTTGGTGACACAATGGCGTGTAACGAACAGACAAAAACTGTTTGGTACACGCCATTTTTGTTATTTTAAAAAAGGGGAGATCTATATGGCAGAAATGATTTTTGGCAGTACAGGCGTATGGTATATGATAGGCGCCTTGCTCGTATTCTTTATGCAATGTGGTTTTGCGATGGTAGAAACCGGTTTTACAAGAGCGAAAAACGCCGGTAATATCATTATGAAAAACCTGATGGACTTCTGTATCGGTACAGTAGTATTCAGTTTGCTTGGTTTTGGACTTATGATGTCGGAAAACTATATTGCAGGTTTCATCGGCGTTCCTAATCTTACAATGTTTACAGATTGGGCAAACTTTGATTGGAACTCATTTGTATTCCAGCTTGTATTCTGTGCTACAGCCGCAACAATTGTTTCCGGTTCTATGGCAGAGCGTACAAAGTTCTCTGCATACTGTGTTTACAGTGCAGTAATTTCATTGGTTGTTTATCCTATCGAGGCAGGTTGGGTATGGAACGGCCAGGGTTGGCTTGCACAGCTCGGTTGTATTGACTTTGCAGGTTCAATCGTAATTCATATGGTTGGCGGTATCTCTGCTCTTGTAGGCGCAATCATTCTCGGACCTCGTATTGGTAAGTATGGTAAAAACGGTAAGGTAAACGCTATCCCGGGTCACAGCATCACACTCGGTGCTTTAGGTGTATTCATTCTTTGGTTTGCTTGGTACGGCTTTAACGGTGCTGCTGCAGAAGACGGTTCAAGACTCGGTCAGATCCTTCTTACAACAACAATCGCTCCGGCTGTTGCTACAGTAACATGTATGCTCTTTACTTGGATTAAGAACGGTAAGCCTGATGTTTCAATGTGTCTTAACGCTTCACTTGCAGGTCTTGTTGCAGTAACAGCAGGTTGTGCAGATGTTGATGCTATCGGTTCTGCAATCATCGGTATTGTTTCAGGTATACTCGTAGTAGTTGCAGTAGAATTTGTTGATATTAAACTCAAGATAGATGACCCGGTTGGTGCATTCTCAGTACATGGCGTAAACGGTATGTGGGGCGGCCTTGCAGTAGGTCTTTTTGCAACAGGCAACGGTCAGGACGGTATCACAGGTCTTTTCTACGGCGGCGGTTTTGCACAGCTCGGTAAGCAGGCTCTCGGTATCCTTTGCGTAGCATCTTGGACAATCGTTTGTATGATTATCGTATTTACAATCATCAAAAAGACAATCGGTCTTCGTGTAACTAAGGAAGAAGAAATGAAGGGCCTTGATATTTGCGAGCATGGTCTTGTAAGCGCATATGCAGATTTTATGCCAATCGGTGTTGGTACAGCTTCACTTGACGAAACATTTGATGTTGAGGGTAATGTTCCTGTAACTAAGGCAGTTCCTGTTCAGCTTGCAGGCAAGTATGATATGGCTACCGACGGTACAAAGATTACTAAGATTGATATTCTCCTTAAGCAGTCAAAACTTGAGGCACTCAAGGAAGAAATGGATAAACTCGGTATTACAGGTATGACAGTATCACAGGTACTCGGTTGCGGCGCTCAAAAGGGTAAGGCAGAGTATTACCGTGGTGTTGCTATTGAAAGTAATCTCCTTCCTAAGATGAAGGTAGAAATCGTAGTTTGCAAAGTTCCTGTAAAGGCTGTTGTAGATGCCGCTGTAAAGGCACTCTATACAGGTCATATCGGTGACGGCAAGATCTTCATTTATGATGTTGAAGATGTTGTAAAAGTAAGAACCGGTGAAACAGGTTACGATGCAATGCAGGATATTGAGTAATCCTATTAAAATTACCTATCCTTTTTAATTCACATAAACCGAGAGGGTCGACACGAGAAATTGTGTCGGCCCTTTTGGCATAACGCACATCAAAACAGCACCGCTTTTTTGATGTGTCCCAAAAAAGTCAGACTGAGAATCTAACGGTTTGGAGGTCACATCACTTTGTCGGTGCTGTAGTTTTATGTTTATAGATTTATAATATATCTCCGCCGATGGATTTTGAAAAGGCTTTATAAATGTCTTTTGCATTGTTTTCGCATAATATCCATAGCTTAATATAAGCAGAAATCGGAGTGACAGTAGGGAGCACCTGAATGCCTAATTTTGAATAAAGTTCTTTGCTTTCGTAAAAAAATCCTGCCTCACTGCCTGTTAAAAATACAGAAATGTTAAATTGTTTGGCTGTATTGCAGAATTTCTCCAAATCTTTGCTTGCGGTATTTACAGTTCCCGAATGATAGCTTTCCGTCAATACGGCTTTAATATTTTTATTAAGCTGCGGATAAGCCATTCCCACATACGGTGTAATTTTAAGTACAGGGGAAGTTGATTTGAAAACAGGCATATTCTCAAATTTTATTTCATCTTGCTTTTCTGTATAATTGATATTTTTAATAAAATTGCCGTTAATGATTTCACCGTAGTAAATATTATTAACGCTTTCGATTTTATCCGAATAAGCAAGGTGTTTTTGCAGGCGAGAGGCACGGTGAATTTTGGCATGCTTGCCGTTATTTTTGTATGCGACAAATACACCTTTATTATTGCCTGATTTAATGAAATCCACGGCAGCGGAAAAATTCTCGAGTCCGTTTGATTTTTCGCTCTCGAGCGGATAATTTGCAGACACAAGCACAATAGGAGTATTACACAAGCCGAACATATAAGAAAGCACAGCGGAAGTGTATTGCAGTGTATCTGTACCATGGGTAACAATGATGCCGTCGTAATTATTTATATTTTCTTTGACGGAATTATAAAGTAAATTAAAATACTCGCCGTTTAAGTTTTCGCTAAGTACCGTGTAAGGAGAGATCGCATCGAATTCAGCATAACCTCCGTTTTGTTTGTACATTTCGATTAACTTGTAACGGGTGCTTGAATCTGGAGAAATTACACCGTCATTGTAGCAGCTGCCTATAGTTCCGCCTGTAAAAACAACTAAAATTTTCATACAGCACCTCCGATTATTTCTTTTTATATTGTACCATATTTATTCGGAAAAATCAGCCTTTGCTGAAAACAGACTTTTACTTAGCTTTCTTTCCTGTGAAGAGTAAATTCCCGATTTGCCCAACGCTATAAAACTTATCAGACTTGCAAATACAAAATAAGGCGCGGCTTCGGCGCCGAAAAGCTCAATACCGAGCATAATTGTGGTAATCGGTGTGTTTGCGGCAGAACCGAACACGCAGATTAAGCCAATTGCCGCAAGAAAACTCGGTTCAATGCCGAATAAATTTGCATACCAGCCGCCGAATGACGCCCCTATGTCAAACAATGGAGTTACTTCACCGCCTTGAAATCCTGCTCCGAGTGTGAGCGCTGTCAAAATGAATTTTACGGGCATATCGTACCAATTTGCATTGCCCTCGAATGCGGTTGTTTGCTGCCAAGTGCTAAGTCCTTCATATTTGTTGAGATTTAATAAAATGATTAGCAATGTGACAACAACAGAGCCTGCCAATGCAGAGAGAACGGTATTTTTAAAAATTTTTGCGTATAATAATTTTAAATATTTGACCGCAAGAGCAAATAATTTTCCGAGAAGTCCGAAAAATACAGATGCGGAAACAAATATCAATATAAGTTTAAAATCAAAGTTAGGAACACTTGCGATAGTATGTACTTCGTGTGTTGCGCCGAGCAAAAGCGTAACAGCATTTGCCAGATAAGATGATAAAAAGCATGGAATAACAGCGCTTGCGGAAAGCTGACCTATGCAGCAAACTTCCATACCGAAGAATGCACCTGCAAGCGGAGTGCCGAATACGGAGCCGAATGCCGAACTTAATCCGCTTAAAATAATAGTTTTTCTGTCCTCTTTTTTAAATCCGAACTTGTCGGCAACATTGCTTGTAAGAGCGCCGCCAATTTGAACGGCAGTGCCCTCTCTGCCTGCCGAGCCGCCCGAAAAGTGTGTCAGCAGTGTAAAGAAGAATGTAAGAACTGCAAGCCTTTTAGGTACTTTTACACCCTCGTTTGCACTCTGAATTATAAGATTGTTGCCTTTTGAGGACTCACCGCCGTATTTCTTATATACAAAAGCGGTAAGCATACCCGAAAGTGGCAAAAACCATATGCAATAAGGGAAATACTCCCTGAATACGGACGATAATCCGAGCATTTTTAAAAACACGAAAGAAATTACGCCCATAACAACGGCACAGCAAAGAGATGCCGTCAATACCTTGAAATCAACAAACTTTCTTTTCATAATTCACCTCAAAATTTTGTAATTAAAAAATGGCATAAAAAAAGCCAATGCCCCTGTATAAAACAGAAGTCATCAGCAAAAGCGGTTTCGGAAAAAATCCGTGGGAGAACCTCATTCCCATACATATATTATGCATTTATGGATATAGTATATACTGTACCGACCAAAAATGCAAGAGCAAAAAATAAATTTAAAAAATTTCAAAATAGGTGTTGACAAATAGGGGAAGATGTTGTATTATAATTATGCGAAAGGTTAGTGACAACTAACTTAAAGCAAGAATCTTTCCATTATTGTAATTGTGCCTCTATAATTACAGAAATAAATGTAAATCAACGCCTGTAAGGGCGTTAATTATGAAATAATAGTTAGTTGAAGCTAACTAAAAGGAGTATTATGTCTGAAGAAATTTTAGTCCGCCACTGCTCACCGACATTGGCGAATATAAAAACAGCAAATTTGGTTAATTGCCGAATTGACAGCATATATAAGCTGAAAAAAGATATTATCTCCCTAAACTCTGTTCTCAACGCAAAAGGTGTGTCAATCCGTGTACTGTACTGTTCGTCCGAAAGAGCGTTGATTTATGTTTATCGTCCGGAAAAATTAAACGCAGATATGCAAAACGGCAAAAACAAAAAGTTTTTAAATTCAATAGGGTATAGAGGAACTACCAATGACGAGCTTATAAACGAGCTTTCGGCAAGAGTTTATTCTTGTGGCGGATTTCCTCACGAGATAGGATTGTTTTTAGGCTACCCGATTGACGATGTAATAAGTTTTATTGAAAATAAAGGAAAAAACTTTAAATGCTGCGGATGTTGGAAAGTATATCACGATGAAGATAATGCTAAAAAGACATTTGAAAAGTACAAAAAATGTACTAATATATACTGCAAAAAATATTTGCAGGGTTCGTCGCTTAAACGACTTACCGTATAAATTTACAAAGGAGTAATTAGTTTATGAGTAAAATAGCAGTAGTGTTCTGGAGTGGAACAGGCAACACAGAGGCAATGGCTGACGCTGTTGCAGAGGGCGCAAAAGGCGCAGGCGCAGAGGTTTCTGTATTTAATGTAACAGATTTTTCTGCAGATAAAGTAGACGAATTTGACGCAATTGCATTCGGTTGCCCGGCAATGGGTGCCGAAACACTCGAGGACAGCGAGTTTGAGCCTGTTTTCAATGAATGTGAACCAAAGCTCAACGGTAAGAAGATTGCCCTCTTCGGCTCATACGGCTGGGGTGACGGCGAATGGATGAGAACATGGGAGGAAACCTGTAATTCGGCAGGCGCAGTTCTCGCAGCAGAAAGTGTTATCTGCAATGATGCTCCCGATGACGAAGCCACGACAAACTGTAATGCACTCGGTGCAGCACTTGCAGGCTGATAAATTAACCAATCCCTTATACATTTCATATTTTTTCTTAAAGACTGCCGCTTGTAATGAGCGGCAGTCTTTAATTGTATAAAGTTTATTTAAAAGGGTAATTAGGGTTTAACAGAATACTTCGTCAGTCAATTATAAAAGTTTGGTCAACCTTTTCAAAGGTTGTGGGTGCGGGCAAAGCCCACAAATACTTTCCGTTTATGCAATCTAACGATAGCTGAACAGCCACACTGTTTGTGCCCGATAAATTGTAATATCGGAAGATATTATGGTTTTTGCTCAGACCTGCAAGTCTTTAAAAGCCTTGACCTAAATTTTTATTATTTCACTTAACTCGTGTGATAAACCATATTTTCATATAATAAGGGTTGTCACACAAGCCTGTGGCAACCCTTATAGTTTATTCTTCCATTTGTTTTCCTAAAAAAGCGGCCGCTGAATGAGCAAGTTTAACTTCTGTTTCAGTAGGAACTTTATTATCTTCGCCCATCAGCATTACAACTGCACCCGTAACATCGCCTGCGGCAATAATAGGGTATATGACTGCCGCTCTGTGTTCCACACCTTCAATCGGTTGAATATCACCGATCGTTGCCTGTGTTGCAGTATAACTTTTACGGCTTTCCATATAATTTTCAAGAACAGGTGAAACCCGTCGTTCAAGTAATTCTCTTTTAGATACTCCCGATGCGGCAATAACATGGTCTTTGTCGCAAATAATAACGGGTAAACCGCTTACTCTTGAGAGAACTTCCGCATATTGTGAGGCAAATGCCGATAATTCTCCTACAGGTGAATATTTTTTAAATATAACTTCGCCGTCGGTAGCAGTATATATCTCAAGCGGGTCGCCCTCACGAATACGCAGGGTACGACGAATTTCTTTTGGTATAACAACACGACCGAGGTCGTCAATTCTTCTGACAATACCTGTTGCCTTCATATCAAAACTCCCCTGAATTTGTAATATTTGCAAAATATTGCATTAATATTGTTTGACTTGTAATCTCTTTTATTCCGCTTTTTTACAAAATAAAGCCGTTTTGATTTTGTTAATTTATGGGAAAATAAAAGTGTAGAATTTTTATTGCTACACCTGAGCTTGTAAAATAAAGTGTGTAAGTTAGAAAAATAACTTGCACACTTTTTGCATTTTGGAAAAAGTGTGCTACAATGAAAGAAAGGAATGAACGAAATGGCAAAAAAGAGAGAAAGCACACCGGGCGAGAATCTCGCAAAGCAAATTATTGAACAGTACAATCCAAAAAGCGTAGCCGATATCTCGGATGACACCGACAAGCTCGAAGACTTCAACAACAAGATCAAGGTCGCTAAACGAATCGGCTACGGTTACCGTGATGATGATTTCTTCTTTACCTTGATTCGCTATCTTTCTATTCCTTCTGTCCGTTCACCATTCCACAAAAAATCTTGATGAGGGATTATTAATTAATTCGGAAAATGATAATAAAGCGGTTTCGGTTGAATGGGACGGAAAGAATATAGTATTGTAAAATTAAATATGATTTTGGCTTTTGACAATAAAACCTAAATGGGTATATCGGATATGTATTGTATGAGTGACGATTATTTGGTGCAGAAACTTATTGATGAACAAAAATCAAATAAAATAAATCAATAAGTAATTGTAAAATGTATAAATATGTGTTATAATCGATAGCACAATAATGAGTTTAAAGCAAAATTAATATATTTGATAAAGTTAATATGTGTTTTACGGAAAGGAAGATTCTTGTGAAATATCATAAGCTGTTGGAAAATGCCAAGAAGCCGAAGGGCTTTTGGGGCAAAAAAATGATTAGTTCCATGAATGAAGGACATTACGAGCTTACCGGTTGGGCGCTTGATCATATAAATTTTGAAAGACATTATCGTGTGCTTGATGTTGGCTGTGGCGGCGGTCTTACCGTGTCACGAATAGCAGAGAGAATCGGTAACGGCAAGGTTTACGGAATAGATTATTCTGCGCTTTGTATCAAACATTCAAAGGCACAGAACAGAAAAAACATTCTCTGTAATAAGGTTAAAATCGTACTTGCCTCGGTTTCGTCTTTGCCGTTTGAGGATTGCAGCTTTGATGTTGTAATTGCGGTAGAAACCTATTACTTCTGGCCGGACAAACTTAATGATTTAAAAGAAATTTATAGAGTGTTAAAGCAAAACGGCAGGATTATGCTTGTATTTGAAATGCTGAAAACTCCCGAAGAACCTGATAAATGGAAGGCTGTAGAGGACAAGGTAGGCATAAAAACAGTGACAGAGGAGGAGATACGGGAAATGCTTGCTAAGGCAGGCTTTGAAGACATTGAAACCCATAAAAAGGACGGCACTACATGGCTTTGTGCCATCGGTGTCAAAAAATAAATAAAAGCAGGTGAATATATGAAGGCTTTAATTACAGGAGCAAGTTCGGGGATTGGTAAGGAAATTGCGAGAATCTTGGCTGCAATGGGGTATGATTTGATAGTTGCGTCAAGAAACTATGATAAGCTGACAGAGCTTAAGGCTGAACTTAAAAATGTAAATGTCAGAGTAATCACCATTGATTTGTCACGGGAACAAGACGCTATTGATTTGTATGAGCATTTAAAAGACGAGAATATAGATTTTCTCGTCAATAATGCAGGCTTTGGCGCATATGGCAGATTTTTGGATGTACCGCTGAAAAAAGAGCTTGATTTAATTCACACAAATATAAGTGCAGTGCATATTCTGACAAAATGCTTTTTGCGGGATATGGTTAAGAAAAATAAAGGCTACATTCTTAATGTAGGCTCGTCAGCGGGCTTTTTGGCGGGTCCGACTTTTTCAAGTTATTATGCATCAAAAAATTATGTTGTAAGGCTTACAGAGGCTGTTCACGAAGAACTGAGGCGACAGGGCAGTAATGTTAAAATTTCCGTGCTTTGTCCCGGTCCTGTGAATACTAATTTTAATAATGTTGCGGATGTAAAGTTTTGCCTTAACGGACTTTCGCCGGATTTTGTTGCTAAGTATGCGATTGAGAAAACTATGAAAGGCAAAATGGTTATTATTCCCGGCTTTACAATGAAAGTAGCAAAAGTTGCTCAACGGTTTGTGAGTGAAAATATGCTTACACGCATTTCCTACAATGTGCAGAGCAAAAAAGAGGGACAAAGGTCAGATACCGAACAAAAAAATTTTAATAAAGCAGAACACGCTTAAAAAGGAGCGGAGAAAATATGAAAAGATTTGTATTATTAATGTTTACGGTTCTTTTCATAATTTTCTCCGCTATTTCTGTTTTTGCCGCCGATACAAACGGCGTAGCTTTCAAAACAGAAGATATAAATTGTGATAAAGGCAGAATTTTTAAGGTTGATGTAAAGGCAAAATCGTCCGAAAAAATCTCTGCCGTATTATTAAAATTTACTTATGACAGAAATATAATAGAATACCGTTCAATCAGCACCGATTCGGACAGTTTGGCTTATGCTTATGATAACGGAAGTACATTAAATGTATCTTACCTTTGCAAAGACGGCAAAAATATTGATAATGACACGGTAATACTTACTTTAGAATTTAAGGCAACAGCCGAAGGTCAGAGTAATTTGCAATATACAGCCTATGACTGTGTTAATTCTTCGGCAGAAAGCGTTGAAAATTCGCAATGTTCAAGCGGTAAGGTAAGTGTTACAAAACAAGGCAGTGAAAAATCAAATGATAATGAAAAATCGGATACAACGGAATATAAATCCGAAAGCAATGAAAGTACAGGAAATTCAGAAAAAAGCAGTATTGACGAACTCGGTTCATTAAACGGCAAATTTTCAGATAACACTGTATTTATGCTTATAGTTGGAGTTATTTGCGGACTTGCTGTCGGTGTTTTGTGTTTTGTGCTGTATTTATCTGTGATAAAGCGGAAAAATAAGGCAAAAGAGGAAAAAGACAGGCATTAACTTGACATAACACCGATTATGCTATAAAATTTAATTTGAACTTAATATTTGTTATGGTTTATTCATTTAATTAATAGGGAAGACGGTGCAAGTCCGTCACAACCGCCATTACTGTAAACAGTTATAGCCTTGGCTCATGCCATTGGGAAACCGAGAAGGCGCCTGGGCTGCTTTAATGCATACTGTAAGTCAGGAGACCTGCCATAACATAGTTTAAAAAACTTTCTTGGGCAGTGGGAGAATAGTTATTGGGTAAATTATTACCCTTTATATAGCTATGCCTCTTTTAAGGGGCTATTTTTTATTTAAGGAGAATGTTTATGAAAACAACAGCAAAATTTATTTCTGCTTCACTTGCTACTTTGCTTGTTTCTGCATCTGCAGTTACGGCATTTGCGGCAGAAACAAAGGACATTACAGTTTCACTCCGTATTGAGGGTGTGAATTCTTGTGTGCTTTATGACAATTATGAAATTCCACAGGGCAGCACGGCAGCTGACTTAATTCAGTATGCAGACAAGCTTTCTGATGATGTTACGGTAACAGGCGCCGAAAATAATTACATAACAGATGTAAACGGCGAAACAGCAGGCAAATTCGGCGGCTGGGACGGCTGGCAGTATATTGTAAATTCAGTTTCACCAAATGTTGGCGTAGGTGATTACACACTTAGTGATAATGATACAGTTGTTCTTTATTACGGTGATTTTCCTTGTTTTCTTCCGCAGATTGACACTTCGGCATTAAACAGTGACGGAAAAATCAGTTTTAATGCAGAGTCAACTACATATGACAGCGACTGGAATCCGACCGTAAGCACAGTTGCTATTGCAGATATGACAGTTACTTTTGATGGTCATACTTATACAACAGATGAAAACGGTACAATTTCACTTAGCAAGGCTGATTTTACATCAGGTGAGCACAGTGTTCAGGTTGAAAAGAAAAATTCAAACGGTGCTCCTGCCGTACTTCGTTATGCTGACGACTTTACAGTTAATATTGCAAGAGAAAACACAATTAATGTAAATCTCAGAATTGAAGGCCCGGAGGCTTGCTACCTTAAAGACACATTTGAAATTGCAAAGGACAGCAATGTCGGTCAGCTTATCTCATATGCAGACGAAGTTTCTGATAATATCGAAGTAGTAGGTGCAGATGCAGGCTATATTTCAGAGGTAAACGGCATTGCAGCAGGTTCATTCGGCGGCTGGGACGGCTGGTATTATGCTGTAAACAGCGTAGTTCCTAATGTAGGAGTAAACGATTATACACTTAATAATAATGATACAGTAGTTCTTTATTACGGTGAGTATCCTTGCTACCTCCCGATTGCAGATACTTCATTGCTTACAAGCGAGGGTAAAATTACATTTACAGCAAACGCTACATTCGGTGACGCTGTTCTTCCGATTGATAATATGACAGTATATTTTGACGGCAAAGAATACACAACAGATTATAACGGTGTAGTTGTAATTGATAAGGATCAGCTTACATTCGGTTCTCACAGCTTACAGGTTGAAAAGTACGGTTACAGCGGTGCTCCTGCAGTTCTTCGTTACGCAGATGACTACACAGTATTTGTAGATACAAAGATTGTCAATGATGTAAACCTTGACGGTGAGGTTGATATTAACGATGTAACACTTATTCAGACAAGCCTTTGCGTCGATACTGTTCTTACAGATGAGCAGAAAAGAATTGCCGATATTGACAAAGACGGAAAAGTTGATGTAAATGATGTTACAGCACTTCAGACAATTCTTTCGGGTGAAACAGAATAATTCTAATAAGGAATGATAATTATGCTGAAAAAACTGACAGCTTTACTTATATGCGCAGTAATGTTATCTTTATCGGTAACGGTAAATGCGGCTGAAAACTACACAAAAGAAGATATTTCAAAAACTATAGACGGAATTATATCGTATAAATCGGCAATTTTAAAGGCTGACGATACAGCTTCGTTTGTACAAAAACTTTCTGAAACCACGGATAATTCGGAAACACAGTGGTATATTATTTCTTTGTCAAAATACGGTACAGATGTAACTGCTGTACAAAGTTCTATGATAAAATCTGCCGAAAAGTTATATAAATCAAAAAGCAAAGCTACGGATTTTCAGCGTACCTCACTTGCACTTTATGCCTGCGGACTTAATCCTGAAAATATCAACGGCAAAAATTTGCTCAGTGACGGAGTTTATAACAGTGAAAATGTGAACAAGCAAGGTATAAATGCATATGTTTATGCCTTGCTGTCACTCGACTGTGCAAATGCAAAAGTTCCGAGTGAAGCAAAATATGACAGAGAATATTTTATTAAAAAAATTATAGGCTTACAGCTTTCGGACGGTGGTTTTACACTTATGGGAAAGTCTGCCGATACCGATGTTACCGCAATGTGCTTACAGGCACTTGCTCCTTATAAATCTGACAGTACGGTAAAAGAATCTATTGACAGAGCACTTAATGTTTTATCTAAAAAACAAAATGAAAAAGGCGGATATTCTTCTTTCGGCACAGTAAATTCCGAGAGTGTTTCCCAAGTTATTTCTGCGCTTGTTGCACTCGATATAGATGTGCAGTCGGATTCAAGATTTATTAAAAACGGCAACACTCTTGTTGACAATCTCATGACTTTCAAAAATTCGGACGGCGGTTTTTCTCATATTGAAAACGGAAAATCGAATAATATTGCGTGTTATCAGGCATTAAACTCACTTGTTGATTTATATAAATATGTGTCAAAGGGCAATACCGAGATTTTTGAATTTGACGATACAAAGAAAAATAATTCTAATAACGAAAATTCCCGACAGAACACTGAAAATTCAAACACAGACAGTTCTGAGGTTAATATAGACAGCAACAATAAAAATAATTCTGTAAATACAGGTGATATTACAGAAAAACATAATTCGCAAGTTGACGAAGGACAGCAGGAAACAACTGTAAAGCCCGAATCCAATAATGCGGAAAATTATGATGATCAGGTAATGGCTTTGGCGGATGACAATTACGAGCCTTTTACGCTTGCATCTACTCCGGATTCCGTAGCGGCGGCAAATTCGGATGACGACAATAATTTTATTTTCTATGTTTCTCTTATCGGACTTGTGGCAGTAGTGGCTGTGCTTTTAATTATAAGATTAACAGTGCTGAAAAAAGACGGTGAGCCGTTCAGATTATTCGGCAAAAGAAAAGGTGACAAATAATGAAATTAAAACTTTTATTACTTGTATTGATAATTACTGCCGTGCTATGCGGCTGTTCGGTTCAGACTCCCGATGACTACTATTCCTCTTCATCTCAAAAAGAGGGAATGGAGGTTACTTTTTCAATCAACTGCTCAACCATTTTAAATAATATGGATCAGCTTGAAAGCGGTCTTGAAAGCTATGTTCCGAGTGACGGCGTAATTCTTAAGCCTACAAAGATTACTCTTGACGAAAATGCTACCGCATATGATGCGCTTAGTGAAGTCTGCCGTCAGAATAAAATTCAATATGAATACGAGGGAACGGACGCAGATATTTATATCGAGGGTATTGCAAATCTTTATGAATTTTCTTGCGGTCAGCTTTCGGGTTGGGAATACTGCGTAAATGATGTTTTTCCGTCGGTAGGCTGCAATTCTTATGATTTACATGACGGAGATACAATTAAATTCTTATATACCTGCGATTTGGGCGCAGATATCGGAAACGAATTTACAGGAGATGAATAATGCTAAGATTTAATTCCTTTAATCCGCTGGCACAGCTTATATATTTTGTATCTGTGCTGTTGGTATCAATGTTTACATGGAATTATATAATTTTACTGCTGTCGCTTTTCGGAGCGGCGGCTTATTCTGTATTACAAAAGGGTTTTAAATTATTTTTAAAATCCTTTTTTGGTTATGTGCTGATTTTTTTACTTGTAACAATAACCAATCCGCTTTTCTCACACAAGGGAGTAACACCGCTTATATTTATAAATGATATTCCTATTACGCTTGAGGCTATAGTTTACGGTGCGGTGCTCGGACTGATGCTTTTGAGCGTAATACTTTGGTTTTCGGTATTCAACAGCGTGTTTGATTCCGAAAAACTTATATATATTTTCGGAAGATTTTTACCAAGACTTGCATTATTGTTTTCGATGGTACTTCATTTTGTGCCTAAATTTATTCTTGTGTTTAAGCGCACATTGGCGGCTCAATCCGATTTTTGCGGTAAAAATAAATTTAAACAATACATAGGTGCATTTTCTGCTTCGGTTTCCGTAATGCTTGAGGGTTCGGTTCAAACTGCCGATTCAATGAGCGCAAGAGGATACGGAGTTAAAAAGCGCAGTTTTTACTGCCGCTTCCCTTTTACAAAAGCAGATACGGTTTTTACTGTACTTTCTCTGGGAATGTTGACTACAGTGCTGTTTGCTTTAGCAACAGGTCAACTTGATTTTCTTATATATCCGCATATCGAGATGTGTGATATTACAATATTATCCGTAATCGGAATGTCGGCTTTCGGTGTACTATCATTTATGCCGTTTATCATTGAGTTAAAGGAGGAGCTTGTATGGAAATTTTCTCTGTCAAAAATTTAAGTTTTGCTTATCCGCAGATGCAGGAAAAGGCTTTGGATAATGTAAATTTCACTGTGAAAAGGGGAGAGTTTTGTGTTATCTGCGGTCAGTCCGGCTGCGGAAAAACAACACTGCTAAGACTTTTAAAGCCGCAGGCAGCTCCTCACGGAACAAAAACGGGAGAAATATTTTTCTGTTCCGAAAATATTGAAAAATGCAGTGAAGAAGATACGGCTTTTAAAATAGGCTATGTTTCGCAAAATCCCGAAAATCAAACAGTAACCGATACCGTACTCCATGAACTTGCCTTTACGCTTGAGAATATGGGAATGTCGAGTGAAGAAATAAATATTAAAATAAGTGAAACGGCTACTTACTTTGGACTTTCAAAAATAATAGAACAAAAGACGAACTCACTTTCTGGCGGTCAGATGCAAATTCTTAATCTTGCGGCGGCATCTGTTGCCGAGCCTGATGTATTAATTCTTGACGAACCCGCAAGTCAGCTTGACCCTGTATCGGCAGAAAACTTTTTTACAATTCTTGACAAACTTAATAAAGACTTGGGTATCACTGTAATTATTACCGAACACAGACTTGAAAAACTGTTTCCCGTTGCAGACAGAATTATTGTTATGGAGCAAGGAAAAATAATTACCGATACAGCACCTAAAGATACTTGCAATGCTCTTAGCAAAATTTCAAAAAATCATCCTATGATGCTCGCTTTGCCCGTGCCTGCACAGCTTTATTCCGTAACGGATTGTAAATCGCAATGCCCCGTTACGGTCAAAGAAGGCAGAGAACTTTTTGCAAAATATAGCAAAAATAATTCTTTTACAGAACATACATTGCAGAATAATAATTCCGATGATGAAATATTATCGGTTAAAAATGTATATTTCAGATATGATAAAAAGTCTGATGATGTGCTCCTCGGTCTTAATTTATCGGTAAACAGAGGAGAGATTTTTTCGGTTGTCGGTGCAAACGGCAGCGGAAAATCAACTTTGCTTTCCGTAATAGGAGCAAGGCTTAAGCCGTACAGAGGCAAGGTGAAACTAAATGAAAAAACAGCTACTATGCCTCAAAATCCACAATTGTTATTTGTTAAAGACAGCTTGCTTGAAGACTTTAAAAGCGTGAGCGGGGATTTGGAAAAAATTAATAAATTGTCAGAAAAGTTTAATGTACACCGTCTTTTAAATCACCATCCGTATGACCTTAGCGGAGGTGAAATTCAGCGTGCAGGTTTTGTAAAACTTTTACTTCTCGAACCGAAAATATTATTGCTTGACGAACCGACAAAGGGTTGTGACAGTTTTTCAAAAGCAGAACTTGCAAAAACTTTAAAAGAACTTTCCGACAACCAAATTACAATATTACTTGTTACACATGACCTTGATTTTTCGGCTGAAGTTTCCACTGTATGTGCAATGCTTTTTAACGGTACTCTTTCAAAAAGACTTGAACCGCACGAATTTTATTGCGGAAAACGATTTTATACGACTTCTGCAAATAAAATTTCACGAGGTATAAAAGACGGCATTATAACAACGGAAGAGTTGATTTCCGCCGTTAAGGAGGAGTAAAATGACTGCTAAAAAGATAATAAAATACTTATGTGTTTTTGTGGTTGCGCCGCTTATTGTACTTTGCGGAGTGTTTTTCTTCGGTGACCGCAAATATGCCTTTATATCGCTTGCTTTGTCGGTGGTTGCCTGTATTCCGTTTTTTATTTCTTTTGAAAAAGGTAAAAACGATGCACGCCGAATTGTTATAATAGCTGTTATGACGGCATTGTCGGTAGCGGGCAGGTTTGTATTTGCTCCCATTCCGTTTTTTAAGCCCGTTACTGCAATTGTAATTATTACCGCTATTTATCTTGGCAGTGAAGCAGGTTTTATTACAGGATCTTTTTCTGCTGTGGTTTCAAATTTCTATTTTGGACAAGGACCGTGGACTCCGTTTCAAATGCTTGCGTGGGGACTTATCGGATTTTTGGCGGGCTTGCTTGCTAAAAAACTTGTTGAGAGTAAGGTGTTGCTTATTATTTACGGCGCTCTATCGGGCATAGCATTTTCTTTTATAATGGATGTATGGACAACTCTCTGGGCTGACGGCACATTTAATATAGCAAGATTTGTGGCAAGCATTACAACCGCAGCACCGTTTACCGTTGTTTATATGGTTTCAAATGTAATATTCCTGTTGCTGCTTACAAAACCAATCGGAAGTAAATTGCAGCGATTAAAAACTAAATACGGAATTTTTTAGGACAAGGGGAAGTTTAGCTTTCCCTTTTTATTTTGCCGTGTATTATTTGCCTGTCTTCTGCATATAATCATTTGCATGGAGGTAATATATGGCAATGTTAAAAAAACACAAAAAAACGTTGTTGTCAGCATTGCAGAGAGTTTTCTGCTTTATATTGGCAGCAACAATTTTGGGTGCGGTGGGTGTTCCCTCGACCGTACTTGCGCTTGACGGTGCAAATCCGACAGTAGAAATTGTCGGATTTATGAGGGGCGACAGTAAAGACCTTCGTTCAAGTGAGCTTTTAATGGCAAAAGTAAGCAATTACGACGGTAATCCTCAAGAGCTGACTTACGAATGGAAAAATAAGCTTGGCACATATCTGTATGTATTTGACAAGCACGATATGGCTGTGGTGCGTGGCACAAAAAGCGAAATTGAAATTTACAATTCGGATAAAGGCTTGTTCGCATCTGATAATATGAGCGGCAGATCTTATAACCGCAGCTATTCGCACAAAGGCTTTGCTTATGCGGCAGTTTACGGTGCATCTGTTAACGCTGAAAAATTAAAAGGCGGCATTTCTGTAACAGTAAAGGATTCTGACGGAAATATCATTGCGACAGCATCGTATGATGACGATTTCAAAAATTATGACCTGTCAAAAGATATGGCAAACGCAGTGTTTGGTGTGTTTGAGGGTGAGAGCGTTGATATTCTTAATCTCTTAGGTCAAAGCTCGGTTGTTCATGTTGTATGTCCTGCCTGTTATGTAAGTCAGGGAACAATAATTTCCGGCAGCGATTGCATAAGTTTAAGCAAGTCAGAAAGCGGTTACTCAATAACCGGTTTAAAAGCCGGCAAAGGTGTAATTAAAATTAATCTTCAAAAGAAGAACTGCAAATTCCATAAAAACTCGGAAAACAGTTCGACTACAACCGTAATAGTATTTAAAAAACCTAACACTTCCACAACTGCAACAACACTCACTCTTACAAATCTTGATGACAGATGCGAATATTATCTTGAGGGTGTTAAGGGTGAAGTAATTGACGGCAAAATAACTTTTAGCAGTCTTACTTCCTCTACTGAATATACCATAGAGGTACGGGGCAATTATATTGACGAGGACGATACAACTAAAACTGCATACGCCTATGTAAAAGACACAACAAAGGACTGCTATACATCAAGTGTGGTTTTCAAACTTGATGATACTGTAGCGGATACCGAAAGCATATTCGGTAAACCGTACGAGGTTGTCGTAAAGTCTGACAGTGATTACATTGTCTTGCAGAGCGGTGATAACGGTTATACTGCAGAACTTGCTAAAGGCAATTATAAAGTGTTTTTAAAAGACGGTAATGATTATAAACAGATTGATAATGCGGTTCTTACCGTTGACAGTGATGATAACAGCATAGAGATAAAATATTACTCTGTAGTTTATAATCTTGATGGTGGTACACTCAACGGCGATACAAAATTTGTTTACCGTGAGGGTGAATTCGTAAAAACAATTGATAATAAACCAACTAAGTATGAGTATGTATTTGACGGCTGGAAGTGCGGTGAAAGCACGTATAGCAACAGCCAACAAATTACAGATTCAATTGACAGAAAATATGAATTGACAGCAATATGGGAAGTAGATAAGATAGGCGACGGAGAAAAGCCTGACGGAATACCCGATAAGTATCAGAAAAAAATTACCTTTAAAGTAGTAAACGGTACTTGGGAAGATAAGAGTGCAAATGATATTTCATACTATGTAACTTTGCTTGACAAAGAGGGTAAGTGGAATGTCAACGGTACTGCAAGAATCAATATTCCAACAGGTATGACAGCAAATTACGGTTATGAAAACGGCAAGTGGGACATTGAGCCAAAGTCGCCTGTAAAGGGAACAAATGCGGAAACTTACACTTATACTTTTACAAAGAAAACCGACCCGAAAGTTGATTACAAAGAACCAAACGAAAACGATAAACCAACACCTGCTACACAGGTAGTAGAGTACGGAAAGAAAATACAGGTAAAGCCGAACGGCGGTGTATGGGTTCACGATAACAAAACCTATTCGGGTGATGATGTAGCAACATTTGTTCTTGAAAAGAATATAAAACTCGAAGACCCGACAAGAACAAATTATGTATTTATGGGTTGGGATAAGCAGAAAGGCAAAGACGATGTAGCCTATATCTTCACAGCAATATGGGAAGTAGATAAGATAGGCAACGGAGAAAAGCCTGACGGAATACC
>ERZ773210.1152-NODE-1152-length-27523-cov-8.873999_pt1 | contig 27523 bp, 23 predicted proteins | sample MGYA00580528_ERZ773210 | MGnify/ENA primary metagenome ERZ773210 (study PRJEB29015, sample SAMEA2737769) | human gut metagenome | biome: human gut; feature: human-associated habitat; material: faeces | place: China | collected 2012 ...
GTTACGTGTCAATCAATACCGGTGGTATTCCTGACGCTAACGCAATTCCTATTGCGAAACCTATTGCCGATGAGGCTATGGATGCTGCTGCATGTATCGGTTGCGGTGCTTGTGTTGCTGCATGTAAGAATGGTTCTGCTATGTTGTTCGTTTCTGCAAAGGTCAGCCAGTTGGCACTGTTACCTCAGGGTAAAGTGGAAGCTGCACGCCGTGCGAAAGCTATGTTGAGCAAAATGGATGAACTGGGCTTTGGTAACTGTACAAACACTCGTGCTTGTGAAGCAGAATGTCCGAAGCTGGTTTCTATCAGCAATATTGCTCGTTTGAACCGTGAATTTATTGCTGCGAAGCTGAAAGACTAATTACGGTTAGTTTTACTTGATATTTGAGAGTGCCCTGCCTTTTGGCGGGGCATTTTTTATTGCAATATCTTCTGTATCTCGGCACTTTTTTCTTTTCGGAGATTCCGCGGAGAGTCTCCGAAGTACTTCTTACAGAAGTTGGAGAAATTGGAGAGTGATTCAAAACCGTGTCCGAAACAGATTTCGGAAATAGATAACCGGTCGTCCCTTAACTGATAAAGAATGCTTTCTTTTCGTTGTTCGGTCATCCATTCGTGAACGGGAACATGGAAAATTGCATCAAAAATACGACGAAAAGTGGTAAGGCTATAACCTCCCAGTTGGGCAAACTCTTCTACAGTCTTTACTTTTTTGTAATTCTGAATGACGAAGTATTGGAATGAAGTGGTATATTGGGAAAGAGGGTGTATGAGGGATGCCAGCTCATAATCAGTATAATAGTGTCCTAATATAAAAGCAAGTTCTTTGCGTTTTAGGGATAGGAGTTCACGGCAGATTTTGGGTTCTGATAAGTACGTATTGGTACATATCAGAAAGTATTCCAGTGCAGGGACGATTTTTAAGGGTGTATTGATCAGAGGTCCCGGGATGTCATTCATAATATGGTGGTAACGTTTATCACAAAACAGCTCCGGTTGATTGAAGCGGTAATAAATACATTCCGTATCTATCATTGCCAATATTTCAATTTTGGCGGTGATAGGTTGTAAAATGAATTCTCCCGTTTTGACAGTAGTTCCTGCATACTCTTCGCTATTTACCAATATTTCTCCTTTCAGGATGAAGAGCATAAAATTGAACTCACTTCTTATGACAGGGATATGGAATCCTTGCTTATGAAAGACGTGGAATACTGCGTTTTCCACTGATTTTGGACACATTTGACATTTGTCCGTGTTTCCACAAAAGACATCAGGCATTAAAGTGGGGGCTTTGGTTTGTGTACAGGCAAAAATAAAATAAATAATTTGATTTACAATGAATAAGGTGAAATAATGTTATTGTTTATGGTGGGGAGATGATGCAAGAATGGAATTAGAAAAGTTTTTTTGAGATATGATATTGTTTTGCCGTTTCAAGTAAAACGAATGGTTTGTTAATCCTTAATGGCTATATTCGGATTCTTCATTGCATTCAGAATGATACAATGATAGATAAATCTGGGATTTCCTAATGTGTTTTGTATATGGATGGAGTATAGGGATAAAAATGCTCCGCAAATGAAATAAGCCTTTCCCAAGAACCTATTTTATTTGCGGAGCTAAAGAGTTATGTTAGAGGAAAACTACTTTTCCGAACAAGATAGGTCTATTTGTTAATGTCAATATCACTATCACCATTAGTTGCCCAATCATCAGAAGTGTCAATTTTACCATCAATTTTAACTTTATCTCCACTTAATATGAGTGTATAAGTAGTCTTTTTGCCTTCTGTCCATGTTTTTCCTCCTAAACTTACAGTAATAGGATTGCTTTCTGCATGAATCTCAGTGTCTACATCACCATATTTCTTTGTAGCTGAATAAGTTACTACTATCGTTGCATCATCGGGGACTGTTTGTGGCATTAACATTAATGTTGTGCTGTTATAGTCATTATTGTCTGTATAGGTACCTAATAGTGTAGCTGTTGTTCCATTAACAACTGTTGCGTTTGTTGGGGTTGCAACGTAGCCGGTTTCCTCTTTATTAATGTGATCAGTCCATATCCCAGTCTCATAATTATATTTACCATCTTTAAATACACCATTTATAGCTACTGATTTTACAGTATATGTAACTGTCTCATCATCACCTTTTAAATTAAATAACACTTGTGTCAGTGCGTGTTTAAACGGTAGAGATACGGCGTTTGTTGTACTATATTCTTGATTTTCTAACTTTGCAACAAGTAAATCATGTTGCGAAGTTATGTCTGTTGCTATGGTATATTTAAGTGTTGGGTATCCTGCAGTCTCCTTAGTGAATGTTGCTTCAGATGATGTGGTATCATATCCAAAGAAATGCATCTTCTTCCCTACTGGCCAATAATACTTTTCTGTAGATTCCCATACATCTTCTCCATTTTTTTTTGTAAAGTAACCGTTTGAAATTACATCTAATGCATCTGTGGAGTATGTAGCCCCATCACTAGAATATGCATTTACTGTAAAGTTCCCTAAACTATTTGTTGTTGTTACTGTAGCCCTTGTTACTGGAGTATAACCAAATCTAATTTCAGCTTTACCCTTTTGTCCATTATCAATTCCATCCATTTCATTTTGTGAGCAACTTGTGATTGCTAATGCAGCTACAGCCGCAAATAAAATCTTTTTCATATTCGTATGTTTTAAAGTTAATAAATTCATTTGTTTCATATTTTAATTAACGGGTAATATCACATCCTCTTCATTCTCCCAATTATCAACATTGCCACCGATACCTCCGCCTCCCGAAGGAGGAACTTCCACATCATCCACCACAATCTTTTCATCCTCCGGCAGCTTAATCTCTATTTCCGGAGGTTGAGGATTATGGTCTCCTTCTCCGGGCTCATCTCCGTCATCAGGAGGTTTCACCGCTTCCGTGATTTCTACTTTCGCCTCTTGTTTGGAACCATCCACCCTAACTATAATCAGTTCCAAAAACCGGGCGATATCGGCTCTGGCTTGCGTCAGCTTGGGATGACCGAAACAGGTAAAACTACCTTTTATGACTCCGTCTCCTTTGCCGGTTTCGCAATAAATGGGAGCAAAGCGGCATACACCTGCATCTTTACCCAGGTGATAACATTCTGCCATTCCGGAAACACTGCCAATGACGGAGGCGACATTTTTTAATCCTTCTGTCTTTATGGCGAAAGTGTAAGTCGTTACCACAGCTTTGAGTTTCACCTCCAGCATAGGCAATTCATTCTCTTTCCCGACTTCCACATCATTCAGAGACAGCATATAAAAAGCATCCGGTCCCCATACCATGTTTTCTGTTTCACTGATGCCCAGCCCTGTACAATTTCCGGTGCACGCCATTATTGTTTCATAACTTCCTTCGTCTTTTACTTGCACCACTTCGGTATCATAATTGTAAATTACAGCCGAATAGTGTCCCGGAGGCACTTTTACCTCTCCGCCTTTTACCGGCAGATAAGTATCTATCTTTCTTCCTTGGTCGTCTTTCGGATAAAAAATAACCCTTACACCTTCCGGCAGATGGTCGGTTACCCCTTCCCAATTGAGCGAAATATTGATTCCTGTGACAGGATAATCATCTAAAAGCGTGCGGCGGCTACACCCCCACATTACCGGTAGTGAGGAGAAAAGCACAAGGAATAAATAGCGTGCTCGTTTCATATTCTTTCTCTCCTCTTCGTTATCAACCATACAAGCGAGATTTTCGCTTTGGTAGGGCCTATGAAGTTGTATTGTCCGCTACTTGTCCACACTAGTGATTCTTCGTACGGGGTATATTTTCGGTATTTTGTTGTCAGATATCCGATGCCCAGACTGAATTCGAATGCCAGATGTCGTGATACCGGAAGGGAATACCCATAACTGAATCCTGCTGCACCATAATATTTCCCTTGATAACCGTCCCCTTTATATTGGAAGTCGTAAATGCCCCCTTCAGCGTATAGCCCGATAAAATGTCCCGTCAACTGGCGGCGCCCGGCGCGGTTGCCCAGCCAGAACCGGCTTTCTATGCCGCCCGATAGCAATTGATAACAAATTTCTTTGTTGCTATCAGACCACCAGGGACATTTATATTCGGCGTTCAATGACCATTGTCTTCCTATGGGAACTTCTATCTCGATGTTAGGGGCTAGCGCTATGTCGTACAATAAATTGTTTTTTACAGCAAGTATTGTCTTGCCGGTATTCTCCTTTTGGTTTTTGTACTCTATTGGCTGTGCATCTATGTTTGGGGGCAATAGGCACAAAAGCACGAATATGCTGAATATAGTAGTACATTTTCCCATAAATCATTTTTTATATGAGGCAAATATAGAAGATATAATCTGAAAAAAAACTTATTAAACGCCCTATTTAGGGAGTTGAAAGGGTCTGTGAAGCGATTGGAAGGATTTTGCAAGTTTTGAGGGGAGATTGTGGAAATAAAGCGGGTGGTAAGTTTATTATTCGGACTTGTTGCTAGTGAAATGTTTCATATTCTTTATTTTGATACTCCTTTTTTATCGTATTGTTATATTGTGTGCGAAAACGGATTTATTCTGTGAAATAATTCTAAAAGGAAGCCCGATTTGAAGTAAAGATTTGGAGAGAATAAAGGGAAATCTTATATTTGTTATGTGATTTTTTTCATAGTATTAGATTTAAGGTTAACAAAGGTTGGAGCAAGGCGTTGCTCCTTTTCCTTTTTTTATAAGTTTCTCTTTCTATCTTATTACTTATGAATCATGTTCTCCATCTCTTTATTTCCATCTGAAAACTACTATATGTACACCCACTTTCTAGGATTAATAGAATTTTAGTGGGGATAGTTTCGTTTGTTCTTAAAAACCTTCCGTTCTTTATTGTATAAGAATGAGGGGGTACATTGTTCTCTTGGGGATTTAAATATCATATCACAAACAAAGGGAAGAATAAGCCGTTTCTTAGGCTCAGCCAAGTCCTTTTAAACGGAAGATTATTACAGTCTTCCACAGCAGACCGTACAGTCCACTGTAACGGACTGTACAGTCTACGGTAGCGGACTATACAGTCCACTGTGGGAGACTGTAGTAATTCGACGGACAGGCAGGCATAATCGAAAGGACGAAAATGCTTGTTCCGGTTAATGAAACGACTTAAAGAGTTCAAAACATATGCAGCATTTGAAAACCGGAGGAAATAACATCCGGTGACAAGTATTTGCTTGATATGTTAAATCCCTAAAAATAATAACTGCCCCAGAATAGTTGCACCCACTTATGACCTCATACTCTTATTCCTTTTTCTGACATACTTTGCTTATTTTATTCATTCACAACGAAATATCCGTTTGTTGGTTTATAAATAGGCTGTTTGTGAAATGCCCATATTGGGCTTTTCCTTCTTGAACAAGCGGTGCAAATGGGTAAACGATGCGAAAACATTTGCTTGGTTTTACAGATAATCACTTCAGTGCTAGTTGACTGTGAAGTACTCCGTCAGCATAAAAAGCTTCTGCAGCTCTTTCTTTTATTAATGAAAGCAAAATATATATTAACCATAGCCGTAATTAAGTAATCACAATAGGCTTTGCCAAGTCGTGTATTCAGGCAGGACAGAGACACTGACAGTTGCTCGATGAAATTTATGCTGTTCCTAAAAACTGCTTTCTGTTCAAGATTGCGAAGACAGATGATGTTCCCTGCTAATTTTCTATTAATCCATTTTCTACAGACAGGCATTGGAGATAATATATAAAATAAATTGAGTTCTCTTTTTGCTGAAGTGTTTTCGATGTGTGTTTCTTCAAAGGGGATAAGAATTTTAGAGAATTATAAAAAAAATAATGAAAATAAATTTGATTCTGCCAATAAATGTATATATTTGCAGTGATATATGATAAACACGTTTGTGAAACTCTTCTTTTTAGAAGTTTTTATTTACCTTAAAAAAACAATACTATGCTAAAAGACATGAAAACGGTTGGAGTGCTGTTGCTCCTTTCTGCGATATCAGCAGGAACAGCGTATGCAGTTCCCAAGTGGGGAACGGCTGGCGTAAAAGAGATTCAGCAAAATGGTGTTTGTAACGGAGTAGTAACAGATACGACGGGAGAAACAGTCATAGGGGCATCTGTAGTGGTGAAAGGAACCACTAATGGTACAATTACAGGTCTCGATGGAGACTTTTCATTATCAGGGGTTACTAAAGGAAGTATATTGGTTGTTTCCTTTGTGGGTTATCAAAATACGGAAGTAAAATGGAATGGGCAACCGTTAACTATTGTTCTTAAGGAAGATACAAAAGTATTGGATGAAGTTGTAGTAGTGGGTTATGGTACTCAGAAGAAAGCTAATTTGTCCGGTGCGGTAGCTGCTGTTGATGGGAAGGTATTGCAAGACCGTCCTATTACCAATATTGGACAGGGATTGCAAGGTGTTGTTCCCAACTTGAATATCACGATGAACAACGGTGGTGCTCCGGGTGCTACTTCCAGTTTTAATATCCGTGGTAATACGTCATTGAATGGTGGTAGCCCATTGGTATTGGTGGATAATGTACAGATGGATGCCAACTTGGTAAACCCGGATGATATCGAGTCTATTTCAGTATTGAAAGATGCGGCTTCTGCTTCTATCTACGGTGCTCGTGCTGCTTATGGCGTTATCTTGATTACAACCAAAAAAGGTAAGAAATCAGACAAACCGACTGTTTCTTTATCAGCTACGGGCTATTGGCAGTCACCGGCATTGACTTTCCACAATGTAAACTCTATGCAGTATCTTACTATGATGGATGAAGCTTATCAGAATGATGGTGGTAGCGGTCATTATTTCAAATCGCAGGTCTATCAGTATGCCGAAGATTACTTTAATGGTAAATACGATTCTCCGGTATTCTTTGATACAGCTTATGATACGTATAAATACGGATATTGCGGTAATACCGATTGGTGGGACGAATTATATAAAACTTCTTTCTCGCAAATCTATACAGCCAACATCAGCGGTGGTAATGACCGTACTACTTACTACGCATCTGTAAGTATGAACGATCAAGGTGGTATTTTGAAAGCAGGAGACGATAAGTACAATAAATATAATGCTAATGTAAATATCTCATCCAATATCACTAAATGGTTGAATGTATCGGCAAAGATTGCTCATACTTACACCGATGAGTTGCACCCTACCGGTGGTACTACAGCTATGAACTCTACCGCTTATTCAGGGCTGTCTTCTTATTCGGGTATGATGAAGGGTGACTTGAGCCCGCTGATGCCAGTAAAACATCCGGATGGACATTACGCCGGACAAGGCAGCTACACCAATCCTGTAGCCATTATGGAACAAGGTGGTAATGCACAGTACAAGCAGAATGATTTGTGGATGACCGGTGCTGTGAAAATTACTCCTATCAAAGGCTTGGTAATCAATGCAGATTATACATGGAATTTCTATGGTAAGTCATCTAATCAGCATGTACAGAACTTCTATGATTATACGGCTGTTCCGGGTACAGAGAACTATTATCCGTGGACTAATCCAAGCAGTGTGACTGTAACCAACAATGATGATTATTACAATGCTTTCAATGCTTTTGCTGAATATACTTTCTCTTTGAAGGAGAAACATAATTTTAAGGTAATGGTAGGTTATAATCAGGAAAATAAACATAAGAAATATCACTATGCAGGACGTAAGAATTTGATTGATTCTTCCAATCCTTCGCTGAATCTGGCTTATGGTGACATGGCGATGAACGGTTCGGAAACTCATTGGTCTGTGAACGGTTTCTTTGCTCGTATTAACTATGATTATAAGGGCAAGTATTTGTTGGAACTGAACGGACGTTACGATGGTTCTTCTAAATTCCCACATGGTGATCGCTACGCATTTTTTCCATCAGCTTCAGTAGCTTGGCGTGTGTCCGAAGAAAAATTTTGGGAACCGATTAGAGGATGGTTTGACAACTTTAAGCTTCGTGCTTCTTACGGCTCATTAGGTAATCAGGCATTGGACGAAAGCCGCTATGGTAACTTCCCTTATTTGGCTACTTATGGAATCAATACAAAATATGGTGCATTGCTTAACGGAACTCGCCCTGTGGCTGTATCTGTTCCCGGATTGGTGAGTGCTTCATTTACTTGGGAAACTGTAAACCAGATAGACTTTGGTTTTGATGCTTCTTTCTTTGGTGGACGCTTGAATACTAGCTTTGACTGGTATCGTCGTAATACAAAAGACATGCTTACGGCAGGACAGGCTTTGCCGGCTGTTTTGGGAACTTCTGTTCCGCAAGAAAATGCTGCTGACATGAAAACTGTAGGTTGGGAAGTTTCATTGGAATGGAATGACCGGCTGAGTAATGGATTTGGTTATCATATTAAAGGTGTATTGTCTGATTATCAGGCTAGCATTACCAAATTCTCTAATCCTACTAAATTACTTGGTACACACTATGTGGGCGAAAAACTGAACGAAATCTGGGGTTATGTTTCTAATGGACTTTTCCAAAGTGACGAGGATGCGAAAGCAGCAGACCAATCTTATCTGTCAGGTGGTAGTTGGGGTGCCGGTGATGTGAAATACGAAGACTTGAATAATGATGGGAAAATCGATATAGGAAAGAATACGTTGGATGACTCTGGTGACCGTAAGATTATAGGTAACAGCACTCCACGTTACTCTTATGGTATTACTGCCGGTTTCGATTACAAAGGGTTTGATTTTGAAATGTTCTGGCAAGGTATTGGTAAGAGAGACTATTGGTTAGGAGGTTCTCAGTTTTGGGGATTCACTGATGAATGGTGTACACCGCTTACTTCATCTCTTGATTACTGGACAGAAGACAATCGCGATGCTTATTTCCCGCGTCTGCATCACTACGGTGTGAACGGTGGTAACCATCAGGTATCTACTCGTTATTTGCAAAATGCTGCTTATCTTCGTCTGAAGAATGTGGTATTGGGATATACTATTCCACGCAGTATCACTGAGAAGGTGAAAATATCTCGTTTGAGAGTGTTTGTACAGGGAGAGAATTTGTTGACATTTACTCCGTTGATTGATTCTTACGATCCGGAAACATTGAATAACATGACTTATCCTATTAACAAGAAGATTTCTGTCGGTTTGAATTTAACCTTCTAAAAATTAATTTATTAAAGGAATTATATTATGAAAATAAAGAATATATTATTCGTGTCATTATTCGCTGGAGCCGTTCTTAGTTCTTGTGACTATACCGATTTGTCACCTATAGACTCTATTACAGACAAGACGTATTGGACGACAACCAACGATTTGAAACTTTATGCCAATGGTCTGTATGGTTTGTTGGCTTCTCCGACTGCTACAGGTGACAATACTAGTGACAACTTTGTACCGAAAGATTATAGTGGCTATTTGTTTAACGAATATACAGTACCGGCCTCGGCATCAAGCAGTAATGGATGGTATTGGAATGATATCCGCAGTTGTAACTATTTCTTGCAGCGTTATCAAACCGTGGAAGGATCCGAAGCTGAAATTAATAAATACGTAGCTGAAATACGTTTCATGAGAGGTTTGCTGTATTACAGCAAAATAAAGCAATTTGGTGATGTACCTTGGTATGATAAAGATTTGCAGACTAGCGATACGGAAGAACTTTATAAAGCCCGGGATAGTCGCGATTTTGTATTGGGTAAAGTGATAGAAGATTTTGAATTTGCTATTCAGTGGTTACCCGAAAAGTCTGATTCTGAAAAGGGACGTCTTAATAAAGATGCTGCACGCACGCAGTTGGCCCGTATTTGTCTGTACTTCGGAACTTACATGAAGTATCATAATGAAACACCTACTACAGAATGGACTTCACAAACGTTGTTACAGAAAGCGGTGTCTTTGACGGAAACTATGATGAATAGTGGAAATTATGACATTGTAAAGGCTTCGGATGCAGGAGCTGCAACGGTAGCTTACGAAGGCTATCCGCTGTATTATGCTAATTTGTTCGTACAGGAAGATTTGTCGGACTGTAAAGAAGGTATTCTCTGTCGTTTCTATGAAGAAGGAGTGCTGACTCATGAAGTTGGACGTCAGGTAGGTGAAAACGGTACAGGTTTGAGTAAAGATTTTATTGAATCATTCTTGATGAAAGACGGTACTCCTATTTATAATACAAACTCAGGTTATAAGGGAGATGAAAATCAAGAAGCTGAAATTTCGGGTCGTGATCCGCGTCTTTACCAGTTGATTGATAATCAGCATAAGCCTTATAGAGTACAGAATGGAAAACCGAGTCAAAATCCGGTAGCTGACTGTAGCGCCAGCAAAAGTGTAACTGGTTATCCGTGTACTAAATACCATTCAGCCAATACCAAACAGGCGGAAGCTCGTAATACGTACTATGACTGGTTCGTTTATCGTTATGCCGAAGTATTACTGATTAATGCAGAAGCGCATGCGGAATTGGGAGATATCAGCCAAAGCATTCTTGATAAAACTATCAACAAGTTGCGCGACCGTGTAGAGATGGCTCATTTGACTATGAATCCTGTAGCCGATGCTGCTCCTGTTAATTACGGATATCAACTTTCCAATTTGTTGTATGAGATTCGTCGTGAACGTCGCATTGAATTAGTGGCTGAAAATCATCGTTTGGATGATTTGAAGCGTTGGAATGCTATGAAACTGATGGAAAATCCAAAAACTATGTTTGGCTTGAAGATTACCCCGACTGTAGAAAAAGAATACGAAGCAGTCAATGTTACATTTGGTGGTGATAAAGGGCGTCCTGTTATAGAATATCAGGGAGCGATTTATCTGTATCAGTATCCGTCAAAGGCTATTGATGATGCCGGTCGTAAATGGAGTAATGATGACCGTAGATGGTTATATCCGTTGCCAACTAATGAACTGGTGCTAAATCCTAATTTGGTTCAGAATCCGAATTGGTAATATCTAAAAAAGAATAATATAGCTGTGCATTTTTTGCACAGCTATCAATAAAGAAGGGTTGAAGCTGTAAATGCTCAAAGTAGACATTCTAGTCTGTAAAAGCAAAATGTTTCTATTTTATGGGATTATCTTAAAACCCTATGTATGCTATAGTTAATAACATAGTTATTATAATAAGTGTTGAATTTAGATTAACGGGAAGGGGGCAAGGCGTTGTTCCTTTTCTTTTTTAATCTTCTCTTTTCTCCAAAAAAGTTTATCTTTGCATTATTATATGCTAACTAATTTATAATTTTATGAAAAAACACGCTAATCTTTTTGGTGTTGGTGCAGCCTTGAGCTTGCTTTGTGCTTGTGAGCCGGTTGTAAAAGCTCCCGAACCTATTCTTCCGATACCCGAAGCCAAACAAGTGGAATGGCAAAAGATGGAAACATACGCTTTTGTGCATTTCGGTCTGAATACTTTTAATGACCGTGAGTGGGGATATGGTGATTCTGATCCGAAAACATTTAATCCTGCGAAGCTGGATTGCGAACAGTGGGTGAAGACTTTTGTTGCTGCCGGTATGAAAGGGGTAATTCTTACAGCCAAACATCATGACGGTTTTTGCCTGTGGCCGACGGGACTGACTGAATATTGTATTCGGAATACTCCTTATAAAGATGGGAAAGGGGATATTGTCCGTGAGTTGTCGGAGGCATGTAAAAAGTATGGCATTAAATTCGCTGTTTATCTTTCTCCATGGGATAGAAATCAGGCTATTTATGGCACACCGGAATATGTGGACTATTTCTATAAACAACTGCATGAACTGTTGACTAATTATGGTGCGGTGTTTGAAATTTGGTTTGACGGAGCCAATGGCGGTGATGGTTGGTATGGTGGTGCGAAAGATTCACGTACTATCGACCGGAAGACTTATTATCAGTATGACCGCGCTTATGAAATGATTGATAAATATCAGCCTCAGGCAGTTGTCTTCTCCGATGGAGGTCCCGGTTGCCGTTGGGTGGGAAACGAGAACGGATTTGCAGGAGCCACTAACTGGTCATTCTTGCGTGCCGGAGAGGTTTATCCCGGTTATCCTAAATATAGAGAATTGCAATACGGTCATGCTGACGGTAATCAATGGGTGGCAGCAGAGTGTGATGTTTCTATTCGTCCGGGGTGGTTCTATCATCCGGAGGAAGATAATCGTGTGAAGACAGTAGAACAGCTGACAGACCTCTACTATCGCAGTGTGGGTCACAATGCAACTTTGCTGTTGAATTTTCCGGTAGACAGAAATGGATTGATTCATCCGGTTGACTCTGCTAATGCAGTGGATTTCCATAAAAATATTCAGAAGCAATTGGCACATAATCTTTTGTCGGGTGTCGTTGCTGAGGTTTCTGACGAGAGAGGAGGGAAATATACAGCTAAGGCCATGACGGATAATGATTACGATACTTATTGGGCTACCAATGATGGTGTGGTGTCGGCAACCGTAGAGTTTGATTTGCCGCAACAGGAGAAGGTGAACCGCATGATGCTGCAAGAATATATTCCTTTGGGACAGCGTGTGAAATCTTTTGTTGTGGAATATAATAAGGATGGTCAATGGTTGCCGGTGAAGTTGAATGAAGAAACGACAACAGTGGGATATAAACGTTTGCTCCGTTTTGAGACAGTAACAACCGATAAGCTTCGTGTGAACTTTACGGATGCCCGTGCTTGTCTCTGTATTAATAATGTAGAAGCCTATTATGCCGGAGAGACTGCTGATGTATCGTTTGACAATGCAGTTGCGGATATAAAGAGCTATCCTTTTACATTAGTCGGTGTAGATGAGGCGGAAGCTAAGAAGTGTGCAGATAAGGATGATACTACAACGTGTTTTGTAGATGGTAACACGGTAGTTGTTGACTTGGGAGAGGAACAGACTGTTGCTTCTTTCCATTATCTGCCCGACCAAAGTGAATATAATAAAGGTTTAATTTCCGGTTATGAGATATCTGTAGGTACGGATGCCAATGCAATAAATAATGTGGTAACTAAAGGCGAGTTCTCTAATATCAAGCATAATCCGATATTGCAATCGGTTTATTTCACCCCTGTAAAGGCGCGTTATGTAATGCTGAAAGCAGTGAAGATGGTGAATGAAGGCGAGACAATGGGATTTGCAGAGATTGGTATCAGATAAGATTGTTCTTTAATTGTTGATGGAAGACAGTAACACCGCAGGGGGGGAAGAAAAACTTCTGCCTCTGCGGTGATTATGCTATAATAAACGGTATATTCCTCCGGCAAGTACCCGTAGTACCCCTTTCATCTCTAGTTCAAAGAGCAGGGCGCTCATTCGGTTGACAGGAATATTGGTATCTACCACCAATGTGTTGATTTGCAACCCGTCGGGTCTGCTTTTCAATAACCCTACCACCTTTTCTTCTTCTTCGCTTAAGTCGGGAAACAGTTCTCGTTGCCGGGGTGTGGATGATGTTTTTTCTTTATCTTCACTCCATCCCATGGTTTCTACAAAATCTTTGGCTGATAAGATTAGGGCAGCCTGATTGCTTTTTATCAGTTGGTTGCATCCGGCGGAGAATTCATCATTTATCCGTCCGGGAAAGGCGAAACAATCCCGATGATAACTTCCGGCAACGCCGGCTGTAATCAGTGCGCCTCCTTTGTCGGCAGACTCAACAACAATAGTGGCATCGCTCATCCCTGCCACGATGCGGTTTCGCCTGACAAAGTTCTGTCGGTCGGGGTTTGTCCCACTCATAAACTCAGTTAACAGTCCTCCCTGTTCCAGCATTTCTATTGCCGTTTTACGATGAGCAGAAGGATAAATGCGGTCCAGACCATGTGCCAATACTCCAATTGTATTGAGGTGGTTTGCCAATGCAGCGCGGTGAGCATGAATATCTATGCCGTAGGCCAATCCGCTGACAACAAGTACTTCCGGGAGCATTGCGGCTAATTCTTCCAAGAATCGGATACAGATATCCTGACCGTAGGCAGTGGCATGGCGTGTACCCACGATATTGATTATTTTCAAAGCATTCAGATCAGCGTTTCCCCGATAGTAGAGCACAAGGGGAGCGTCATCACATTCACGCAGCCGTGAAGGATAGTCCTCATCGGTCAGTGTCAGACAACGGATGCGGTTCGTTTCGGTAAAAAGAAGCTCTTCTTCGGCACGACGGAACGCTTCAGGACAATCCAAAGCTTTTATCTGTTTGGGAGAAATACCGGGAACCAGTTCGCAAAGGTCTTTCCGGTTGCGGAATACGGCAGTGGCACTTCCCAATGCGTCGACCAATTTATGGATGCCGATTAGCCCCAGGCCCGGAATGCGGGTCAGGGCTATGGAATATAGTTGTTCGTCTTTCATTGTTTGTTCAGATAGGGTGCGAAAGTCTCGTCAAACAGAGCACTGTCACCCAATCTGCCGTTTACTACACAAACCGATTCTACGGCTGCTTTGATGGCTACCTTCATGTCGGGTAGGCGGAAAATGTCTTGGTAGAATACATACTTGATGCCTTCCTTCTTAAGGTAGAGTTTAGATACGAACTCGTCTCCACTCTTCAGTGGGGTTTTGAAAGCCATGGTGAGGCGAGCCACTACCGGATCCACTCCTTCTTCGTGCAGTTTGGCAAAGCTGATACCTACCGAAGTGAGGAACTCGTGGCGGGTATGTTCCAGATAATGTTGGTAATTGGCATTATTCACAATTCCCTGCAGGTCGCATTCATAGTCGCGTACCTTCATTTTTAATTCATAAATATACTTTTCCATATAGCAAAGGTAAGGAAAATTATGTTTCTTTGCAGTGAAACAAGAATAAAGATATGATGAAACTGTATGCTTCCCCGTTACAGGGCTTCACTGAAGCCCCGTGGCGCAATATCCACCATGAGCTATTCGGTGGCATTGACGCTTATTACACCCCTTTTGTACGCGTAGAGAAAGGGGAGTTCCGAAACAAGGATATCCGAGACATTGAAAAGGAAAACAACAAGGTGACTTGTTTGATTCCGCAGTTGATAGCTTCTACGCCGGCAGAGTTGGAAAAGCTGGTCGGTTTGTTTTTGGAACGCGGATATCGTGAAGCGGACATCAACATGGGTTGTCCGTTTCCGCTGCTTACCATGCGGCACAAGGGCTCCGGTATTTTGCCTTATCCGTCAGAGGTTAAAGTGCTTCTGAATGAGCTGGCACATTATCCTGAAATGAAATTCTCAGTCAAGATGAGGCTTGGATGGGAATATTATGATGAGTGGAGACAGGTGCTTCCGTTGCTGAATGCGGTACCTCTTACACGGATTATATTGCATCCGCGCATAGGTCGGCAGCAATATAAAGGTATGGTATATAAGAAAGAACTGAGACTGTTTGCAGAGATGTGCCAGCATCCGCTGGTTTATAACGGTGATTTGCATACACCGGATGATATCCGGCGAATCGAAGAGGAGTATCCCGACTTGGATGGAGTGATGATAGGGCGCGGTTTGTTAGCCAATCCTGCGCTTGCCATGGAATATCGGGAAGGCATTGTTCTTCCGCGTGAAGAATTATATGCCAAGGTAAATGTTTTCCATAACCGTCTGTTTTACCATTACGAGTCTTACCTGCAAGGGGGTACACAACTTTTGAGCAAAATAAAGCCTTATTGGGAATATCTTCTGCCCGATATGGATAAAAAGCTGAAGAAGGCTATTCTGAAGGCTTCTCATGTAGATAAGTATCTTGAAGCAGTCGGCATTGCTTTGATGTCTAAAAACATACTATAAGAATTCTTTCGAAAAGTCGGTTTATCGGGAATTTGTACTACTTTTGTAGCATATCAACTTAATAAAAAAACTATGATTAACAGATTTGTATTAAACGAAGTGTCTTATTTCGGACCGGGCGCGCGTGAAGTGTTGCCACAAGAGATTAACCGTCTTGGTTTGCACAAAGCATTTGTATCTACAGACAAGGATTTGCTGAAATTCGGTGTTGCCGACAAGGTATTGAAGGTATTGGAGAAGGCAGGCATTCCATACGAAATATTCAGTGAAATCAAACCGAATCCTACTGTCGCCAATGTGAAAGCGGGAGTGGAGGCATTTGCCAAATCGGGTGCAGATTTTATTCTGGCCATCGGTGGCGGTTCGTCCATCGATACTTCCAAGGCGATCGGTATCATTACTAACAATCCTGAATTCAGCGATGTTGTTTCGCTGGAAGGCGTGGCTCCTACTAAAAAGAAGTCGGTTCCTATCATTGCACTGCCCACCACGGCCGGTACTGCTGCCGAGGTGACTATCAACTATGTCATTACAGATGAAGAGAATCATAAAAAGATGGTATGCGTTGACCCCAATGATATTCCTGCCATCGCCATAGTCGATGCAGAACTGATGTATACGCTGCCTAAAGGATTAACAGCTTCTACCGGACTGGATGCTCTGACTCACGCCATCGAAGGCTTGATAACTAAAGGTGCATGGGAAATGAGTGATATGTTTGAGATTAAAGCAATCGAAATGATTGCCCGTCATTTGGAAACAGCCGTGTCCGACCCCACGAATGCTGAGGCGCGTAACGGCATGGCGGTAGCGCAATACATTGCAGGTATGGCGTTCTCGAATGTCGGTTTGGGTGTTGTGCATGGCATGGCTCATCCGTTGGGTGCTATTTTCGATATTCCTCATGGTGTGGCAAATGCCTTGTTATTGCCTGTTATTATGGAATTCAATGCTCCGGCTGCTTTGCCTAAATATGTCGATATTGCGAAAGCAATGAATGTTTATAAAGATGGAATGAGCCGGGAAGAGGCTGCAAAAGCAGCTGTTGATGCAGTCAAGACTCTGTCTGTCAAGGTCGGCATCCCCCAACACTTGTCGGAACTCGGTATAAAAGAAGAAGATTTGCCTCGTCTGGCTGCTTCTGCCATTGCAGATGTTTGTACTCCGGGCAATCCGCGTGAGGTGACGGAAGAAATAATTCTGGAATTGTATAAGAAGGCCTTCTAAAGGCGGTTTCGGCAGTTGTTGTTTTATGGAATAATTTAAGAGGGGCATCTTGTGAGGATGTCCTCTCTTTTTATGCTTTTCTTTTTCCTTATTTGATTAAATCTTCTTTTATCATTCATATCGGGATAGGAGCATTACCTTTAGTTTCTTTTCAGATACTCATATCCAATCCTGCAATACAGGCATTTCTTTTTGTCACAATATTCCTTTTTTAGTTGTATCAGTGCCTGACTATCTGATGCATTGGCTGCTTTTATTCCACATTGTTCCCACATGCGGGTAATATAGTTATATTCTGCCTTCAGTTCCTCTAGAAAAGCACCGGCACGTGCACAATACTCTTCTTTTCCTTTGTGTACTCCGTAACTGTATAGAAAAGTTGCTACTGTATTGATTATAAGTAAGTCAAGAGAAGAATTACTTAATGTTTTTGGTCGGGAAGGCGAAGGGTGTTCGAAAGTATAGTGATTTACCCAATATGCTGAAGTACCTCCTTTTAGGATTTCATGCACTTTGGTTACTGTTTCCGCTTCCATGATGCGCGAAAGCAGTCCGTAAGAGCGGTGATACAGCACTGCCAGTTGCGCTATTCGTATATGGGGGAAATTGGTGGGGCGCAGACGCAGGAAGCGCCATTGAGAAACATCCATCGGGGTGAGTCCGAATTTATGCGAAAGGTATTCGTATTCCTTTTTCAAACGTAAATAATACTCGTCGCCGGCCGTTCCTTGAAGCAGCCCTGCCTGTCCGAAGAAAAAGGCCTCTATTTGAAATAACTCATCCCGATGCTTGTCTACTGCCCGTAAAGGAATCCGGTTTGCCCAAGTCTCAAAAGCATCTCCGTTGAGGCCAAAGCCGAAATTGCGTGCCAAAGTAATGAAAAAGGCATCTTCCCAATTGCTGTTGCAACGTTTGAGCCGTTCCGATAGTTGCGAGGCTTTCTGTTCGAAACGTTCCAGTTGCAGGGCAGACATCCAGGAGTGTATCGTAAAAATGGAAAGGGTGGGGATGATGCGGTAGCAAGGCGGATAGCTTTCTGTTTCAACCAGTTCGTGATAGTTCCGGCAAACATAGTCGGGGCAGGTGAGTATCAATTGAGGAATAGGCTCGCCGTTGGTACGGTGCACATCAATATCCGCATCTGATGTAATATGCAGAATAACGGAGTCGTATGTCGCATCTGTATGGTGTCCGTGTTTTAACCAATCCGAAGAACGTTCATGTATCTCCACATTGCCTATCCATAAAATGCCGTTCAGTTTGACTTTTGCATTAAAAAAATCGGGACCGGCATTTGTGTTTGCCAGTCCCGTATCTATGATTTCAACCTTTTGGCCAGTTGTGGTTTTTAGCTCCTGAAGCGGAAATATCTTGTGTTTCCAAATGTAATGTAGTAGTTGTTCCATGTTAATGAGGTGTAAATGTTAGGCAAATGTAATGGTTTACAGTGAAAAAAGCTATCTTTGTAGCAAAAATATATAGACATACAATGAAAATAGCATTAATTGGATACGGAAAGATGGGTAAGGAAATCGAAAAGATTGCCATTGCCCGCGGACATGAGATTGTGAGTATTATAGATATTAATAATCAGGAAGATTTTAACTCCGAAGCTTTCAAATCGGCGGATGTGGCTATTGAGTTCACTAATCCTACAGTGGCATACGATAATTATATGAAGACTTTTGCAGCCGGGGTGAAGTTGGTATCGGGCAGTACCGGATGGATGGATCGCCACGGTGAAGAGGTGAAAAGGCTTTGTACCGAGGGAGGAAAGACTTTGTTCTGGTCGTCCAATTTTAGTCTGGGAGTAGCTATTTTCTCGGCTGTCAACAAGTATTTGGCTAAAATTATGAACAACTTCCCGGCTTATGATGTCTCTATGGTGGAAACGCACCACATTCATAAGGTGGATGCACCGAGCGGAACAGCGATTACTCTTGCAGAAGGTATTTTGGAGAATATCGACCGCAAGGATAAATGGGTGAAGGGAACTTTGGTGGCACCGGATGGCAGCGTGTCGGGCAATACGGTTTATGCTCCTGATGAGCTTCCCGTCAGCTCTGTTCGCGAAGGTGAAGTGCCGGGTATTCATACTATTCGTTATGATTCGGAGGCAGACAGTATTTCGATTACCCATGATGCAAAGAATCGTAAAGGATTTGCTTTGGGTGCAGTTTTGGCTGCCGAATATACGGCTCAGCACGAAGGATTTTTAGGTATGAATGATTTATTTCAATTTTAGAATATGATAAAAGCAACACGTGCACAATGGATTAAGTTTGTCATTGTATTGGTACTTTGGCTGGTGTTTCTCGTTTGGCTGAAAAGCTGGCTGGGACTGGTGGTAGTGCCGTTTATCTTCGATGCATATATTACGAAGAAGATTCCTTGGACCTGGTGGAGAAAGTCAAAGAATCCCACTGTGGTGACCGTGATGGGGTGGGTAGATGCTATCGTTTTTGCTTTGGTGGCAGTTTACTTCGTGAATTTGTATTTCTTCCAGAATTATGTGATTCCTTCTTCTTCACTGGAAAAGTCATTACTGGTGGGTGATTATCTGTTTGTCAGCAAGTTGAGTTATGGTCCCCGCGTACCGCAGACTCCGTTGCACATGCCGCTGGCACAGCATACATTGCCTGTTTTCAATTGCAAGTCTTATTTGGAATTTCCGCAATGGGACTATAAGCGTGTAAAAGGTCTGGGGGATGTGCAGTTGAATGATATTGTGGTGTTTAATTTCCCTGCCGGAGATACGGTGATGGCAAATGTGCCCAATGATGATATTTATCGTGTGAGCTATCAGGCCGGTAAAGAACTGACTAAACCGGTGGATATGACCGGAATGACTCCCGAACAGCAGCGGATGGTGTTTGATTATTATTATCAGGCAGGCCGTAAATATATCGATGAGAATGCCGGTACTTATGGCGAAGTGGTTGCCCGCCCCGTAGACCGTCGCGAGAACTATGTAAAGCGGTGTGTGGGACTTCCCGGACAAACGCTTGAAATAAAAGACCGTGTTGTCTATCTGGATGGGAAGGCAAATAAAGAACCTGATAACGTGCAGTATCGCTATCTGGTGAAGGTGCATAAAGCCATACCGGATGATTTGGCACACGAGTTGGGTATCAGCCACGAGGATTTGGCTTATTATTATCCGGAGGCTTCGGCTTATAATATTCCTTTGACAGAGAAGGCAAAAGCCGGTTTATTGGCACGTAAGGATATAGTGGCCGGTATCGAGAATGTTCCGGGTGATGATGCGGGAGGCCTGTATCCGCTGAATAAACTGACCGGTTGGACTACCGATAATTATGGTCCTTTGTGGATTCCGAAGAAGGGTGAGACAATCCGACTGACATTGGATAATCTGCCGGTTTATGAACGTCCCATCCATGCATACGAGGGCAATGACCTGAAAGTGAAAGATGGAAAGATTTACATCAACGGAAAGGAAACAAACGAATATACATTCAAGATGAACTATTACTGGATGATGGGTGATAATCGTCATAACTCCGCCGATTCCCGTTTCTGGGGATTTGTGCCCGAGGATCATGTGGTGGGAAAACCTATCTTTATCTGGTTGTCTCTTGACCCCGACCGCGGTTGGCTGGACGGCAAGATACGCTGGAACAGATTGTTCTCTTTTGTAGATAATATTAAATAGTGCACATTCCCCGTGTCTCAATATGGATAAAGGCAATGCTTACGGCAGTCGTTTTGGTGCTGCTGATAAAGACATTCGCTTTCACCTCCTGCACCATTCCTTCTACCGGCATGGAAAACAGCCTCTATCAGGGCGAGAGGGTTTTGGTGAATAAATGGAGTTACGGGTTTCGTGTGCCTTTTTCCACTTGGCGATGGTTGGAAAAACCGGTCGGGAAAGGGGATATCGTGTTATTCAATAATCCCAGCCCGCGCTCTTTGCAGACAATGGTTGGTAACCGCGAGTTGTTTATCAGCCGTTGTGTCGGTATTCCGGGAGATACATTAATGTTGAATGAGGAGTTATTGCTGACGGACGAGCATGTGCTCAGCCCCGACAGCAAGTCTCTTTATGTATATCCGCATACGGCAGAAGATACTGTGTTGCTGGCTATGCAGCAATTGGGTATTACAGGAAATCAGCTGGTAGGGTATATGGATGAAAGGTATATCCGCAGTTTCAGTCACTATGAGTATTATTTACTTGAGCAGAAGCTGGCAGGAAAAGTGAGTCTGCTTCCCTTGTATCAGAAGGAGGTGAGCAAGAGTCATCCGTTTGTGATTCCGGCCAAAGGCAGATCGGTAAAGGTATATCCGTGGAATGTGACTTTGCTGTGTAATACTATCATGCGCCATGAGGGAAAGCGGGCTTCTGTCAAAGGAGATACTCTGCTGGTGGAGGACAAGCCGGTTTCGGCTTATACATTCGAGAAGAATTATTATTGGATGGCATCCAATAATCCGATAAATCTATGTGACTCGCGTCTTTTCGGGCTGGTACCCGATGATCATTTGATAGGCAAGGCCTGGCGCATCTGGTTTTCCTCACGGAAAGGACGCTTTTTTGAACGAGTACAATAATGGAGAAAATAATATATGTAGGCTCTGCCTATTTAGCTCCGGTAGAATATTATACCAAATTGTTTGCATACGATAAGGTGTATGTGGAGCGTTATGACAACTATGTGAAACAGACTTACCGTAATCGTTGTGTGATTGCAGCAGCCGATGGTCCGTTGGCATTGACTATTCCTACTGAAAAGAGTGACAGTAATAAATGTCTGATGAAAGATGTCCGTATCTCTGATCACGGTAATTGGCGGCATATACATTGGCATGCTTTGGTAGCCGCTTATAAGCATAGTCCTTTCTTTGATTATTATGCCGACGACTTCCGTGTGTTTTATGAGAAGAAATATCCTTTTTTATGGGATTTCAATCAGGAATTATGTAGTTTGATATGCCGTTTAATTGATATCGAACCCCAGATGGAAGGAACGGCCGGCTATCGTACCGAATTTGCTGCCGGAGAGGATGATTTTCGTGAAGTTATCCATCCTAAACGTGATTATCGTGTGGCAGATACTGCCTTTATCCCTAAGCCTTACTATCAGGTGTTTAAAGAAAAACACGGCTTTTTGCCGAATTTGAGTATAGCCGACCTTTTATTTAATATGGGGCCGGAGAGTTTACTCGTTTTGCGAGATAGTATAGAACCATTAAACTTATAATATCATGAATAATTTATTTAGTGTAAAAGATCAGGTGGTAGTTATCACCGGTGGAACAGGTGTATTAGGGAAGGCCATCGCTGCGCACTTGGCTGCTGAAGGAGCAAAGGTAGTGATTCTGGGCCGTAAGGCAGAAGTGGGCAATGCCATTGTGGAAAATATCAAAGCAAAAGGTGGGGAAGCCATGTTCCTGGTGACTAATGTGCTGGATGAGGCTGTCTTGAAACAAAATCTGGAAGATATTTTGGCTAAGTATGGCCGTGTGGATGCGCTGTTGAATGCTGCCGGAGGAAATATGCCGGGGGCAACTATTGCTCCTACAGGTACTTTCTTTGATTTGAAGGTGGATGAGTTTCAGAAAGTGCTGAACCTGAATCTGACAGGTACAGTACTGCCCACTCAGGTATTTTTGAAACCGATGGTGGAACAGAAAAAAGGTGCTATCGTAAACTTCTCATCTATGGCTGCCTTTCGTCCGATGACTCGTGTGTGCGGTTATGCGGCTGCCAAGGCGGGTATTTCCAATTTTACCGCATTCATGGCGCATGAGGTGGCAACAAAATTCGGTGAAGGTATTCGTGTCAATGCCATTTGTCCAGGTCCAACCATGGGAACAGAACTGACCAAAAATTCACTTTCTACTAATCCTCGTGAAGAAGCAATGTTGAAAGAACATGTGATTCCTATGAAAAAACTAGCAACGACTCAAGAAGTCGTAAACGCTGTCTTATGGTTAAGTAGTGAAGAAGCAAGTCATACAACAGGACAAAAAATATTTATAGATGGTGGAATGCATATTGCATAGAAGGGAGAAAAAGATGATTAAACATGTATCGGTATTTACTTTAAAAGATAAAAATGAAATTAAACATTTTGTAGAAATGTTAGAAGAAGTTGGTAAAAAATGTCCTTTGATTATTAAAAGTGAAGTAGGGGTAAATATGAGTGAACAACAATCTGTGGGACCTCATTTCGGTGATGTGATTCAAATTGTTGAATTTTCTAATAGGATAGACTTACAAAAATATCCTCAATCAAAGGAACATCAAAAGCTGTTAACGGATGGCCCAGAAATGGAAACTGTTACCGCAATAGATTATATAATTTAAGCATTCATTCATATATTAAAGAGCATTCATTCAAAATAGTGCTCTTTTTTTCATTTTACATTCATTTTTATGATTAAACAGTCAAAATATAATTGACTTTATGATTGAACGGTCATATAATGAACGCGTAAGAGGTGATCGGTATGGATAATCAACGCCATCGAATTATTTTAAATGAATTAGATAAAAAAGGAAATGTGACTGTAGCTTCCCTTGTTGAACTTACAGGAGCGAGTGAATCAAGTATACGAAGAGATTTAGTAGAACTTGATCATCAAGGATTCTTAAAAAGAGTTCATGGGGGTGCAACCCTTATTCCTAAGGTAACACAAACGATTGAAGATCCATTAGGAAAAAGACAATTATTAAATGCGGATGAAAAGAAAAAAATTGCAAAGTATGCAGCAGGAATGATTGAAGCCAATGATGTGGTTTATTTAGATGCAGGTTCATCAACTTTAGAGTTGATTGAATATTTAGATCAAAAAGAAGCACACTATATTACTAATGGTTTAATGCAAGCTCAACAATTGACCCTTAAAGGATTTCATGTAGTATGTCTTGGTGGAGAAGTGAGAAATATTACAGGGGCATGTGTGGGTGCTAGTACGATGAAGTCATTAAGTCGTTATCATTTCTCTAAAGGTTTCTTTGGAACAAATGGAATTGATTTGATGAATGGTTTTACGACACCAGATAGTGAAGAAGCTGCTATTAAGGAATTGGCTATGGAACGTTGTCAAATGAGTTATGTTTTATCGGATCATAGTAAATTTAATAAGGTGTATCATGTGACCTTTGGTCAAATAAATGATGCGGTGATTATTACAGATCATTGTGAAAAAGAAATTAAAGAACAAGCGACAGTTGTGGAGGTTAGAGATTAATGATTTATACAATTACTTTTAATCCATCTTTGGATTATATTATGCATGTTGATTGTTTTGAAGAAGGGGAAACAAACCGTTCAAAGCAAGAAGAAATTTATCCTGGAGGAAAAGGATTTAATGTTTCAACAATTTTAAGTCGTTTGAATCTTGAAACAACAGCTTTAGGGTTTGTTGCAGGATTTACAGGTGAAGAAATTGTTAAAGAATTAAAAGAAAGAGGATTTGACTGCGATTTATGTCAGTTAGAAAGTGGTCTTTCAAGAATTAATGTGAAGATGAAAGGGGCTAAAGAAACTGAAATTAATGGAAGTGGTCCAGATATTCCTCAAGAAAAATTAAATGAGTTATTTGAAAAATTAGATCATTTAAAAGAAAATGACACATTAGTTCTTGCAGGAAGTATTCCTTCTTCTTTACCTGATGATATTTATGAACAAATTATGAAAAAACTCGATCAACAAGGAATTAAAATCATTGTTGACGCAACTAATGATTTATTAAAGAAAGTATTACCTTATCATCCTTTCTTAATTAAACCAAATCATCGTGAATTAGAAGAATTATTCAATGTTAAAATTGAAAATAAAGAAGATCTAATTCACTATGCTCGAAAACTTCAAGAACAAGGAGCTATTAATGTTCTTGTTTCCCTTGGAAAAGATGGCGCTATTTTAGTAAGTGAAGACACACATGTTTATTATTGTGCAGGGGCTAAAGGAAAACTTTTAAATAGTGTTGGTAGTGGAGATAGCATGGTTGCTGGATTCATTGCTGGATATTTAAAGGATAAAAAATATGATGAAGCTTTAAAATTAGGAAGTGCTTGTGGCGGAGCAACAGCATTTAGTGAAGATCTTGCCGAAGCTTCCATGATTCAAGAAGTCTATAAACAATTACAAGTGGAGGAACTATAAATGAAAATCTTAGATTTATAAAAAAATGTTTCGATTGATGTTAATGCTACATGTTCAAATAAAGATGAAGCCATTGATAAATTAGTTTCATTGGTGGCAAAGCAAGGAAACTTAAATGATCAAGATGTTTATAAACAAGGAATTTATGCTCGCGAAGAATTAAGTACAACAGGAATTGGGGAAGGAATTGCTATTCCTCATGCTCAAAGTGAAGCTGTAAATGCCCCAGGACTTGCAGCAATGGTTGTTAAAGACGGTGTCGATTATCAATCTTTAGATAATCAACCGGCAAAACTTTTCTTTATGATTGCTGTTCCTAAAACAGGTGGAAACGAGCATCTACAAATTCTTGATATGTTATCGAAAATGTTGATGGATACAGATTTTAAAGATTCTTTAATTAATGCACAAAGTGTAGAAGAATTTATGGATTTAATCAATCAAAAAGAAGCAGCACAAAAAGCAAAAGAAGAAGAAAAAGAAGAAGCACAAAAAGAATTTACAGGAACTTATCGTTTATTGGCAGTTACTGCTTGTTCTACAGGTATTGCTCATACGTATATGGCGGCTGAAGCTTTAGAAGAAAAAGCAAAACAAATGGGAATTACTATTAAAGTTGAAACAGATGGTAGTGGTGGTACGAAAAATGCCCCAACTGCAAAAGAAATTGAAGAATGTGAAGCGATTATTGTTGCAGCGGATAAAAATGTTGAAATGGCTCGTTTTAATGGAAAACCAGTGATTCAAGTTAAAGTGGCAGATGGGATCAATAAAGCAGAAGAGTTAATCAATGAAGCCTTAAGTGGAAATGCCCCAATTTATCATGCAGATCACATATCAACAACTGTTGAAAGTGAAAATGATGAAAGTGTTGGTCGTCAAATTTATAAACACTTAATGAATGGTGTTAGTCATATGTTACCATTTGTTATTGGTGTTATTTCAAATCCTTTAGGATATTTATTTGCCTTAGCTATTGGTTCAGTTGTAGGAATGTTTGGTTTAGCGTTATTAAAGAAACCATTAAAATAATATATGAGATTCTAGGTATTTCTATCTAGAATCTTTTTGTATGTTTTTTCTTTTTTTATCAATACTTTAAAAGAAAGGAGATATTATGAAAAAAGAAGAAACAATGTTATTATTACAAGAATGTGATGCTGGTTTAAAAATGGCCATTTCTTCAATTGATGAAGTATTAGATACGATTCAAAACCAAGAATTTAAACAATTAAGTATTGATATTAAAAATCGTCATCAAAAATTAAAAGAAGAAGTTGATTATTTACTTAAAAAATACGAAATAAAAGAAAAGGAAGCTTCTTTAATGGCTAAAAGTATGTCTTGGATGAAGATGAATTTTAAAATTGCAATGGATCATGAAGATTCAACAGTAGCCTCTTTGCTTTTTCAAGGATGTGCTATGGGTGTAGAATCTTTGTATCATTATCTTCATGTTTATCAAGAAGCACATTCTAAAATAAAAGATATTGCTTTAAAATTAATAAAAATTGAAGAAGATTATAGTGAACAATTAAAGAACTATTTATGAAGCCCAAAAGGGGCTTCTTTTTACATTAAATATCTTCCTTTTCTTCATATTCTAGTGATTTTATTAAAGCAGATTTTAAAAATTCATATTCTTTAAATATTTCCTTATTTGATCTATCAGATACATCTATGCTTGAAATCAAATTATTAAATTCTGTGATTTTGTTTGCAATGGTAGTAGCCGGTATGATTCCAGTTTCAGAAACATTTCTATTCAATTCATGTTTTGATAATATAATCCTTATTTTATCACTCAACTTTTGATGGTATTTTGTTGGTTTCCAAACAAACTTATACTTATTTGCATCAGCTTCAAACTTACTGCCGTCTAAAAAAGCTGTATTAAAATCTATACCACATTTATCTCTAATAGCACTAGTTATCTTACTGAATAGATTATCACGGTTTGGAACAATAAACCCATTATAGAATTTACCAATAGAAGTATGCGAAGGGATAGCACCATCCATAATATTTATAGCTCTTAGATCAAATTTACAAAAAGTTTCCATATCTCTCAATGAGGTATGTCTAAATGCATACGCATAAGCAATTAAAACTATTAGCTTATGTCTGTCAATTAAAGGTCTGCCACCTTTGGGATATTCTTTTGAATAAACATCATCTATTAAATCGAATACTCCAGATTTCTTAAAGATATTAAATAATTTATCTATTTTTTCCATTTCCTTCGCTCCAATAGCATAGGAAGGTATAAAAAATACATTACGTGTGATAGAATACATATGTAATTTATTATGTGAACAGTAATATATTACCAAAAAAGTAGCTCCAGGTTCGATTCCTCGAGCTGTTTTTTATTTATGACAAATGTCATGGCAGGACTGATATTTGTCAATTTTTTTATGATTTTTGTCACTTAAAAGTCGTGATTGAAGAC
>ERZ773210.1161-NODE-1161-length-27403-cov-3.432280_pt1 | contig 27403 bp, 20 predicted proteins | sample MGYA00580528_ERZ773210 | MGnify/ENA primary metagenome ERZ773210 (study PRJEB29015, sample SAMEA2737769) | human gut metagenome | biome: human gut; feature: human-associated habitat; material: faeces | place: China | collected 2012 ...
CCTCCTCGCGCATCTTCTCGATGTCGGCATCGGCGCCGTCGCCCAGTTCGTCCTGAATCGTACGCATCTGCTGCTGGAGGTAGTAGTCGCGCTGCTGCTTGTCGATCTCCTGCTTGACACGCTCCTGAATCTGGTTCTTCAGCTCGGCCAGCTGCTGCTCGCGGATCAGGATTTCGAGCAGCTTGCGGGCGCGGGCCAGCAGGCCGGGGGCCTCCAGCAGCGACTGGCGGTCTTCGTCCGTCAGCTCCATGTTGGAGCAGATGAAGTTGATGATGCCGCGCTTCGAATCGATGTTCTTGATGGCGAAAGCCGCCTCCTTGGGCATCGACGGCGACACGTTGATGATGTTCAGCGCCACGTCGCGGATCGAGTCCACGAGAGCCTCGAACTCGATGCTCTTCACATCGGGAGTCGAATCGCGCAGGGCCGTCACCCGGGCCTTGAAATAAGGTTCGGTGGTGATGTACTCCGTGATCTCGACCTTCTCCAGGCCGTTCAGGATCACCGTAAGGTTGCCGTTGGGCATTTCGAGGATCTTGATGATCCGCGCGGCCGTGCCGACCTTGTACATGTCGTCCGGCGCGGGGTCCTCGACGTCGCTTTCGCGCTGCAACACGGCGCCCAGGATGCCGCCTTCGGCATTCACGGCGCGCACGAGGTTGATGCTCTTGTCGCGGCCCACCGTGATGGGCGTGATGGCGCCGGGAAAAAGCACCGACGAACGCAGCGTGAGAATGGGTATGATTTCGGGCACTTCGACCTCCTCCACAGGCTCGTCGCCGCCGGTCACGATGGGGATCACGCGGTGATTGCCGTCGAGCAGCTCGGGGACGAGATTCACGTCGTCTACTTCGATGGTTTTGATCTTATCTTTTTTGCTCATAGGATATACAGATATATAATGGTGCAAAGATAACGATTTTTTAGAAATTTTATTTTATCTTTGACAGAATGTTAATAACTTTGCATCCCTGAAAACAAAGTAAAATTCAACGCGCCATGCAAATCGCAGACAAATACGCACCGCAGCAGATCGAATCCAAATGGTACGACTACTGGATCGAACAGCATATTTTCCACTCGGAACCCGACCAGCGGGAACCCTACACGATCGTCATCCCTCCCCCCAACGTGACGGGCATGCTCCACATGGGGCACATGCTCAACAACACGTTGCAGGACGTGCTGGTGCGCCGCGCCCGCATGTCGGGAAAGAACGCCTGCTGGGTGCCGGGCATGGACCACGCGTCGATCGCCACCGAAGCCAAGGTGGTGGCGATGCTGCGCGAAAAGGGCATCGAAAAGTCGTCGCTCACGCGCGAGGAGTTCCTCCGCCACGCCTGGGAATGGAAGGAGAAATACGGCGGCGTGATTCTCAAACAGCTGCGCAAGCTGGGCGCCTCGTGCGACTGGGACCGCACGTGCTTCACGATGGACGAAGCCCGCACGGAGAGCGTTCTGCGCGTCTTCTGCGACCTCTACGAGAAAGGCAAGATCTACCGCGGCGTAAGGATGGTCAACTGGGACCCCGCGGCGCAGACGGCCCTCTCGGACGAGGAGGTGGTCTTCAAGGAGTCGCACGGCAAGCTCTACTACCTGCGCTACAAGGTCGAGGGAACCGACCGGGCGATCATCGTCGCCACGACGCGCCCCGAGACCATTCTGGGCGATACGGCGCTGTGCGTCAACCCCAATGACGAGCGTTACAAGTCCCTGCCCGCCGACGCCCGCGTCGTCGTGCCGCTGGTGGGACGGTCGATCCCGGTGATCCGCGACGAATACGTCGACATCGAGTTCGGAACGGGCGCCCTGAAGGTGACTCCGGCCCACGACGTGAACGACTACATGCTGGGCGAGAAATACGGGCTGGAGACCATCGACATCTTCAACGACGACGGCACGATCAACGACAAGGTGGGCATGTACGTGGGTCAGGACCGCTTCGACGTGCGCCGGCAGATCGAAAAGGACCTCGACGCGGCGGGCCTTTTGGAAAAGACCGAAGATTACACCAACAACGTGGGCTATTCGGAGCGCACGGGCGTGGCCATCGAGCCGAAACTCTCGATGCAGTGGTTCCTCTCGATGGGGCAATTGGCCGAACCGGCGACGAAGGCCGTCATGGAGGACGCGATCCGCTTCGTGCCCGAAAAATACAAGAACACCTACCGCCACTGGATGGAGAACATCAAGGACTGGTGCATCTCGCGCCAACTGTGGTGGGGCCAGCGCATTCCGGCGTACTATCTTCCCAAAGGCGGCTTCGTGGTGGCCCTGACGGCCGAAGAGGCGCTGGAAAAGGCCCGCGAGAAGGCCGGCGACGCCTCGTTGCAGCTGACGGACCTGCGGCAGGACGAGGATGTGCTCGACACATGGTTCTCGTCGTGGCTGTGGCCCATCTCGGTATTCGACGGCATCCGCTTCCCGGACAACAGGGAGATCGGCTACTACTACCCCACCAACGATCTGGTGACCGGTCCCGACATCATCTTCTTCTGGGTGGCCCGCATGATCATGGCCGGCTACGAATACCGCGGCGAAAAGCCCTTCTCGAACGTCTACTTCACGGGCATCGTGCGCGACAAAATCGGCCGCAAGATGTCCAAGCAGTTGGGCAACTCGCCCGATCCGCTGGAGCTGATCGAAAAGTTCGGCGCCGACGGCGTGCGCATGGCCATGCTGATCTCCTCGTCGGCTGGCAACGACGTGATGTTCGACGAGGCGCTGTGCGAGCAGGGCCGCAACTTCGGTAACAAAATATGGAACGCCTACCGCCTCCTGAACGGCTGGGCGGTGGACGCCGCAGCGGCGCAAAGCGAGAACAACCGTCTGGCCGTGGCATGGTTCGGACAGGCGTTGGGACGCTCGCTGCGCCAGATCGCCGAGGATTTCAAGTCATACCGCATCTCGGAGGCCTTCAAGGAAGCTTACCGCCTCTTCTGGGACGATTTCAGCGGCTTGTACCTCGAGATGGCGAAGCCCGCCTACGGACAGCCCATCGACGCCCCGACGATGGAGGCGACGAAGGGCTATTTCGACGCCCTGATGCGCGTGCTGCACCCCTTCATGCCGTTCGTCACGGAAGAGATCTGGCAGGACCTCGCGCCCCGCGCCGAAGGCGCTTCGATCTGCGTGGCGCAGATGCCCGAGCCTGCGGCCGAAGACGCCGCGATGCTGGCGCGCTTCGAACTGGCGAAGGAGATCATCACCTCGGTGCGCAACATCCGCAACCAGAAGAGCCTGCCACAGAAAGAGGCGCTGACGCTCCGGGTCATCGCCGATGAGAACTATCCCGCGGAGTTCGCCCCCGTCGTGATGAAGATGGCCAACCTCACGGCCATCGAGACCGTGGCGGAGAAGGACCCGGCGGCCGCGGCTTTCATCGTCAAGACGACGCAGTACTTCGTGCCGATGGCCGGAAAGATCGACGCCGAGGCCGAGCGCAAAAAACTCGCGGACGATCTGGCCTACTACGAGGGATTCCTCGCCTCGGTGATGAAGAAGCTCTCGAACGAGCGGTTCGTCGCCTCGGCGCCCGAGAAGGTGGTGGCCAACGAGCGCGCCAAGCAGGCCGACGCCGAAGCCAAGATCACGGCGATCCGCGAACAGCTGGCGGCGCTCGAATCCGGCAAATAAGCATTAAAACAGCTATCATGGCCCTACGATACAAACTCTTCCTGTCATGCTGCGCCCTGACCATGGCGGCAGCCTGTGCCTATGCCCGGGGATTCAGACTGGAGGGAAGGATCGAGGGACTGCAAGCCGGAGACACCCTCCGTTTCGAGCGTATTCTCCTGCCTTCATGGAAGTACGGCCCGGGATTCGACGTCGTGGTCCGCAAACCGGGCGCATTCCGCCATCGGGGGAAGTCGGAACACGACCAGTACTACCTGATGACCTACCGCCCGAAAGCCGGAAGAGCCGCAGCCGGGGATCGCGGAGGCAAACCCGTCATCGTCAGGCCCGGCGACCGGATCGGCATGACCGGCTCGACGGATGCGATCTATTATTGCCGTCTCGGCGGAGGAATTTACGACGAGCCTATGCTGTCGAGCCTGCTGGCGGTCGATGATTCGCTCGGCCGGATCCGGGGACGTTATCTGGAAAATGCACGGGAAGCGTCGGAGCGGAACGATACGACAGCCAGCCGGGAATGGGGCGGAAAATTCAACCGATTTTACAACGGCAATCCCGGCGTAGAACGGAAGGATATGCTGCGAAAAGCCTACGAAGCGGCCAATCCGCACGGAAGCCTGTACCTGTTGATCGACAGGATACCCCAGTTGTCGTACACCCCGGCCAAGGAGGCGCGCAGGTTTTACAAGACATTGTCCGAAGGGTTGAAAACGAGCTATTTCGGCCGGATGTACGCAGACTGCATGGCAAGAATGGAACAACTCGCCGAAGGGAAACCGGCGCCGGATTTCACGCTGACAACGACCGAAGACCGTACTGTCGCCAAGGCTGATTTCAAAGGCCGATACCTGCTGCTCTACCATTGGGGATTGTGTCCCGGCTCGATCCATATCGACCGGCAGGTGAGCGATCTGTTCGAAAAGTACAAGGACAAAGGGTTGCAGGTGGTGGGACTGACCGAATCCATCGCCGATATCCGGAGCGTATACGAAAGTCTGCCCGCAGGCAAAAAAACGCCGTCGCCGGGTGTGGACGACATGCGCCCCGTGCTGGCCGGCATGCTGGAACACGGATGGATCGAAGCGGAAGTGGAAACCGGTCATCCGGAAAACCGGCAGATCATGGAAACGTATGCCATCGAAGGCTGGCCGTTCTTCGTTCTGATCGGTCCGGACGGCACCATACTGGCACGCAATTACACGGATGCCTTTTACCAGGCGAAAAAGATTCTGGACAAGGAGCTGGGCGGAACGGCCGCCGAATGAACCGCGAAACGGCCGGCAGCGGTGCGGCAGGCGCAAGCCCCGGAAAACCGGACCGGAACATCCCGTCATAAACACTATGTTTGATCTCTAATCTACGCATATTTTGTCTCCGATCACCATCTACACCGACGGCTCGGCCCTCGGAAACCCCGGGCCGGGCGGCTACGGCGCAGTGCTTCTCTCGGGACACCACCGCAAGGAGCTGTCGCAGGGATTCCGCCTCACGACCAACAACCGCATGGAGCTGATGGCCGTGTGCGTGGCGCTCGAAACGCTCAAGTTCGAGGGTTCGGACGTGGTCATCTACTCCGATTCGAAATACGTCGTCGACGCTGTCTCGAAAGGCTGGGTCTTCGGCTGGGTCCGCAAGGGATTCGCGGGCAAGAAAAACCCCGATCTCTGGATGCGTTTCCTGCGCGTGTACAACCGCCACAACGTCCGTTTCGTCTGGGTCAAGGGCCACGCCGAAACAGTCGAGAACAACCGCTGCGACTGTTTGGCCGTGGCGGCGGCCAACGACAAGGCACACTGGCTCGAAGACACGGGCTACGATCCCGCAGAGCGGTAAAACGGGAGGCCGCCGCACCGTTTTTTCGGCAGAAAGTCCACCATAATCCATCGAATTATCGTACATTTTTCGCTTTTCGGGTTATTATTCCTATCTTTACGCCGCTAATTGCGTAACCAACAAACATACGCTCCGAATGTTCAAAACATACATGCGGCTGTTGGGTTTTGCCCGGCCGATCAAGAAATACGCGATCCCCTACTTCTTCTACTCGCTTTTCTACGCGTTGTTCAACTCGCTGACGTTCATGCTGATCATCCCGATCCTGAACACCATGTTCGACGCAAACTACTCCTTCGAATACGTCGAAAAGCTGCCTCCCCTGGAACTCAATCAGGACTACCTCGCAACACTTTTCAACTTCGCCTATTCGCACATCTTCGAACAATACGACCGCCAGAACGTACTGATGCTGCTGGCCATTGTAGCCATCTGCATCAGCCTGATGAGCAACCTGTTCCGCTACCTCGGCGCATGGACCATGGAGAACATGCGCACGCGGACCCTGCAACGCATGCGCAACGAAATGTTCTCGCGCGTGATGGACATGAACGTGGGCTATTTCTCGGACCAGCGCAAGGGCGACATCATTTCGAAAATCACCTCCGACGTGGGCGTGGTGCAGTTCTGCATCACCAACACCCTCCAGGTGTCGTTCCGCGAACCGTTTCTGATCATCGGCTACATCGTGATGATGGTGGCCATTTCGTGGGAGCTGGCCATCTTCTCGGTGCTGTTCCTCCCGGTGGTGGCCCTGCTGATCGGCAGCATCGTGAAGAAACTCCGCCACCCGGCCCGCACCAACCAGCAGCGCATGGGCGAGATGGTCTCGACGCTCGACGAGTCGCTCTCGGGCATCAAGGTCATCAAGAGCTATAACGCCACGGAATACATCAAGCAGAAATACTACGCCATCAGCGCCGACCTGGCGCGCCTGACCCTCTCGATGGCCCGCCGGCAGCAGCTGGCCTCGCCGATGAGCGAGTTCCTCGGCATCACGGCCGTGGGCGTGATCCTCGTCTTCGGCGGTTCGCTCGTGGCCAAAGGCGTGCTCGACCCCGGCGGATTCATCGCCTTCATCGCCATCTTCTCGCAGATCACGCGCCCCGTGCGCACCTTCATCGACCAGTTCGCCAACATCAACCAGGGAATCGCCGCCGGAGAGCGCATCTTCTCGATCATCGACACGAAACCCGAAATACAGGACAAACCCGGCGCCCGGGAACTCACGGGGCTGAAAGAGAAAATCGAATTCCGCGACGTGCACTTCACCTACGACGGGGAGCGCGAAGTGATCGACGGCATTTCGTTCGAGATACGCCGCGGGCAGACCGTGGCTCTGGTAGGTCCCTCGGGAGGCGGCAAGTCGACATTGAGCGAGCTGCTACCCCGCTTCTACGACCCCTCGGCGGGCGAAATACTCATCGACGGCATTTCGCTGCGCGACTACACGCAGGAGAGCGTGCGCGCCCATATGAGCGTCGTGGCGCAGGACACCGTGCTTTTCAACGACACCATCGAAAACAACATCGGCATGGGCAAGCGCGGCGCCACGCACGAAGAGGTGGTCGAGGCGGCGAAGGTCGCCAACGCCGACTGCTTCATCCGCGAATGCACCGACGGTTACGGGACCAACATCGGCGACCGGGGCGTGAAACTCTCCGGCGGCCAGCGCCAGCGGCTCTCGATCGCCCGCGCGGTGCTCAAGAACCCCGACATCCTGATCCTCGACGAGGCCACCTCGGCACTCGACACCGAGAGCGAAAAACTCGTGCAGGACGCCCTCAACAACCTGCTCAAAGGCCGTACGTCGGTGGTCATCGCCCACCGCCTGTCGACCATCCACAACGCCGACCTGATCGTTGTCGTCGACCACGGCCGCATCGCCGAACAGGGCACGCACAACGAGCTGATGGAACGCAACGGCATCTACGCCAAGCTGATCGAAATGCAATCCTTCGACTAAAATGACCGAGCGGGAAAAGATGCTCGCCGGCGGGTGGTTCGACCCCCGGGATGCGGAACTCACCGCCATCCGGGACAACGCCACGCGCCTGATGCACCGCCTCAACGTCGAACTCTGCGGCCACGACGACGCCTACCGCGCCGCACTGCGCGAGCTGTGCCCCGGCTGCGAAGGATTCATCCGCGAACCGTTCCGCTGCGATTACGGACTCAACATCTCAATCGGCAAAGGGTCGTTCGTCAATTTCGACTGCGTGTTCCTCGACCTGGCGCCGATCCGCATCGGCCGCCACACGCTCATAGGTCCCAAAGTGCAGTTGCTCACCGCCCTGCATCCGTTCGACGCGGCACAGCGCCGCACTGGACTCGAAGCGGGCCGTCCGATCACCGTCGGCGACGACTGCTGGCTGGGCGGAGGGGTGATCGTCTGCCCGGGCGTCGCCATCGGCGACCGTTCGGTCATCGGCGCCGGAGCCGTCGTGACGCGCGACATCCCGGCCGACTCGGTGGCCGTGGGAAACCCGGCGCGCGTGATCCGCACGCTGACGCGGCAGGACGAGACCGAATAGCGCCGCCGCGCAAAAAATCATCCGGACAAAATTCGTTTTCTCCCGAAATTTTCTATTTTTGCAGAAACATCGAAAAAAGGGTATTTCTGCCATGCACTCCGAACAAGCCGCCCCCGACCTGCTGCAAAAATCACTCGACGCCTCCGGCGTCGGATGGTGGCAGCTCGACTTCGGACAGCGCGAAATGACCTGTTCGCGGCTGGCGGCGGACCTTTTCGGCGCAGATCGCACCCGCATTTCGTTCGAGGAGGTCTACCTGCTGCCCGGCGAGGAGCACCGGGCGCGCATTTACACCCGCTGCGCCGCCCTCAAGGTCTCCGACTCGCTCGACGAAACGTTCGTCACGGCCAACGGCGACAGATGCCTGCAAGTCAGAGCCGTGGCTGCCGCCAACGATCCGCTGACGGGCGTCCGCTCGGTTTTCGGAACCGTCCGCCGCGTTACGGAAGGCACTCCCGAAAATGCCGAACTGGCCTCCATCAATCAGAGTTACAAGGCGACGCAACGCAATTACAGCCACCTCGCACAACTGATCGAACACCTGCCGATCGGCTACCTGCGCGTCAACATCCTGCGCGACCATTCGGGCGAAGCGGTCGACTACCTGCTTTCGTACATCAACCAGCAGGCCGGCAGGATACTGGGCATCCACACGCAGGGCCATGCCGGAAAGACGGCCCGCGAGGTGGGAATAGATCCCCTGAAACACATCCCCACATTCGAGCACATCCCCTCCTGCTCCTTCTGGGAGCAGACCGGGAAAAGCCCGGACGGCAAACGCACCTGCCGCTGCCTGATCTACAACACGCCGGGCGACGACGACGAACTGGTCATCCTGCTCGAAGACATCACCGACGCCACGCGCAGCCGCGAACAGCTGGACGATTTCGAGCATCTCTTCAACCTGGTTTCGGACTTCGCACACGTGGGCTGCGTCAGCTACAACCCCCTTACGGGAGAGGGTTACACCAAGGGTCCCTGGGCCAAAAATTACGGCGAAGCGGAAAACACGCCCGCCTCACAGATTCTCGGCCACTGGCGGCAGGTCCATCCCGACGACCGGCAACACCTTGAGGAGGAGTTCGAACGCCTCAAAACCGGAGAAATCCGGACTTTCGTCAACGAAGTGCGCATCGTGAGCGATCAGGAGCCGATGCGCTGGATCAAAATCCACCTGCTCTGCCGCGACTACCGTCCGGAGGAGGGCGTGATCGACCTGGCGTGCGTCAACTACGACATCAGCGAACTCAAACGCACCGAGGAGGAGCTGCGCGAAGCGAAGAAGCGCGCCGAGGAGTCCAACAAACTCAAGTCGGCGTTCCTGGCCAACATGAGCCACGAAATCCGCACCCCGCTGAACGCCATCGTCGGATTCTCGGAGCTGCTGGCAGACGAAAGCAGGCACGAAACCCGCCGGGAGTACACCGACATCATCCTGCGCAACAACACCCTGCTGCTGCAAATCATCTCCGACGTGCTGGATCTGGCGCGCATCGAGTCGGGACGCACGGACATCGAGCGCACGCAGTTCGACGCCCGGGACTTATGCCGGGAGGTCGCCGACTCGCTCCGCCTCCAGCGCCGGCCGGGCGTGGAACTGCGCGTCGAGGAAGGGCTGCCGGAATTCCCCGTCACGGAGTACAGGAAGGGGCTTGCCCAGGTGCTGAACAACTTTACGCGCAATGCACTGAAATTTACCGAAAAAGGATCGGTAACGATCGGATTCCGCCGGATTCCCGGCCACATCCGTTTCTACGTCCGCGACACGGGCATCGGCATCGCGCCCGAAGACCGGGAACGCATCTTCGAACGTTTCGTCAAACTCGACACCTTCACCCAGGGGACCGGGCTCGGGCTGTCGATCTGCAAGTCGATCGCCGAACAGCTGGGCGGCTCGGTCGGCGTCGACTCCGTGGCGGGCGAAGGCTCCTGTTTCCGGATCGACATTCCCGCGGGGGAGTAATCCCCAAAACCCGCGTCCGTCCCGGGCGCAGAACCGGACGGAAAACGACCGGGACGGTCATCGCCCCGAAGCCGGACGCGGACAGCCCCGACGAAGGGAAGGCCCCCGCAGACCCCGCTTCCCGGAACGGAGATCCATAAATCGAACGCTTCAGACCCGTTTTTCAAATCTTTTTTATATCTTTGCCAATTGTCAGAAAATTAGCGAAGAAATTTCTACCGATATGAAGTTCAAGGAGTATAAAGGCCTCGACCTGGCAGGCATAGCCGCCGACGTGCTCGGCGAATGGGACGCACGCGACACGTTCCACAAAAGCATCACGACCCGCGAGGGCCATCCCACGTTCGTATTCTACGAGGGTCCCCCCTCGGCAAACGGCATGCCCGGCATCCACCACGTCATGGCCCGCACGATCAAGGACGTATTCTGCCGCTACAAGACGCAGCAGGGCTACCTCGTGCACCGCAAGGCCGGATGGGACACTCACGGACTGCCCGTGGAACTGGGCGTCGAGAAGAAGCTCGGCATCACCAAGGAAGACATCGGCAAGAAGATCTCCATCGAGGAGTACAACCGCACGTGCCGCGAGGCGGTGATGGAGTTCACGGGCAAGTGGGAGGACCTCACGCGCAAGATGGGCTACTGGGTCAACATGGACGACCCGTACATCACCTACGACAACAAATACATCGAGACGCTGTGGTGGCTCCTGAAGCAGCTCTTCGACAAGGGCCTGCTCTACAAGGGCTACACCATCCAGCCCTACTCGCCCGCCGCCGGAACGGGACTCTCGACCCACGAACTGAACCAGCCCGGCTGCTACCGCGACGTGAAGGACACGACCTGCACGTCGCAGTTCCGCGTGATCCGCGACGCGAAGAGCGAGAAACTCTTCGAAGGGGTCGAAGGGAAACTCTATTTCCTGGCCTGGACCACCACGCCGTGGACGCTGCCTTCGAACACGGCGCTGGCCGTAGGCCCTGCGATCGAATACGTGAAAGTCAAGTGCCGCAACCCCTACACCGACCGGCCGCAGACGGTCATCCTGGCCAAAGAGCTACTGGGTTCCTACTTCACCAAGAAGATGGAAGGCACATACGAGATCATGGAGGGGAGCTGGAAAGGTCCCGAGCTGGAAGGCATCCGCTACGAGCAGCTGATCCCGTGGGTGAAGCCGGAAGGCGACGCCTTCCGCGTGATCGTCGGCGACTACGTGACCACCTCTTCCGGCACTGCTGCAAGCATATGCCCGCTCTCGCCGGATGCCCCGTTGCTGCCGCGAAACAGCCTTCCGTCAATGATCATGCCGCTGGAGATTCCGGTGCTGACCGGACAGTACAACATATTCCGGCGTCCCCGGCCAGCGCCCTGCCGATATTCCGCCAGCGCGCCACAGTGACAGTCATTGTCCATGACGATGCGGATATCCTGATCCAGCCTGGATTTCAGGTAATCCACCACCGCAAAATTATTAAGCTTCGGCAGACTGGCCGTCTTCGTCAGGGCTCCCTTTTCAAAATCCACAAAACCTGTGATCCCGATGCCGATACCCTCCACGGTTCCTCCACGGTTCCCGGCCTCCTCCATAAATTCCCGGATAATCTCCAGCACCGGCTCAAAAAACTCCTGGCCTTCCTTCTGATCATCCGAAGCTGTCTGCTTTCTCACCAGCAGCTTGCGCGCTTCATCAAACAGACCGTAAGCAATCTTCGTACCACCCACGTCAATTCCAATATAAAACTTCATGCTACAGTCCCTTTCTCAGAAGCTCCCGGACTACCTCGTCGTCGGTCTCCACACCGGCAGCCTTCAGTTCCTGAATCTTCTCCGCAAACTGGGGCAGGTACTTCTCATGAGCTACCAGCAGCTCATCCAACACCTGCTTGCCCTCTTTTCCGCTTTCGATCAACGGATTCATGGTAAAGGCCTCCAGCGCCAGACCATAATCTCCCGTAATAGCCGCCTCGATGACGCACTCCTCCATGGCCTTCATCAGCTGCAGCCAGCCTCTTGCCGCAGGCGGCATCTCGCCCCATGCGATGGGCTCCGCTCCCCTGGCGGAAATCAGGCTGCTGACCTCCACGATGGAATCCGGTGCCAGACAGGGAAGCGCACCCTTATTTTCGGTGCTGACCGTCATTCTCAGATGCCTGTCATTGTAAATGGCGCTGATACACTCGCAGGCCGCGTCACTGTAATAGGCTCCACCGCGCTTGCCAAGCTGCTCCGGCTTCTCGTGAAGTCCCGGCTGAGCGTAGAGCTCAAACAACTCATGCTCCACCTGATACATCTGCTCGGCTCTGGTTCCGCCCTTTTTGAACTCCTGGATACTGTGTTCCAGCATCTCCCGCTGCATAAAATAATATCTGTGATAACCGCAGGGAACCATTTTCATGGAATCCAGCAGTTCCTCCGGGAACGGCTCCTGATAGATATTCACCGGCGTACCGCCGTTCTTCTCATTGACATGCTTCAGAACCTCCGCTGTCACATCCTCGCCGTCGCGGTTTGTCACTTTATGCCAGTGGAAATGATTCAGTCCGGCGAACTGATAAGTCAGCTCCTCTTCAGTCTCGCCGATATTGCCCGGCTCCCGCATCTGCGCGATGGTCGGCACGTTACACAGACCGATGGTCTTCTTCCAGCCAAATTTTTTGATGGCCGCCTCAGTCACCATACCGCTGGGATTCGTAAAATTGATCAGCCAGGCATCCGGACACAGCTCCCGCATATCGTCGATAATCTGTCCGATAACCGGAATAGTCCGGAAGGCCTTGAAGATACCGCCTGCGCCGTTGGTCTCCTGCCCCAGCATTCCGTGCAGATCCGGGATACGCTCATCCTTAATCCGAGCCTCCAGAAGCCCCACACGGAACTGTGTGGTCACAAAATCCGCCCCCGGAAGCGCTTCCCGGCGATCCAGCGTCGTATGCACCTTTACCTGATAGGGCGAAGCATCCCACATTCTCTGTGCCAGTTCCGATACGATACGCAGCTTTTCTTTACCGCGCTCCACATCCACCAGCCACATTTCCCCGATGGGAAGCTCTTCATAGCGCCTGATGAACCCCTCGATCAGCTCCGGCGTGTAACTGCTGCCTCCACCAATTGTTACAATTTTTACCTGCTTTTTCATGATCACAGACTCCTCCTTCTTTTATGTTTTCATTATGTAAACTGATAGATGGTCGTCGTCTTATACAGCCCGCCCTTATCCAGAATGGGCTGCGGGAAATTCGGAGTGTTGATGCTGTTGGCGTAATAATGGCTTTCCATACAGAAGCCGCTATTTTTCGTAATCAGCACACCGCCCTTTCCTATGATGTCCCGGGTGGTATTGCCTGCGTAAAACTGCAGGCCCGGCAGATCTGTATACACGGTCATCCGAATGCCCGACTTGGGACTCTCGGCTGTCGCGGCTTTGCGGAGTCCCTTTCCGAAACCTTTCAGAACGAAATTGTGATCGTAGCCATAGACCAGCTTCAGCTGCTCGTCGTCGGCGTGAATCTCCTGCCCGATGGCCCTGGGCTTCCGAAAATCCATGGGCGTACCAGCCACATCGCGGATTTCCCCGGTGGGAATGATTCCCTTCCGCACCGGTGTAAACTGCTCTGCGTTGATCCACACGATGGTATCCAAAATATTGCCCGTCTCATAGCCAGACAGGTTAAAATAAGAGTGATTGGTAAGATTTACCAGTGTCTTTTTATCTGTGGTTCCATAATAGGACAGAATCAGAGCGCCTGTATCCGTCAGCGTATAGGTCAGCGAGATATCCAGATTGCCCGGGAATCCGTTTTCCATGTCCGGACTGTGATAGGTAAAGGATACGCTGTCATCCGAGAAGCTTTCCGCCTCCCAGAGCACCTTGTGAAAACCATGGGTCATACTGCTGTGAATGTTATTATCATTCTCATTGATTTCCAGCTGATACTCCACGCCGTCGATGGTAAAACGACCTTTCTCGATCCGGTTCACATTGCGGCCCACCGTCGTTCCCAGCATATCAAAATTATCCTCGTATTTTTCCAGTTCGTCATAACCCAGCACCACATCTCTCAGCTTTCCGTCCTGATCCGGCACCAGAAGCTTCACCAGAACGGCTCCGAAGTCCGTCAATACGGCCTGCATACCCTTCTGATTCTCAATGGTGTACAGGTTCGCGATCCGTCCGTCCCGAAGTTTGTCAAATGCTTTCACTGTCACGCTCATAGTCTGTCTCTCCTTTACTTATACATGCTCCCGCTTTCTTAGACGGCCGAAGCAGTCAAATCCCAGAATCAGTACAATAATGATACCCTGCAGAAGCTGCTGCACATAGGCTCCGATTCCCAGACAGTCCATACAGTTAGACATCAACTGCAAAACGAACACTCCTATAAAGCTCTGTACCACACCGCCGATACCACCCGCGAAGGAGGTTCCGCCGATTACGACGCCGCAGTTGACCAGCATACCGGTATTGTCTCCGTACACGGAGGACGCAGAGTTCATTCTGGAGGACAAGAGAATGCCCGCCAGCGCCGCCATCACGCCGGAGATTACAAAAGTGGACCACTTGATCATCACCGTATTGATACCGGAATATTTCGCCACATCATAATTGCCTCCGATGGCATAGCAGTTTCTTCCGTAGGTCGTAAACCGCAGCACGCAGAAAAAAATCACCAGAATGACCGCCATATACAGCACCAGAATCGGAATCTGTCCGAAAATCTTGGTGTTGGAAATCTTCATGAATTCCATATTGGTGCAGGCAATCGGGTGCGCGTCCGTCAGCTGCTGGCAGATACCCTTCAGCAGGGTTCCCATACCCAGAGTAATGATAAAGGGCTCAGTTCTCTGATGTACTACCAGGAACCCATTGACCAGACCCACAGCCGCTCCGGCCAGCAATGCGCAGAGGCAGGCTACCGCGATGGGCATACCGGAATTGATCATCAGAACCGTAATAACACCGGACAGACACATGATTCCACCCACTGACAGATCGCAGGCCGCGCAGAGCACGGTCATAGTCACGCCCATGGCAATGATTCCCTGTACCGTCGCGGAACGGAATACGTTCATCCAGTTGTATACACTGTAAAACTGTGTGTTGAAAAACAACATTAGAATCAGCATTGCCAGAATCGCCAATACTGCTTTCTGCTTCAGTAAAACTTGTTTTGCTTTTATGAAAACACGCTTGGTATCCATCTTCTGCCCTCCTTAATGAATCTGTTGTTCTTTACGATTATCCAGCCAGATAGCGATGACAAGAACGAGACCCTTCATGATGGTCTGCAGATAAGTAGACACGCCCAGCATATTCATACAGTTGGATAACAAGATAATTAACAGTACTCCGAGCACGGTCCGGATGCCGCTTCCGGTTCCTCCGGCCAGCGCCGTACCGCCTACGACTACGGACATGATGGCGTCCGTCTCATAGCCTGCTCCGGCCACCGGAGACGCGGTCGTAACACGTGAAATCAGAACAATCGAACCCATGCCTGCGAACAGGCCGCAGATGGTATATACCAGAATCATGGTGCGCTTCATATTGTAACCACAAAGCGTCGCCGCAATCTTATTGCCGCCCATCAGCGCGATCTGTCGGCCCCAGAGGGTCTTACGGTAGAACCACTCCACCGCCACCAGTGAAATGACAAAGAGAATCATGGATACCGCCAGGGGACCCACTTTTCCCTTTCCAATCCAAGTGAAAATGGTGTAGGGATTGGACAGGCGGGACATATGCTCCGTCTCGGAATTGGTATAAATCAGCGCAATAGCCCCGAAGATCGAGCTCATTCCATAGGTGATGAACAGAACCTCCGCCTGAATCCGGGCGCCAAAGCCCACCAGGATCACGCCGTTCAGGAAGCCTAAGAAGGTTCCCAGAAGCAGGCCGCAGAGCAGCGCGCCCACCTGACCCAACGGGTCAATCAGGGACAGCGTCACCACGCCTACCAGTGAAATGATACCTACCACAGACAGGTCCAGAAAGCCGCCGATGATCACGTAGGTCATACCCAGCGCCACAAAGCTTAAGGGACCGAACTGTCTCAAAATATTGGTAAAGTTATTCTGTGTCAGAAATAAAGGCTCCACAATCGCCGTTACCACGCACAGTACCACGATGCCCAGCAACACAAGATTGTGTAACAAGAATTTTTTTACGTCGATTGATTTTCCCATTCTATTACCTCTTCCCTTATCCGATGGCCCTGTCCATGATCTCGCTCGGATCTACTTCCTCCGGAGAGAATTCTCCGGTAATCCGGCCGTCGCAGACTGTCAGTACGCGGTTGCTCATGCTCAGAACCTCCGGAAGCTCAGAGGAAATCATAATGATGGCTCCTCCCTGCTCCACGATCTTGTTCATCAGCACATAAATCTCATACTTTGCTCCTACGTCGATGCCTCTGGTCGGCTCGTCCAGAATCAATACCTTGGGATTCAGCTCCAGCCATCTTCCCACGACGCATTTCTGCTGGTTTCCACCGGACAGATTCAGCACCTTGGCAGCCGCGCTCGGCGTCTTGATCAGAAGGTTTTCAATCTGACGCTTCTCGATCTCCTTCTCTTTCTTACGGTTCAGCACACCCTTTTTCGCAATCTCGCTCAGGGCCGCCATGGTGATGTTTTCACCTACGGAAAAGCGTAAAATCAGACCCTCCTGCTTTCGGTCCTCGGGAACCAGTCCCATGCCCAGCGCTTTCGCGTCTCTGGGGCTCGATACGGTCACAGGTTTTCCTTCCATAATGAGCTCCTTGCTCTTGACCTTATCCGCTCCATAGATGGCCCGGATGATCTCGGTTCTTCCGGCTCCCACCAGGCCTACCAGCCCCAGGATCTCGCCTTTGTGCAGGGTAAAGTTGATGTCGTGCAGCTTACTTGTGTTGAGGTTTTTCACCTCCAGAAGAGGTTCTCCCACGAAATGTGCCCGGGGCGGGTACTCATTTTCGATGGTACGGCCCACCATTTTGGCAATCATCTCGCTTCTGGTCAGTTCCTCGATAGGTTTGGTGTCAATGACGTTACCGTCACGCATAATGGTGACAATATTGCAGTATTCAAAAATCTCATCCAGCTTGTGGCTGATATAGATGATAGAAATGCCCTTATTTCTCAACTGGAAAATGATCTCGCCCAGCTTCTTCAGCTCCTCTGTGGTCAGACTGCTGCTGGGTTCATCCATGATGATCAGCTTCGAATCAAAGGAAAGAGCCTTGGTAATCTCTACCATCTGCATTTCGGAAGCGCTTAAATCCCCCACCAGCGTATAGGTGTCAATCTTGCTGCCGATGCTGTCCAGAAGCTCGCGGGCCTTCTGATGGGTACCCTTCATCCCATGATTTTCCGAGAATCTTCCGAGAAAAATATTTTCACCCACAGTCATCGTATTGACCAGATTGAACTCCTGGTAAATGATGCTCAAGCCCCTGCGCAGCGCCTGAATCGGTGTGGTATGCTCAATGATCTCCCCATCAAACTCAATCGTACCCTCGTCCTTTTCATAAACGCCGGACAGAATCTTCATCAGTGTAGATTTTCCTGCTCCATTTTCTCCAACAATTCCATATACCACGCCCTTGGGAATTTCCAAAGATACTTTATTCAGCGCCAGAACACCCGGAAATCGTTTCGTTACGCCGCTGACCTTCAATATCAAATCTTTTTTCTGTTCCACTGATATATCTCCTTTTAGAAAAATCTCCTTTAACTATCTCCATTTTTAAGAAAAGCTTGCTCTGGCAGATACCAGAGCAAGCTAATCACTTCTGTGTTACTCTCTCTTTTTTACCACTCCGGATAGGGTAAGCTGTCTACGTTTTCAGATGTAACGGTGTCAAGCGGGATCCAGTTGATTTCTTCGAAGCTCTCGCCTGCAACTGCCTTCTGTGCGCAATCCAGAGACTGAGCTACCATGTTGGTGAAGGACTGGCCGATGCATACAGCCTGGGTGCCGTCCTTGACATGATCGTAACCTGCGGAGCATCCGTCTACTGCTACGATATATACGCCGTCCATATTCGCGTTTTCAAGCGCGTTGATAACGCCGGTAGCGCCGTTATCCCAGTGACAGAATACCGCGTCGATCTTATCGCCGTATTTCACGATGAAGTCTTCCATGATAGCCATACTGTCCTCGGTTGCCCACTGATCGCAGTTCTTGGAATCCAGAACTGTGATGTTGGAGCCTTCCAGACCAGCCTTGAAGCCGTCGCTTCTCTTAACCTGCGCGTCATGTCCGGACTGTCCGCCGATCTCTACTACATTACAGCCGTCCGGGAATGCGTCGATAATCGCCTGAGCCGCCTGCTCGCCTGCCATGGTATCATTGGTTCCGCAGAAGAAATCTCTGTACTGCTGGCTCTCTGCTGCCAGGTCAGAGGAGAAAAGTCCTACTACGATACCGGCTTCTTTCGCTTCCATCAGAGCCGGAACAACCGCCTGCGGATCTGCCGGGTTGATAATGATAGCGTCTACACCCTGTGCGATACAGGTGCTGATAGCGTCAGTAGCCTTCTGAGCGTCGCCAGCCTGATCGTAAGAGGTCAGGTTGATTCCCAGCTCTTTCGCTTTCTCTTCTGCGATACGGCAGGAATAAGACTGAGACTCATTCGCCATATCCTGTACAATCCAGCCTACAGTAATGCCGTCGCCGGAAGCCGCTGCTGTGTCGCCGGTGTCCTCGGTCTGTGCTGTGTCTGCTGCTGCGTCAGTCTTGGTCTCCCCGCCAGACTTTCCGCATGCTGCCAGACCACAGATCATGGTCGCTGCCAGTAAGAGTGCTAATCCCTTCTTTTTCATGTTGTTTCCTCCTGTTACTTTTTTGTGTTTTTTCTATAACCGACAGGCCTTCCGCCTGTAAATTATCGTTGTTGCTTCGCCGTCTTTTATTTGTCTCTATTATAGTTTTTGCCTCTGTCTCCCACAACTCCCGATCTGAGCTGTAAGGTGCACAATCTGCTTCGTTCATCAGAAGCTGATACAGGTGACACAGTAGACATTTTCCTGGTTCCAGACCTCTTTAAGACCGCCTGTATGCTCATCTATTGCGAATACGCAAATATTGTCGGTATCCTGATTTGCCGCCAGCAGATACCTGCCGTCCGGGGACAGAATAAACTCCCGGGGAATTTCACCGCCGCTTAGCTTCGTCTCTGTCAGTGTCAGGCGTCCATCCGCTTCCACCTGGAATACCGCGATATGGTTTGTACCGCGTACCGCGCCGTAGACCCATTTCCCACTGGGATGAATCCGGATACCCGCGCCAAGACAGCCTTCCGTCTGCTGCGCCGGATCCGCAAACGCGGATATGGTCTGCATCAGCTCTGCCTGTCCGGCTTTATACTGATAGACATTGACCTCACAGGTCAGTTCTGTCATCACATAGAAATGTGTTCCATTTCCATCGAAAGCGCCATGTCTCGTTCCCTGTCCCGGGATACCGTAGATGTTCTTCTCTTTCTCCGGAAGCAACCATCCCTTCTCCCAGTCCGCCCGGTAGCAGGCAAATACGTCCTGTCCCAAATCCGACACATAGACGTGCTGTCCGTCCGGCGCCATCACAGTCTGATGGATATGGGGACCTTCCTGCCGCTCCGGGTTCGCGCCCCGGCCCCGGTGCCTCAGGACACAGGTCGCCGGTTCCAGTCCGTGATCCTCCCGGATCCGGTACACGGCCAGGCTGCCGCCGGAATAATTGGATACCAGAAGGTACTTTTTATCTGGTGAAAAACTCAGGTGACAGGCATCTGCCCCACAGGTAAACTGTCGGTTGATGCGCCGAAGCGCTCCCGTCTCCCGGTCAATGACAAATGCGGAAACAGTGGAACCGACAATGCCATTCCAGTCCTTCAGCTCATTGACACAGTACAGATACGCGCCCTCTGCGTCTGCCAGTACGTAAGAGGGATTCTGAATGTCACCAGTCACTGTCCGGTAGGCCAGCTTCCCGGTCTGTTCATCGAAATCATAGCAGGCGATACCCTTGCATCTTCCTTCTACTATCTCGCCCGATCCCATCAAAATCGGCTCCGTATAGCCTCCCGTAAATATCCGCATACCCTCTCTCCTTATCAGTCAAGCACCAGTTCGGATGCTCCCACGATACCGAAATCTTTCTTCAGTTCCGCGAACCGGAATTCTACCGGAAGGGGAATTTGATTGTAACGGTCAAATTCCTTTCTCACTCTGCCGAACAGAGCGTCGCCAAAATGGGTCAGGCCGCCGCCGAATACGAATACGTTGATATTCAGCATCATGAAGCAGTTGTACGCACAGACCGCAATGTAGTGCGCCATCTGCTCCACCATTTCGATGGCCAGCTCGTCACCCTCGTTGTAAGCTGCCAGCAGATCCTCACAGCTTAAATCTTCCTTGTCTACCATGGAAGTTTCCCTGCCCTCCAGCATCTTGATTTTCAGATGCTTCGGCACGTAGCGTCCGCTGGCGTGGGACATAAAGCAGCCCCTGTTCCGGCATCCGCACATGATGCCCTCGTCCGGCGTCGCCAGCATGTGTCCGCACTCTCCAGCCCAGCCGTAGCTTCCGCGGAACAGCTTTCCATCTATAATAATGCCGCTTCCGATTCCGGTGCTGGTGGCCATATAGATCATATGGCGGCTTCCCCGTCCGGCTCCCTTGCGGTACTCTGCCAGGGCTGCGGCATTGCTGTCGTTATCCAGTACAATCTTTACACCCGGCAGACGCTCCTGCAGATATTCCTTCATGGGAAAATCGCGAATATTCGTCAGCGCCGAGGTCAGATAGACGTAACCGGTATCAAAAAGAATATAGGACGGCATGCAGATTCCGATTCCCTGCAAATCCTCGTTCTTCAGGTTATGCTTCTTCTCGATCTCACGGATGGTCTCAATCATCCGGTCGCTGAAGGCCGGGCCGTCTGCATTGATATCCGACGGATGCTGCATCCGATCCAGGAGCTGCCCGTCCGCATCAAACAAACCGTATGCTACTTTGGTTCCACCTGCATCAATTCCAATCCTGTACTTTTTGCACATATTTTTTCTCCAAATTGAATTTGTTTTGTTATATTTTATATTTATCATTATATAGTTCAACTTCAATCTTGTCAATAGAAATATAAATTACTTTCGAAAAAAACTTATTTTGTTTCTTTTTATATTTTTTTCAAAACACGGGAACGAAAAACAGCATCCGGATTTTTGACCCGAATGCTGTTTTTCTGTATTTTATATCTAATTATTTCTTATATTTAGCAAATCTCCGCTCCTGCCGGCATATCCTTCTCCGGCGTCATCAGCGCCAGGTTGCCCTCTGCGTCCTCGGCGCACAGCAGCATACCTTCAGACAGGATCCCTGCCAGCTTCGCCGGCTTCAGGTTCACGACTACCATAACCTTCTTGCCGACCATTTCCTCCGGTGTGTAATGAGACTTAATGCCGGATACGATCTGCTTTACCTGGCTTCCGATGCGGACCTGGGAGCACAGCAGCTTCTTGGACTTCTTTACAGCCTCGCAGGCAATGATTTCGCCTACCTGGAACTGCAGCTTCGCGAAATCGTCAAAAGTAATCTCGGCCTTCGGCTCGATGTCGATGACGTCTGCAGCCTCCTCTTTTGCCTCTTCCGGCTGATCCTGCTCTGCCGCGTCCGCAGCCTTCTTAGCCTCAACCTTCTCCAGAACCTCTTTCACGTCCAGTCTCGCGAACAGAATCTCCGGCTTGTCGGTTACCTTATTGCCGGACTGATAGAGACCGAACATGTTCATAACCTCCAGGGAACGCTTTCTCGCGCCCAGCTGTGCCAGAATCTTGTCGGCAGTCTCCGGCATAAACGGCTCTAAGAGGCTTGCGCCAATACTGATGCTCTCTACCAGATTGTAGAGTACGGTCGCCAGACGTTCCTTCTTGCTCTCGTCCTTAGCCAGGGCCCAGGGCATGGTCTCGTCGATGTATTTGTTGCAGCGCTTGAACAGGTTGAAGATCTCGGTGATGGCGTCTGCCACGCGCAGATCGTCCATTTTCGCGGAAGCCTTCTCTGCCGCACTGACAGCAGCTTCGCGAAGCTCCCGGTCTACCGGCTCCAGCACACCTGTGTTATTGACTACGCCGTCAAAGTACTTGTTGGACATGGATACGGTACGGTTTACCAGATTGCCCAGGGTGTTGGCCAGGTCAGAGTTCATACGCTCCACCATCAGCTCCCAGGTAATCACGCCGTCGTTGTCGAAGGGCATCTCATGCAGTACGAAGTAACGAACCGCGTCCACGCCGAACATGTCTACCAGATCGTCCGCGTAAAGCACATTTCCCTTGGACTTGCTCATCTTGCCATCGCCCTGCAGGAGCCACGGATGACCGAATACCTGCTTCGGCAGCGGCAGATCCAGCGCCATCAGGAAAATGGGCCAATAGATCGTATGGAAACGGATAATATCTTTTCCGATCAGATGCAAATCCGCCGGCCACTCCTTCTTGAACAGGTCGCTGGACTCTCCGTCGCACTCGTAGCCGATGCCGGTGATATAGTTGGTCAGCGCGTCCAGCCATACGTATACCACGTGCTTCGGGTCGAAGTCTACCGGGATGCCCCATTTGAAAGAGGTACGGGATACGCACAGATCCTGCAGACCCGGAAGCAGGAAGTTGTTCATCATCTCATTCTTTCTGGAAACCGGCTGAATGAATTCCGGATGCTTGTTGATATGGTCAATCAGACGGTCAGCGTATTTGCTCATACGGAAGAAATAAGCCTCTTCCTTGGCCGGCTGCACCTCGCGGCCACAGTCCGGACACTTGCCGTCCACCAGCTGGGACTGGGTCCAGAAGGACTCGCAGGGAGTACAGTACATACCCTCGTAAGCACCTTTGTAGATATCGCCCTGGTCATACAGCTTCTTGAAAATCTTCTGTACCTGCTTCTCATGGTAATCATCGGTGGTGCGGATGAATTTATCATAGGAAGTGTTCATCAGATCCCAGATCCGCTTAATCTCACCGGACACATTGTCCACGAATTCCTTCGGAGTAACGCCTGCCTCCTCAGCCTTCAGCTCAATCTTCTGGCCGTGCTCGTCGGTTCCGGTCTGGAAGAATACGTCGTAGCCCTGGAGTCTCCGGAAACGGGCAATGGCGTCCGCCAGTACGATCTCATAGGTGTTGCCAATGTGGGGCTTGCCGGATGTGTAGGCAATGGCCGTGGTCATGTAAAACTTTTTCTTTTCCATTTTTTACCTCTCTTTCTCTGCAAACGAAAGATCAAAAAACCCCGTCTTCCTTAAATCTTAAAGAAGACGGGGATGATTCCCGTGTTACCACTTCTGTTCGCCTGTCCCTCACGAGACAGACCTCTGCGGGTACCTGCATACCCTGACGCTGTAACGGGCGCACCCATCACGGCTTATCGCAAAACCATTTCCCATAGGAAATCCCTTTATCGAAAATAACCTTACGTTCATCCGTGCCGCTCAGAAACCATCTTCAGCTCTTTTGTCTTCATCCCTCTCAGCACCGGGAATTCTCTGTAAAAGACGCATACAGCTTACTCTTTTCTTCGTAGCGTTTGCATTTTGCTCATATAAAAGAAGCGTAACACGGCCAAAACCTTTTGTCAAGCCTGCTGACTTTTCTTCTCTTATTCGTTTAAAAATTTTCAGTTTTTTATCGAATTTCGATACTCATTTTTGTTCAAATTTACTCTTTAACTTTGAAAAATCAGTGCTATAATAATCACCGTAAATTAAATATAGAACCACTTAACAATACCTGTTTGTTACACAAAGTGGAAGGCTGCTAAGCGATTCAGATTTTGGAGGAAAAGATAAATGAATACTTTAAAAGCTGAAAAAAGAGACATGTTGACGAAAGCCAAGAAACTTAGACGTGAAGGTTATGTTACCGGCAATATCTATGGCCGCGAGATGAAGGAGTCCATTCCCCTTCAGATTACCAAGGCAGATGCAGAGCGCATCCTGAGAACCGAGGGTAAAGGCAGCCAGGTAATGCTGGAGGTTGCAGGTGAGACCTACGACGCGCTGATTAAGGAGATTGATTACGATTCCTTAAGAGGACAGCTTCTGGAAATCGATTTCCAAGCATTGGTAAGCACCGAGAAGGTTCACTCCGTAGCAGAGGTGATCCTGCTGGGCCAGGACGATGTACAGGCCGGCGTGGTACAGCAGATGCTTCAGGAAGTTACCTACAAAGCTCTGCCCGCAGATCTGGTTGACAAGATCAAGGTTGACGTCAGCCACATGAAGGTCGGCGAGACACTGAAGGTTAAGGATCTGGATATCGCCAAGAATCCTGCCATTGACCTGCATACTTCCCCGGAAGCTACCGTTGCTACCGTACTGGAGGTACACAATGCCGTAGCAGATGATGCAGACGCTGAGGATGAAACCGCAGAGGCATAATTTAGAACAGTGAAATAAATTTGGAAAGGCCGCATATCGGATGTGAAAGTTCGGTATGCGGTCTTTTTGCACGTAACAATTTCTTTTTTCCCCATTCTTCTCATAAACTACACCAAGAGTTATTCCGGTGGTTTTCCATGAAAAAATCCTTCCTCTTTGTTCTTTTTCTCTCTGCTTTTTTAACGACGGCTCTGCTTCTCTCCCGCTCCTGTCTGCCCGGTACGGACACTACTTCCGCCGATGAGGCCTTCGAAGCCTTCACCAACGGCCTCTTCCGGGAATCTGTCACCGGCAGCACGCTGACGCTTCATTATACGTTGGCTGATCCGGTGGCTTACGGGATTCGTAAGTTTCCGATTTCCTATGGCTCTTACTCGGAGGAGTCCAAAGCCCAATCAGCTGCCGCCCTGGAAAATGCATTCGCTGCCCTGTCAGAATTTCCGCGAAGCGAGCTTTCTTATGTCAACCGACTGGAATGGGACATTCTGAACACGCAGATTCCCCGGGAGCTTGCGTTGCTTCGTTTTCCATATTATGAAGAAGTGTTCAGCCCGCTGCTGGGCGTGCAGGTGCAGCTTCCAGTGCTGCTGGCGGAATATGCCTTTGCTTCGGAGGAGGATGTGGATATTTATCTGCGTCTGTTGGCGAAGACGGACGCGTATTTTGAGGAATTATGCGCGTATGAAAAGGAGAAGGTCCAGGCTGGACTTTTTATGACGGATGAAAGTGTCGACGCGGTGATTGCGGGGTGTCAGGATTTTTTAGACGGCGCAGACTACCATAATTCTAACCCAAGTAATATCAATCAGAACACCCCTGAAAACATATCAGTCACCGATATTGACTCTGTTCAAAATTCCAGAGAAACTTCCGTCATACTCAATGAAAGTTCCGGGGAAATCGACGAACATTTTTTAGTAACATCCTTCTCTGAGCGCCTTACCGGACTCGTTCAGAGCACCAAGCTTTCCGACCGCCAAATTTTAAATTATGTAAACCTTAACCAGCAGATGCTCGAGGCACACGTTTTCCCTGCCTACGCCCACCTCATCGAAACCCTTTCTTCCCTGAAAGGCTCCGGCGCCAACCCCTACGGCCTGGCCCACTACCCGGAAGGCCGCTCCTACTATCAGGCTCTCACAGACGCCATCATCGGCTCTGGTCGCACCCTGTCCGAAATCCGCGATCTCATCGACCACCAGCTCCTGAGCGATGTGCGTCAGATGGCCGAGCTGGTCAAAAACCGACCGGAGCTGCTGACAGATGTTCCCCGCACCACCACGGCCCGGGAACCGGAGCAGATTCTCGCAGAGCTGCAAGCCCGGATGCTGGCTGATTTTCCTGCTGCCGACGCAAATGCTCATACTGGCGCGGATACCGACAGTTCCGCCTCCTCCATTCCCATTTCCGTCAAGTCTGTCTCCCCGTCCCTGCAGGAACATACGAGCCCTGCCTTCTACCTGACGCCGCCCCTGGACGCCATGCGGGACCATGTCATCTATATCAATCCTGCTGCTGACTATGACCCGCTGACCCTTTTCACCACCCTGGCCCACGAAGGCTTCCCCGGCCATCTCTACCAGACACTTTCCGAGCAGACCTCTCCGCAGCATCCGGTCCGCAGCTTCTTCTATTTTGGCGGCTTCGTGGAAGGCTGGGCCACCTACGCGGAACGCCTGTCTTACCGCTACGCCGGCCTGGATCCGGATATGGCCGACCTCTTAGCCGCCAACTCCTTCTTCCTGCTGGGCCTCTACGCCCGCTCGGACGTGGGCATCCACTATGAAGGATGGACCCCTGCGGAAATGAATACTCTCTGGAACGGCTACGGCATCACCGACGCCGATGCCCTTGCTGAAATCTACCAGGCCATCCGGCAGGATCCCGCCAATTACCTGAAATATTATCTGGGCGCCGTGGAAATCCTGGAACTGAAAAAAGAAGCGGAAGATACCCTTGGCGCACAGTTTTCACTGAAGGATTTCCACAGCTACCTGCTCCGCACCGGCCCCGCTCCTTTTTCCATTCTCCACTCTTACCTGCCCGCCTGGACAGCTATGGATTAGTCTTATCTAACTGTTAAATGCCATTTTTCCCGCCAGCCACACACTGACCGCGATCCCCGCCACCGTTGCCAGCAGCGCCCCCGGTAGCGTGTAGCGGGTTTTCTTCACCTTCGCTGCCATAAAATAGATGCTCATAGTATAGAAGACCGTCTCCGTACACCCCATCATAATGGACGCCGCCAGCCCCACATAACTGTCCGTCCCGTACTCCTTAAAAACATCCAGTGCCAGCCCCGTGGCCGCTGAAGCCGAGAACATCCGCACGATAGCCAGCGGCAGAAGCTCCGACGGGAAATGCACCTTTTCCGTCAGACCGCCCAGCAAACCCGCCAGGAAATCCAGGAAGCCGGAAGCCCGCAGTACTCCGACAGCCACCATCAACCCCACCAGCGTCGGCAGAATCTGCACCACCGTCTTCAGCCCGTCCTTCGCCCCCTTTACAAAATCATCATACACCGGCCGCTTCGCGGCCAGCCCCTCCGCCACCACATAAAAAATCAGAAACGGCACAATAAGATCCGATATGTAGAGCATGATCCGTATCATTTTCTCACCCCCTGTCCATCAGCTTACAGAATACTGCCGCTGTCACTGCACTGATCAGTGTCGCCACCAGCGAAGGAGCCAGAATCGCAGCCGGATTCACACTGCCGTACTGGCTTCGATAGGCGATGATATTCACCGGAATCAGCTGCAAAGACGCGATATTCAGCACCAGAAAAGTACACATTTCGTTGCTGGCCGTCCCCTTTTTCCGTGCCTGCTGTCCCATCCTTCTTCGCTCCTCCTCCAGATCGCTCAACGCCTCCATGGCTTTCAGCCCTGCCGGAGTGGCAGCCCAGCCGAGACCGAAGATATTGGCGATCACATTGGTCGTGATATACTCTCTGGCCGGATGCTCCCGCGGCAGCCGCGGAAACATGAAATTCATAAAAGGAGCGATAGCCCGGGACGCCCGCCTTATGACGCCGCTCCT